>Ga0182024_10013209_pt1 | contig 16178 bp, 16 predicted proteins | sample P32metaG_FD_120480 | JGI IMG/M metagenome (GOLD analysis project Ga0182024, IMG submission 120480) | Permafrost microbial communities from Stordalen Mire, Sweden - P3-2 metaG (Illumina Assembly) | ecosystem: Environmental > Terrestrial > Soil > Wetlands > Permafrost | place: Sweden: Stordalen... | reverse complement strand
GAGGCCCAGGGAAACATCACCAACAATCTCATTTTCGACTATCAGAAAGCCGGAATCCGCATTGAAGGGCCGTTGGGTGCCGCGAACACGATTTCGGGCAACACCGTCATGGGGATCGGTCCCACCTCGATCATTGCGCAAAACGGCATTGAGGTCGGATACGGCGCCCAATCGGCGATTAGTAACAATTATTCCGCCGAACACACCTACACTGGCAGCGGGGACACCTATGCGGCGGGCATCCTCGCCTTCGGCGATACGTGTTATGGGGGCGCCACTCAGATGGGGACCCAAATAATGTCGAATACCGCGGTTGGGAACGACGTCGGCATCTCCATGTCGAATCTGAATGGATCCTGCAATCCTGAAACGAGCCTCACGGACAATACCGCGAAGAACAACACGGTCTGGAACAACGGTTCTTATAATACCAGTGGCAACGGTTCGCCCGGCAACGGTTATCAGGCTGGTATCCTTGACGAGGGAGACGGCGATGTCATCGAAAACAACAGCATTTGCGGAGCGGGATATGTGAACGCCCCGCCGCATCGATATCAGGTCGATGTGAGCGACACGAACAGCGTTACCGCGACCAATAACAAGTGCGACGCGACACCACCGTCACGGGCGCCGGACGTTACTGGGTGGCACCGGAAATTCGGCAAGCGCTACCTGGCTCGCCCGTAATTCAAGCGAGTGAAACCGGATTGTCGGGCGAGCGGCGCGATTAAGGCGTGGCTTGCCCGGCCCCGCGCGCGAGGGCCCTTCAGGCCGCAACTGAGGACTTAGCTCAGTGTTAAGCTAGAGCGAAAGCCCATCATTGTGCATTGGGGGAAGAACGCCCATTTTATCGTGGTTTGCCGGATCGGCAAACGCCGCCGAGAGATAGCGCCTTCTCGCGCCATCGCCGAGGCCGATTCAATGTCGAAGCGCCAGGCGAGGGGGCCCGTCCATGCGCGCCATGTTCGTTACGACGATTCTTGTGATCGCCATTCTCGTGGCCGGCTTTGCCGTGGCGGGGTCGATCTTCGTTTCATTCCGATCCGCGATCGTGCCGACGGCTTTTGGCTATCTTGCCTATGACCGATGGACGGGGCGGACGGTGGCATGCAGGTTCCCGGATAGCAGCTATTGGAACCTTTCGCAGCAATCGAGGCTCAACGGGGAGGATCGGTCGGCCATCGGGGAATTCGGCATCAATTCTTGGGAGAAGCTTCTAGGCGCAAGCGAAAAATCGTCCCGCGCGGCCGCGGCCGAAAAGCGCGGAGGCGATTCTCGACCGCGCTGCATCGAACTCGACTAGCTTCCTTCGGACTCCGCGTCGCGCGCGCCGATCCATATCCGAAGCCGGGTTTTCTACAGCGCCCGGCCTCCTTGGAGGACCAATCATGATCAAGGGTTTGCACCACAATGTTTATCGTTGCCGGGATTCCGAGGAAAACCGCCGGTTCTACGAGGATTTTCTCGGTCTCCCGCTGGTGCGCAGCTTCCGCGCCTCGCGCACGGCGACCGGCCGGGAGGTCAATTTGCTGCACACCACCTACGCCCTGGGTGAGAATTCATTTCTCGAATTTTTCGAAGTTCCGGGACAGCCCTTCGAATTCAAGGAGCAGCACGATTTCGACCTTCACATCGCCTTCGAAATCGATCCCGAGACCCAGAACCGCCTTCGCGAGACGGCCCGGGCCGAAGGACGGGAGGTCCGAGGCCTTTCCGATCATGGCCCGATCCACTCGCTTTATCTGCGCGATCCCAGCGGCTATGTGATCGAGCTGGCGGCGCCGAAGCCTGGGGCCGAGCGCCGCGCCGACCCCGCGGCGAACCGCGCCCGCGCGATCCTCGACGATTGGCAGGCGACGAAACCGGTGCGGCCCGACATGGATACGACAGAGGAACCGGAGCCCGACAAACCAATTGACCGCGCATCGAACGGTTCCTAGGTTCCGCATCGATGGTTGCGAATAGGCCTGTGTCGGGTCGGCGCGCCATGTCGAGCGAATGCAATAACAAAAGTTTCAGGGAGAGAAATGCAATGATGACACGCGCTTCGGCGGTCTTTGGCGCGGCGGTTGCCGTCTTGGCATTATCGAGTGGCACGGTGCGCGCCGAAGATACCGTCAAGATCGGATTGATCTTGCCGTATTCGGGCCAGTTCGCCGATTCCGCCAAGCAGATCGATGACGGCGTCAAGCTCTACATCAAGGAGCACGGCGACGCCGTCGCTGGCAAAAAGATCGAGTTGATCTCCCGCGATGTCACCGGCATAGCCCCCGACGTGGCGAAACGCCTCGCCACCGAGCTGGTGGTGCGCGACAAGGTCGATTTCCTGGCCGGCTTCGTGCTAACGCCGAACGCGCTGGCGGTGGCCGACATCGCGACCCAGGCCAAGAAGCCGATGATCATCATGAACGCGGCGACCTCGATCATCACCGCGAAATCGCCTTACATCGCGCGCGTGTCCTTCACCCTGGCGCAGGTGAGCATGCCTCTGGCGGAATGGGCGGCGAAGAACGGCGTGAAGGAGGCCTATACGCTCGTAACCGATTACGGACCGGGCTATGACGCCGAGAAATACTTCATCAAGGGCTTTACCGGAGGTGGCGGCAAGATCGTCGGCTCCGTCCGAGTGCCTAGCAACAGTCCCGATTTCTCGGCTTACGTGCAGAAGATCAAGGACGTCCATCCCCAGGCGCTGTTCGCCTTCGTGCCGACGGGAGAGCAGCCGACGCAACTGATGAAGACCGTGATCGAGCAGGGCCTCATCAGTTCCGGCGTCAAGATCCTGGCGCCGGGCGACGACACCGACGACAGCGTCTTGCAAAGCATGGGGGATTCGGTCATCGGCGTGATCACGTCGGGCAATTATTCCTATGCGCATAAATCGCCCGAGAACCAGGCCTATACCGCCGCCTTTGCCAAAGCGTATGGCGATTATCGCCCGAACTTCCAGTCGGTCGCCGGCTATGACGGGATGGCGCTGATCTACAAGGTGATCGAGGGCCTCAAGGGCAACATCGATGGCGACAAGGCGATGGAGATCGTCAAGGGTGCCAAGATCGACAGCCCGCGCGGTCCCATCACGATCGACCCGCAAACCCGCGACATCGTCCAGACCATCTACATTCGCAAGGTCGAGAAGATCGACGGTAAGCTCCTGAATGTGGAGTTCGATAAGTTCGAGAATGTGAAAGACCCGGGAAAATAACCGCGAGTTGTCGCGCGCCGCGGAATAATCCGCGGGCGCGCAACTTGTCTTCCTCGCCAAAAGGCGCGGAACGGTCTATGATTCTCGGCACTTCAGTCCCCGCCGCGGACGGTTGCCAATGGAAGAAGAATTCTATCGTATCAAGGGCTTGCCGCCTTATGTTTTCGCCGAGGTTAATGCGCTCAAGGCGAAAGCGCGGGCGGCCGGCCGCGACGTCATCGATCTCGGCATGGGCAATCCTGACGGCGCGACGCCCGACCATATCGTCAAGAAGCTCATCGAGGCGGTGCAAAATCCGCGAGCGCACGGCTATTCCGCTTCGCGAGGGATCGCCGGGCTGAGGCGGGCGCAAGCGGCCTATTATCGCCGCCGCTTCAACGTCGAACTCGACCCCGAAACCGAAATCATTGCCACCCTCGGTTCGAAAGAGGGTCTTGCCAATCTCGCCCAGGCCATTACCGCGCCGGGCGACGTCGTCATGGTCCCCAACCCCTGTTATCCGATCCACGCTTTCGGCTTCATCATGGCGGGGGCGGCCGTCCGTCACGTCCCGGCGGGGCCGGGCAACGATTTCCTGGCGGAATTGAGGAAGGCGGTCATCGATTCGGCACCGCCGCCGCTCGCCGTCGTCCTCAATTATCCCGCCAATCCGACCGCGCAAGTGGTCGATCTTGAGTTTTATGCCGAGGTGGTGGCCCTGTGCCGCCAACATGGGATTATCGTGCTCTCGGACGTCGCTTATGCCGAGATCTATTTCGACGGCAATCCGCCGCCCTCGATCCTCCAGGTGCCGGGCGCGCGCGACGTCGCGGTCGAATTCTCGTCGCTGAGCAAGACCTACAACATGGCCGGCTGGCGCATCGGCTTCGCCGTCGGCAACAAGCGGCTGATCGCCGCGCTGGCGCGGGTCAAATCCTATCTCGATTACGGCGCCTTCACGCCGATCCAGGTCGCGGCCACCGCCGCCCTCAACGGGCCCCAGGATTGCATCGCCCAGATCCGCGAGCGCTACCGCGCGCGCCGCGACGTGCTGGTCGATGGGCTGCGCCAGGCCGGTTGGGAGATTCCGGCGCCCGCCGCGACCATGTTCGCCTGGGCGCCGATTCCGGAGCGGTTCCGCAATCTCGGCAGCCTCGAATTCTCCAAGCTGCTCCTCGAGGAGGCCAATGTCGCCGTCTCCCCCGGAATCGGCTTTGGCGAGCATGGCGAGAATTACGTCCGCATCGCGATGGTGGAAAACCGCCATCGCCTTCGCCAAGCGACGCGGAACATCAAGCAATTCCTCAATGGCCGCGCCATCGGCGGCGGCAAGACGCGGGAGCGCGCGGTGGCGGCGCCGTCCCGGGAATAGCGCCGTCGGCCGGCAACCGGGGAGCCGCCCGAGGACATTGATATTCGGTATTTTTCGACTGACAATTGGTGCGCAAAAGGCTTCATTTCGCTGATAAAATATTGTCGCCGGATAGACAAATCCTGGTTATTCCTGGCGCGGTTGACTTTGCCGCGCGCCGTCTCTAGTTTCCGCCCCTCCTTGCCTGGACCCAGACCATGAAAGTCACGAACTCGCTCAAATCCTTGAAGAAGCGCGACAAGAATTGCCGCGTCGTGCGCCGCAAGGGGCGGGTCTATGTCATCAACAAGGTGAACCCGCGCTACAAGGCCCGCCAGGGCTGACGCCGCATCGCGTTCGGTTCAAATTCGCCGCGCCCAGAGCGCGACGACTTGGTGCCGGGCGATTTGACCGCGCCGACAAGGGAGTTATGCTTCGCCGGGTAATCGGCTGGAGGAAGCAACATGGCGGCGGCTCCCAAGACCCAGATAGCGACCTCGGACGAGCAATCGATCACGGTGCGCGGCCGCGATCTCGTCAATGAGCTGATGGGCCATTACAGCTTCACCGAGGTTACCTACTTCCTGATCTGCCACCGTTTTCCCACCAAGGACGAGGCGCGGATTCTCGATGCCTGCCTGGTCACGCTGATGGAGCACGGCCTGACGCCGACCGCGATCGTGACCCGCCTCATCGCCGACAGCGTGCCCGAGGAAGTGCAGGTCGCGATGGCCGCCGGGCTCCTGGCGATCGGCAGCGTTTTCGTCGGCACCATGGAGGGTTGCGGCGCGATCTTGAAGCGCGGCATCGACCAGGGCGGCGACCTCGATTCCTATTGCCGCGAGACCGTCGCCGCGCATCGGACGCAAAAGAAGGCGATGCCCGGCTTCGGCCATCCCATCCACAAGCCCGACGATCCGCGTCCGGCGCGCCTGTTCCAGATCGCGTCCGAATGCAAGGTCAACGGCCAATACATTGATCTTCTGAAAAAAATGAGCGCCGAGCTGGATCGTCAGGCGAGGCGCCACCTCACCATCAACGCCACCGGCGCCATCGCCGCTCTGCTCTTGGAGATCGCCATTCCGACCGAGATCATGCGCGGCATCGCGGTGGTGTCGCGGGCAGGCGGCCTCACCGGCCATATCGTCGAGGAGCGCCGCACCCATTCCGGCCGCTATATCTGGAACCATGTCGAGCATTCGATCCCCTACGAGGAACCGAAGGACGAATGACGATAAATTTGTCTCGTTTCATGCCGTCACCCCGGCGAAAGCCGGGGTCCAGGGCAAACGCCGGTCGCTGGCGCTCGATTCCTGCTTTTGCGGGAATGACGATCGGAATTTTGGCGGGCGGATTGATGACGCTGACCGCGCTCGCCGCCGACGAGCGCGGCACCATCCAGGTGGGCGATCTCGACCGCGCCTATCTCGCCTATGTCCCCGACAAACTGCCGGGCGGCGCGCCGCTCCTGTTCGCGCTACACGGCACCGGCGGGAGCGGCGACGGCATGCGGCAGGAGACCGGCGCGGAATTCGACCGCCTTGCCGACAAGAACGGCTTCGTGGCGATGTACCCGACAGGTTTCGAAAACACCTGGGACGATTGCCGCAAGACCGATCCGTCGGCGGCGAAACAGCAAAAGATCGACGATATCGGCTTCTTCCGCGCGCTGGTCGCGCGTTTCCACGGATCGCACCGGATCGATCCCGCGCGAATCTTCATCATGGGCTATTCGAACGGCGCGCAAATGGCGATGCGGGTCGCGCTCGAAGCGCCTGACCTGGTCGCGGCGATCGCGGCCGTCAGCGCCAATCTGCCGGTGCCGGAGAATTCCGTCTGCACCCCGTCGGGCAAGCCCGTCGCGGCGCTGCTCATGGACGGCACCGCCGACCCGATCAATCCCTACCTTGGCGGCGAGGTGAAGCTCGGCCGTCTCGGCAGCCGCGGCTTCGTGCAATCGGGACCGGCGACGGCGGAATATTGGGCGAAGCTCGCGGGCTATCGCGGCGGCGCCGAAATCACCGAGTTGCCGCACCGGGACGCTGCCGATCCGACCGGGGTCACGGTGTCGGATTGGCACGAGCCGGGAAAGAAGAACATCGTCTTCTACAGCATCGAGGGCGGTGGGCATGTCGTGCCCAATCCGCGTTTTGTTTTTCCGGCTGTCGTGGGGCGCGTGACGAGGGACATCGACGCGCCCGTGGAAATCTGGAATTTTTTCAGCTCGATCAAACCGTGACAGGGGGCATCGCATGATGCGCAAATCCATTACCGCCGCCGTCGTGTTCGCGGCCGGTATGCTGGCCAGCGGCGCCGTGTCCGCCGCAATCGATTACAATGCGGTGACGCGCAGTGTCGGCACGGTAAACGGCTTCAAGGTCGACATCTGGCGCTGGTACGATTCCAACCGCCTGCCGCGCACGGTTTCGCTGAAACGGGAAGGCGAAGGCAATAGCGGTCATGGCGGCTTTGCCATTCAAATGACCTACTGGGCCAAGGTGGCGGAATCGAAGACGGGCTGGCGGCATGTCACGGTCAATCTCGAGACCCCCTCCGCAATCGACCCGAGCCACGATGGCGGTTTCGGATATTTCGTGTCGCACGAACGCGACCGGCTGTTCGCCGACAAATCGGTTGCCACCATCGCCAACAAGATTTTCCGCACGGACGATTCGCCGTTGGGCCTGGGCTTCGCGGCCACCGGGGCGATTCCGGCCGCGCCCGCCGGCGTCGGGATCGAGCGGTTCACGATCGATTACGGCCATTACGGCACGGTCGTGCCGCACAAGGTGAATCCGAACACCGGCTTTGAGTTCACCCCCTTGCCGTTGACCCAATCGAGCTATCAGTTCTATACGATTCCGGTTTCCACGAGTTGGGTGTTCCAGGCGGGGACGGATTACCCACGAATCGATATCGCGCTCGATCTTGCCAAGATCGTGCCGGCGGGAAGCACGGCCGCAAAAGCCGATTTGGTAAGCTTCGACGTTCGTGGCCCATACGGCGTGATGGTGTTCGACGATGGCGCCGACGGCGTTGTCGATACCGCGATGTGGGGCGATCAAAGCTATCTGTTCACGACGCGGAATCCGCCGGCCACGCGCAGCAGCGCCTGGAATTGGAACGCCGCCAATAAGGGCGCGCGCTACAACGCGCTGATCGCCGGCGGCTATGAGATGGGGCTCTACGAGCCCGTTACCGCTTTACGCAGCGCGACGGTCGATGGCGACGCCAACGAGCGTGGCTATACCAACGCGACCTACGCCGCCGCCGGCGGCACGAGTTACGATTCATGTTCGTCGCAGGACGCGCAAACCTTGCCGAGCGACGGCACCTGGCCTTACCAGTCGCTCCAATACAGTCTGCCGTGCCCGGCTAACGATCCGAACTACCTCCACGATCCGGCTTACGGCAAGAAGATCGCCTGGGGCTCGACCGCTTTCTTTGGCACGAGCCTCACCGCGGTGTGGAACGGCCAGCGCTCGTACAATTTCACGGGCTGGCCGGCGAACCACAAACTCGTCTACAGCGTCTGCCTCGTGCTGGGTTGGCAGATCGACGGCTTGCCGCTGACAAGCGCCGCGGCCGCCGCCTATACCGCTCGCTCGGGGCCCCCGAAGCCGGACTGCGCGACCGCTTCGCCGCCGAGCTAGAGGTCCCCAAGCTCAGCGTCCCTCCAACTCGCGCCGTACGATCGCGGCGCCCGCGGCCAGCGCCTTCAATTTGCCGAAGGCCACGTCGCGCGAAATATATTTCATGCCGCAATCCGGCGCGGCGATGATCCGTTCCGGAGCGACAAAATCGAAGGCGCGGCGGATGCGGGCCGCCACGATTTCCGGCGTCTCGACCGATGGGTCGCCGAGATCGATGACGCCGAGGATGAATGTCTTGCCCGGCAGCTCCTTCAGCACGGCGAGATCGAGATTTGGCTGCGCGGTCTCGATCGAGATTTGGTCGACGATGCTGTCCGCCAATTCCGGCAGGAAGGAATAGGCTGTCTGGCGCTCATGGACGATATGGGCATAGCCGAAGCACAGATGCAGCGCGGTCGGCCCGGCGACGCCTTCGAGCGCCCGGTTGATGGCCCGGATCGCGTATCCCTTGGCGTTCTGGTGCCGGGCTTGGAGGTAGGGCTCGTCGAGCTGGATGATGTCGGCGCCGGCCTTCTTCAAATCCTTGGCTTCCTCGTTGACGGCCGCGGCGTAATCCATCGCCAGCGCCTCTTCGTCCTGGTAATAATCGTTCTGCGCCTGCTGCGTCATGGTGAAAGGGCCGGGCAGGGTGATCTTGATGGTCCGGTCGGTGTGGCGGCGCAGGAACTCAACGTCGCGCACTTCGGCGGGGCGCAAGCGCTTGATCGGGCCGGTGATTCGCGGCACTGGATTGGCATGGCCGGTGCGGTCGAGCGCGGCGCCCGGTTCCGTGTCGATCCCCGAGAACGAGGTGGCGAGGCGATTGGAATAGCTTTCGCGGCGCATCTCGCCGTCGGTGACGATGTCGATGCCGGCGCGTTCCATGTCGCGGATCGCGAGTAACGTGGCGTCGTCCTGCGCCGCTTCCAGGAATGGCTCGGCGACGCGCCAGATGTCCCGCACCCGCACGCGCGGCGGCAGCCTGCCCTTGAGATTGTCGCGATCGATCAGCCAGTCGGGTTGCGGATAGCTTCCGACGATTGTGGTCGGCAGCAGCCGGTTCATCGGTTGGTCCAGGGCCGCTGGGCTTCGGTCTCGCGGCGCATGCGCCGCACCATGGCGTCGAACTGAAGCCGCGCGATGTCGTCCGTCGCCTCGAACTTGGCATGCGTCATCGCGGTGCGACGCAGCACCTCGTCGGAGAGCTGCCGGTCGGCGCCCGCCATCGCGGCGGTCGCGGCCTGCACTTCGCAAGCGCGCTCCAGCGTCCAGAGCAGGCGAAAGGCGCGGGGGATGTCCGGCCCGACCACGAGCAAACCGTGATTGCGCAGGATCAGAACGCTCTTGTCGCCGAGCGCCTTGATCATCCGCGGGCGCTCGTCGAGCTCGGTCGCGACGCCTTCGAAATCATGGTAGCCGACATGGCCGGCGAGCTGGGCACCGTAGAAATTATCGTGCGAGAGCCCATCCTCCTTGCAGGCGACCGCGATTCCCGTCGTCGAATGGATATGCATGATGCAGTGCGCATCGGTACGTGCTTCGTGGATGGCGCCATGAATGATGTAGCCGGCGAGGTTGATCGGATAGTCCGAGGGCGAGACGATGTTGCCGTCGGCATCGACCTTCACCAGATTGTCCGGCGTCACTTCCTCATAGAGGAGGCCGAACGGGTTGAGAAGGTAATGCCGCTGGGGGCCGGGCACGCGCATCGTGATGTGGTTGAAGATGCTTTCGCTCCAGCCGAGGAAGTGAAACAAATTATAGCAATCGGCGAGCTGGCAGCGCAGCGCCCACTCCTCCGGCGCGATGCGCGGCGGCGCGGCGGGCCGTCGATCGAGCCAGGAATCGGTCATGGTCATCGTCATCTCGCTATCCTCACCAATGTCCTTTGGGCCGTTTGCGCGGGCCCGTGGATTTGAGCGGATATTGCGCGAAAGCCCTGACGCTGTCCAAACGCATTTCGCCACGAGCAGGTGCCGGATAGCCCGGCGTTTAGTCGATTCCCTGCCAGCGCCGCACGGCGCCGCTGTCGAGATCGAACAGGTCGAGGGCGCGTCCCACGCTTTGATCGACGATCTGGGCCACTCCCTCCGGCCGGGCATAGAACGCCGGGACCGGCGGCGCCACGATCGCGCCCATCTCCGAAAGCCTGAGCATGGTGCGCAGATGGCCGGTGTGAAGCGGCGTCTCTCGCACCATCAGCACCAGGCGCCGTCGCTCCTTGAGGACGACATCGGCCGCCCGCGTCAGCAGGGACGCGGTCACGCCCGAGGCGATTTCGGAGGCGGTGCGGATCGAGCACGGCGCCACGATCATGCCCATGGTGCGGAACGAACCGCTCGAGATCGCCGCCGCAAGATCGGCGCTGGCGTGAACCCGGTCCGCGAGCGCGTGAACGTCCGCGACCGACCAGGTCGTTTCCTGCGCCAGGGTGATCTCCGCCGTGCGCGACATCACGAGATGCGTCTCGACCGGAAGCGGCCGCAGCAACTCCAGAAGGCGCACGCCATAGATCGCGCCGGAGGCTCCGGAAATGCCGACGATCAGCCGGGGAAGCGCGGATTGTTCCATGCGTCCATCCTCGGCTTGCCGCGCCATTCTTGCAACTCCCGGCTCGGATCGGCGTAGCCTTGACCGGCCGCATCGCCTTTCCCTATCATCCCGAATTCGTTGGGATGACGAACAAATTCGCCCGACGCTGGTCCGGGAGGGGCTGGAATGAGCGATGTGAAGACGGTGTTCGGCTCGCTGGCGAATTACCAGAAGGGCGGGGTCGCCATCATCAATGACGATCCGAAGAATTATGTCTTCTCCAACGTGTTCGAGGTGGCCGAGAAATCGAAGCCCTATGAGCGGGTCGCGGTCGGCAAGAATTTCGAATATGTCATCGAATGCATACGCGCCGAGGGCGATTCCCCTTGGTATGCCTGCGCCCACGACGAATTCGCCCTGGTGATGGACGGCACGGTCGAGGTCCGACTCGTCAAGCCGGACAAGCCGCCGGTGCCCGAAGGCAAGAGCGGCGCGGTCCGCCTCGCCGAACCGCCTTTGGGCAAGAAGATGGGCCGCGTGGTAGCAACGCGCGGGCACATGACGCTGTTGCCAAAGGGCGCGGCCTATCAATTTCATGCCGATAAACCCGCGGTCGTGACCATCCAGACCATCCAAGGCGACGTGACCATCGAGCGCTGGTCCGACATCTGCCAGACCGAATAGCTGATCGAATAGCGAAGGAGCAGGACATGTCCGTCCAAATCGCGTTTCCCGTCGAAGCGACCCAGCCCGATAATTATTACGGCTATCGCAGCTTCAAGAAGGGCAAGTTCGCGTTCCGCCGCGACGAGTATTTCGTCCATATCGACTGGCCCAAGGGCAGCCATACTTTGCCGGCGGATGCCTTCCTGCGCGCGCTGCAGCGCGACATCGCCTGGAATTTCTTCTACGGCACGGTCAATTTCGACGGCGTGTTCGGCACGATGAATCATTACGGCACGGTCGACATGTTCGCCGGCCGCTTCAACGACGCCTACCGCAAGGCCGGTCTCGACTATAACGAGACCTACACGTCCGAGGATCTGATGGCGACCTTCAAGGCCATCCTCGACGACTGGACCAATCGCGGCTACGACCCGTTCGCGGCGCCGGAAGAGACCCAGCAAGCTTATGGCCGCAAGGACGGCGACAACAAGGCGGCGATCGAGCGGCTCCGCGTGACGGCCAACCGGATGGTAGGGATCCCCGGCGATACGCCGGTGCGTTCGGACGCGACGGGTTACAAGGTCAACCGCCAGTTCGCGGATGTCGAGCAAGACAAGCCGGAAGTCTATCCCGAGCCGGGCTTCGAGAAGGAAGTCGCGGCCTTCAATTTGTTCGCCTATTTGTCCCGGTCGGACGTGACCTGGAATCCGTCGGTCTGCTCGGTGGTGAAGGATTCGCTCTATTGCCCGACCTCGGAGGAATTCATCCTGCCGATCGAGCATGGCAACGACCGGGTCGAATGGTTCATGCAGCTATCCGACGAGATCGTCTGGGTGGTGAAGGACAAGGAGACGGGCAATCCGCGCGCCCGCGTCACTTGCAAGGCGGGCGATATCTGCGCGATGCCCGCGGACATTCGCCATCAAGGCTTTTCGCCGAAGCGCTCGATGCTGCTGGTTTGGGAGAATGCCTCGAACGAAATCCCGAAGCTGATCGGCGAAGGCAAGGCGCCGGTGGTGCCGGTGACATTCTGAGGGCGCGGCATAGGAAAACATCCTTCGACTCGCTCGCTCTCGCTCGCGGCTCAGGATAGGGAAATTTGTGATAATCCCAACGGCAACCATCCTGATCCCGAGCGCGCGAAGCGCAGTCGCGGGACGAGCTTCGTTTGGTAGCAACTGATGCGTCCCTTCCTCCATGATCAGCCCGCGACCCGAACCTTGTTCGGGGAGGGGCGGCTCGCCGAACTTCCCAACGAAGCCGATCGCCTCGGGTTGAAGCGGCTCCTGGTTCTCTCCACGCCCGAGCAAACGGCGCTGGGCGGGGAAGCGTTGCGCCTGCTCGGGCCTCGCGGCGCCGGGCTCTTCACCAAGGCGCGCATGCATGTTCCCATCGAAACGGCGGAAGCGGCGCGCGCCGAGGCGCGGCGGCTCGATGCTGACGGCACGGTCGCGATCGGCGGCGGTACCACCACCGGTCTCGCCAAAGCCATCGCGCTGTCGCTGGACTTGCCGAGCATCGCGATCCCGACGACCTATGCCGGCTCGGAGATGACGTCGATCTGGGGCTTGAGCGAGGGCGGCATCAAGAAGACGGGCCGGGCGGAAAAGGTGCGCCCGCGCACCGCGATCTACGATCCGACCTTGACCTATGGCATGCCCGCTCGGCTCTCGGCGACCTCCGGCATGAACGCGCTCGCGCATTGCGTCGAGAGCCTTTACGCCGAGGACACCAATCCGATCGTGCGGATCTTCGCCGCCGAAAGCATTCGCGCGTTTGCCCGCTCGCTGCCGCTCATCCTGAAGGAGCCGCGCAACGCGGAGGCGCGATCCGATGCGCATTATGCGACCTGGTTAGCCGGAACCGTGCTGGACCGCACCACGATGGGTCTTCATCACAAGCTCTGCCACACGCTCGGCGGCTCGTTCGACCTGCCTCATGCCGAAGTTCATACCGTGATCCTGCCGCACGCGACGGCGTACAACCGCGCCGCCGCGCCCGAGGCGATGCGCGCCATCGCGCAGGCGCTCGGCGCCGAGGATGCGGCGCAGGGTCTCTACGATCTGGCCAAGAGCCTCGATGCGCCGCTTGCGCTCAAGGATATCGGCATGAAAGAAGAAAATCTCGACGCGGCGGCTCGGCTGGCGACGCAAAGCCCCTACGCCAACCCGCGCCCCGTCGAACTCGCGCCGCTGCGCCAGCTCCTCGACGACTCCTATTACGGCCGCCGTCCGGAACGGCCGGCGGCCGCTTGAATCGGCTGGTTGAAGCGGGATATCCCCCTTGACATAAACAAAAAAATCGCCGCAAGGTCCGGCCCAGGCGAAGGTCTATTCGCCAAGCAAAAAATCGCGTGCGGGAGGGGGAATTCCGGCCACGGATGCCCGCCGATTGGGAGCAATGCCAATGGCTTACAAGACACATGTCGCCTCGCTGAAGAATTTTCAGAAGGGCTCGCTCGATATCGTCAATGACGACAAGAAGCATTATGCGTTTTCCAATTTCTTCGAGGTCGCCGGCAAGGCCAAGCCGTTCGAGCGCGTCGCGGTCGCCAAGAACATCGAATATGCCGTCGAAGTCGCGAAGATCGATGGCACGTCGCCCTGGTACGCGGCGGCGCACGACGAATTCTGCCTGGTCATGGACGGCGAGGTCAGCATCCATTTCGTGAAGCTCGATCCGTCGGCCGCGGTGCCGAGCGGCAAGCGCGGCGCCGTCCAACTTCCGGCTTCGCCCAACGGGCAGAAGATGGGCTATGTCAAAGGCCGCCGCGGCCACCATGTTCTGCTTCCGGCCGGCGCGGCCTATCAATTGACGTCCAGCGCCGGGCCGGCCGTGGTTCTGTTCCAGACGGTCGCCGGCGACGTCACCATCGAGCGCTGGAAAGACATCTGCATTTCGTGATTAACTCGATCAACCCAGCCACGCCTTTCCCCATCCCGGAGGGATCATGACCGCCGCCGCATCGACCGACATCAAGATTATCGGCAAGGACGAACAGCTTGGCTATACCGCCTACCAGTTCGGCAGCTTCAAATTCCGGCGCGACGAGTATTTCGCCCATGTCGAATGGCCCGGCGGCGTCCGCATCATCGAGATCGACCGCTTCCTGCGCGCCCTGGTACGCGACATCGGCTGGCAGTTCTTCTACGGCTGGATTTTCTTCGACGACATCTTCGGCACCCAGAACCACTACGGCACGGTCGATATTTTCGGTGGCACCTACGATTCGGGCCATAAGGCGGCGAAGACGGATTTCATCGAGACGTTCCCGACGGACAAGGTGGTGACGGCGTTCGATACCATCGCTCGCGATTGGATCAGCGAAGGCTACGATCCGTTGCGCGCGCCGCAGGAGACCGGCTCCCCGCTCGGCAGGAAGGCCGAGCCGCGCAAGGATGCGCTGGTGCGGGGCTTCACGCCCGCGAAACGCATGCTGGGACTTCCGGGAGACGTCACGCCGCGGTCGGACCAGAGCGGCCACCCGGTCAACCGAGCCTTCGCCGATCTCGAATTCGACAAGCCGGAAGTGCATGCGGAGCCGGGCTTCGAGGGCCAGCTCAACGCGATCAATCTGTTCGACCATATCGCTCGGTCGGACGTGACGTGGAATCCGTCGGTCGCCTCCGTGACGCAAGCCAGCATTTTCTGCGTCACCAGCGAGGAGCACATGCTTCCCGTGATCCACGGCAACGACCGCAACGAATGGTTCATCCAGCTCACGGATGAAATCCACTGGCAGGTTCAGGACAAGAACACCGGCAACCCGCGCGGCCGCATCATCATGAAGTCGGGCGATGTCTGTGCCATGCCGGCCGACATCCGGCACCAAGGGTTCGCGCCGAAGCGCTCGATGCTGCTGGTCGCCGAGAACGGCACGCCGGGCCTGGACGAGCTTTATGCCAAAGGCAAGCTGCCGCCCTATCCTATTGAATACTAAGTCCGGCGGCATCGTTATCGGTTCGGGAGCGGCCCTGTTTCGGGCCGCTCCGCGCTTAGAGGCAGAGGAGGCCCGCTATGCCCGATACCATTCCAAATATGCAGGTTCAGACTCAGCTCTTCATCGACGGAAAATTCGTGCCGGCGGTGTCGGGCAAGACCTTCGACGTCCTCAATCCCCATGACAACAGCCTGCTGGCAAAGGTCGCAGAGGCGGACCGCGCCGATGTCGACCGCGCGGTGTCGGCGGCGCAGGCCGCGTTTCCCAAATGGTCGAACATGGCGGCGTCCGAGCGTGGCCGGCTGATCTACAAGCTTGCGGACGCGATCGAAGCCGACGGCGAAAACCTCGCGCTGATCGAAACGCTCGACACCGGGCATCCGATCCGCGACACCCGCAATCTCGACGTGTTCCGCACCGCGGCGGTGTTCCGCTATTTCGCCGGCATGGCCGACAAGTATGAAGGCTCCGTCATCCCCGCCGAGCCGGGATTTCTCACGTATGTGCTGCGCGAGCCGATCGGCGTGGTCGGGCTGATCGTGCCGTGGAACTTCCCGCTGATGTTCACGAGCTGGAAAATGGGGCCCGCGCTCGCCGCGGGAAACTGCCTGGTGTTGAAGCCGGCCGAACTGACGCCGCTCACCACGCTACGGGTCGCGGAGCTGGCGGCCCAGGTCGGCTTTCCCGCGGGCGTGATCAATATCGTGCCCGGCTATGGCGCGACGGCCGGCCAGTACATGGCCGAGCATGGGGGCATCGGGAAGATCGCCTTCACCGGATCGACCGTCACCGGACGCAAGATCGTCCAGGCCTCGGCCGGCAATCTGAAGAGGTTGCAGCTCGAGATCGGCGGCAAGGGCGCGAACATCGTGT
>Ga0182024_10013208_pt1 | contig 16180 bp, 12 predicted proteins | sample P32metaG_FD_120480 | JGI IMG/M metagenome (GOLD analysis project Ga0182024, IMG submission 120480) | Permafrost microbial communities from Stordalen Mire, Sweden - P3-2 metaG (Illumina Assembly) | ecosystem: Environmental > Terrestrial > Soil > Wetlands > Permafrost | place: Sweden: Stordalen... | reverse complement strand
TGCCTCGGAGTGCCTCCAAGCAAGGTCTACGGCGTCGCCACTTTTTACTCGCACTTCACCCTGAAACCCCAAGGCCTTCATACCTGTGTCGTCTGTACCGGCACCGCGTGCTACATCAACGGCGCCGCGGCATTGCTGGCCGAGGTCCGCGGCCTGCTAGGCATAGAGGCGGGAGCAACCACGCCCGACGGCCGGGTCTCGCTCCTAAAGGCACGTTGCCTGGGGGCTTGCAGTATGGCGCCCGCGGTCGTGGTCGACGGGGAGACGCACGGCAAGGTGGAGCCGTCAGAACTGGCGTCCTTGCTGGCGGGGCTATGACCGGCGACGCCATCGCCGGAGCCAGGCCCCTTGCCGATAACGCAGTATCCGCTGGTCCTGGCGGAGCCGAGGCCCCCTCCTCCCCTCGGCACCGCCGGCAATCGGAACCGCTCGTGCCGGCAGGGCCGGTGAGGGCCTCCGCCAATATCTGCCAGGCGGCCGGCTGCCTATCCATGGGCTCCGACCAGCTCTTCGAGGAGCTGCGCGAAAGTGTCCTGGCCGCCGGGCTGGCCGACGTGGCGGTACGCCGTGTCGGTTGCCTGGGGCTGTGCGCGGCGGGGCCACTGGTCGAGGTGCCCGAGCAGGGCCGGCTTTTCGAGCGCGTCCAAAATGGCGGCCCGGTTCGAGAGGGAGAACTGTTCCTGAGCTTGGCCGGTGAGAGGCTAGGCGGGCGCTCGGTAGCCGGCGACCCGTTCTTTTCGCGCCAGGTGAAGGTGGTGCTCGAGCGGTGCGGCTCGGTCGACCCCGAGAGCCTGGAGGACTATGTCGCCAGCGGGGGTTACGACGCGCTCGCCAAAGCCGTGACCACAATGACGCCCGATGACGTGATCGCCGAGGTTGTCGCAAGTGGCCTTCGCGGGAGGGGTGGAGCCGGTTACCCCACGGGGCTCAAATGGAGGACGGTAGCGAAGGCCACCGCCGGTGCGGATGGGAAGTTTGTCGTTTGCAATGCCGACGAGGGTGACCCGGGCGCCTTCATGGACCGTAGCGTGCTGGAGAGCTGCCCACAGCAGGTGCTGGAGGGCATGGCGATAGCCGGCTATGCGGTGGGCGCAACCCAGGGCTACGTCTACGTTCGCGCCGAGTACCCCCTGGCGGTGAGGCGGCTAACTAGCGCGATCCGCCACGCAGAGCACGAGGGCTTCCTCGGCCATGACATCGCAGGCACACGTTTTGCTTTCGAGGTAGAGGTGCGCATTGGCGCCGGCGCTTTTGTGTGCGGAGAAGAGACCGCTCTGATCGCCTCCATACAGGGCGGAAGGGGCACCCCCAGGCCGCGACCGCCGTACCCTGCAGCGTCGGGCCTGTGGGGCTGCCCCACGCTCATAAACAATGTCGAGACATTCGCCAACATCCCCTCCGTCATAACCAGAGGGGGCGGGTGGCTGAGCGCGATAGGCACGGAGCGCTCTAAGGGTACAAAGGTGTTCGCCCTGACTGGAGCGGTGGTCAATACCGGCCTGATCGAAGTGCCGATGGGGCTCAGCCTCCGTCAGATCGTGTTCGACATTGGCGGCGGTTTGGCGGACGGCCGGCGGTTCAAGGCGGTGCAAACCGGGGGTCCGTCCGGTGGGTGCCTGCCGGAGAGCCTTCTCGACATGCCCGTCGATTACGAAACCCTCGCCGCGGCGGGTTCGATCATGGGCTCGGGCGGGATGATCGTGATGGACGACACAGCATGCATGGTCGATGTTGCCAAGTTCTTCATGGACTTTTGCCGGGAGGAATCCTGCGGGAAGTGCCTTCCATGCCGTGTGGGCACCGAAGAGATGTATAGGTTGCTTGACCGGATCAGCTCCGGGAGGGCGGCGCGGGCTCATCTCGAACAGTTGGAAAAGTTGGCCGCGATGGTGAAAGCGACGAGCCTGTGCGGCCTGGGCCAGGGCTCGCCCAATCCTGTTTTTTCGACGCTTCGTTACTTCAGGGACGAGTACCTTGCCCACATCGACGATCGAGTTTGCCCAGCCGGCGTTTGCCAGATCAGCACCGACCCCTGGCGGGGCACCGTGGCCGTACCGGTGGGCGCTCAGGCCCCGAGCGATGGAGGTAGTCAATGAGCGAGGTACGTACGCTCGTAATAGACGGCAAGGATGTTGCTGCCACCTCGGACCAAACCGTGCTGTCTGCCGCGAAAGAAAACGGCATCCGCATCCCAACGCTCTGTCACCTCGATGGGCTTAGCGATGTCGGAGCGTGCCGGCTCTGTATGGTCGAAGTCGACGGTAGCCCCAAACTCTTCCCCGCGTGCGCGACGAAGGTCGAAGAGGCAATGGTGGTAACGACTACCTCTGAACGCCTGGCCGAGTACCGCAAGACGGTGATCGAGCTGTTCTTCGTGGAGCGCAACCATGTCTGCGCGGTCTGCGTGGCCAACAAGAATTGTGAACTGCAGGAACAGGCGAGCTCGCTCGGGCTGACCCATTTCGAGCTCGCCGGGCTGCACCCTTCCATTGCCGTGGACGCAACGCATGAGCGTTTCGTGCTCGACCAAAATCGCTGCATCCTTTGCACCCGCTGCGTGCGCGTGTGCGACGAGATCGAAGGGGCCCACACCTGGGACATTATGGGGCGAGGTGTCAACGCCCGTCTGGTGAGCGACCTCGGGACGCCCTGGGGTAGCTCCACGACATGTACCAGCTGCGGTAAGTGTGTGCAAGTGTGCCCCACGGGGGCACTTTTCGAAAAGGGTCGCTCGGTGTCCGAACCCAAGGCCCGCCGTCCCTTCCTGCCTTATCTTGTCGAGAAGCAGAGGATGGGTCATGACTGAAGCTCCCACCAATGGGCAGAGCGGGCCTCACGACCAGACAGGGGCGAACGGTCAACGCCGCCCGCGGCTGGCGACCATTTGGTTGGACGGGTGTTCCGGCTGCCACATGTCGTTCCTCGACATTGACGAGCGCCTTTTGGAGCTGATCGGGCGCGCTGACCTCGTTTACGGCTGCCTGGTGGACGCCAAGGAATTCCCCCAAGATGTCGACATTACGCTGGTGGAAGGGGCCGTAAGCTCGGCCGACGACCTGCGCAAGATCCTTGAGGTCCGCCAACGCAGCCGCATAGTCGTGGCGCTGGGTGACTGCGCCGTCACAAGCAACGTCCCTGGGATGCGCAACCCGATCGGCACACAAGCAGTGCTTGAACGGGCCTATCTCGAGAATGCAACGCTGCACCAGCAAATCCCGGCCGAGGACGTGCCCGCTCTTCTCGCCGAGTCCCTGCCGGTGCATGCCTGGGTGCCGGTGGACGTGTTCGTGACCGGGTGCCCACCGTCGGCCGACCGGATCTTTGAGGTGATCGTCGGGCTGCTGGACGGGCACGTGCCCGACGTCGCCCAGGTCTCACGGTTCGGCTGAGCGAAGGAAGCACGTATGAGCGAGATAGTTATTGAACCAATCAGCCGGATAGAGGGCCACGCCAAGATCACCCTCCTCCTCGACGAGGCGGGCGAAGTGGCAGATGCGCATTTCCACGTGACGCAGTTCCGGGGTTTCGAGCGAATTGCGCAAGGCCGTCCTGTTTACGAGATGCCGTCTTTGATGGCCCGCATCTGCGGTATCTGCCCTGTGAGCCACCTCATTGCTTCGGCAAAAGCCTGTGATGAGATCCTCGGAGTTTCGGTTCCGCCCGTGGCGGTCAAGCTCCGTCGCATTATGAACCTGGCCCAGATCGTGCAATCGCACGCTCTCAGCTTCTTCCACCTTTCATCTCCCGACTTGCTCCTCGGCTTCGACCATGACCCTGCTACGCGCAACATTGTGGGGGTCGTGGAAAGGGCGCCCCAGCTCGGCCGGGACGGTATAGCGCTCCGTAAGTTCGGCCAGGAAATAATCGAGGGCCTGGGCGGCAAGCGCGTCCATCCTGCCTGGGTAGTCCCCGGCGGCGTGAGCGCCCCACTCGAGGCTTCCCAGCGAGACACCATCCTTGCGACGGTGCCAGATGCCCGCGCTCGGGCGGCGCGCACCCTTGAGTGGTTCAAGGCCAATCTGGCGTCATGGCTGGAAGAAGCGGCTTGCTTCGGGAGCTTCCCGAGCCTGTACATGGGCCTCGTGCACGAGACCGGCAATGCCGCGTACTCCGACGGCGACCTGCGGGTCATCGATAGCGACGGAGTGGTGCTCATGGACAAGGGTGACCCCCGCTCTTACGGGGACTACATCGGGGAAGCGGTAGAGCCATGGTCGTACTTGAAGTCAACGTTCTACAAGCCTCTCGGCTACCCGGAAGGTCTTTATCGCGTGGGGCCCCTTGCACGGCTCAACGTTGTTGACCAATTGGGCACACCGGCCGCGGACGGCGAATTGGCCGAGTACCGTGCCCGTCTCGGCCGCTACCCGAACAGTTCCTTTTACTACCACTGGGCTCGCCTGATCGAGGTTGTCCACTGCATCGACATGCTTGACGAGCTGCTCTCCGCCCCTGACATCCTGGGCGAGGACGTTCGGGCGCACGCCGCCATCAACCGGCGGGAGGGGGTCGGTGTGTCGGAAGCGCCGAGGGGCACTCTTTTCCACCACTACCGAGTTGACGCTGACGGGATGGTGGAGTGGGTGAACCTGGTCATCGCTACGGGCCATAACAACCTGGCCATGAACAGGAGCGTCTTGGAGGTGGCTCGCCACTACGTAAAAGGCGACCACGTGAGCGAGGGAGCGCTCAACAGGGTGGAGGCGGTCATCCGTGCTTACGACCCCTGCCTTTCATGCTCGACTCATGCGATCGGCCAAATGCCATTGTCGCTCGAGATCGTGAGCCCCGAAGGCCAGCTAGTTCGCCGAGTAACGAGGAGTTGAGCCCCCGTAATAAGGGCCAGAGGAGGCCGGACATGCGAAGCGGGCCAATTTGGATAGTCGGCTACGGGAACCCGCTCCGGGGCGACGATGGGGTCGGCCAAGAGGTGGCGATGGCACTATTGCAGCAGAAGTACAGTGTTGGCGGTTTCGCAAGTGCGACGATCACTTGCGCTCACCAGTTGCTCCCCGAAATGGCCCTGGACATATCGCGGTCAAGGTTCGCGGTTTTCATAGACGCCGCGCACGATGGACGTCCTGGCGGGTCGGTCTCCTTGCAGCTACTTGATCAGCCTCGCGAGCCCGGCCCGTGGCAGCCCTCGGGAGCGAGCTGCTGGGAGGACTTCACCCCGGCAAACTTGCTTGCATTATCTCGTTGCCTGTTCGGGAGTGCTCCCGCCGGTGCGGTCGTCACGGTGGGTGTCGTCGCGTTGGGCCTCGGTATGGGCTTGTCGCCACAGGCGCAGGCGGCCATCCCTCGAGCCGCGGCCGCAGTGGGTTTGGCGATCTCCGCCGTCGCCGAGCGCCCCGATGCCGTCCTGCAGTCGAGCATTTCTTGGCGCAGCGGCTATAAGGTGGCACCGCACACCAGGGGGGCAGAGCGTGCATGAAGTGTCTCTCGCCGAAGAGCTAGTGAACGAGTGCGCGACCTTGGCGAAGGGCCGGCCAGTATTGGTGGTCGCGGTCCGGTGCCCGCCAGGAATGGGCTCGAGCGAGCTGTCGGACAGCTTCGCCATCCTTGCGGCCCAGCTCGCCGAGTCAGGCGACGCCTGCCTTCGTCAGGCCGAACTCAGGCTCGAGGAGGTACCTGCGGTCATGAGCTGCCGTTGTGGCTTCCAGGGTGAGCTCGGCCCCGACGACGTCGCGGGTCATATCGCTATATGCCCCGAGTGTGGCTCGGTTGGCGAGCTGGGCGGTGGCCTCGAACTGATGGCTATGACCTTCAGCGACGACGAGGCCTTAGGCGGCAGCTGATCGTAGAGCGGCCAAGCCGGGAAGGTCGCCTCTCTCGATGAACTCGAGCGAAGCCCCCCCACCCGTTGAGAGGTGGTCCACCTGGTCGTCCACGCCGAAGGCCTTTAGCGCACTGGCGCTGTCGCCCCCGCCCACGACCGTGAACGCTTTGGCCGAAGCCACGGCCTCCGCCACAGCTCGAGTACCGGCAGCGAAGCGGCGGTCCTCGAACACGCCCATCGGACCGTTCCAGAACACAGTGGCCGCGTCAGCAATGATGCCGGAAAAAATGGCCGCTGTCTTTGGGCCGATATCCAGGCCCATCCATTCATCAGGCAGGTCGGGACTGCTCTCCAAGACTTCACCTGTGGGCTCCTTCCCCGGCCCAAACACTCCACCGGGAGAAAGGGCGATGATGTCGATAGGCAGGACTATCCGTTTGCCGGTGATCTGCACCGAACTGAGAAGGCGTTGGCAGGTCGCTACCTGATCATGTTCGAAGAGGGAGCTGCCGACGCTGTGGCCCTGGGCGGCCAGGAACGTAAAGCACATGCCGCCGCCCAGCACCAGGGTGTCCACTCGCTCCAACAAAGCCTCAATAACCCCTAGTTTGTCCGAGACTTTGGCCCCCCCGAGCACGGCCACGAATGGCCGCTCTGGATTGGTCAGCAAGGTGCCCAGGACGTCCACTTCGCGGGCCAGGACTCTCCCAGCAGCCGAAGGCAGGAACGCCGGGGGGCCTACGATCGAAGCGTGGGCCCGGTGCACCGCACCGAAGGCATCGTCCACGTACAGATCTTGGTCCTTGACCAGAGATGCTACGAACTCGGGGTCGTTGGCCTCTTCGCCGGCGTTGTAACGTAGGTTTTCCAGCAGCTCGACCCGGCTCGTGTCGGCCCCTCGCGCCTCAAGGAGCTCGTAGAGGCGCTGACGGACGGGGGCGATCGAGTACTTGGGGTCGGGCTTGCCTTTTGGCCGGCCCAGGTGGCTGCATACGGTCAGTTTCTCGGCCCCCTGGTCGAGCAGCCACACCAGTGTGTCGATGGGCAGTCGGATGCGCAGGTCGTCTGTTATGACGCCGCCGCTCATCGGCACGTTGAGGTCGCAACGGACCAGGACGCGCTTGCTCTTCAGGGGACCAAGATCTTCAAGCTTAGGTAGCTGCATGGTCAGACCCGACCGGCGATGAGGGCCAAGTCAATAAGGCGGTTGGAGTAACCCCACTCGTTATCGTACCAACCGAAGACCTTGACCATCGACCCATGGGCCATGGTCAGCTTGGAATCGAACGTGCAGCTGGCCGGTGAGCCCACGATATCGGAGCTGACGATGGGATCCTCCGTGTAGACAAGCACTTTGGACAGGCGTCCGGAGGTGGCAGCTTTCTTGAACGCCTCGTTGACCTCCTCCACACTGACCTCTCGAGCCAGGATGCCCGTAAAGTCGGTGATGGACCCATCCTGGACCGGCACTCGCAGAGCGGAGCCGTCAAGGCGCCCCTGCATATTGGGCAGCACCAGGCTGGTAGCCCTGGCAGCACCGGTGCTGGATGGCACGATGTTGTTGGCCGCGGCACGTGCTCGGCGCAGGTCCTTGTGCACCAGGTCGAGGAGGTTTTGGTCATTGGTGTAGGCGTGGACTGTGGTCATGAGGCCTTTTTCGACTCCGAAGGCGTCCTCTAGCACTTTGATCATGGGCGCGAAGCAATTGGTTGTGCAGCTGGCGTTGGAGATGACCTTGTGCACGTGCGGGTCGAAGCTGTCGTCGTTGACACCGACGACGAATGTCCCGTCGACGTTCGTGCCGGGAGCGGAGATGATGACGGTCTTGGCCCCAGATACCAGGTGCGCGTTGGCTTTCTCGCCATTGGTGAACTTACCAGTGGACTCGATAATCACGTCAGCACCCAGGTCACCCCAGGGGATATTGGCGGGGTCCTTTTCGGCGAACACCTTGAAGCTATGAGGGCCGACAGCGATGGTGTCCTCTGACACCTTTACTTCGTGGGCGAGTACGCCGAACGTGGAGTCGTACTTGAGGAGATGGGCGTTGCTGGCGGTGGGCGCCAGGTCGTTGGCCGCCACGACCTCGACGTCCGCATCAGATACTAAGACGGCCCGTAGGAAGTTGCGTCCGATGCGACCGAACCCGTTGATACCGACCCTTACTGGCATGGTTTCTTCTCCTTAGTCTTTCATGACTCGTTACACGTGATTTTACGCCCTGAGTAACTTTTGCTAGCCCGGGAGAAGGTCATCAGGGATTGGGACTTTTGCCTCTAAAATTGTGTTGTTCGCGGTGTACGGGAATTGGGCGCCGCGGCGGGTTGCTCAGGCAGCCTTCTCGTGGTGGATGACCACTACTGGGCACTTGGCATGGCTCATACAGTGCTCACTGACTGACCCCACGAGCATGCCGACTAGTGGCGCGTGGCTCCGGGCACCCACGACGAGAAGGTCGGCTCCCTTTGCGAAACGCAGCAAAGTCTTTGCGACAGGACCCCTGGTCACAATGGGCACCATTTCTAGGCCGTCAGGCTCTCCCAAGAGGGTGTGGATCGTCGCTTCCAGCGTCTGCTTGGCTCGGGACTCGGGGTCAACGCCACCGGGCGTTGGCACGGTATAAACACCGTAGGCCATCAAAGGGGCCTGCCAGACAAAGACCACCTCCAGGGACGCGTGCGTGAGCTCCGCTTGGCGTGCCGCCCACAGCAGTGGGCCGTTGGACGATTCAGAACCGTCCACTCCAACGACAATGCGGCCTTTCAGCTGCTGTGTGCTGGCTTTTTTTATTAGCGACATAATACCAGGGTTACAGGCTGACGTCGATGACACTCAGGGCCCTAAGGCATTGTTTGTGGAGCCGAAAGGGCCCTAGCTAGATCGGTACTCGCCAATCCACGATCGTCCCGGTTGGCTCGTGCTTAGACACGGTGAACGTGCCGCCCAGATTGTGCGCTCGGGCTGACATGTTCCTTAGCCCGTGCCCTGCGCTCGGAGCGTTAGGCAGCCCGATACCGTCGTCCACTAGCGAAAACGAGAGCCAGCCGTCTTGGATCTCCAGGACCAGGTCGACCGACGTGGCCTGAGCATGGCGCGCCGTGTTGGAGAGGGCCTCTCCGACGACTTGGAGCAACTGAGCAGTAACGGTATCTGGCACAATGGCGTCGAGCGGGCAGTGGAAACCGACGCGGGGTGTAAACCCGAGCTCCTCGCTGTACTTGTCCACTAGTCGCAACATCTCATCGTGCAGCCCTTGGGTACCGGTGGCGCGGCGTGGAAGGCGGAAGATCGTGTTGCGGATCTCCCTGATGATGGTGTCAATTCGGTCGATCGCCTCGTCGATGCGCTCTCCAACCGGCCCTATAGCCGACGACCGTGCGGCTTGTAGCGACAATCCGACGCCGAAAAGGTCTTGGATGACCGTGTCGTGTAAGTCGCGGGCGATCCGCTCTTCTTCAGCGACGATGCCGGTACGTTCCAGTTCAGCGCGAACTTCGGCGAGCTCGATAGCCGCCGCGGTGGAACTGGCGAACACGGTCGCCAAGGCGATGTCGACAGAGCCGTACGGGGTACCGCCTCGTACTCGGCCAAGTACGAGCGTACCCAGTCGGCGCTCGTCAGCGACAAGGGGCACGTAAAGGCCGGGGCCGAGGTTGAGGCCAACCACAGCGTCTGGGACGTTCGTCGCGGTGAAGAGGTCCTCGATCATCTCGGCGGCTCCCGTACGCATCACTTCGGCCGACCGGCTGGTGTCCGCTGAAAGGACCGTGCCGAGCAGGACCTCGGTACCAGGCCCGTCAACGGCGCTAACGACCAGGTTGCCGGGGCTAGCGGGGGTGACGATCCAGGAGGCGTCCGAGTGGGTGAGGCGGCGCGCGTGGCGCGCGACCAGGGGAAGGACCTCGCCCAATTTTGTGCCTACGAGCAGGCTCTGAGTTACTTCGTTGACCGCGTGGAGACGGTCTATGCCCCCTTGGCGCTCCCGCCCGTCTCGTACGAAGGCGGCGGCGTACTGGGTGCCTCGGACCTCGACCGGCGTGAGGCTTACCTCCACGGCGAACTCGCTGCCGTCTCGGTGCCTCCCGGCGAGCTCGCGCCCGACACCCATGTGGCGTGCTCGTGGCGCGGCGAAGAAATGGCCAAGGTGGTCCGAGTGGCGAGCCTGGTTACCGGGTGGGAGCAGGACGTTGACCGGCTCGCCGACCAGTTCTTCGGGGTAGAAGCCGAACAAGGAGGTGACTGCCGGGTTTGAGAGCACGATCGTCCCGGTGTCGTCGACGACAAGGACCGCATCTGGACAAGCCGAGAAAATGGCTCCCAGCAAGTGCCCCACTTGCTGGTCAGAGGCGGTTTCCGGAGCGGACGTCACACCACCCCACTCTAGGGCCATGCCCCCCTTGGTTTGTGTTGTGAGATCCATCGACGTCGGCCGCGCCTTGTCCTCAAAATGGAGCGCCGGAGCAGGGACCAAGGTCGGTACGAGAGAGGCTTTTTACCCTAGTCGCGCTGCTCCGGAGGCCCACATACTGACGTCAGTAGCACAGAGTGCTCCATAGCCGCAGAGGCCAACCGGGCTTCACTGATGAAGGAGGGCTAATGGTAAAGCACGTTTATGCCTTCGCCGAGGGCAACAGCAGTATGGTGGACCTGCTCGGTGGCAAGGGCGCCAACTTGGCCGAAATGTCGAAGCTTGGCCTGCCCGTTCCGCCAGGTTTTACCATAACCACAGAGGCTTGTCGGGATTTCCTGGTTACCGGGTCCGTCCCGCCAGGTCTGCTCCAAGAAGTGAGCGAGCATTTGGCGCGCCTCGAGCAGGAAATGGGCAGGAAGTTGGGCGACCCCAATGAGCCCTTGCTCGTTTCCGTGCGCAGCGGGGGCAAGTTCTCGATGCCTGGGATGATGGACACCGTCTTGGACGTCGGCCTGAACGATCTCTCCGTCGAGGGTTTGGCCAAACAGTCCGGCGACGAACGCTTCGCTTGGGACTCTTATCGCCGCCTGGTCCAGATGTTCGGCAAGACCGTGATGGGCGTTGACGGCAGCCTGTTCGAAGCGGCTTTGTCCGAACTCAAGCAAGCTCGGCAAGCACGGACCGACCTCGAACTCGGGGTCGACGACCTGAGAGACCTCGTGTCGACCTTCCGCGACATTGTCTACCAAGAAACTGGCTGCCAGTTCCCTACGTCGCCCCGCCAGCAGCTCGACCTGGCCATCACGGCCGTTTTCAGGTCATGGAACGGCGAGCGCGCCCGCATTTACCGCCGGCAAGAACGGATATCCGATGACCTGGGCACCGCCGTCACGGTGGTGGCGATGGTCTTCGGAAACCTCAACTTGAGCTCGGGTACCGGTGTCGCGTTCACACGAGACCCTGCCACGGGCAATCGTGGTGTTTATGGTGACTACCTCCAGGATGCCCAAGGTGAAGACGTCGTCGCTGGGATCCGCAACACAATGCCACTCCAAGAGCTCGAGCACCTGAACGAAGACGTCTACCACCAGTTGACTGACATAATGCAGACCCTCGAGCGCCACTATCGCGACTTGTGCGATATCGAGTTCACGGTGGAGAACGGCAAGCTGTGGATGCTGCAAACCCGCGTCGGCAAGCGTTCGGCCGCTGCGGCGTTCCGGATCGCCACCCAACTCGTCGACGAGGGAGTCATCTCGATGGACGAGGCTTTAGGCAGGGTCAGTGGCGCGGGGTTGGCCGAGCTCATGTTCCCTCGTTTCGACCAGTCAGCAGCCAAGCCTCTGGTCACCGGCATGGGCGCAAGCCCGGGGGCCGCCGTCGGCAGGGTGGTTTTCGACTCGGCTACAGCCCTGAGCTGGGCCGCCAAAGGTGAGGCCGTCGTGCTGGTCCGGACCGAGACCAACCCCGACGACCTGCCGGGGATGGTGGCGGCAAAAGGGATATTGACCCGCCGCGGCGGCAAGACCAGCCACGCCGCCGTCGTAGCCCGAGGCATGGGCAAGACTTGTGTAGTTGCCGCTCAGGATATCGTCATCGATACCAAGGCCAGGCACTTCGCATGCCCGGACGGCACGGTCGTTGCTGAAGGTGACGTCATTTCGATCGACGGCAAGACGGGCGCCGTGTACCGCGGCGCCATGCCAGTCATGGCTTCACCCCTAGTCAAGTTCTTCGAAGGCGCCTTTGATCCCGCCTCTGCCGACGCAGAAACTGGCGAGCTGGTCCGATCTGTTCAGCGCATGCTTGAGCACGCCGACGTTCGCCGCCGCTTGTCGGTACGAGCCAACGCGGATATGCCCGACGACGCCCGCCGCGCGCGGGCCTTCGGTGCCGGGGGGATAGGCCTGTGCCGTACCGAGCACATGTTCCTGGGGGAGCGGCGCAGCTTGGTCGAGCGCCTGATCCTGGCCGGCCACGACGATGTCGAACGCCAAGCGGCGCTTGACGCCCTACTACCGCTCCAGCGGGCGGACTTCGTGGCCATCCTCAAGGAGATGGACGGCCTGCCGGTGACTATCCGGCTGATCGACCCACCGCTACATGAGTTCCTCACTGATCTGACCGAGCTCTCAGTAACTGCCGCGGTGGCCCGGGCCACGGGCCACCCAGACGAGCACGCGGAAAGGCTCCTGCCTGCCGTCCGCCGGCTGCACGAGGCCAACCCCATGCTCGGCCTGCGTGGCGTGAGGCTGTGCCTGGCCATCCCCGGCTTAGTCGAGCTGCAGGTACGTGCCATTGCCGAAGCGGCCGCCCAGCGGCGCAAGGAAGGGGGCGACCCTCGAGTCGAGATAATGGTCCCCGTAGTGGGCGCCGTCCAAGAGCTCGAGCACGTCCGTGAGCAAGCCGAGGGGGTCATAGACGCGGTCGCTGCCGAGACTGGTATGGCGCTGCAGAAGATCATCGGGACGATGATCGAGCTGCCGCGGGCGTGTCTCACCGCAGCCGAGATAGCCAAAGCAGCCGACTTCTTCTCCTTCGGCACCAACGACCTGACTCAGACAACCTGGGGCTTCTCGCGTGACGACTGCGAAGCCTCCTTCTTCCCGCTGTACATGGAGATGGGGATCTTCGGCACCTCTCCGTTCGAGACGCTGGACCAGCAGGGCGTGGGAGCCCTGGTGCGGATGGCGGCGGCAACCGCTCGCACCGTAAAGCCCGATATCGAGCTGGGGGTGTGCGGTGAGCACGGAGGCGACCCCGAAAGCATCCATTTCTTCAACGATATTGGATTGGATTATGTGTCCTGCTCGCCCTTCCGGGTCCCGGTGGCCCGCTTGGAGGCGGGGCGGGCAGCACTACCCAAAGCCTTAGCCGGCGCGGTCGGTGCATCCCGCTGAGCCGTTCAGGACCTAGGTCTTGCTGAACCGGGCCCATCGGCCCTGTCAGCCAGCCGCCAACCGGGGCCATTGTGTAATCGAAGAACGACTGAGGAGGAGTTATGACTGGGACAGTGAGAAACGGGCGCAGAGGACGGATTGTGGCAGGAGTTGACGGATCTGCTCCGTCCAAAGAGGCGCTGCGCTGGGCGGCACGCCAGGCCGAGCTCACAGGAGCCACGCTACAGGCGGTAATGGCCTGGGCCTACGCTCCCGCCGCGTTCCCCCTGACCACGCCCGTGCCGGTGACTTACGACATAGGCCCGGAGGCGGAGCAGCAACTTGAAGGGATTATCAGTGAAGTTCGCGGCGAGTTCCCAAGCGTTGAGATCACAAGAGTGGTCCAACAGGGATGGGCAGGCAGAGAACTGCTAGCGGCCGCAGACGGCGCTGATCTGTTAGTGGTCGGGAGCCGAGGCCACGGTGCCGTTATGGGACTTGTACTCGGCTCGGTGAGCGAATATTGCGTCACCCACGCCTCGTGCCCGGTAGTGGTGATCCGTCACTTCAAGGACGCTCCCGTAGCCGAGCGCGAGACCGCCGGCTCGTCGGCTGGGCACGGGTCATGACCATGGCCGTCACGCAGGTGGTCCGTAGCCGGGCTAACGAGATGGGCAGCATTGAGGCCCGCGAATCAGTGTGCATAGACGGCAACGAGGCCGCGGCCCGTGTCGCCTACACGCTGTCTGAGGTGATCGCTATCTACCCGATCACGCCCGCGTCCCCGATGGGCGAGCTGGCCGATGATTGGGCAACGGCCGGGAAACCGAACCTCTGGGGCCAGGTACCGGACGTCATTGAGATGCAATCAGAGGCGGGCGCGGCGGGTACCCTACACGGCGCATTGCAAAAAGGTGCTCTCGCTACGACGTTTACGGCGTCCCAAGGCCTCCTGCTGATGGTGCCCAACATGTTCAAGATCGCCGGGGAACTGACGCCGGCGGTGATCCATGTAGCCGCCCGTACGATTGCGACTCACGCCCTGTCGATCTTCGGGGACCACTCCGACGTGATGCACGCCCGCACCACGGGCTGGGCCATGCTGGCAGCTAGCTCGGTCCAAGAGGCACACGACTTCGCCCTTATCGCCCATGCGGCGACTCTACGGTCACGAGTACCGTTCCTTCACTTCTTCGACGGTTTTCGGACATCGCACGAGCTCGCCAAAATTGCGGTCCTCACACCGCAAGACATGGCTGCCCTTATCGATGACGATGCCCTCGTTGAGCTGCGCCGCCGGGGGATGAGCCCAGACGCTCCCGATATTCGTGGCACAGCCCAAAACCCCGACGTGTTCTTCCAGGGCCGGGAGGCTTCCAACCCCTACTACCTGGCCGTCCCAGGCATCGTCCAGGCGACCATGGACTCTTTGGCCGAAAGGACTGGCCGGCCCTACGGCCTGGTCGAGTACCACGGCGACCCTGAGGCCGAGCGGGTCGTCGTGCTCATGGGTTCGGGCGTCGGGGCAGCGCGCGAGGCGGTCGATGCCCTGGTCGAGGACGGGGAGCCCGTGGGAATGGTGACCATTCGTCTCTACCGTCCGTTCCCCGCCAAGCAGCTGATGGATGCTCTACCGGCCACGGTGCGCTCTATCGCCGTGCTCGACCGGACCAAGGAACCCGGCTCCGTCGGAGAGCCCTTGTACCTCGACGTCCTCGCTGCAGTGCACGAGGGCATTCCCGAGTTCAACGAGCCCCCTCTGGTCATCGGGGGACGCTACGGGCTCTCTTCCAAAGAGTTCACCCCGGCCATGGCCAAGGCCGTCCTGGACGAGCTGGCCGTCGGGGTGGAACACGGGTGGCCCAAGCGCCATTTCACTGTCGGCATTTTCGACGACGTGAGCTTGCTCAGCCTGGCCTGGGACCGGGATTTCCGGCCGCAGAGGCCACAGGGCGAGGTCCAGGCTGTGTTTTTTGGGCTCGGTTCCGATGGCACCGTTGGGGCAAACAAGAACAGTGTCAAGATCATCGTGGACAGCACCGACGCTTTCGTCCAGGGCTATTTCGTTTACGACTCCAAAAAGTCGGGTGCCATGACGGTGTCGCACTTGCGCTTCGGCCCCCAGCCGATCAATTCCACATACCTCATAAGCGACGCCGATTTCGTCGCCTGTCACCACTTCGGGCTGCTCAATAGGGTCGACGTCTTGGACCTGGCCAGGGACGGGGCCACCTTCCTGCTCAACAGCCCGTACGGGCCCCTCGAAGTGTGGGACCGGCTGCCACTAAATGTTCAGCACCAAGTGCAAGAAAAACACATCCAGTTGTGGGTCATCGACGGTGACCGTGTTGCGGTTGACGCCAGCCTCGGGAACCGGATCAACACCGTAATGCAGACGTGCTTTTTCGCCCTGTCCAACGTGTTGCCGATCGACGAAGCGGTGGCGAGGGTCAAGGCCTCCGTCGAAAAGGCCTACGGCAAGCGAGGCAACACCATAGTGGAACGCAACTTTGCCGCCATTGACGGTGCTTTAGCACACCTGGCGCCGGTCGTCGTGCCGAGCGAAGCCGTCGCGGCTACACGCCTTATCGACATCGTCCCCTCCTCTGCCCCCGATTTTGTCCGCCACGTGACCGCGAGGATCATGGCCGGCAAAGGTGACCTGTTACCGGTTTCTGCCTTGCCAGCGGACGGCCGCTTCCCCTCAGGGACCGCCCAGTACGAAAAAAGGGCGATCGCAGCGGAGATCCCTATCTGGAACCCGGATATTTGCATTGACTGCGGTAAATGCGCCATCGCCTGCCCCCATGCATGTATCCGGATGAAGGTCTTCGTCCCTGAGGCACTGGAGGGGGCGCCTGAGGGCTTCTTGTCCAAGGTATTCCGGTCTAAGGATCTGGCGGACCACCGAATGACGATCCAAGTAGCCCCAGACGACTGCACCGGCTGCGGGGTGTGCGTGGACGTGTGCCCAGCCAAATCCAAGACCGAGGTCAAGCATAAGTCGATCAACATGGAGCCGGCGCTCGACCATCGCGACCAAGAGAGAACCCACTGGGACTTCTTCAGGGCCATCCCGGAGCTGGACCGCTCGTTGTTGCCGCACGACTC
>Ga0182024_10013207_pt1 | contig 16180 bp, 15 predicted proteins | sample P32metaG_FD_120480 | JGI IMG/M metagenome (GOLD analysis project Ga0182024, IMG submission 120480) | Permafrost microbial communities from Stordalen Mire, Sweden - P3-2 metaG (Illumina Assembly) | ecosystem: Environmental > Terrestrial > Soil > Wetlands > Permafrost | place: Sweden: Stordalen... | reverse complement strand
TATCGCCGCCTCAATCGCAGCTACGAACGGCGCACAGAAGTCGCCGAGGCCATGGTCTATCTGGCCATGTGCCGCCTGATGCTCTCGCGATGGCTCAAACATTAGTTTTTAAACAGGCTCTTACACTATGGCATCGGCATCAGCAGCTCGTGACTTAAACCCAAAAAGGTCATTATTTTTAAGTGCCTGACGATTAATTCCGTTCAGTCGCGGGCTCGTTTTGCCGATAAAGAGGAGTCGCATGGTGGACAAAATTAGGCCGTTGCAGCCTTCGGCTGACTATGAGTGATTCGAACCGATTAGACAATTTGGTGACGAGCCTGGGCATGGAGATCCTGACCGCCCGAAGTGGCTCGCAGGAGGGCCAGTTTCCAATTCTTGATCTGTTGGGCAATCTGCGCGATGAGGCGGGCAAAATACCTGAGTTGGCGGAGATGCATTCGGTTTGTCAAAAGGCATGGGAACGAATGGTTGGGATTGTGGAATCGGCTCAATCCTTCACAGCCGCGGAAATTCAGGGGTTGAAAGAGTTGTTGACCCGCCTGCAAGCGCTGGCCAAGCCGGGGACAACCAGCCGCTCCCCTGCCGCGCTGATGCATTCATTCGAAACCGGCGCCGTTGAAGAGAAGGAAACACTGCTGGTTCTCAATCTTTCCTCGGATTCGGACCTGCTCCGCGAATTCGCCGCCGAATCCCGCGAACATCTCGACAACATCGAAAAGGGAATCCTCGTGTTGGAAAACAATCCGGCTGACGGCGAAACGTTGGACATCGTCTTTCGGGCTTTTCACACTTTCAAGGGCGGCGCCGGGTTCTTGAATCTGGTTCCCATCAACCAACTGGCCCACGTTCTGGAATCGCTTCTTGACTTGGCGCGCCAGCACAAACTGACGATTGATGAAAGGGTCATCGATCTGATTCTTCGAGGACGCGATACCTTAAAACGATTCCTGGATGAGATAGACGGACAGCTCAACGGCTCACGGCCGGTCCAACCGGTCGAGATTCCTGTCACCGAGTTAAAAGACGAAGTGCAAGCCCGGATCGAAAAACTGCGTTCGGATGCCAAGATCACACCGCTTCCGTTATCCTCTGCCGCTAAAGCTCCATCGCTGGAAATCGCTGCGGCCGCACATTCCGAACACAGCGCCGTTGTCAAAGTGGAAACCGGAAAACTTGACGCACTGCTCGACCTTGTCGGCGAATTGGTTATCTCCCAATCTTTGGTCGCCGGGGACTTGACCGGCGTTGCCAAAGCATACCCGCAAGCCGTTCGCAACATGGCCCAGTTGTCCCGAATCACGAAGGAATTGCAGCGTATTAGCATGTCCATGCGCATGGTGCCGATCCGCGGGGCGTTCCAGAAGATGGCCCGGGTGGCCAGGGACATCGGCGTCCGGTTAAACAAAAAAGTACACTTGTTGACAGAGGGGGAAGATACCGAACTCGATCGCAATGTCGTCGAACAATTGAACGATCCTCTCCTCCACATGATTCGCAATTCAATGGATCACGGCATCGAAGCGCCGGAAGTGCGCCTGGCCAGCGGGAAACCGGCCATCGGGACGATTCGCCTGCGCGCCAATCATCAAGGCGGCAACATCGTGATCGAAATTAACGACGACGGGGCGGGCCTGGATCGGGAGCGGATCCTCGCCAAAGCCATCGAGCGCGGCTTGGCCAAACCGGGGGTGAAAATGGACGACGAGGACGTCTTCGCATTTATTTTCGCGGCCGGCTTTTCAACTGCGGAAAAACTCACCGACATTTCGGGACGAGGCGTGGGCATGGATGTTGTGAAGAAGAATATAGAACAACTTCGGGGATCCGTGGAGATTTCCTCGATTCGAGGCCAAGGCGCCCAATTTAAAATCACCCTGCCGCTCACTCTCGCCATCATTGACGGTCTGGTGGTGAAAGTGGGAGAGGAGCAATACATCGTGCCGACCGGGGCGATCCTTGAATCATTTCGTCCCGCCGCCGGCATGATAACTTCCATCCACGGCCGTGGCGAAGTTGTGAACGTGCGGGGCCGCCTCATCCCCTTGCTGCGCTTATCTGAGCACTTCGGCATCCCGGCGGTTTCAAACGATCCAACAAAATGCATCGGCGTGGTTGTCCAAGCGGGCGCGAATATGCGCTGTCTGCTGGTGGATGCCCTGGTGACAAAACAAGAGGTGGTTATAAAGAATTTGAGCGAGCTAATCGCCCACAAAAACCGGTTCTTTGCCGGAGCGGCGATTCTTGGGGACGGACGGGTGGCATTGATCCTGGACGTCAACTCGCTGGTTTATCTCGAGTTGCAAGACCGTTCGAAGGCCGCTTAACCTAAACTTGAGTGGACCATCGACCTGGCCCGTCTTAAAAATCCCTGGAATCTCCTGCCATGGGGATCTCGCTCCGGCCAACCGCAGCGACTGCTAGTGCTTGGGCCACGGGTGCGTGGCCACTTCCATTAGTGTGCTTGGTGACGGGCGGTTTTGCCCCTAGTACGGCTGCGCGAACCTTTTGGGAAAATGAGACTTTTGTCGTAGATCGCTGGCTCTTGCAGCCGACCAGTTTTAGAAGTTTACCAATGGATTCCTGCATGGATTCAGCCTGGGCATTTAATTCCTCGGCTGCGGCCGCGCTTTCCTCTGCATTGGCGGCGTTGTTCTGGGTAAAGTGATCGATCAGCCCGACAGCAGCGTTGATTTGCGTAATGCCTTGGGTCTGTTCCAGCGAAGCGCTGGAGACTTCGGCCACCAGTTCGTCCACCTGACGGACTTTGGCAACAATTTCATTCAAAATTTGCGCCACTTTGTTACTGATCTCAACCCCCTGACCGGATTTGGTGATGGCGCCTTCGATTTTGGCGGCGGTTTCCTTGGCCGCCGTGGCGCTGCGCCTGGCGAGATTGCGAACTTCATCGGCAACGACTGCAAAACCCGCGCCCGCTTCGCCGGCGCGGGCGGCTTCAATGGCAGCGTTCAATGCGAGAATGTTGGTTTGGAAAGCTATCTCGTCGATGGTCTTGATGATTTTCGCAATATCGTCGCTACTGGCCTTTATTGCTTCCATCGCGGCGGCCATGCTTTCCATGTCGGCAGCGCCTCGGTCCGCAGCCGTGCGGGTTTGCTTGGCAAGATCGTTGGCCTTCTGGGCGTTGGCCGAGTTACGTTTGGTCATGGACGCCAATTCTTCAAGGGACGAACTGGTTTCCTCCAGCGAGGCCGCCTGTTCGTTCGCTCCTTCGGCCAATGTCTGGCTGGCGTTGGAAACATGACTGGCCGCAGAGGCGACTTGCTGGGCACCCTCGTCCATTTCCGTGGAGATACGCTTGATCACCCGGTTGATGCCGAAAGCGAGCAGCCAGGCGATCAGGCTCGCCATGAGGACGTTGAACACCATTCCTATTCTCACTCCACGGATGCCTTTGCCCACTGTAATGCCGATATTGGCCAAGGCCTTTTCTCCATCGGCTCGATTGGCTTGCACCACTCTCAGAAGATCTTCGTTTGGGAGTTGCTCGATTATCGGATTCAGTTCCCGGTTCGCCTTGGCGATGGCTTCATCGTAGTGACCCGCTTCGCTGATCTGAACGATGTCCGAGAGACTCTTAATAAACGCGACGCGATGAGCATTCAGTGCTTCAAATATGGCCCGGTCCTCCGGCATTGTAATAACGCCTTCATATTCGTGGAAAGCATTGTCTATATCCGTTGTCGCTTTCGCAATCTCCGTTGCGAGTTGAGCCTTCTGCTGGGCAGGGGCGGTGAGATATATTCCGACCAGCCCGAATGTTCGCATCAGGCGGCTTTGGATTTCACAAATGGCAATTGTGCTGGGATACGGATCCGCCGCCATGTAACTGGTGCTTCGGTTGATGGCGGAAATTTGAATGAGAGCAAAGATTCCGAATGCGCTGCTAATGGCAATGAAGACGGCAAAACCACCCGCAAATCGCTGCTGGATGTTCCAAGTGTTCATGACAGGCTTTCCCCGTTTGGGTGATTCTTAGTGATGCAGATAGCCCTGGCGCTTTGAACCGTTTCCCGACCATCCGCCGCCAGCACCCGGTCAATGTCCAGCAACGGTTTCACAACGCCTTTGATCTTGGCCATACCGAGAATATATTCGGCAAAATTGCCCGTGCCAAAGTCGGGGGTTTCCTCAATGTCTGACGAGGCAACGTTGATCACTTCCTCGACGCCATCCACAATCAGCCCCATCTGGCTGGCCTTGCTGTCCGGCAATTTGACGAGCACTACAATAATGCAGGTTTGCTCCGTGTTTTGCGTCTCCGGGAATCCGAATCGGAGCCGGAGATCCATCACCGGCACGATCTTACCGCGCAAATTGATCACGCCGCGGACGTACTGCGGCATCTGTGGCACGGCAGTGATGTTCGCCAGGCGGATGATTTCGCGAACCTTAAGCACATCGATGCCGTAAGATTCGCCCTGTATATCAAAAGTAAGATACTTTCCGGCAAGTCTTTGGACGCCGGGTGCGAGAATCTGTGTTGTCTCTGCTGACATGTATTAGCTGCTTAATTGCGGCATGGTAAACGCGAAATTGTTCTCGTTGCGGTATATATCGGCCGGGGCCCTTGCGGGCTTGAGGAAAAGTTTGGCCTTGGTCTGTTGTTAAATCCCACATTGATTAGGCTGTTTAAGGGTCAATTTTGGCTCAGGTTTCAAGGCGGTTGCACCGATATAAAAGAACAGCGCCCGCTTTCGGTCGAGCAATCGCAGGCTGACAAACAATTTATGATATCTGGTGCAATCGCCGATGAAGAATACAGTTTCATCCGGAAGCTGGTCTATGACCGGAGCCGGATAAATCTCGGTCCGAACAAAAAGGAACTGGTCCGCAACCGGCTGCAAAAGCGTTTGCAGGTTTTGGGCTTGAAAAGCTTCGGCGCCTACTGTGATTTGCTCAACAAGGAAACGGGGGATGAAGAAAAATCCGCCCTGCTGGATGCCATTTCCACCAACGTCACGCATTTTTTCCGGGAATGGAAACACTTCGAATTCCTGCGGGATATTGCCCTGCCTCAATTGGAATACCGGCCGCGGCAAAACCCGGGGGAACCGTTGCGGATTTGGAGCGCCGCCTGTTCTTCGGGCGAGGAACCTTATTCTCTGGCGATCACCCTGGCCGAGTTCTTTCGCAACCGGCCGCAGTTTCCGTCTCAAACCTGGGACGTTTTCGCCACCGATATCAGCAGCCGCATGTTATCAACCGCGTCCGAAGCGGTCTATAAGAGCGATCGGGTCCACCTTCCGGATCCGTCCTGGTTGCCAAGCTACTTTCAAAAAGGGGTGGGGGCCTGGGACGGGTATTATCGCGTAAAATCCGAACTGCGGGAGAGGGTCGAGTTCAATCGTTTGAACCTGACCGAGTCGCCGCATCCTTGTCGGCACCAATTTGATGCCATTTTTTGCCGTAACGTCATGATCTATTTCGACAATTCCACTCAGAGACAGTTGACTCCGCATCTCATCCAACACCTGACACCCGGGGGTTTCCTCTTCGTCGGGCATTCCGAAAAGTTGCTGGGCATCGAGCACGGCCTAAAAAGCCTCCGACCCAGCATATACCAGCGTGTGTAAACCAATGGCACTCACAGCAAAATGGGTCATACCACAGCCAAAAAAATCGCTCATCGTAGGTGTCGCGGAAATGGTTGTCAGCAACGACGCCAGCGCGGATTTGGTCACGTATTCGCTTGGGTCGTGTGTGGGAGTGGCCCTCTACGAGCCCGACAAAAAGATCGGAGGTCTTCTCCATGTCATGCTGCCGGATTCCAACATACACCCGGCCAAGGCGGCGGCGTGGCCTTCCATGTTTGTGGATACCGGCGTGCCGCGTTTATTCCATGGCCTCTACGATCTGGGAGCGGACCGAAACCGCCTGATCGTCACGGCGGCGGGCGGCGCGCAGTTCCTGGACACGGCCGGAGTATTCAACATCGGCATGCGAAACCAACAGGCTTTCGTGGAATTGCTGGCGCGCAATGGTTTCACCCTTCAGGCGAGCGACTTTGGCGGCGTTTCTTCCCGCACCCTTCGCCTGGATTTGGGCACCGGACGCGTGCAAATTCACACTCCTGGAATTGAACCCTATTTCTTATGACGGCCCCCGAAATCGTGGCGAATTTAAAGAACCTGGCCCCAATCTCGCCAGCCGGCCTCAGGTTGATAAATCTGCTTGACCAACCCAACCAGGAAAATGAGGAGATCGTTCAAATTTTGAAATGCGACAGCGTGCTCACGGCCAAGGTGCTGCGAATGTGCAATTCGTCCTATTATGGTTTTGATGAAAGCATCGCTTCGATCGATCAGGCGGTGTTGATCCTCGGTTATGAGAAAATTGTGCGCATCGTTTTGGCGCTTTGCTTCGGCGGCGCCATGGGGATCCCCCTGGAAGCGTATGCGTTCACAGACAAAGACCTGTGGCGTCACTCTTTCGTGACCGCCTTGGCCGCAGAGGCTCTGGCTCAGGACGGACTCATTGCCAATATCGAAGCGTCCGCCGCTTTCACCGCCGGCCTTCTGCATGACATTGGCAAACTGGCCTTCAACCACGTTTTGGCGCCCGATTTAATATCCCGCCTGCGTTATCAGATTGACGTCCATGGACTCTCACGAATCGAAGCCGAACGACAAACTCTCGGCACGGATCACGCCGAAGTTGGCGCGTGCATGCTCCAGGCCTGGAAACTTCCCCGCGAAATTGTCGAAGCTGTCGAGAACCATCACCGGCCCGTGATCGAGCCGGAACCCCGCCTATCCGCTGTCACATGCATCGCCAATTCGGTCGCTCACTTGGCCGGTTCCGCTCCCGGCTGGGAAGCGTATGCCTGCAAAATGAATGGCGCGCTGGTCGAAGCGCTTCAATTGAAGCCGGAAAAAGTCGAAAGCCTGATGATTACCGTTCGCGAGTCATTCGATCGGGTCGAACAATTCATGGTCATGACATGAGCTCTCCAACCAAAATCCGGGTATTGATTGTGGATGACTCGGCTCTTGACCGATGTGTTATCACGAATGCCCTGGCCCGGGATCCTGAAATTGAGATCGTTGGCACCGCTTGTGACGCCTATGTTGCCCGCGATAAAATCCTGGCGCTGAACCCCGATGTGCTGACGCTTGACATCGAAATGCCCCGGATGAACGGGTTAACATTTCTGCGCACCTTGCAACAATATCGTCCGATCCCCGTGATCGTTATTAGCACGCTTACGCAAGCCGGGTCGCGAACCGCCCTCGAAGCATTGGAGGCGGGCGCGGTGGACGTCATCGCCAAGCCCAGTTCAGCCCGGGGCTGCGACGACCTCCGCGAGCAATTGATTCGCCGCATTAAGGCCGCTGCATGTGCCCGCGTTGCTAATTTGAACCCGCCCACCTCGTGTAACAATAATGCTCTCTCCGCGCCGCCACTTGTTCCAATACGTAATCCCCGGCAACTTATTCTCATTGGCGCCTCCACGGGCGGCACCGACGCCATCCGAAAAGTGCTCACGGCCCTGCCTGACGGATTGCCTGGAATTTGCATCGTCCAGCACATTCCCCCGGTGTTTTCAGCGGCCTTTGCCAATCGCCTTAACGACTGTTGCCGCTTTGAAGTCCGGGAAGCGGAGCCAGGCGACGAAGTCCGCCCGGGCGTGGCTTTCGTTGCTCCCGGGGATTATCACATGAGCGTCTCCTTCGAAGGCGGCCGTTATCGGGTCCACTTGGAACAGGGGCCTTCTCTCCACTTTACGCGCCCGGCAGTGGACGTGCTCTTCAACTCCGCAGCCCCGTGGGCAGGTCCGGACACGGTAGCTGTGCTCTTATCGGGGATGGGCTCTGATGGCGCCCGTGGCATGCAGAAGCTTAAGCAGCAGGGGGCTTGCACGATTGTCCAGGACGAATCCACTTGCGTTGTGTATGGCATGCCGCGCGCCGCTGTCCGGATGGGAATCGTTGATCACGTCTTGCCTTTGGAACAGATTCCCAACGCCATCCTCTCTGGCATACAAAATCGCGCAGACGAAAACAGCCCGCAGGAAAACATGAGTTCCCGAATGGCTGGCTCCCACTCCCCGACCCACAATTTATGAGAGCGCCGGTTCCAACCACCGAAATTAGCGAGTTTATAAACCGCCACTTTGTGGACATTTGCCAAACCATGCTCTCCATCACCGCTACTTCCATCAGCCCGGTTGTCTTCCCTCTTCATGCCGATCGCGTTAGCGGTTCGGTCGGTTTCGAAGGTGAAAATGTCGTTGGCTCCATCTACCTCCACCTCTCCCCGCACTTGGCTGCCCGAGCCGCCACGGCCATGCTGGGACTGCCCCCGGAAGAATCCCCCTCGGGCGAAGCGGAAATCAATGATGTTGTCAGCGAATTAACCAACATGGCCGGCGGGGGCTTCAAATCATGGCTTTGTGACACGGGCGTGTCCTGCGCCATGAGCCCTCCGGCCATCATACGCGGTGGCGCGTTCGACATCGAAACGACTCCGGGCGCCGAGCGCATTTGCCTTTCCTTCGATTGTGAAAACGAACCGGTTCTCTTCGAGGTCCATATTAAATTCAATTAAACACTTTATCCTATGCCTACAAAAATTCTTAGTATCGATGACAGCCGCACCATCCGGTTGATTGTTGCCAAGGCGTTCCAGCCCTATGATGTCACCATGTACGAAGGGGCGGACGGCGAGAAAGGCCTGGCCGTTGCCGCCGAAGAAAAGCCCGATCTCATCATCCTCGATGTCACCATGCCCGTCATGGATGGCGTCACCATGCTCGGCAAGCTGAAGGAAGATCCCACCCTCAAGGAGATCCCTGTCATCATGCTCACCGCCGAGTCCGGCCGCGAAAATGTTCTCCAAATTGCCCGCATGGGCGTCCGCGACTATTTGGTCAAGCCGTTCAAGGAAAACCAGCTCATCGAAAAAGTCAGCCGCATCGTTCCCCTGCAAAAGAAACCAGCCGCCAACTGATTATGACTGAACTGCCCAACTACGCCGAAGTGGCCCGCCGCTACGGCCTGGAACCCATTCCCGAAAGCGTTCTGCGGTTGGCGCAGCTTGTCTCCCGCCAGGAGGCTGACCTCGATGAAATCGCCGCGCTCATCAAAAAAGATCCGGCGCTGAGCCGGCGAATTCTTCGTCTGGCCAATCCTCACACTGTGGACGAAGGGCATTACGAGATCAAAACTGTCGAACAGGCGTTGATGCGCCATGGCGTTGGCTGCGCCCTTCTCCTTGCCATGGGCGCCCCGCTGTCCGAAGCCCTAGTCAAAACTTTTCTCACCATGCTCTCGCTCAAGCTCGAATGCCTCGAGGTTCGCAGCGTCATCCCTTCGCAGGGCGATCATCTGTTCGGCATCATCAGGTTTTCCGGCAAGGCCACCGGGCAGGTCCAGCTTCGCCTCGGTTTTGATTCGGCGAAACAGGTCGCCGCCAAGGTTCTGGGCTTGGAATCCGCCAATCTCGAGGCCGCCAAGGATGCCGTCGGCGAATTGCTCAACATCATGGCCGGAAATTTTAAATCCAATCTATGCGATGCTGGCCTCGAATGCTGCCGCCTTGAACCCCCCCGGGTTTACTCCAGTGCAGAATTCAACACGGTCGTCGAGGAGGAAGGGAACCTGGAGCGCATGGTGTTTCGCGCCCCTTCCATTCTTATGTTCGTTGACGCCCGCGTGAATCCGTGGAGCTAAAGCCTGATCCATTTCATCCGATATAATGGAGACCCGGGCACTAATGCCCGACGACCAGAGATGACCATGAACCGGACGCGTTGATCGATGTTTGCTCACAAAATTAACGGGCAGACCGAATTGCAATTGCTGCAACATCCGCATTGCCAGGAGCTTTTCAAACTCATGGATGCCAATCGGCGCCACCTGCGGCCATGGCATCCGTGGATTGATCTCATTCGAACCGCCCCAGACCTTGACCGCTTCATCACCAACTGGCTGCAACAATTCTCCAGCAACCGGGGATTTCATGCCGGCATCTGGCATGAAGGGAAACTCTGCGGTGTGATCAACCATTTGAATGTGGATTGGTTGAACCGCTCGACCGCCCTGTGCTATTGGCTGGATGAAGCCCGCCAGGGCCGGGGCATCATGACGATTGCATGCGGGGCGTTTATATCGCACGCGTTCAATGCCCTTAAATTGAACCGCGTCACCATCGAGTGTGCCAGCACGAACACCCGCAGCCGCAGGGTGCCCGAGCGTCTCGGCTTCAAGTTTGAGGGCATCATTCGCGGAATAGAATGGCTGCATGACCGCTATGCGGACCACGCCATCTACGGCCTGTTAACCGGCGAATGGAACCAGGACGACGAATATTCTTGCGAACGAAGCGCTCTGCGACCTGAACTTGAGCCCCATCTCCACTGCGTTCAGAATTAGCAAATTAACAGATACTTGGCTCTCTGCCCGCAATCGATTCCAGATTTTTTACAATTAATTAGCTTCCGACAGCTTTTGGTTTAAAACATCCAGGACTTTGTCAACCCCGTGGTTGTAATTTTTGGCGAATCCTTTTTTCAAACAAAGCAGCCGGCCCTCGCTATCCATCAGCACCAGTGCCGGGATCGCTGGTCCCCGGCTGTAATTTGTCTTCAAAAACGATTCCGCCTCGCTGTTAAAACGAACCGCCTTCCAGGGCATTTCCCGCAGATAAGACAACATGGACGGTTCGCTGTGATCCGAGCTGACAAAGAGCACTTCGAATTTGTCGTGGTATTTGGTGTTTTGATAAAAATCCAAAAATTGCGGCATGAACGCCCTGCACCTCGAACACCAGGAGGCCGAGAAATATAAAAGAAAATATTTTTTTCCCTTCAGCGTTTCAAATGAGGCCGCGTTCCCGCGGGAGTCAATCAAATCGCCGCCGATGGCTTTTTGCAAATCTGCCTTCACGGTTGCTGGCGGCGAATAGGATGCCAAAGGAACCCCGGCTTGCGTCTTGAGGGAAGTAATCGACTGTTCCCAGAAATAGTTTGATTGACTGGAACCGCAGACTTGGGAAAGCAGATCCGACATTAATTCGGCTTTCTTTAGGATGACCGCATCCTGCCGACAGTAGTTTCCCAATAACCGGCGATCCGCATCGTTCATCAGGGCGGCCATGATTTCCGACCGGTCTTCCCACGGCGCGGTTGTGCTGTAAGCATTGATAAATCCAGGGTGGTTGGTTGACCAGGCGCCCCAATTTTTTTCCGGGTGGGCCATTAACTCCCGATTGCCGCCGTTGCCGTATTCAAACCCAGGCGGATTCAGGGCGGCCCATTCGGGCCAATTATAATGGCCGTCGCCCCAGGCTGCGGTTTGCAGCGCGTGTCCCAATTCATGATGGAAAGCGTGAAAGGATTCACGGCAGCAGGCTCCAAAGCGGCACCAGTGATAATTCAAATAGAGTTTTTTTTTGCGGCGCGGAGAAAAGGCCGGCAATGGGAGCCTGGCCCATGTGAAGGGCGCCGCACAGGACTATTCCCGAGACCCCCGGCCCGCGAAAAGAAGTCGGCGGGATATTTGTTGCATTCATTCCCAAGCGCTCGCAGATAGTCATCCAATTGCGTGGTGTTGGTCAGCGGTCCCAGGCGCAAGTTGCCGTCCACACGATCTTTGGTTTGAACGCTTACCTGAAGTTGATGATTCTCTTGCAGGGAGCCTTGTTGATTGCCGGCTTCCGTTCCTGTGCCGAAGGCGTTTGCAACACTCAAGACCATTGCAAAAGCCGCCAACCCAACCAAAGCGCGAGCGCGCGAGAAATTCATATGACTGATAATGAGCAATTGCCGTTCCCTTTCGTCCGGAAGCGCGAGGGAGCGGAAGAAAGGGAGGCGCGGATTTTATACTGTACAATTACAGGACACTAGCGCAAGGTTACGAAGGGTTGATTCCCCCTGTCCCGCCAAAGCCTTGGCGAAGGAGGACTCACCCGCTCCATTGATAATCAGCGGCTTGCAACCAGCGCAGTAAAAGTGCAGTAGAGTGAGGTGGTTTCGACACGTCTCCCTCCTGGCGCAATGACCAAATTCTTGTTTCTTGTCCCTGGCAGGTTGTTCATCGTGGACTCCTTTCACGCGTTTACAGGAAACGCGTCACCAAACATCGGCTTTCCGCTTTTGGATTGTTCCCTCGTCGCTTCGTCCTGGATAACATCCCAGTGCTCGACCAAAATTCCGTCTTCGATCCGCAGTATGTCCGCCGCAATCCAGTTCGCGGGCCTGCCCTGCCCCGAAAATCGCCCGTGGACGATCACAAAAGCGCCATCGGCCGCAATCACTCCCGGCTCATACTTCAGCGTGGCCGGAGCGCTCTTAATAAGATTGAAGAGGCCGTCTCGACCAGGCTGAATGTGTGCGCTGTGCTGAATATAATCTGCCGACCAGAAACGTTCAGCCGACACGTAATCCCGTTTGTTGAACAACGTGTCAAAAGCCTCCAGGACGCGCGCCTTATTCTTTTCTTGCAAGGTATTTTGCATTTTGTTCTCCATATTCAGTAGTTTTCGATACTTGGGAATCTCCTGGTTTAAGGATTAAGCGTCGTATAGTCGGTGTATCCATTTGGCCCCGATGCATAAACCGTCGGCCACTTGACTTCGTTGAGAGCAGCGCAAGCTAGAAAACGCTCCGGCAAATCAGGGTTGGCAATGTAAAGTCGGCCAAACGCTATGGAGTCAGCCAATCCTGTTTTTATCAGGCGGTTTCCACGCTCTTGAGTCATCTCGACATTCGCGATGAGGTGTCCGTGAAAGAGGGGCCGAAAGTGCTGGAACATGCCGTCCCCGGCCAGTTGCTCAAGTGGACTTCCCGTGAAGTCTGTGTTTGCTCCCATGAGCAACAGATGCGCGAGATTATAGTCGTTCAGCCTTTTTATCACGTATTCCATGTCGGGCAGAGTGTCAGCATTGGCGGCGAAGGGACCCGATATCTTCACTGAACTGGCCTTGCTTCCGTCGCGTGGTTTGTAACCTGGCGTTAAACTCGCTATGTTCATTGGTCCAATCTTTATACCAACTCGTCCTGGCTCCAAGTGTTCGAGAACACTCTCAGTGATTTCGAACAGGAAGCGGGCTCGGTTCACCGTGGAGCCTCCATACTCATCTTTACGAAGATTCGTTGCGCTGTTCAGGAATTGAGCGATGAGATAGAGGTAGTTGGCCTGGATCTGTACCCCATCGAATCCGGCTTCCATGGCATTCTTTGCCGCAATTCCAAAATCAGCCACGGTCTGACGAATTTCATCTTTACTCATCGGGCGAGGAGATGCGGTGGGCTTCCGTCCGGAAGGGGTAACACTCTCTTGCTCCGGATTCACATTGGATGCGGACACCGGCAGAGCCCCATCGAAGAAGTCGGGATGTGACATTGCGCCAGTGTGCCAGAGCTGTGCGTACATCAAGCCACCCTTTTTGTGAACGGCATCAGTCACGCCACGCCATCCCCGAACTTGCTCGGCATTCCAAAGACCAGGAGTATCAGCCCAACCGTAAGCATCGGGGCTGATTTCAGTGCATTCGCCGATGATGAGACCGGCCGAGGCGCGCTGAGCGTAGTATTCGGCGTGCAATTCGGTGGGCACATGATCGGGGTTAGCCGCACGCATGCGGGTCAGTGGGGCCATAACGATCCTGTTCGTCAACTCCAATTCGCCCATACGAACAGGAGTGAAAAGGGGCTCCTGTGTGCTTGCGATATTCATAGTTACCTCAAGCCATTTTCCCGCCGTCGATACCGAAAATCTGGCGGTTCCTGGCAACTTTGCATATTTTTCTTCATGTTTGCGATTGAACCGATGCTTCAGCCAGCGGATCAGTTCCGTTGTTCAGTAATATTGAACCAATGGACTATTTTGTCAAATGGTGATAATATCTTTTTATGCGGCCGCTTTATCATCCGTCTCTGAATGAGATAACCGTGCAGGGCCTTCTGTATGCCCTCTCCGATCCGGTCCGGGTTCGCATCTACGCGGAACTGGCTCAGGCTGACTGCGCCATGAACTGTTCTGCCTTTGTGTCCAATGGCAACCTAAAGCTTCCCAAGTCCACGTTGTCGCAACATTTCAAGATTCTTCGGGAAGCCGGCCTGATTCGTAGCGAACGCAAAGGCGTTGAACTCAAGAACTCGACCCGATGCCAGGAGTTGAAGAAAAAAATTGGACCTATGGTTGTGGCGATTCTTCGAGCTTACGCCAGCGAGGCCAACGAATCCAAACACTAACGTCCGCGCAGTGAAAAATTCGGCGTTACGGGCAGCCAACAAGGTTCGAGGAACTTGCCGCGAGTTGCTCCCGAAGTTCGACAGGCTCTGTTCCATGGTTCAATCTTGAATGGCCTTCATAGACTTGTTGGCGAACCATACGCCGCCGTCAAAGTAAACCAACTCGCGCAACGCGCCGCAAGCTGAGACGCGTGAAGAACCGGCTTATCACCGTGTTGCGGTGTCACTGCCGCCTTGGTAACATAAATCTCTCGAAGCAAATTGGGGGGTTTCATTTCAAGGCCCGGTGCGAGTCGGTGACTTTGATATTTCACCAAGTGAGACCGTTGATTTGCTTGAAAAGGTAAATCCGCATGGATTGCCAAATTCGGATGTTCTTCGCCCAAGCCAAAGCTGCGAAAGCAAAGAAGTCGAAGACCTCTCGCGAAAAGCGTTCAGATGAAATGATTTAGCCCCTGGGTTAAGGAGTGGGAATCAAAAGCAAGGACTTCCCAGCCTGATTTGTTTTTGAGCGGCTTTTAATAAAAATCTTGCACATTCGCCATTCCTGTCAAGAATTCATACTTGACTAACCGGCCCTCTACGCGCGTTTTGACCCATGTTTATGCGGGTTTCGTGTTGTAAAAAAAGATCGGTTCATGGGATGCAGATTTTTGGGTTTTTGTGCCAGAATTGACCTGCAAAATAAGAATTATGAATTTTGACAGGGCCTGCAGGGTGAACGCAAAGAAAGGGATCTTAACCGCGAACCACGCGAACTCGAAAGCTTCTCGCATTCGGAGTTCAGGGATTGTTTGCGTGTTTGGCGTATTTCGCGGTTATAAGTTCAACTTAATTTCCATGGATGAGGGGACAGGGACTGTGGAGGTGACGAGTGCAGCCCCGAACCCCGAATGCGGTTCCCCCGAAAGTATTCGGGGTTCGGGGTATGGTCAGACTGGGTCAGAGTGGGTCAAACCGATTCGAGGGTGGCGAGGAGTGCCCTCATCCCAAAGCGCAATGAAATCGCTTACAGTCATAGCGCGTCGCAGTCAGTCGCAGCGATCGAGTTTGGGTTCGACGGGCGCCGCCGCTGAAAGCTATGGCGCGCCAAGAAGTCTCACCCCACCGTGATTATTCACAAACGCCTTCATATGAATGACCTACGAAACAAATCAGTTTTTCACGGGCAAAAGCCAGCCATAAAACCCATTGGCTTCAGAAATTTCCGCGTACTTCCGCATATTTCCGGGTACTTCCGCTTAATTCCGGGTAAGCGGGGAGGTGGGCTTGCCTGGGACAGGCGGCGAATGCTTCCTATTTTTAAGCGGATTACGGGTAATTACGGACAAATTAAGGTAAATTAAGCCAAAAAATAAAAACAGTGTTCGGGCGATGAAGCTAATTGTGTTTTGCTGTGACTTGAAGCAGGAGGTTGTTCAATTCCTCCATGTGCGGCGGTTTGCTGACGACGGCATCGACTTCGGGGACTATTTCCCCGTCCGCCTTCATCATTCTGCCCCAGCCAGTCAACATGACAATCGGTGTTTGGGGCGATTCGGCGCGGAGGGCGCGGGCCACGTGGCGTCCGTCCATTCCCGGCATGCCAAAATCTGTGATGACAATTTCATAAGGCTCGCTGCCCGAAAGGTTGGATCGAAACAGTTCCAGTCCTTCCCGGCCGCTGGCGGCCACGGTCACCTTATGATCGTGCAATTCAAGAACATCATGCAGGAGTTGCCTCAACAGCGGTTCGTCGTCGATGTAAAGAATACGCAACGAACGGCACGGTTCGTAGGTATTGGCGGGCGGCGGGGCCGGGGGAGCCGATGGGGTGACCGGCTGCTGTTCGACGGGTTGTTTGACTTTCACTGCGCCGATGGAATCCTGGCCCAATTCACGCCGATAGACTTCGCGCATGCGCGCCACAATCTGCGCCACATTCTCGGCCGCCTCAGTGATCTTCTTCAGGTCATCCCGGTT
>Ga0182024_10013206_pt1 | contig 16181 bp, 14 predicted proteins | sample P32metaG_FD_120480 | JGI IMG/M metagenome (GOLD analysis project Ga0182024, IMG submission 120480) | Permafrost microbial communities from Stordalen Mire, Sweden - P3-2 metaG (Illumina Assembly) | ecosystem: Environmental > Terrestrial > Soil > Wetlands > Permafrost | place: Sweden: Stordalen... | reverse complement strand
AGCGTGCGTCGCCTGCCCGCGTTACGCCGCCGCGCCAGCCTGGCGAACGGTTCGTGGATCGAGAATTCTTCGACGACGGGGCTGCCGCCGACGGGCCATCCTTGCCGATCCGGCGAGGCTCTCGCGTCCTTCACGAGCAGTTCGGGGAGGGGGAGGTTCGCGAGGTAGTGGCCGCCAACGAACCGCAGGTCATCGTTCGCTTCAAGGTGTGGGGCGAAAAGAAGATCCTCGCGCGCTTTCTCCGTCGAGCCTAGATCGAGGAAGAGCTTGGACACACACGCGTGGAAGAGCACGACGCACGCAAGGTGTACGCGATCACCACCGAGGGTAAGCGCGATCTCGGCGAACACACCGAGGACGTCCAGGACTTCTACGAGAATGCAGGCGAAGGCTCTTGGGAAGACTTCGCGGACGAGCTGCGCGATCTCACCCGGCGCATAGGACGAATGTTCAAATCGATCGGGCGCTCGGCGCGACGCGGGCGTCTCACCCCGACCACGATGAAGAGGCTCCTCGATCGTCGACCCCAAGCGGTGACGTGCGCTCGCCGCGGTCGCTGCGGCCTTTCTTGCGATTCCAGCGCGCGGCGGAAGTCGAGTTCGTTACGGAGTGGCCGGATCACACCGTGGTCGAAGTCCGTGGATGCGTGTGCGGCCAGGTGGTCGCTCGCGAGCTACTCGGCCGCACATCATGCGTGGCGGCCATCCCACCCATGGGAAACTGCGCCCGAGACTTCCACTATGACGAGGAGCTGTACAGGACGCGCTCTGCCGTAACGCCAGAACGGAAAGGATGCGCCTATCAAATGCAGACGGGGTTCGTTTGGCGTGACTCTGGACACCTCGCGCGGCGCGCCGTATACGCGGCCCGCGTGCTCAAACTGCTCGCGGTCCTCGCCGTCTTCGGGTCGTCCACCTCTGCGGTGCTCGCGGTGGCAATGGATCGCGCGAAGACGCCCGCGCAGCGCCGACTCGTGGTTTCCATGCACATCTCGAGCGGCGTGCTCTTGTGCGTGGTGAGTGCGATGCTGGCGTTTTGGGCGTTCACTGCGCCAAGCCCGTAAATTCAGAAGCGGATCGTGTAGCCGACGAACGCACCGTGTGCATCGGCACCCGCGCGAAGGTGCTCGAGCTCCTTGGCGGCGCGCCAAGTCTTTGGAGGAAGAAGGTAGGGCAAGAGGGCGCCCAGGGCGCCTCCGGTCCCTGCGAGGATGAGGCGCATGCTTCGCTCCGTCGTCGACCACGGCAGTGTCACGTTCCCCTGGCCCGTCTCGACCCCGACTATCACTGGCGCCGTCGCGGCCGTCAGGAGGCTTAGACTGACCGCGATCGGCCAATCTAAGTGCCCATCGGCTTCATGGGACGTCGATGCTACGAAGTCGCGAGAGCACTTCGGAAGCGCCAGGTAGCTGCCGCCGAGGGTGAACCCCCACGAGAGTCCGACGAGAGACGGCCCAACCAAGCGCGCGGCCGCGCTCGGCTGGACTTGGAAGAACAGGGAGTCAAGCGCGATGGCCCCCGCGTCCGCGAGCAGTGCCCCGCTCACGTAGATCCAGTCCACGCCGCTCGCTCGCTCGCACAGGGCCTGCTCGGTCGGTCCTCGCGGGCGGTATTCGGTGGCCGCGTAGACGTAGGGCGCGGCAGGAGGCGGAGGCGGAGGGGGAGCGTCCAAGCGCCGGCAAGATACCGCTTAAGGCTTGCACGCACATTCCAATCGTCACTACTTACCCGTGTCGCCCATACCTGCGCGCCAAGGTATCCCGAGCAAATCCATGAGAAGCCACACCTCGCCATGACCGAGAAGGACAAGGGCCGCGCGTGGACGATCGGCGAAGTACTTCAATGGGCGACGGAGGACTTTCGCGCACGCGGGATCGAAAGCCCACGCCTTGATGCCGAGGTTCTCCTGGCGTTCGCCATCGGGGCCACGCGGGTGCAGTTGGTCGTGGACCGGGACCGGGCCCTTGGGGAGGACGCGCTCGCTCGGTTCCGCGAGCTCGTCAGGCGTCGCCGAACGCACGAGCCAGTCGCATATCTCGTCGGTGCCCGTGAGTTCTACGGCCGCAGCTTTCGGGTCGACCGCCGTGTCCTCGTCCCGCGGCCCGATTCCGAAACGCTTGTCGACGTCGCGCTTCGCCGGACGACCGGACGGTCAATGTGCATGCGCGCGCTCGACCTGTGTACCGGCTCGGGCTGTATCGGCATTACCCTCGCGCGCGAGCGACCGACGTCGCATGTACACGCGACCGACGCCAGCGAAAACGCGCTCGCTGTGGCCCGCATGAACGCGCTCCGCCTCGGCGCGTACAATATGAGCTTTGCGCTCGGCGACCTCTTTGCCGGTCTTGACGGGACTCGCTACCGGTTCGACGTGATCGTCGCGAACGCGCCCTACATCCCACGGGCCGAGCTCGAGACGCTGGCCTCCGACGTCCGTGATCACGAGCCCCGCCTCGCCTTGGATGGAGGTGAGACTGGCTTCGATGTCATTCGCCGTATCGTGGTGGACGCGCCTCTTTATCTGGCGAGGGGCGGCACCCTTGCACTCGAGCTCGGCGCGGGCCAGGCTCCCGCGGCCATGCAGCTCCTTGCCTCGAGGGGCTTCGAGAACGTGGTCGCGACTCGGGACTATGGCCGCGTCGAGCGCGTCGTCGATGGCCTTTGGCCCGCCTAAAGGGCTCGCGAAGGTCGTCGCGCCGCGTTCGTGCTAGCTTCCATTTCTCCGTCCGGCGATGCATCGCTCGTTCTTCGTTGTAGTCCTCTTCGCCGTTGCGGTTGGCGTGCACCTCCTCGTGGCGCATTGGCTTGCCGAGGTGATCCCGTGGCTACGGAATAGAAAGCGCGCGCTGCGGGGGGTCGCGTTGGGTTTCTGCCTTCTAACGGTGGTCGGTTGGTTGGCAGCTCAGGTCTCGCACGCGGACCTGGTGGTTAAGCTTGTCGCCTTGGGCCTTACGGAGTCGATGATCGTGCTCCTTGGTGCGATCCCGCTTGGGCTAACGCGCATCTTTTTCCTCCTCGTGGAGAAGCTTCGTCGCCTACGCCGGGGGCGCGCCGCCCTGCCTGTGGAAGCGCCGAGTGAGACGTCGCTCCCCGTCTTCACGAGACGTCAGGCGGTCGAACGCGCGACCGGCTTGGTCGCCTTCGGAGGGTCGACCGCCGTGCTGGGTTGGGGGATGGTTCGCGGACGGCACGCGTTCGCGTTGGAAGAGGTCCCCGTGTCCATTCCAGGCCTCCCTCGCGGCCTCGACGGGTACACGATCGCTCAGATCTCGGACGTGCATGCGGGCGTGTTCGTGGGCGATCGAGAGCTCGAAGAGGGTCTTTCGCTCGTTCGTGCGATGCGGCCCGACCTCATTGTCGTTACAGGAGATCTGGTAGACAACGATGGCCGTTACGCCAGCTGGCTTGCGAGCGAGCTCGCGAAGTTGGAAACGCGCGACGGGATCTTCGCTGTCCTCGGCAACCACGATTACTACGGGGGTGCAGACGTTGTCGCGCAAGCCGTTCGCAGCGCGGGGGTCGACCTGCTCGTCAACGAGGGTCGCACCATTCGAGCCCGCGATAGTGGCGGTTTCGCACTGCTTGGCGTCGACGATCGATGGGCGCGGCGATCAGGTGGGGCTGGGCCGGATCTTGCGCGCGCCGAGGCGATGGTGCGTCCCGATGCCCCCCGCGTCCTTCTCGCCCACCAGCCGGATTACTTCGACACGGCCGCCTCGGCGCACGTTGCGCTCCAGCTCAGCGGCCACACCCACGGCGGACAGATCAACCCGGGCTTTCGCCCCGGCGACCTTTTCATGCGCTATATCGCTGGGCGCTACGAAGCGCAGGGTTCGACGCTGTGGGTCAACCGCGGATTCGGCGTGGCAGGACCCCCTTCCCGTGTCGGCGCCCCGCCGGAGGTAACCAAGATCATCCTCGTCGCGGCGTGACCCTCTTCGACGCCGGCGCGGTCCTGGCAGGGTCCCGAGCGATCGAGACTTGGACGTCGCGCTGGGCGAACCAGTATCCTCGCGGGACTACAGAATGCGCCTCGGTCGGTATCTCGCCGCGATTACCTGCGTCGCAGCCATGTTGGTACCGCGTGGGGTACGTGGCGGGACGTCGTCCGTCCCGACGTCTCCTGATGACATCGAACGCGCACGTGTTCTCGACCAGCAAGGCGTGCGCGCTTTTCGTGAAGGTCGCTACAATGACGCGATTCGCCATTTCGAGGAGGCTCTCAAGCTCGGGGGCCCCTCGAGCGAGCTGTGGAATATCGCGCGCAGTGAGGTGAAACTTGACGAGCCAGAAGCCGCAAGTATTGCGCTCGAGCGATACCTCTCCTATGCGGACCTATCCATCGAAGACCGCGCGGGCGCCCTCTTGGAACTTGACGAGCTTCGCCGCAGGCCCTCCACCGTCACGGTGGCTTCCTCGCCAGCCGGTGCGTTCGTCGTCATGGACGGCAAACGCGTCGGCAAGACCCCAGCGTCTATGACCGCGCCCGCGGGCGAGCATACCGTTCTCGTTGAGCGAGAAGGGTACGCAATCTACTCGGCTCACGTCGTGGCTCGATTCGGGAGAGCCGTGATCGTCGACGCGCGCCTCACGCGCGGTACCCGGGACGAAGTGAGTCAAACGAGCGACGCGGGAGAACGGCGCAAATGGTTCACGGCGAGCGCCGAGGCCCTGGGTCTTTTTGCGCGACTCGGATCCATTGGACGCCCCATAAGCCCGGCCGGTCTCTTCTCACTCGGGTACGTCGCGCTCGAACGTGAGTCGATCGACGTCGTGGCGGGCGCGCGCTTTATCATCACCTACGATTCTTGGAACAATACCGTTGGTGCCCCAGCGCTGACCTGCGGCCTGGGCGGTGCCGAGACCGCCGCTGCGCTTGCCCTCTTTGCTGAGGGCGCAGTGGGGTATCGACCTTCGCGACGGCTCCGGATTGCTGGCGATGTTGGCTTCGGGTTCGCGAGTGAACTCGGCAGCCAATTCGGCGGCGACGTCTTCGAACCGACTTGCAACGCCTCGACGAGGCTCGTGCCCGCCGGCCACATTGGGGCCGATATTTCGTACGCGATTCTGCCGGCGTTGCGCCTCGTTCTCTCCCCCATTTTACTTGAGGTTCAGCCCGCGTTCGGTGGTGTGCGCTCCGCCCCTGTCGATGCGTCTGGGCCGTGGATCAGGGTCGGCGGTGGCTTGGGCTTGGCGGTGGACTTGTGACGCTCGTACACGCGCGTGCGCGCGTGTGCGGGGTCGGGCTCTCGATGGCTTGCGCGATCGCCTGTACGAGGCCGCGAAGGGACGACGACCCGCACGTGTCCCGAGAAGCTGCGCCGAGCCTTCGTACGGATTCGGTGTCCGGAGTCAGGGGCGTCACCGTCGGGCCCATCGAGAACGCACTTCATCCGGATGTTGGGTACGGATCGGCTGCCTATTCGCGACAGCTGGACGATTGCGCTCGGATGGGGGCGAGCTGGATTGCGCTGACTCCTTTCGGTCGCGTCGCGGACTTGTCCGGTACTGGCGTCGACCCGACGTTCGAAACCCCGTATGCGCTCAACTTTCCACGTGTCCTCACGGCTATACAGATGGCGCATGCGCATGGGCTCAAAGTGATGCTGGTCCCGCACTTATGGGTCGAATCTGGAGAGTGGCGTGCGCTCATCGACCCGGGCACAGATGCCGGCTGGGCACGTTGGGTTGCGAGCTACCAGAGCTTCGTCGTCGGGTGGGCGCGCATCGCCGAGGCGGGGCAGGCCGAGATGTTCTCGGCCGGAGTCGAGTTACGATCGTGGGTCACGAGTGGTCAGGCGACGAGCTTCGGCCAAGTCCTCCGCGCGGTCCGCGAGGCATACCACGGCCTCGTCACGTATTCGGCGAACTGGGACGACGTAAACGATACCGTGATCCTTGGTGATCTCGACGTCATCGGAATCAACGCGTTCTACCCCCTTGCAGACCACCCGGACGCGACCCGTGAAGAGTTGTTCGAAGGCGGCCGAGCGGTGAGAGCCAAAGTACGGGCGCTGCGCAAGATTTGGCACAAATCTGTGCTCTTTACAGAGATGGGGTACACGACGAGAAAGGACCCAGCCGTGCGACCATGGGAATGGCCGGACTCTATGACGGGGGTAACCGTCGACCAAGTCGCTCAGGCGCGCGCCTACAGGGCGCTTCTAGCGCCGCTTCTCGACGAGCCCGACTTTGCAGGGTTCTTCGTATGGCGGGTGTACAGCGATCCGGACGATGTATCGCAGGAGGCCGAATGGGGGTTCTCACCGGAAGGCAAGCTTGCCGAACTCGTCGTGCGGGACGCCTTCGCCGCGCGATGGTCCGGGGAAGACGAAGGCTCGGGAAGGGCAGCGCGTAAGGTCGGCGTCTTACCTTGAGGGTAGGTGGGAAACGACGAAGTTGGCCGGGTGGATCCCCCCTCTCTAGGATCGCCGACGACGATGCTTCGGACCTCTCTACGGGCGATGCCGCTCTTCGCGCTCGCCCTCGGCTCGTGGGTAGGTCTCGCAAGACCTGCCGGCCCGTTGTCCCGTTTCTGGAGAGGGCCCTTACGGGAACCGAATGCGAACGTCCTAGCGAGCGCAGGTGCTCCGGTGGAGACGCAAGCGTTGCCCGTGAATGCGTCGCTACTTCCAGATCCAACGCCGTGGCCGCAGCTCAACCCCGACGCGAGCGTCTCTCGTGCATGGCTTCTCGCCGAGGGTCCGGTGCATACGTCCGCCTCCGGTCGCCGTGTGGTGACCTTCACGTTCGACGATGGCCCTTTTCCCGAGACCACTCCAGTCGTGCTGCGCGTACTTGCCAAGCATCAGGTTCACGCGACCTTCTTCTGGATTGGACGTTATCTGGATGGCGACAGTGATCGCGCTGTCGCCACGCGCCGAACGGCGCTCGAAGTGCGCGATGCAGGACACCTCATCGGCAACCACACACACGACCACGCCCATCTGACGAATCTGTCGCACGCGGACACCCTTGCCCAAATCACCAATGGCGCCGAATCAATCGAACGCGTCGTCGGACTTCGACCGTCCCTCTTTCGACCCCCGTACGGGCAGCTAGACGCGTACGGACAGGCGGTCGTCCGTGCCAACGGGCTTACCGTCGTGCTTTGGAATATCGAGGTCGAAGATCTCTTACACGACGATCCCAAAGCGATGGCGGACAGGCTAGAGACGCAGATCGAGTTCTCCGGCGGGGGCATCGTGCTGCTCCACGACATACGGTTCACGACGGCGGATGCGCTCGATCGGGTCCTCACTTGGTTGGCGCGTCGCCAGTACGATCCCGCGCGGCCCGAAGTGGTCGGCTACGACGTGGTCGACTTGGTCGACTTCATGCGGCAGACCGCGGAGGCGCCCCAGCCCTTTCCCAATAGGCAGGCCCTCGAAGATGCGCGCGCGGCGGCCTGGCGTAAGGCAAATGCTCGCACCGAGGTCAGTGGCTTAAGCCCGAGCCCCGCTGTAGGCGACAACTTCGAGGCAATGTAGCGAAACGTTACAAGGTACTCGTAGTCCCCCGCCGAGTTACTCTTCTTCGTCGCCTCCGCCGGCGAGCGCCTCACATGCCTTGGCTGCTTCGCCCGAGGAGTTCACCTTCCCCTCGCGAACGGTGACGGGACAATAGCTGTTCGCACGCAGGTCATCCACGAGTTCGACCACCGCCGAACTTCCCCACTCGCGCGCTCCGTCGAACCGTGCGCGAATGACCCCACGCTTGTCGATGATCCACGTCTCCGGAAAGAGGTGCGTCCCGAACTTCGCCCCGACGACATGGGAGTCGGGATCGAATAGAACGGGGAAGGGCGGCTCTTCCCTGAGGACGCCCTTGAGCGTGTCTTTGATGTCAGCGGGGCCGTCGTCGGTCGAGATCGTGAGCAGGGCGACATCGCTCTTAGGGCGAAGGATCTTTGCCAGGTCAGAGATCTCCGGCATCTCCTGGAGGCAAGGGCCGCACGTCTTCGTCCAAAAGTTCAACACGACGACCTTGCCCAGTAGGCTCGAGGAACTTACCTCCTGCCCAGACATGTCTTTCAACGTGAAAGACGGCATTTTCCTGTCGGCGGCGGCGTAGTTTGGGTGCAGTAGGCAGATGGAGCTGCACTTGCGTCGAGTCTCCGCCTCACGGGCGACCGCCACGAAGCTGTAGACGAGAATCGCGGCGCCCGCGACAAACGCAAGTTGCGCTGCCGGGGCAAGACTCTTCAGGGAAAGCGCCACTGCCAGACCTATAGAGCAACGAACGATGAGAGGGAACGCGCCGCCGAGGGTACGAGCAAAGCGTACCTTGGATGATTCGCTCCTGCCCGTCGCGGACCTTGTCGAGATCAGATGTCGAAGTACAGCGTAAACTCGTGCGGAGTCGGACGCATCCGGATCGGGTTTAGCTCCTTCGTACGCTTGAAGTCGAGCCACTCGTGGATAGCGTCCTTCGTGAAGACGTCGCCGCGAAGCAAGAACTCATGATCGCGTTCCAGGTGATCGAGGGCCTCGTCAAGACTGCCCGGCATATGCGGGATATCCTTCAGCTCTTCCGGGGAAAGTGCGTAGATGTCCTTGTTCAGCGGGTCGCCCGGATCGATCTTGTTCTGGATTCCGTCGATGCCCGCCATGAGCATGGCGCTGAACGCGAGGTAGGGGTTGCAGCTGGGATCGGGGAAACGTACCTCAATGCGGCGCGTCTTCGGCGACGGTCCGGTGATGGGTATGCGTACGGCCGCCGAGCGATTGCGGCTCGAGTAGGCAAGATTTACCGGCGCCTCGAAGCCGGGAACGAGGCGACGATAAGAGTTCGTCGTCGGATTGGTAAGCCCGGCGATTGCTTTCGCATGCTTGATGATGCCGCCGATGTAATGCAGGGCGGTCGTCGAAAGCCCAGCGTATTCATCGCCACCGAAGAGTGGCTTGCCCTCTTTCCAAATTGACTGATGAACGTGCATTCCGGAGCCATTGTCGCCGAAAAGGGGCTTGGGCATGAATGTCGCGGTCTTGCCGTTCTTGCGCGCGATATTTTTCACAACGTACTTGAACCAGAGAAGCTGATCCGCACACGGCAACAGGCGCGCAAACTTGATCCCCAACTCGCACTGTCCACCGCTCGCGACCTCGTGGTGGCCGACTTCGACCTCGACGCCACTCTCCATCAGGGCGACCATCATCTCTTGGCGCAAGTTGGCAAGTGTGTCCGTTGGCGGAACGGGAAAATAACCCTCTTTGTGACGAACCTTGTAGCCGAGGTTCGGGTACTCCTCTCGACCCGAATTCCATTGCCCTTCGACGCTGTCGAGATAATAGAACCCCTCGTTCGGCTTCGAGTGATCGAAGCGGACGTCGTCGAAGACGAAGAACTCGGCTTCGGGCCCCATGTAAGAGGCGTCCCCGATACCAGTCTGGCGAAGATAGGCCTCAGCCTTCTTGGCGATGTGGCGAGGATCGCGCGAATACGGCTGCTTCGTGATCGGATCGAAAACGGAGCAAACGACGCTCAGCGTTGGATACGCGCAGAATGGGTCCAGACGCGCCGTCTCCGGATCCGGGATCACGAGCATGTCGGACGCGTTAATCGGCTGCCATCCTCGGATCGACGAGCCGTCGAAGCCGATGCCATCCTCGAACAGCCCCTCGGTAAGGCGATTGGCGGGAATCGTCGTATGCTGCCAGACGCCAGGAAAGTCGACGAACTTCAAGTCGACGAACTGCGCTTTGTGCTGCTGGCCAAGCTCGACTGCCTCTTTCGCGTTCATGCACCAATCTCCTGTCTTGGTAGTGGACCTTGGATCTTAGATCGTCGATACGATCTGATCTCGGGGGTTCCGACGGCGCTCGAGCTACGGCTTCGCTAGATCGCTTCTTTGCCGCGCTCTCCGGTCCGGATGCGAACAACCTCTTCGATCGGGTTCACGAAGATTTTTCCGTCCCCGATGCGTCCGGTCTTCGCGCCTTTCTCGATCGCCTCGATTGCGTCATGGACGAGCTCGTCGGGAACGACGATCTCGATCTTGACCTTCGGCACGAAGTCGACGACGTACGCGCTGCCCCGATAGACTTCTTTTTTGCCGCCCGTTCGACCGAAGCCCTTAACTTCCGTGACGGTCATGCCTTGCACGCCGACCTCGGATAGGGCGTCCTTCACCTCGTCGAGCTTGAACGGCTTGATGATCGCCTCGATCTTTTTCACGATTTATGACTCCATGAGTGCTGCTGGGCGCGAGCCGGCGCGGCGCTCGATGGTGGGATTGTGACCGGCTCGAGTTTCTGGGATGTTTCGAGGCGCGAGTCAATCGTAGATCGATCGAGCCAAAGATTGCGCAGTCTGGGCAGCTACCCGACGCCGGTAGGGCGGCTTTCGTCCGTAGGTCGGCGAAGCGCGTCCTTTTGGGTTAAGCGCGATGATCTGACGAGCGATTGGTACGGGGGCAACAAGGTGCGAAAACTCGAGAGGCTCTTGGCCGATGCAGAAGCGCGTCGCGCGCGGCGCATCGTCACGGTAGGCGCTGCGGGGAGCCACCACGTGCTTGCCACGGGGATCTGGGCACGCGAGAGAGGATTCGAGGTCGAAGCGGTCCTTGTCCCGCAGCGACGAACGGCCCACGTCGTCGAGAATCTGCGCGCCGACCTTGGAGCCGGCGTCCGCGTGCTCCCAGCATTCTCCTACGCACACGCGGCGGTACGGATTCTCGGGCGAATTTGTCTCGGTTCTTACTACATTCCCGTTGGAGGCTCGAGCTTGCTTGGGACGCTGGCCTACGTCGACGCCGCGCGCGAGCTTGCGTCGCAGGTGCGCTCGGGCAACCTGCCCGAGCCGGACGTCGTGGTCGTGGCTCTCGGCTCGGGTGGAACCGCGGCTGGGCTCGCCGCCGGTTTCGCGCTTGAAGCAATGAAAACGCGCATCCTAGCGGTTACTGTCTCCGAGCCAGCCTGGTGGATAGCGCGCAGGGTGCGCTCGCTCGCAAAGGCGGCGCTCAAACACGAAGCGAAACGCTTACGTGTGCGCGTGCCGGAGACGCGGCTGCTCGTCGATGCGGGATATCTGGGTGCTGGGTATGGTCAGTGTACGGATGCCGGGGAGCGCGCGTTTTCGATCGGCGCCGAGGTCGGGCTCACGCTCGATCTGACTTACACCGCGAAGGCGTTTGCGGCAGCGCTTGATGTCGCGGACAAAGGGGACGCGACCGACGTTCTTTACTGGCACACGCTTTCCAGCGCACCCATCGAACGGTGGCTCGAATCGGCGCCCGCGGAGAGCGCCCTAGACCCGGAGCTGCGAGGCTTGCTGCTTAATCCGTGATTCGGATCGACTGGAACTGCGCGCGGGGAGCTACCTCTTCTGGCTCCTGGACAAGCACCGGCTCTCCGAGGAGCCCGGTGTCGCCGTCCGTCCGCTCCTCCGACGCCAAAAACCAGTCGCCCTTAACGTTATGCCAGCTCTGATGCAGGACGGTGATATGAAGATCTCCGAATTCGGGCCTGTACCACGAGATCTGGACATTGACGTCGGCGGCGTCGTCCCCCTTCATCTTGAAGGTAGTGATCTCGCTGTCGACGATGCGGATCTTGGCGCCCCACGCGGTATGGATCTTCGTGAAGCTTTCTCGATGCTTCGTGTCGACGTGTTCGAGCGCGAATTCCATTCTGCCGAGACGGGCGTCCATGTTCAGGTTCTGTGCAGCATCTTGGGCCTTGCCGGCGTTGCTCAGCATTCCACCGCAGGCAACGGACAAGGCACCCGATGCTAGAACGAGCGCGGGGAGAACGCTTTCCAGATTCATGCGTTGGACGCTAAGCGCGCGCGTATAGGAAAGTCTAATTTTCGGCGGCCCCTTTTGGCGAGCCTAGAAGGGAGCCGCGGCCACGAAGTAAAGCTTGTCGAGTCCCTCGCTAGCCCAGCCGCGCGCATATCCTGCTCGAAAAAGGAAATCGAGCGAGTACGCCAGAGTGAACTCGATCCAAAGCTCCGCACCCGTACCGGTCTTGAATTCGGCAGTATTTGCGTCGTTGAACGCGCTCCCGTAGTCGACGAATGCGGCTCCCGTGATGCGGTTCAAAAAGACGGGAAGCGTCGAGAGTCCGCGGTCCACATTGACGATAGGGAAGCGGTACTCCGCATTGAAGAGCGCATAGTCGGATCCAACCTCTGCCAAAACCGGATACCCCCGTAGCGCGAAGCCCCCTTGCACGACTGAGTTCAAGACCGTGTTGACGACCGGCTCGTCGACGAGCCCGCCGACATAGAATAGCTGTTGGCCGAGGTATCCCCCGCCGCTGATCCCCGAGCTCGCATGCAAAGCGAGCACGTGATGCTCGAGCCATGGCATTTGAAGGTAGGTCGCGAAGTTCAGGGTTGCGTCGTATCCTGTGAATTCGCTCCCTATCGCTTTGTCCGATATGTCGATGCCAGCGCCGAGCGAGAATCCCTTCTCGTCCCCGACGCTCCAAAGGTAGCTCTCTGCGTTCGAATACGTCCAACCCAGGTGGAGAACCGCATTGAGCCCGCGCGCGGGTATCGATGGCGTGGCGTAAGGATCTGCGCCGCTCGCTGGAAAAGGAAGGTTCCCTGCAATGCGGGCAAATGTGTACGTCAGGCTGAACGACTGCGAGTCGAAAGCCCGATTCATCGCGTATCCCAAACCGGTCTCGATGCCCGTCTCTTCCTGAATCCACGTAGGCTGGTAAGAGCCGATGCTGTAGCTGTTTTGGGGGTTGAGCGCACGGAACGCGCTGAACGACAAGTTGATCGGCAATCCCCCATACGTGTATCCGACACTCGGTTGGAAATTCGCCTGCTGCAGGGCCGAAGTGAGCGACAGCTGGATCTGGTGATGACCGGAGATGTCCGTGCCCGCAGCGCTTACGACCGCCTGATATCCAAAGTTTCCGGGTCCAACGGAGCCCGTGTAGTTGCGCGGCATGAGGGTGTGCAGCGGATTGTAGTGGTGGGTGGGGAATAGCCGATGCGGCGGATCCGGCGGGGGCGGCGGGCGATCTTCGACGAACGGAAGCGCCTCGAGCCAGTGGGAACGATCGAGGGGCATCGCGAATATGTCGAAGCCCTTGGAGGTGTAACCGAGGTAAAGGAGCGTCTTGCCGTCCGGCGAAACGTCGGACTGATATGCGCCGTTGATAACGTTCGTCACCTGCTTCAGATCGTGACTTTCGACGTCGTACGCGTAGACGTTCATGACCGCTGTCCGGTCAGAGCTAAAGTAAAGCGTCCTGCCGTCAGGTGAATAAACCGGATCGGCATCGATCGCGCGGTCATGGGTCACGAGGATGAACGAGCCGTCTTTCGTATCGACGATCCGAATGTCACGAAAGCCGCCTTTGCTCCACGAACTGTAAGCGAGGTGTCGGTTGTCGGGAGACCAGCGAGGCGTGAAGGCCTGATCGAACCTGCCGCTCGGGACCAGGGTTCGCGTGTTGGCGAGGCCGTCCGGCGTGAGGTCGGCAATTTCCAGATACGTCGTCCCGCGATGGTTTGCCGTGAATGCGACACGACGTCCGTCGTGCGAGACGTCCGGATCGAACGCCCGGTAACCCGTCGACAGACGAGACCGAGTTGTATCCATCCCGTGAGGACTCTTGATGCCTGCCTTCAGCTCGAACAGGTCGTAAAAATCGAAGAGGTTGCTTGTGACGTCGACGGAGCTGAAGACGACGCTCCCGTCAGGCTCGAAGCTCGCAGTCGACTCGCCGTTGGTGCGAATGAGGAGCTCCCGGTCCTGCTCACGCGAACCCGTCACCAGGCCGCCTGGGTCGCGGACCAACGGTACGGCATAGAGACCTGCGAGGGCGTTACCGTCGTCGCGAAAATAGAGAAGGTCTCCCGCATGGTCGTTCCATGCGTTGCCTGGAACCCAGCGTGGGTGTTCGGCGGTGTTGCCTCCGTGCGTAAGCTGCACTCCCTCACGAAGCCCCCGTGCGCGGATCGCATCTACCTGCTTACGGTACTCGCGCTGCAGCGTCGCTACGAACGACGGATACATCTCCTCGATCGTCACGCCTGTGGCGCGCCGCGCCGACCGATTGATGCCGTACGGGACGGGCTGGCCTCCGTAGTCGTCGATCATCCGACGGATGGCGTCTTCCCCGTAGGTCTCAGCCATCCACAGCATGAAGAACGAGCCGTAGAGGTACCAGATGTTGCCTTGCGGCCAGCGCTTCGGAGTGTTCGAAAATACGTCGAGCGGAGCGACGTTGTTCTCGAGGACGTCGGCGCGCATCCACATGTTCCACTGCGAGGACCGGAGGCGACCTCCGCTCGTCCGCGTGCTCTCCTCGAACACTGCGAGGCCCTCCAAGAGCCATCGTGGATTCACCTGATTGGGAGCCATCGACTTACCGACGAGCGCGTTCACGATCGACGGGATCCCATGAATGTGGTCCATATGCAGGATGTGCGTGTACTCGTGCGTGACGAGCTCTTGGTACCAGTCGTCATAGTCGCCGAGGGGGGAAAGGTCGTCAGGAGCCGTCACGAAAAGACGGATCGCGTTGTACGGGAGCGCCGTTGCCGATCCGTTGGCCGAGTCGGTCGTGTCCGTGAGCACAATCTCCGTACGTTCTCCGGGCGCCCATCCGATGGCCGGCGTAAGCCGCTCGTGGATCGCTTCTCCGAGGTCCGCGACGTGCTGTGCGATCTCGGCTTCGCCCGAATAGTATGTAATCCGAAAGTGGGGCGTCTCGATGGAGTGCCATACCAAGTCAGGATCGTCGGCGGCATGGGATGAGGCAACGCACAGCAACGTTGCGAGCGCGACGAGTACCCTTACGAGGACGGATAGGCGGTGCACGCAAGGGTACCGGCAAGAGGTGCCGGGAGTGTACCCGCAGGCGATCGAGCCGTAAGGCCTATCGCAACCCACGGCGACTTCGCGCTCGCCAATCTAAAAGTCGTCGTGAAAGAGCGGCTCGCGATTGCGGACGTAGCGATAGACGAGTTGCCGCGCTTCCGGCGTGATCTGAGTGAACTGGGCGCCGAACCCTGGAGACTCGTCGCTGCCGTCCGATTGTTCGCGCGACCACCTTACGATCGCGTTCGCTTCGAACTCGTAGCCGCCGGGAAGGGACACCCTCAGCCGAACGGAATTGCCGATTTTCGGAACCATGTACGTCGCGACGAAGAGGCCCCCGTGGTCGATGACGTCATTGCCCGAGAGCCCTTTGTAGAAGTTCGTCGTGCTGTTCGTCCCGAGATCTGCTGCTACGATCTGAACGTCGCCGCTGGGCAGGGGTGCCGGGGGAGGGTTCAACGACGATACTTCACTGCTAGGGCCGCCGCCTTGGGGTGAGGCGCGCTGTACCCCGGCCGGCGACGCGGGCACCGCAACCGTTGCGGCGTAGCCGAGGGATGCTTGCGGAGGAGCATTCGCGACCGGTGCCGCGGGTCGGCTCGCTGCCAGCTTGCTGAGACCATGCACCAGCCCTAAGGACGAGGCTACGGCCTCCATTGCTGCGGAGACGGCAGGATGTCCGGCTGGTTGTGCCTGCAGTTGGCCGAGCGCGCTTCGAGTGCTGTTCAGGGCGACGTCGGCATTCGGAACGAGGTCCATGCCGCCCGACCGCTCTATCGCGTGAAGGGCTCCCATGGCCTGAGCGATGGTGGCCGCAAGATCGCGGAGGTTTGCTGGCACGTTGGGATCGGATTGGAGTGCGCTCAATCCACGAGAGAGCGCTTCACGCGCGGTCCGCGCGGTCGTAACGGTGTCGGACACGGTCATCTGCTCCAGGGGGGGCGCGCGACAGCTCGGCGCGTACGAGTCAGATGCTAGAGCGTTTCGCTGGAGCATGGAACGTAGAATAGGGATCCGGTCTCAATCGAAGCTCGAGGTGAAGGGCGCAGTGGCGCTGCGCACCACTTCAGCCAGCGCGTCTGTGTCAAGCGGCCGGTCGGCGTCATCGCGCCCCGCGATGAGCTCGATAGCGACGTCGGCGGCGCGCACGACGGCGACTCCGTCAGGACGCACAGCGCCTTCACCGGTAACTAAGGCACGCGGAAAGTCCGTCGTTATGCGGGCTGACGTCAATATGACCAAGTGATCACCGATTTGGGTGAAGGCACCCGGCCACGGGCTCGCCGCGCGAATCCGACGCGCGATCTGGCCGGCTTCGTCCTGCCACGAAATGGCCAGAAGTTGGTCATCAGGCTCGGGCGCGAGCGTGGCGCCGTCCTCCATCTGCGGCCTTT
>Ga0182024_10013205_pt1 | contig 16182 bp, 11 predicted proteins | sample P32metaG_FD_120480 | JGI IMG/M metagenome (GOLD analysis project Ga0182024, IMG submission 120480) | Permafrost microbial communities from Stordalen Mire, Sweden - P3-2 metaG (Illumina Assembly) | ecosystem: Environmental > Terrestrial > Soil > Wetlands > Permafrost | place: Sweden: Stordalen... | reverse complement strand
GACCACCTGCTCCGCCTCGTTCCTGGCGTTGTGGCTGTTGAAGACGTGGACACGCACGACATCGCCGCTGTGCATGTAGAACGGCCTGTTGCTCTTGGAGAGGTCGAGCACCTTTACGTACGCAGCCGTCTCCTGCCAGTTGGCAGGGGCCGTGCCGTAGAGGCCCCACGTGTAGTCGCAGACGGACCAGGTGCCGGGCGCCGGGATGACGTTGAAGCCGAAACCGGTGCAGGCGGTGTTGATGTCGTGGCCCTTCTGAAGAGATGAGCGAGCTGTCCGGGTAGAACTGCATCTCGGAGAAGGCCCGCTTGGCAACGGCGCTCTGGTCGCTCAGGGTCGTGCCCACCCAGAAGGTCGGGCCCATGTCGAGGAGCGGCCGCTTCGCCCGAGCTCTTCGGGAGCGTGATCGTCCACGTGATGTCCTGCCCGGTGCCGGGCACGCTGGAGGACGCCTGAGTTGAAGGCGCCGTTGTCGGCGGTCCAGGTGTGCGCCACGGTGTCGCTGTTGGTGACGGTGACCTTCGTCCCGACGGGCACCGAGAGCGAGGCGGGATGGAAGGCAAAGTTGCTGATGGTGATGGAGGCCGGAGCAGCGGGCGGCTGAGTGGTGGTGGTCGTCGTGGTGGGGCGTGTCGTCGTCGTCGTTGCGGGCGCCCGGGTCGTGGTTGTGACGGCCGCCGGCGTCGTCGTCGTCACCGAGTGCGGCTTTGCGCCGGCGGGGGCTTTCGTGGTGGGGCGCTCTTCTGGTGGCCGGGGGCGGAGCCGCGAACTGTGGCCTTGTGCCTGGCGATCGTCGTCGTCGGGCTCGAGGTCCTTGACCGCCCCGGCTGCGTGCTCGCCCCCGCAGAGCTCGGGCTCGACCCGATGGCGGTGCCGGTTCCGGCCCGATGTCCTGATGCCCTCGCCTGTTTGCCCACCGGGCGCAAAGCGGCGGACGAGCAGGCGGCGAGGAGAACGGCGGCGGCGAGGAGGACGGCGCCTGTTCCGAGGTGCTGGGCTCTGATCATGGCCGACCTCCGGCGGGGCCCCGTGGGCCGCTCTTCGATGCGCGGACCCTTGATGTACGGGCGAGTGGCTCGGGCGGATTGCCGTATCGGGTCGGGCTCGCAGGGGAAGACCGCTCGGTTTCGCTACCGTCTTGTGTCATGAGCGGTGCACCGATTGGGCGGCGCGCGGCCTCCTACCGGTCGCTGTGGCGGCTGCGCGGTTACGTGCGGCCGTACTCGCGCCAAATGCTCGTGATGCTCGTCTGCGCCACCTTCGCCGTCGCCGCCAGCACCCTCATCCCCCTTGTTCTCGAGGCTGTCGTGAACGGGCCGATCCGCCGCGGCGATCGGGGCGCCCTCCTACCGATGTTCCTCCTCGCCATCGGCCTCGGCCTCCTCGAGGCCGTCCTCATCGTGGCGCGCCGCCGCGTGCAGTCCATCGCCGTGATGAAGATCGAACGGGAGATCCGCGACGGCCTCTACTCGCGGCTGCAGCGGCTGCCGGTCGAGTTGCACGACAAGTGGCAGACCGGCCAGCTCCTCTCGCGCGCCACGACCGATCTCAGCACCATACGGCGCTTCCTCGGCTTCGGAGCCATCTTCTTCATCGTCGACGGGCTGCAGTACATCGCCGTGATGGCGTTGCTGATCGGCACTTACGCTCCGCTCGGAGCCGTCGCGGTACTGACGACCCTGCCGGTGATCTGGCTCGGCAAGCGCTTCGGCCGGGACTACTCGCAGATCTCGCGCCGGGTGCAGGACCAGCAGGGCGACCTGGCCACGCTCACCGAGGAGGCGGCGAGCGGCATGCGGGTGGTGAAGGCCTTCGGACGCGGTCCGCTCATGGAGGAACGATTCGGCGCCTCGGCCCGGACATTGCGGGCCTCCTCGGTGGAATTGGCGAACCTGCGGGGCCGGTTCTGGGGTTGGCTCACGATGGTGCCCAACCTCACGATGGCTGCGGCGGTGCTGATCGGTGGCATCGCTGTCGCCCGCGGCTCGCTGTCTCTTGGGGCAATCGTCGCTTTCACCACGCTGCTCGTCCTTTTGCAGTTCCCCATCATCGATCTGGGCTGGATCCTGTCCATGGCCCAGCAGGCCGCCACGGCAGCCGACCGCGTGTGCGAGCTGTTCGATGCCGAGATGACAGTGAAGGACCGGCCGTCTGCCGTCTCCCTCGTGGCCACTGAGGGAGGGTTGTCGTTCGAAGGTGTGGGCTTCTCGTATCCAGGCAGCACCGTCCCGGTGCTTCGCGACGTCTCGCTCAAGATCGAGCCCGGCGAGACCGTCGCCATCGTGGGGCTCACCGGCTCCGGCAAGAGCACGCTCGCATCCCTGCCGGCGAGGCTCTACGACGTCACCTCGGGCCGGATCACCCTCGACGGCCGGGACATCCGTGACCTCACGATCGACTCCCTCCGTCGCCACGTGGGGATGGTGTTCGAGGATCCGGTGCTCTTCTCGATGAGCGTCCGGGAGAACCTCGTCCTCGGCCGCCCCGGCGCCTCGGATCAGCAGATCAGCGACGTGCTCGAGCTCGCCCAGGCCGAGTTCGTCTACGACCTGCCCTGGGGCCTCGACACACGCATCGGCGAGCAGGGGCTGTCCCTCTCCGGGGGCCAGCGCCAGCGGCTCGCGCTGGCGAGAGCCGTCATCGCCCGCCCGGCGGTGCTCGTGCTCGACGACCCGCTCTCCGCCTTGGACGTCAACACCGAGTCCCTCGTCGAGAGGAGCCTGGCCAAGGTGCTCCCCGACATGACGAGCCTCCTCGTGGTGCACCGCCCCTCCACCGTGGCACTGGCGAACCGCGTCGCATTGCTGCGCGACGGCGCCCTCGCCGCCGTGGGGACGCACCACGAGCTGATGGGAAGAACGGACTACGCGAGCGTCCTGTCCGTCGCCCACGAGCACACGAAAGCGTCGTCGTGAGCGCGACCGAGGCCTGGCGCGGCGTCGGCGCCGAGGAGGCCGAGGAGGTCTCCCGCGCCTGGGCCGGCCTGCTGCGCAAGCGGACGCGCCGCCTGCTGGCGTCGATCACCTCCCCTCATCGCCGCCCGCTCATCCTGCTGGGGCTCGTCATCTTCGTCGCCAACGCCGCCTCCGTGGCGGTGCCCTACCTCGTCGGGGTGGGGATCGACTGGGGTATTCCCGGCGTCCGCCGGGGCGACTACGTGCCCATCGGCCTTGTGACGGGGATCATCGTCGCCTGCTCCCTCATCCAGGCCTTCTCCTACCGGGCCTTCGTCGCCGGGTCGGGCCGCGTCGGCCAGGAGATGCTCCTCGAGCTGCGGGAAAGGGTCTTCGCCCACTTCCAGCGCCTCAGCCTGGCCTTCCACGACCGCTACACGACGGGCCGGATGATCTCGCGGCTCACCTCGGACCTCGAGGCGATCAACGACATGTTCTCCCTCGGGCTCGACACGCTCGTCACGGCGGTCCTCGCCGTCGTGAGCGTGGGCGTGATCCTGCTCGTGCTCGACCTGCCCCTCGGCCTCGTGTGCCTCTCCGGCTTCATCCCCCTGTGGTTCCTCACGCGCTGGTACCAGCGCCAGTCGAGTGCCGCCTACCGCACCACCCGGAGCGCCATGGCGCTCGTGATAGTTCAGTTCACCGAGTCCCTGCGGGGAATCCGCGCCGTGCACGCCTTCCGCCGGCAGCCGCGCAACGACGAGATATTCGGCGAGCTCTCAGAGGGCTACCGCACGTCGATGAGCCGGTCCTTCCAGCTGCTCGGCGTGTACTGGCCGGGCATCGTCCTCGTGGGCAACCTCACCACGGCCGCAGTGCTGCTCTATGGCGGCACGCGGGTGATCGACGGTGACATGAAGGTGGGCGTGCTGGCGGCGTTCGTCCTTTATCTGCGCCGGTTCTTCGAGCCACTCGCCGAAGTGAGCCAGTTCTACGACTCCTTCCAGGCCGCCGGCGCCGGCTTCGAGAAGCTGGCCGGCGTCCTCGACGAGGAGCCCGACGTCCCGATGCCGGCCGAAGGCGTCCGCCCGCCCGGCGGGGGCTTTCACGGCAGGGTCGACTTCTGCGGGGTCGGCTTCGGCTACCGCACCGACGTCGAGGTTCTCTCCGGATTTGACCTGCACATCCCGGCCGGTCAGACGGTTGCCCTGCTCGGGGCGACCGGCGCCGGCAAGAGCACGATCGCCCGGCTGCTCGCCCGCTTCTACGACCCGCTCACCGGGCAGGTCCTGATCGACTCGGTCCCACTGCCGTCCCTCAGCGAGGAGGACCTGCACTCCGCCGTCGCCATGGTCACCCAGGAGAGCTTCCTCTTCTCCGGCACCGTCGCCGAGAACATCGCCTTCGGCTCACCGGAGGCACCACTTGCCGAGGTGGTTGCCGCAGCCCGCGCCGTCGGAGCGTCCTCCTTCATCGAGGCCCTCGCGGACGGCTATGCGAGCGACGTCGGCAAGCAGGGTTCACACCTATCAGCCGGCCAACGCCAGCTGATCGCACTCGCCCGGGCCTTCCTCGCCGACCCCGCCGTCCTGGTGCTCGACGAGGCGAGCTCCTCCCTCGATGCCCCGACGGAACGACTTGTCCAGTCCGCCTTGAAGACAGTGCTGACCGGGCGGACGGCGCTCATCATCGCCCACCGGCTCTCCACGGTCGAGATCGCCGACCGCGTCCTCGTGCTGCAGGCGGGCGAGATCGTGGAGGACGGTTCTCCCGACAGCCTGCTCGCCGAGCACCGTGGGCACTACGCCGCCCTCTACGACGCCTGGCGGGACAGTCTTCTGTGAGCCTGGCTGGTCAGCCCCGCGGCCCGAGCGTCCCGGGCGCCACGACCGCCCCCCGGGAGAAGTCGCTGTCGATGCTGATCCTGACGCCGCCGAAGACGTCGGTGTGCTGGCCGCGGTACTGGTGGATGCGCTGATTGTGTGACCAGTCGGGCGCCGGCACGTAGGGGTCGTCCGCCGTGGCGTGCCCGTTCCAGTCACCGATCCAGATGTCGTTCGGCTCGATGTAGCCGCGGCCGACCCGCCAGACGAGGTTGGCGATCCCGCTCGCGGCGCTGCTGTACACGCCCGAGGTGTAGCCGAGGCCGTGCAGGCGCCCCGTCCATCCGGCGAGGAAGGCCATCACGGCGTTGACGTTCCTCGAGGTGAGGGCGTATCCCTCCATGTCGTCGTAGATCGGGTTCCCCCGGCCGATCCCGAGCCTCGAAGCGGCGTGGACGGCATTGGTGGCCGCCGCGACGCCCTCCGAGTTCGCCCGCCACGGGTTCATGGAGGCGCACGGGCAACTCGGGTGCGGTGCCTGCAGGCTGACATAGGTGGGGATGAGCCGCCAGCCCATACCGAGCACAGTCCTCACCCAGCTGGCGCTCAGGTTCGGCTGCCCGCAGGCCCGGTCGCCGCCGCCTATGTAGATGTTGAGAGCGCGGAACGGAGAAGCCCTCCAGGCTCGGATGGCCCTGACAGACGGGGCTGCACAAGCGTCGAAGGCATACCCCTTGTAGGTGTGGGCTCGGGCTCCTGTGCCGGCATCGGCGGCGACGCCGAAGGAGACGGACGCCCCGCCTATCACCATGCACCCGGCGAGCAGGCGCGCAACCCTGGTTAGTCGTAAAGCCATGACAATGCTGGCCTTCCCCCCTGGGCCCAAGGCTCCCGGCGGGAGTCAGGCAAATCACATCGGCCACAACAGTAACAGCAGTAACCAAACCCTTCAAGGGGGGCGACCTCCCGGGCGCCTCGGCGCGCCGCGTGCACGGGCCTCGGGGAGGTGCCGCAACTAAGGTGAGCGCCGTGGGCGGGAGAGCTGAGTGGGAGCCTGTCCTCGTCGTCTACCCGGACCAGGGGAACGTCTTCTACGAGACTCTCGCTCGCCGCCTCGCAGCCGCCGCCCGCTCCAGCGGGACAGGTGATGCCGACCGGATCCGGCTAGAGCCGGCATCCTCACTGCAGGATGTCGATGCGGGATGGCTGAAGACGGTCACTGCTCTCATCGTCAACCCGGCCGAGTGCGCCCTCTCGGGCTGGCGCAACGTGACGCGTCTCGAGCGAGCCCGCCGGCGCATCGCCGTGCTCGCCGACCATGTCCAGACGGACTGGTTCGCCCTCCAGTTCGACACCCGTCTCGAGATCGACGCCATCATCGACGTCGGCTTCGTGCCCCAGGAGCACGAACAACCTTCCGGTCTCCCTTACATCTTCCTCTACAACGCGGCGTTGCCGGACGAAGCCGAACTGATCAAGACCCAAACTGCGGGGTGGCGCCCGCTACCGTGGGCGGTCGTCGGGCACGCCACCCCGGAACGGGCAGCGCTCGCCAACGACCTCGTCAATCATCTCGGCGGGGAGGGGGTCGTCTTCCTGCCCTCGCTTCGCCCGGTGCGGGCGAAGCGAGGGATGCTCAGCCCGGCCGCGCTCGGGCGGGTGCTCTCCGCATCGTCGTTCTACGTGTGGTGCGCCCATCACCGCTGGGCCTACTACGAGTCCTTCCGCTTCCTCGAGGCGATGGTCGCCGGGGCGGTGCCGTGCAAGATCGAGTCGAGGCACTTCGCCGCCCTCGCCGGGCTGCCGAACGTCTACCGATCGGTGCCCGAGCTCGACGAGCACGTTCGCGAGCGGGGGCCGGCGGCGATGTTCGACGACGCCCGCGACTACTACCTCGCCCGAGGCAGGCTCGGAGATCACCTCGCGCAGGCGCTCGCCCGTGTCTGACCTCGCCTGCAGCCGGCCGTCCGCAGAGATCCCGGCGCAGGACAAGCAGGACGGCGTGACGATCTTCATACCGAACTGGAACCACCACTCGTTCCTGGCCGGCTCGATCGCCTCGGCGCGGGAGGCGATCTGGGCGATGGCGAGCGCCGGCTACCCGGCAGAGGTCATCGTCGCCGACGATGCGTCGCGGGACGGTTCGCAGCGCTTGCTGCGCTCGATCGCCGCCCACGTGGGGGAGAACTCCTTCGGCGTGGTTCTCCTGCCGGCGAATCTCGGGCTCACCGGGGTGCGCAATCTCGGGCTGCGCCTCGCCCGCTATCGCGCCGTGCTGTTCCTCGACGCCGACAACCAGCTCGTGCCGGCCGGCCTTCCCGTGCTCTACCGGGCCTTGACGGCAACCGGAGCGGCCCTCGCCTACGGCAACCTCATCGACATGGAGGGCAACACGGTGGTCGGGCTCCGCTCCAACGAGATGGCGATGCTCAGCCTGACGGTGGACAACTACATCGACGCCCTGGCCCTCGTCGATGCCGTCCAGGCCCTCGAGATCGGCGGCTACGTGTCCGACCGCTCGCTCGACTACTGGGCCGACTGGGAGTTCGTCCTCCATCTGATCGCCGAGGAGCGTGACCTCGTCTTCGTCCCGGTCGTCGCCGGTCGTTACCGCCGGGTGCCGCTCTCCATGATCAGCGACTCGGCTCCCCGGCAACGCAGCGACCTGAATCGCATCCGCCGGATCTTCAGCCAAACGGGCACTCTGGAATGGGACGCTCGCCGCGTCGGTCGCATCTATCATCCCACCGTCGGTTACCTGGACGAGGAGTGGTGACACGGGCATGACTACAGTCCCACCGGTCTCCGGGCTCGACGCCAGCCAGCCGCTCGCCCTCCGGCGGGCGCTTTCCGCCTACGTCTCTGCTGTGGCCGAGATCTGCCCGGCAGTGCCCCGGGGAGTCCTCGACATCTGGACGCTCGGCCCGGTGGACTCGCTCGCCATCTCCGAGCTCCTCACGAGCCTGCAACGGCCGGTCGCCGTCTTCGATGTCGGCACGTTCGTGGGCGGATCCGCTTTTGCTTTCGCCTGCCACCCGGCGGTCACCCACGTCATCAGCATCGACCCCAACCCGCTCATCGCCGACGAGATCAACGACAAGCGCGAGATGCTGCAGACCTCGGTTGATCCGGACGACGACTCCAACCTTCGCGTGCAGGACGTCGCCGCCCGCGCCCTTTCCCGGTTCCCCGACGTCGCGGCGCGGATCGAGCTGCGGCGGGGCCACCTCGGCGCACCGAGCGACCTCCCCTCGACGGAGGACACCGAGGCGGTGCCGCTCCCGCCGGCGGAGGGAGACGGCGCTCAGCTGGTCGTGTTCGTCGACGGCGGCCACAGCGCCGATGCTGTTCACGCCGACCTGAGGGCGGCGTTCTCGCAGCGGCCCGACGCGCTCGCCGTTCTCGACGATTGCCGGTACGCCTGGGGGCCCTTCGTCCAAGCCGGCGTGGCCCGCTTCCTCGACGAGCACTCCGGGGAAGAGGGCGGCTACCGGTTCCACCTCCTCACAGACCTCGTCCCTGCTCTCGGTCGGGCGAACCTCGGGGTCGTCTACCCGGCCGGCGACGACCGCGTGGAGGAGAGCCTCCAGGTCTTCGCCCGGCGGTTCTCCGGACGGATGGATCTCCTGCGACTGCTGGAGCGCGAGGACGAGCTCGTCCATCTCCAGAGCGACACCTTCGGGCGGCTGCAGGCGGCGCTGGAACGAGCGCAGCGCCTGAGCGAAGAGCGGGACGAGCTGGCCGGGCAGCTCGAGCAGATGGCAGAGGCGGCCGGGCTCGCCCACGAGCGGGTGCTCGACCTCGAGCAGAGCACGTCGTGGCGCCTCACGGCTCCTCTGCGCCGCTTGCACGGATAAGAGGGCTGCCTGCATCGCCGCTCGCCGGCGGGAGCGCTCGCTCTCCGGCCCGCCGGGCGACGGCGGCCTCGAACGTCTCGGCGGCCTGGACGACGAGACCGACGATGGTCACGGTGACGAGGAACCAGTTCCAGCGGAACGTGTCAGCCATGGCGGCCACGGCGAAGGTGAGGGTGTAGACGAAGGCCCCGAGCACCGTGAAGCCGATGATCCGCACCGGGAACGAGCGACGTCTCCGGATGAGACTCAGGCCGAGAAACGGCGAGATGAGCAGGTAAATCCACGCCTTGGTGATCACGCCCCCGTAGAGGTACTTCGTCCCGAAGGCCTCCAGGTACCTGAGGATGAAGTGGTTGAACACCGGGAACGCCTCTGTCAGGCCGAGCGAGTTCGTGTCGATCCCCGGGTGATAGGGCGCCCAGGCGTCGGTGTTCCAGTCGATCTCAGCCATCCACAGGTTCCAGCGGGCATGGAAGTAGCCGACCGGGTGGTGCACGACGGCGTGCTCCCACGCCTTCTCCAGCTCGTGGTCGCCGGTGGCGTTCGTATAGGTGATGAGGGGATGGCCTCTCCCCGCCACGAGGGGGATGACCGTGCCCGGCCTGTAGTACCTGCGGAGGACCGAGAGGTTGTGGGCAGGGAAGATGGCCCGGGGGAGCAGGTCAACGCCTTCGCGCAAGGAGATGCCGGCGAGATCCTGTTCGAACAGCTCCTGCTGGGGAAAGGCGCGCTGTGCGCCGATGACGTGGTAGGTGAGCACGTCCTGCGACCCGTAGAAGGCGCCGAAGACGACCACGGTGAGGAGGGCGATGAGAAGCGGCCGGCGTCCCGGGCGGCGGCTCCGGGGGGGCGCGGGGTCACCGGCGGCGACCGGACGCCGCTCAGGCGCGGCGACCGGGCGCCGCACGAGCAGCAGGAGGGCGATCGCCACGGCCGGGATCAGGGCCGGGATGGCGTTCTGGCGCGCCGCCATGGCGAACCAGTCGGCCACGAGCGACAGCCCGGCGCAGATCAGTCGGACCCGGGCAGAAGATCTGACCGCCTTGACGAGAAGTGCGTAGCTCAACAGGGTGCTCGCTCCGAACCACACGTCCCGCTGCAGGGCGGTGAGGTAGCCGAGCACAGGGGGCGAGACGGCGACGAGGATGGTCGCGAGCGCCGCGTGCCAGCGCGAGAGGCGGGCCCGCAACAGCTCGTAGAGGGAGAGGAGGACCGTGAGGATCGTGACGGCGACGACGATGCCCGGACCGCCCCCGAGCAGGAACAGCCCCCGCATCACCCAGTCGATGATCGGCGCCCACCAGTTGTTGAAGTGCCCGGTCCGGGCCTGCTGAATCTGCTTGAGGGCATCGGCGTCCAGGTGCCCGGGCCAGACGGCGACAGACAGGAGGACGCCGAAGGCGACGAGAACCGCCACGGGTGCCCACCGGCTCTGGACGAGGGGGGCGAGGAATGTGCCCGGTCGCCGGCGGCGGGGCGCTCCCCGGACTCCGACGGGCGCCTCCCGGTCGTGCCCGGTGATCTCGTCGGTCTCGGACGGCTCTCCGTCGGATATCCCGAGGAGCGTCTCCCCGGACTTCACCACGCCTTACCCGCCCGGGCGAGTGCGCAGACGGGGCGGGTTCCGAAGCGGCACGAGGCGTCATGCTATCCGGCGGGCCGGCGCAACTCCGGTAGGGCGACCCGGTAACGGCGCGTCGTGGGCGCTCCGAACTGGGGCTCTCCACCGGCAAAGCTGCAGCCGCGCCGGCGGAGCGTCGCCGCCGGCAGGGCTCCGGCGGCACCACCGGGCATAGGCCCAACCCGTAAGCTTCCGGCCATGTCGCAGATCGCGGTCATCGGCGCCGGGTACGTCGGGCTCACGACGGCGGTGTGCCTCGCACACGTCGGCCACCACGTGGTGTGCAGTGACATCTCGGAGAGCCGCGTGGCCACGCTGCAGCGGGGCGAGGCGCCCCTCACCGAGCAGGACCTCACCGAGCTGCTTCGCAGCGGCGTCGACGGTGACCGCCTCTCGTTCACGACGGACAACAAGAAGGCGGTCGAGGAGGCGGAGTTCACGTTCCTGTGCCTGCCGTCCCCCACCACCCCGAGCGGCGGAGCAGACACGAGCTACATCGAGGAGGCGGCGAGAGAGATCGGCCCGCACCTGTTGTCGGAGTCCATCGTCATCAACAAGTCGACCGTGCCCGTCGGCTCCACCCATCTCGTGGCGCGGGCGCTCGGCCGGAGCGACGTCGTGGCCGTCTCCAACCCGGAGTTCCTCCGGGAGGGCTCGGCGGTGCACGACTTCCTCCACCCGGACAGGATCGTCATCGGGGCGGAGGACGAGTCCTCGGCCATCAAGGTCTCGGCGCTGTTCCTCAAGATCCCCGCCCCCCTCATCGTCACCGACCCGGCCACGGCCGAGACGATCAAGTACGCATCCAATGCGTTCCTCGCCACGAAGATCAGTTTCGCCAATGCCGTGGCGGCGTTGTGCGAGGCGGTCGGCGCCGACGTCCGCCAGGTCGTGCTCGGGATGGGTTATGACAGCAGGATCGGCCCGGCCTTCTTGAAGCCCGGGCCGGGCTGGGGAGGGTCGTGCCTTCCGAAGGACGCCGCCGCCCTCGTCCACATGGCCGACGACGCCGGTTACGACTTCGGCCTCTTGAAGGGCGCCATCGCGGCGAATGAGGACCAGTTCCGCCGCGTCGTGGAGAAGGCCGTCCGCCTCGCCGGAGGCTCGGTCGACGGGCGCCGCGTGGCTCTGTGGGGCCTGACTTTCAAGGCTCGCACCGACGATCTGCGGGACTCGCCGGCACTCGCCGTCGCCGCTCGCCTGACCGAGCTCGGTGCCTCGATCCGCGCCTACGACCCGACGGTCTCGCGGCCGCTCGACGGAATCGAGATCTGCGGCGACCCCTACAGCGCCTGCGAGCAGGCCGACGTGCTCGTCATCGCCACGGAATGGGACGAGTTCCGTTGGCTCGACTTCGAAAAGGTCGGCGGCCTCATGGGCCGCCAGGCGATAGTGGACGCCCGCAACCTGCTCGAGCCAGCGCCCCTCAAGCGCCTCGGCTTCGAGTACACCGGCATCGGCTGTTCCTGATGTCGCGACGAGGGCGCTGATGAGGGTTGTTGTGACGGGTGGGGCGGGGTTTCTCGGGTCTCATCTGTGCGGGCTGCTCGTGGGGCGGGGGGACGAGGTCGTCTGCGTCGACAACTTCGCCACGAGCTCGAGCGCCAACGTCGAACAGCTCTTCGCGTCGGACGGCTTCCTCATGGTCGAGGCCGACGTCGTGGCAGGGATCCCCGTCGACGGCGCCGTCGACGCCGTGGCACACCTGGCCAGCCCGGCATCGCCGGCCGACTATCTCCGCCTGCCCCTCGAGACGCTGGCGGTCGGCAGCAGGGGGACGGAGGCGGCGCTCGATCTCGCCGCCGCGAACGGCGCCCGCTTCGTCATGGCGTCGACGAGCGAGGTCTACGGGGAGCCGCTCGTGCACCCCCAACCGGAGAGCTACTGGGGAAATGTCAACCCGATCGGCCCTCGGAGCGTCTACGACGAGGCAAAACGGTTCGCGGAGGCCCTCACGAGCGCTCACCGCCGGTCCAAGGGCACGCGAAGCGGGATCGTGCGGATCTTCAACACCTATGGGCCGCGCATGCGGCCGGAGGACGGGAGGGTGATCTCGTCGTTCCTCGACCAGGCGCTCTCGGGTGCGCCCCTCACGATCTTCGGTGACGGTACCCAGACGCGGAGCTTCTGTTACGTCGAGGACCTCATCCGGGGGCTCGTGGCCATGATCGACAGCGACGAGGAAGGTCCGATCAACCTCGGAAACCCGGACGAGCACGGCATCCTCGAGGTGGCCGAACTGGTACTGAAGCTCACCGGCTCCTCGTCGGAGATCGAGCACCGCCCCCTGCCGACCGACGATCCCACCCGCCGGCGGCCGGTGATAGCGCGGGCGGAGACGGCCCTCGGCTGGCGTCCTGTAGTGCAGCTCGAGGAGGGCCTCGGGCGAACCATCGAGTGGCTGCGGCACCAGCCCCCCACAGCGCCGTAGCGGGCTTCCCGCCACCGGGCGGCGAGCGATGACCGCCTTTCCCGGCCCGCCCGAGCTCGGCCGCGGCATCGTCACGTCTCCCGGCCAGACCCTGCCCGGGCCGTGCGGCTCGTGGCCGCGGCTCGTCGTGGACGACGACGTCCTCGCCGCCCCGGCGGCGGCCGCGGACAAGCTCCACCTCCACTGGCTGCGGCGGGAGCCGGTCACCGTCGTGCTCGCCGCCGACGCCGGCTCGCTGCGGGCCGGAGAGAGCTTCGAGGGGGAGCCGTTCGAGCTGGAGGTGGGTTTCGAATTCGCCCGGGAACGGCTCCAATACCTGGTGTGGTCGAACAACTACGACGCCCGCGGCGCCGTCCCGATCTGGTGGCACGCCCGCCGGGCCGAACGCCTCGGCGCCCTCCCTGACGATGCCGCCGACGTCATGCTCCCCTCGGGAGTCGCCGGCTGGTGCGACGGCGGGCCGCGCCGCCCATTCGGGCTCGCCGACGGGGCGGTCGTCGTGCACCGCGACTCCATCGAGGCGGGATCACTCGAGCCTGACCGGAACGCTCCGGTCGCCGCCGAGCTGGCGGCCGACCAGCTGGCGGCGGTGGCACACGGAGCGGGTCCGGCGCGGATCATCGCACCGGCGGGATCGGGCAAGACCCGCGTCCTCACCGAGCGCCTGCGGCACCTGCTGGCCGACCGGGGGGTGACTCCCTCGAGCGTGACGGCGGTGGCGTTCAACCGCCGGGCGGCCGACGAGCTCCGTGAAAGGACGAGCGGCCTGCCGGCCCACATCCGGACGCTCAACGCTCTTGGCCTCGCCGTCGTCAACGGCGGGGGACCGTTTGCTGCCGGCGGCGGAGTGCGCCGGGTCATCGACGAAGGTGAGGTCCGGCGGATCCTCGAGTCACTTGTGACCGTCCGGCGGCAGCTCAACACAGACCCCTTCATCCCCTACCTCGACGCCCTGTCGGCGATCCGCCTCGGTCTCGAGGATCCGGTCGCCGTCGAGGCGGCCATGCCGGACGCGGCCGGCGTTGCCGGCATCTTCGGGTCGTACCGGTCGGCTCTCGCCGAACGCGGCCTGCTCGACTTCGACGAGCAGATCTACGGCGCCATCGAGCTGCTCCTCCGCCGGCCGGACGTGCGACGCCACGACCAGCGCTTCGCCCGTCACCTTCTCGTCGACGAGTTCCAGGATCTGACACCGGCGCACCTTTTGATGCTGCGCCTGTTGAGCGCTCCGGCCTACGACGTGTTCGGTGTGGGCGACGACGACCAGGTCATCTACAGCTACGCCGGGGCCACGCCCGAGTTCCTGATCGACTACGGCCGGTACTTTCCGGGCGCCGCCGAGTACGCCCTCGAGGTCAACTACCGCTGCCCGCCCGTCGTCGTCGACGGCGCCCGGCACCTGCTCACGCACAATCTCCGGCGGATCGGCAAGGCCATCAGGAGCGCCCCCGGCCGGGAGGGACCGGCGGACGGGCTTCGTGTCGAGTCGCTGCCTGTCGAGAGGCACTCCGCCGCCGCCGCCGAACAGATCGCCCGGTGGTCGGCGGGAGGGGCCGGCTACGACGAGATGGCCGTGCTGAGCCGCGTCAACTCGTCGCTGCTGCCCGTGCAGGTGACCCTTCGCCAGGCCGGCGTCCCGGCCTCGGCACCCGTCGGTACTGAGATCCTCCGCCGAACGGGCATACGCGCCGCTCTGGCGTACCTCCGTATCGGCGCCGGGCCCGGGCACGTGCGCCGGGCCGATGTCGCCGAGACGATCAGGCGGCCGAGCCGGCGCATCGCCCGCAACGTCGGCGAGATGCTCCAGCGCCGCCCGACGACGTCGATCGCCGGCATCCGGCGCCTGGGCCAGGCCCTCTCGGGCGGCGACGCCGACAAGGTCGACCGGTACGCCGACGACCTCGAGAGGATTGCCGGGGTCGTCAAGTCAGGGACGACGGCGGAGGCACTGCGGGTGATCCGGGAGGAGATCGGACTCGGCTCGGCGATGGACGCCCTCGACGCGTCGCGGACCGAGGCGGACCGGTCCACCCACCTGGACGATCTCGCCGCCCTCGAGCAGGTGGCCACACTGCATCCTCAGCCGGCCACCTTCGAGAGCTGGCTGGTCGACCTGCTCGACGCCAAGGCGGAGATCCGGCCGGCGGCAGGCATCACCTCGGGCGACGAGGCCGAGCCACCGTCGTCCGGTGTCGTGACGTTGTCCACGGTCCACCGGGTGAAGGGGCGGGAATGGCCGCACGTCATCGTGTTCGGCGTGGGGGCGGAGTCGTTTCCCCATCGGCTCTCGAGCGACATCGAGGAGGAGCGGCGGGTATTCCACGTCGCCGTCACCAGGTGCTCGGAAGACGTCGTGGTGATCGCCGACCGCGGGGACCCTTCCCCCTTCACAGACGAGCTCGGGCGGGATGCCCCCGCCGCCGTCGCCGGCGGCCGGGGGGAACGCTCGTTTGCCGGCCGGCTGAGGCCGGGGAGGCTCGGCGGTGGCCGCGGTGGCCGCCCTGAGCCGAGCGACGATGGCGTAGTGGCGGGGGCAGCGCGCCGGCGGGACGGGGGCGATCATGGCCGCAAGCCGGCCGCCGGGGATGACTCCCCGGCTATGGCGGCCCTGCGGGCGTGGCGACGCGAAACAGCAAAGAGGGAGAACGTGCCGGCCTACGTGGTCTTCTCCGACGCCCACCTGGCGGGCATCGCCGCCGCCCTCCCGCGATCGGACCGGGCGCTCGCCCGCTGCGCAGGTGTCGGCCCCGTGAAGCTGGAGCGCTACGGGGACGAGGTGCTGGCCATCCTGGAGCCGTTCCTTCAGGAAAACCCTGACTCGCTATAATATAGCGTCGGCGGGCGCCAGCCGGGGTGGGGGAGGCTCGTCGACAGCCGGGCCTGCGGTGCGCCCCCCGGTCTCCGCCGCCGGCCTTCCCACCCGCCGATCGTCGGGCAGGATCTCCTTCGCCACGAAACCGAATGCCGTCTGCTCGTAGTAGGTCAGGACCGTGAGCGGTGGCGAGTAGGCGTGCACGCTGACGGCCGGGTGGCCCACCTCGTGTGAGACGTCGTGCACATGGTCAGGCCCGAAGCTCCCATGAGCGCCGGCACGGAGAATGCGGGTCTCGGTGCCGAGGTGATCGGCGGCGCGGTAGTCCCCCCGCAGGCTGCCGGCGCAGACAGCTTGCGCCCCGGACGATCCGCCGTGATCGTGCCACTCCGTCTCCTGCTCGGTCTCCCAGGCCATGAGGCGGACGTCGAAGTTGGCCGTCCGGTAGAGCACGAGCCACCATCGCTCGTCGGCGTCATCGACGACGAGGTCCTCCCAGAGGTCCGGACGTCCGGCGACGGCGACGACGACCCGGTCCAGCTCGGCCTCGGACAGGCGAGCGCCGGCGAGGGAGAGGTGCTCGAGCAGCTGCCGGACGGCGGCGGCCTCCGCCGGGGGCGCCTCGCTCGTCCACGGGCGCGATGAGCTGGTGATTGGCATTGGGGCCAATAGTAAGTGACTGCAAGGGCGGCGACGCGCCCGTGTCAGGTCCCTGCTGCTGCGGCCTCGTCGCCCTCCGACTCG
>Ga0182024_10013204_pt1 | contig 16182 bp, 20 predicted proteins | sample P32metaG_FD_120480 | JGI IMG/M metagenome (GOLD analysis project Ga0182024, IMG submission 120480) | Permafrost microbial communities from Stordalen Mire, Sweden - P3-2 metaG (Illumina Assembly) | ecosystem: Environmental > Terrestrial > Soil > Wetlands > Permafrost | place: Sweden: Stordalen... | reverse complement strand
TTCCGTCGCAAATCATCCGAATATGGTCGCGCCATAGCATGTGCGCGAAGAATCGCCACCTATACTATATACCTTCGGGAGAGATGCTCTAAAGCCGTGCCCTTTCAAAGCCGTGAGTTTTTATACAGTTTCTAGGACAAGCAATTTCCTTTGCACAATGCCATTCGTCATTTCGCTTGCGCTTCCACCTCAGCCAACCGCCCCGCCAAAAATCTGCGCTCGGTATCCTGCGGAGCCAGCGCAAGCGCCGCGCGATACGCCTCAGCCGCGCTGCCCCACTGGCCCATGCGCCGCAACAGATCGGCGCGCGCTGCCGGCAACAGATAGTAACCGCGCAGTTGGCCACGCTCGTCCAACTCGTCAAGCAACAGAAGGCCTGCTTCGCACCCCTGGGCCATGGCCAGTGCCACGGCGCGGTTCAACTCGATCACCGGCGACGGCTGCATGCGCAGCAGTACATCGTAAAGGGCCACAATCTGCGGCCAGTCGGTTTGGCCCGTGCTTGCGGCATTTGCATGAACAGCGGCGATGGCCGCCTGCACAGAATAAGGGCCGGGTGCGCTGCGCAAGGCCGACTCCGCCAGCCTGAGACCTTCGGCAATCGCCGTCCGATTCCACAACCGCCGGTCCTGATCTTCCAACAGAATCAGGTCGCCGTCGCGGCTCATGCGTGCCTCGCGGCGCGAATCGTGGAGCAGCATCAGGGCCAGCAGACCGCGCACCTCCGGCTCCGCGGGAAGAAGTTCGTGCAGCAACCGCCCCAGCCGGATGGCCTCCTCGCTCAGCGCATGCCCCTCGCCGGCCGCGTTGTAGCCCTCGTTGAAGACCAGGTAAACCACCAGCAGTACAGCGTCAAGCCGCTCCGCCAGTTCCGGGCGAGGGGGCGTGCGATACGGAATCCCGGCGTCGCGGATCTTCTGCTTTGCACGCACCAGCCTTTGCGCCATGGTGGCCAGCGGAGCCAGAAACGCCTTCGCAATCTGTTCCGTAGTCAGCCCGCAAAGCGTGCGCAGAGTCAGCGCTACCTGAGCGTCCAGGTTGAGTGCCGGGTGGCAACAGGTAAAGATCAATCTCAACCGATCGTCTTCCACTGCCAACCCATCCTCCTCAGCATTCAGCGCAGGCCGCTGCGCCAGGGCCGCAAGCTTTTCCTCAGGATCGCCGGCGTCCTCCCAGCGCGTTTTGCGGCGGATGGCATCGAGAGCCTTGTGGCGCGCCGTCGAAATCAGCCAGGCACACGGGTTCGCGGGAACCCCCTGTTGCGTCCACTGCTCCAGCGCCACGGTAAACGCCTCTTGCGCCGCTTCCTCGGCCAAATCGAAGCTGCCCAGCAAGCGGATCAGCGTGGCAACAATTCTGCCCCACTCGGCGCGATAGATGTTTTCAAGGCATTGCTGCTCGCTTGCCACTGGTCCCGCCTAAAAACCAGCCTAGCTGGCTCAGGTCCAGTTCCGCCATTGCAACCCTGAGCATGGGGCAAGAAATCGAGGCTGCGGGGAGCTCACGCGTATTCGCGATTCTATTTCGTTTTCCTGCCGATATCGCAGAGCATGTCTGAATGGATGTTGAGACCGATATTGGTCATATTGTAAAAATGCTCGCTTGCAACCAGCCATGCGATCTCACAGATGGCCCGTTCCGAGTAATGACCTGCCATGGTCGCAAACGTGGCCGGGTTGACCTTCTTGTCGCGCGTAAGCTCCGTCACATAGTCCAACGCAGCGCGCTCCGCATCGCTAAAAAGCGGGCTGGAATTGTATTGTTCCAGCGCATCGAATTTGGCTTGATTCATTTGTGCTTTGATGGTGAACGACCTGCCGATATCTATACAGAAAAGGCACACGTTGATCCGCGCCACGTGTTCCCTGATCAGCATCACCGTCTCCGCCGGCAGGATCAGCTTTTTATCCAGCTGGCTGATCTTGCCATAGAACTGCGCAAATGCAAGCGGCATCCGGGCGCAGAATACCTTCAGAGGCGTGAGCACTTTGCCAAAATGCCGGCGGGTCATGGCGTACACCAGCTTCATCATCGGTCCACTGGGCTTTTCGATGGGGGCAAGGAATGTGTCCACTGCATCCTCCTCACGATTGTTACGGTCGCTTTTCGGCGTGCGCCGATATGCATTCGCCGCGCCGCAGCGTAGCCCGACCCTTGTGAATCGGGCTACATCCAGGCACACGGGTTGGCGCGGCTCAGGCCTTTACGGTCTCTCCATCGCTACAATCGGCCGCACTTCCACCGATCCCGTGCGCGAAGCCGGAATGCGTGCTGCAATGGCCGTTGCTTCATCCAGATCGGCGGCTTCAATCAGATAGTAGCCGCCGAGCTGCTCCTTTGTTTCGGCAAAGGGTCCGTCGGTGACCAGCTTTTTCCCATCCTGAATGCGAATTGTCGTGGCCTTCGATGTGGGGTGCAGCTGATTTCCTCCTTTGAAGTTCCCGCTGGCGATAATTCCCTGCGTGAATGCTCCAAACTCCTGAGTCATCCTGGCGTGTTCCGCCTCTGTCATCGCGGCCCATTGGCTTTCAGCGTTGTAGATCAGTAGAAGGTATTGCATGGTTTCCAGGCCTCCTCTTGCCTGTTCTGGAAGGTAGTCGAATGAGATGCGCGATTTTCGACAGAGCGTGGCAAAATAATTTCGACAGAATCGGCTTGTGAGCCTGAGCGCCAAACAGCCCGTAATTCTGAGCGCACCCTACGCCGCCACAACCTGGATGCGCTCTGAGCCGGCCTTCTTCTCCGGGCCTACAACAATCCGCACCTCGCGACCAAGCCGCACAAGGCAGTCCATCATCTTCATCTCGCTGATGCCGCGAAATTGCCCGCGCAGCATCTTCGACAGCTTCGGTTGGGACAGGCCCAGAACTTGTGCGGCTTGCTGCTGGCTCCATCCGCGCTCGCGCAGAATCTGGGCGATCTTCGTCACCAGTTGCGCCTCCACCAGCATCTCTTCCGCGTCAGGGAAGCCTAACTCCGCATAGACGCTCTTCGCTTTTTCGATTTTGGTCGTGCTGCAATTATGCCCAAATAGACATAAGCCTGTCCAAAAGGCTCGATAGAAGTGAATAACAAAGATTGACAAATCCTGTTATTCTGCTCAGTATCGAAAGCAGGAGCCTTTCCCCATGAATGTTTCGCTGACACCCGAATTGGACAAATTCGTCGCCGGCAAAGTCGAATCCGGTCGCTACACATCTGCGAGCGAAGTTGTTCGCGAGGCCCTGCGCCTGCTCGAAGAACATGATCGCGCTCGCAGCGCCCAAGTCGCTGCCTTCAACCAGGAGCTCGGCGCAAGGCTGGCCTCGCTGGACCGGGGAGAGCGCGTCAAGCCAGAGACAGCTCGGAAGCGCATTGAGCAGAAATCCCAGGACCGGAGAAGGCTCCGCGCATGAAGGAGTAAGCTCTAAGCACCGGTGCTGAGTTGGACTTGGACGAGATTTGGTAATACATCGCCTGCGACAACATCAACGCTGCCGACCGGTGGATTGGAAGACTCTTCGATGCCTTTGAGGCCATTGCACGAAATCCAGGAATCGGCCACAAGAGGCAAGACCTCACCGACTACCCCGTCCTCTTCTGGCCCGTCGGCGCATACTTAATTCTCTATCGCGTCCAAAGGGAACAAATTGAAATTGTCGCCGTAACTCAAGGTGCGCGGGACATTCCATCATTTCTTCGTAAGCGCACCCAGTGAAAGTGACAATCAAGCCTGAAAGGCGGGTCCATAATTCACCGCTGCCCCAGCCCTGCCCCGCGTTATAGACTTCTCTGTGATGGAAACCACGGGTTGCGGGACGGCTATCGTTACGCCATTCAAGGCAGACGGCTCAATCGATGAGGCGGCGCTGCGTGCGCTGGTGAACTGGCAGATCGACTCCGGCATCGACTTCATTGTGGCTTGCGGCTCGACTGGGGAGGCGGCCACGCTGGACGAAGAGGAGTGGCTGTTTGCGGTGGGCGTTGTGGCCGATGCGGCGGCGGGCCGAGTGCCGGTATGGGCCGGATGCACGCACAACTCGACGCGCACGCTCGTGCACCATGCCGAGCGGCTGCGCCCGATACGCGGCGTTGAGGCCGTACTGTCGGCGAATCCCTACTACAACAAACCCTCGCAAGAGGGCCAGTTTCAGCACTTTCTGGCCTTGGCAAAAGCCGTCAGTCCCCTTCCGGTCACGCTCTACAACATTCCTGGCCGCACCGGGGTGAACCTCGATCCCGCTACGGTGCTACGCCTGGCCGAGGCGGCTTCAAACATTCAGGCCATCAAGGAGTCGAGCGGCAAACTGCCGCAGATCTCGGATCTGGTGCACATTCTGCCGCGTGGCTTCAAGATCTTCAGTGGTGACGACAACCTGGCGCTGGCCACCATCGGCGTCGGCGGCCATGGGCTCATCAGCGTGGCGGCCAACGAAATTCCGGCGGAAATGAGGCGCATGATTCGCGCTGCACTGGGCAACAATTGGGACGAGGCCCGCGCGTTGGAACGGGCCTACGCGGGCCTGATCGACGCTAACTTCTGGGACTCCAATCCCACGCCGGTCAAGACCGTGCTCCACCTGATGGGTCGCTGTTCTGACCGCGTCCGGCTCCCGTTGGTACCGCCCGCACTGGCCACCCGCGCCAAACTCGAACACCTGGCCAGCGAACTGGGCTTGTTCAAGGATGCCGCCATCCCCAGTGTTTAATTGGACTCTCACGTCTAATGTGAGCTGGCTCACAGCCCAGCGCTTGACTCATTAGCTTATAATTCGGCCTGAAAATCAATCAGCTCCAGGATGCCTGCCAAGACACCTGCAACTGAGGAGGCTGCCATGCTGAAGCCGTTCTTGCTCCTCTCCGCCGCGGTCATTTTTGCGATCGCTCCCACGTCTGCTCCCACGTTCGCCGCGGGAGGGCCGCCTCAGGACGGCACGCCCGCTTCCACCAATCCCGTGAAGCCGACTGCCGCGTCGCAGGACAAGGCGAAGAAGCTGTTTTCACAGGATTGCTCCATGTGCCATGGGGACAACGGAAATGGCAAGACCGATCTGGCCGCGAGCATGCAACTGACGCTCGCCGATTGGACCGATCCCAAGACGCTGGGCAGCAAGTCGGATCAGGAGCTGTTCGAGACCATCCGCAAGGGCAAAGGCGAGAAGATGCCTCCGGAGGACGCCAGCCGTGCCAAGGATGCTGAGATTTGGGGTCTGATTACGTATATTCGCGCACTGTCAAAGAACCAGCCTGCCGCTCCGGCCCCTGCTGGGGCGGCCCCGCCCGCAGCGGCCCCGCCCGCAGCGGCTCCGGCTGCTCCAGCTCCCGGCAAGTAGAAGCTGATTCTGGCCAGGCGGCGCTCAACCGTTGTTGTTTTGGGGCTTGCTCTTGTGAGCAGGCCCTGCGGTATTTGTAGTCAGCAAGTTTGCAAACAATTGGGCTCCGCGGTTGTCGAGAGGTTGCTCCAGACTCTGAACACCCGGATGCGTCTGATTGCGAATCAGCCCATCCATGTCTCTAAGGCGAGACCCCCTTCGGCCTTGATTAGGGCAGGCTTTCGGGCAGCTCGGGGCAGGCTCAGGGACAATCGGCATAAGTGCCGATTCGCTTCGTTAGCCTGCTAACTGCTTCTTGACCATCTCGCTGACGACGCGGCCTTCGGCGCGGAGGCTGGCGGCTTGCAGCCTGGCCTGGACGGCCTTCATGACAGTTCCCATTTCTTTCGGGGTGGGCCTCTGGCCGGACGCGGCGGCTATTTCGGCGATAGCTTCGGCGACCAGAGCCTCGAGGGCGGATTCGTCGAGGGCTTTGGGAAGGAACTCCTCGATGACGACAATCTCGGCGGCCTCAGCGGCGGCCAACTCTGGACGGTTCCCCTTGGTGAATTGCTCGATCGAGTCACGGCGCTGCTTGATCATGGTGGCCAGCGCCTGCTGCTCCTCGACGGGCGTGAGCGGGGCGCGCTTTTCAATTGCCTTGTTCTTGAGCGCGTTCTTGATCAGGCGCAGAGTTGTGGTGCGGACCGCGTCGTGGGCCTTCAGGGCGATGACAACCTGTTGGGTGACAAGAATCTCACGTGCGCCTGCTTCGGTCATGGGAGTGCTCTCTCTCGGAAGGGATTGCGGTTGGGTTAGGGCTGCGTGGATGCGAGAAAATCGTCCTGTGGTTCGGACAGCGTCTCAAATTGCTCGATCTCGACCTCGCCTTCCGGGAATACGGCCTTCACCTGGAGTTGCCCTCCCATGGCCTGGATGAAGTTGCGCAGCGTGGATACGTACATGTCAGTGCGCTTCTCCATCCGCGACACAGCTCCCTGGTTGACGTTGAGAACCTTGGCGAGGTTGACCTGAGTCAAACTCCGCGCCTCGCGGAGTTGGTGGAGGGTCATTACGCCGGCAGCTTCCTTCACGCGGCGGGCGATCTCCGCCTCCTGTTCCGGCGAAAACGTTCCACGAACATCTCTCCACTTGTGAGCCATTTGGTTCATTTTATACCTTAGAGGTGATATTCCGTCCAGGGCATAATAACTCGACAGTGGCGACCGGGGGCCGAAATTCCAGCCCGATTTGGGCGTATTTGGAATTTATACAGGATTGAATTCACATAAGTCACATAAATGTGTATTCTGTGATTAGTCCAAATCGCGACCAGCTGCGAGCGGACGACTTTGGCTTCGATCTGTGGGAGAGAAAATGATTCGCAAAACGCGCTTGTTTACACCCGGCCCGACGCCGCTGTTGCCTGCGGCACAATTTGCCATGGCGGCGGCGGATATTCACCACCGCACGCCGGAGTTCTGCGCTCTTTTTCAGAGAGTGCTGGCCCAGTTGAAGGTCTTTGTCGGCACGCAGAATGACGTTCTGTTGCTGTCGAGTTCGGGGACCGGCGCGATGGAGGCTGCGGTCTCGAACCTGACCTCGCCGGGCGACAAAGTGCTGGTGCTGTCCGCTGGAAAGTTTGGCGAACGGTGGGTGGGTCTGGCCAAGGCCTTTGGCTGCGAGCCGGACGTGGTGAGCGCGCCTTACGGAGAGACCTTCGACCTGGCGGCTGTGAAGGCGGCGCTGAAGCCGGAGCACAAGGCTGTCTACCTGCAGGCAACAGAGACCTCGACGGCGGTGCGGCACGACGTTGAGGCGATTGCGAAGTTGTTGAATGACGCCGGCAGCGAGGCGCTGCTGGTGGTGGATGGGATTACAGGCCTGGGCACGACGCACTTCGACGTGGATAGCTGGGGGATCGATGTGCTGATTGGCGGGTCGCAGAAGGCAGTGATGATTCCGCCGGGGCTCGCCTACTTGAGTGTCAGCGAGGAGGCGTGGGCGGCAATGGAGAAGTCCAAGAATCCGCGCTACTACTTTGACTTGCGCAAGGAGCGCAAGAATGCCGCGAAGGGCGAGAGCGCGTATACGCCGGCGGTTGCGCTGATTGCGGGCCTTGGCGCGGCGCTTGATTACATTGCAGGGCAGGCGGGCGGGGACCTGGAAAAAGGGCGCATTGCGCTGGTGGATAACGCGCAGGTGAACGCCGCGGCAACGCGCGCGGGGCTGGTGGCGCTGGGGTTCACGCTGTTTGCGCCGACGGCTCCGGCGGCTGCGGCTACGGCGGTGGCCGTGCCGGGGGGGTTGAATTCGGGCGATGTGGTGAAGGCTCTCAAGGCGCGCTTCAGCCTGGTGATTGCCAATGGCCAGGGCGAGATGCAGGGCAAGATCTTTCGCGTGGCGCACCTGGGCTTTTTTGACTATCTGGACACCGTGGCGCTGCTGGGGGCGATGGAGCATATTGCCAAGGACACGCTGGGGCTGCCGGTGACTTATGGGCAGGCGGTGGCGGCGGCACAGGAAGTGTTTGCGGCGAGGAGCTAGATGACAGGTTACAGATGACAGATGACAGCTAGCAGCGACGCTTGGCCAGTCCTGCTGCGGAGAGTTATTAACCGTCGGGCTCTGCGAACTGTCACCTGCAACCTGTCATCTGCAATCTGAGAGGACTTATGTCTGAACTTGGTTTTGGAGAGAGACTGCTGATCGCACGCAAGCAGCTCGACCTCTATCAATACGAGATGGCCGATCGGCTCGGCGTGCATCCCAACTCGATCACCAAATACGAGCGGGGCGAGGGCAAGCCGCATGCGGCGGTGTTGAGGATGTTCGAGCTGCTGTGCGAACAGCAAGGCATCCGCTTTGACGAGTATGCAGCCGCGGTAAAAGGCAAGGGAGAGACTATGAAGATTGTTCTGGCGGAAAAGGTTTCTCCAGCGACGCTGGCTGTGTTTGCGGCCGAGCCGGGATGGGAAGTTCTAACCCACGACCAGTTGCCGGATGGGTTGGCGGCTGCCCTTGCCGACGCCGATGCGCTGGTGGTGCGCTCTGCCGTGCAGGTTGACGACGCATTGATGGAGCATGCGCCGAAGCTGCGCGTGGTGGGCCGGGCGGGCGTGGGCGTAGACAATATTGACGCCGATGCAGCCACGCGGCGCGGAATCGTGGTGATGAATACGCCGGGCGCAAACGCAGTGGCCGTGGCCGAGCTGACCATTGGCCTGATGCTGGCGCTGGCCCGCAAAGTGCCTGCCGCCAATGCGTCGATGCACGCCGGCAAGTGGGAGAAGAAGAGCCTGCAGGGCGCGGAGCTGCGCGGCAAGACACTGGGCATTCTGGGACTGGGGCGCATCGGCCTGGAGGTGGCCAGGCGCGCCAGGGGATTTGGCCTGGAGATTGTGGGCAGCGATCCTTTTGTTTCAGCCGCGGTGGTGCGCGAGAACGGCATTCGTCTCGTAACTCTTGACGAGCTGATCGCGGGTTCGGACTACATCACGCTGCATGTGGGGCTGACTCCGCAGACGGCCGGGGTGGTGAATGGCAAGTCGCTAGCGGCGATGAAGAAGGGTGTGCGCATTATCAACTGCGCTCGCGGCGAACTGATTGACGATGCGGCGCTGGTGGCGGCGCTCAAGAGCGGACATGTGGGCGGCGCGGCGCTGGACGTGTTTCAAGAGGAGCCGGTAAAAAACTCGCCGTACGCGGAACTGGAAAACGTGATTCTGACGCCGCACATTGCCGGATCGACGGCCGAGGCGCAGGAAGCTGTGGGGATTCAGATCGCTATGCAGGTGCGTGAGTATTTGAAGCTGGGAGTGGTGCAGAATGCGGTGAACCTGCCCTCGCTGACGCACGAAGAGTATGTTGTGCTGGCGCCCTATATCGATCTGGCAAGCCGGCTCGGTTCATTTCTGGCGCAGACCGGCAAGCCCGCCGCGGCGGGCAAGGGCGGCATTGAAGCCATTCACTTCACCTATGGCGGCGGACTGGCCGAGGCCAAGACGGAACTGGTACGCAATGCGGCCATTGAAGGATTGCTGCAGGGGTCGGAGCATGTGAACCGCATCAACGCGGCCGCTGTGGCCCAGGAGCGCGGCATTCGCGTGCACGAAGAGAAGACTGAGAGCCATCGCGGCGGGTCTGCGTCGGTGATCCAGATCGAGCTGCATACGGCGACGGGTTCAAGCCACGCCACGGCAACCGTCATCCACGATGAGCAGCCGCGGCTGCTGGAGTTTGACGGCATCGATATTGAGACGCCACTCGAAGGAAATCTGCTGGTGTGCCGCAACCTGGACGTGCCCGGCGTGATCGGCAGGATCGGGACAATTCTTGGCGAGCACGCGGTGAACATCGGCAACTTTGCTCTGGGGCGGCAGCGCTCCGGGGTCAAGCCGGTTAAGGCGCTGGCTGTGGTGCAGGTGGATGCGCCGGTGTCCGTCGGGGTCCTGGATGACCTGGTGAAAATCGAGGCAATGCTGGAGGCCAGGCCGGTGAGCTTGCCGGTGGCGAAGTTCTGAGGTTCGTCCGAGAGGCGTTTAATCCCACATCTCAAAATCGAGATGTGGGGCACCCTGACTGTTGAGCTGAGGCGAAGACGTCACTTGGTTGGATCGGCGACGCGGCCCATGAACAGAATGCTGCCGGAAACATTGTCGCGGATCAGGAAGACGAATGGATGGTCGGCCCGGAAGACAATGGGCGGCTGCTCGCGCTGCATGGCCATGGACCGCATCACGATTCCGGTGGCCGCCGCGGCTTCGGTTCCTTCTTCATTCACGTCGATGAAGGCTTTGTGGACGACGGCAGAAATCCAGAGATCGCGATTCGCGGTCATCCCTGAAAAATCGGCCCTCCCCTGTTGAAACGACTGCGCCATTCCCAACGCGCCGAGCGTGCCTGCAAGCTCAAATTGCCGGGTCATCTTGAACCTCGGCAGGGTGAGGATAACCTTTTGGCCGGGCCGCAACTGATTGAGCCATTGCTGCACATTGGCTGCCGTCATCGATTGCTCCAAAGCGGGCAGGCCGCCAGCATCGTTGGGCAGCAAGACGATCATGGACAACTCTGCGCTCTTGTAGGGGATGTCGAGAGCCTGAAACGTGCCGCCATTGAAGTAGCGGAATTTGTCTTGAATATGCATGAGCGGCGCCTTGATGGTCTGTGTCGCCACGGTCTGCGCCCCCACAGTCTGCGTCATTGATAGATGGAAGTCCTCGTCTTTCGTTGATGCTTTATCGAATTGTGTCTGCCAGTCACCCTTGAAGTAGATAGCATTGGTGAGCACCAGTCTTGTGGTGGAGTTGACCGAGCGTGGTGGCAGCAGGTCTTTGATCTTGCTCTCGGTTTGCGTCTCAACCCACTGGTTGATGGTCAGGCGCACTGCTTCCGGCGCGGCCTTGAAGTCCACCGGATGGAAGCCTGCGGCGTAATCGTCTTTGGTCAGTTTGAGGAAATCGTCGAGGAAGTGAAAGTCCTTCTCCGCCCAGAGAGCATCGGCTACGCGAAGCTGATAACCGGGGTGCGCAGCGTTGAGATTGCTGAGCAGGGCACCCATGGCCGGATGCAACCGGTCTGGCGGCAGCGAGAAGTGAAGCGTGGCGGCCATCTCAGAGGCGGTGCTGCCGCGCGCGCCGGCATAGGCCATGGCCAATGCTGTCGAGATACTTTCTGGCGAGAAGAAGAGATTGCCGTCCTGCTTGCGCAACTGACCGTAGAGATCGATGGCAAAAGCATTGTTGCTCGACGAGAGCGCTGCCTGGTCCGTGCTGGGTGATGGGGATGCCTGCGCCATTCCGGAAGCCCCCTGCAAGACGAGGCCAAGGATGAACGTTGATAGAAGCGGCTTCATGCAGCCCCCAATGCGGCCAGGCCACGGCCCGACTCAGCGGATGCGATAGACGAATGCGTCTTCCAAGTACTTATCGCCGAACGTCTGACCACCGAGGCGCATCCCGTAGGTGTCGGCCGTAGAACCAAATACCCGACGCAATTCTTGGATCATGGGGTTGCTCACCGGACGCAGAAAGACAGTCGGCTGCCTATTGATCGGGATTTGAGCCTTCTCCATTGCCTCGTTGATTTCCGAATAACCAGAGAACGGCGACGATTGGTCGAGGCGGTCCGAAGCCAGGACCAGCCTCCAATTCTCGTAATCCGGGAGTTTAGCCCAGAGAGCTACGGTCGGGGCCTTGCCGTCATCGTCAAGAGCTTTGATGACGCTTTGACCGTTCTCGATATCAAAACTCACCAACGCTGCTGTACCCATGGAAGCAGTCCTCCTGTTTGATCTTCCACAGCTCTGGAAGCTACCGAATGCGGTATATGTAGGCCTCGTCTACGTACTGCTTGCCGAAGTATTGGCTCGAGATGTGATAGCCAATTTCAATGCCTCTGTCCGCATATTTCTCGCGCAAGTCTTTGATGAAAGGGTCACCGATCTCCCGCAACAGAATCGAGGGCCGAGAATCGGGCATTACACCGGCACCGCGCAGTTGGTCCACCATCTCCTCATACCCATGGATGTGACTCGATGACAGAACGAAACGCCAGGTTTCGTATTGTGGCAGCATGGCCCACATCGCCACCTCGGGAGGATAACCTGCACCATCCAGCGAATCGATGACCCGCTGCCCCTTTTCGATGTCGAAACTCACCAGTGTTGCTTGATCCATCTCAGAACCCCTCCTTTCTCAGAATCCACTGCAAAAATCATTAGGAATGCGGATCTCTTGCGTTCAAGGTCGTCGCCTTCGAACAATTCATACCGGCTCTGCTCCGACCATGCTCGAACGAAATCCCATTGCATTTCCAGTATGCGGTTGCCTCCAATATCCTTTTCCAAATCCTCCGACAATCCAGCAAGGTTCAACAGCTTACCGAGGTCATGTGTGTGGCTGTCGTTGACCAGCTTCTTATCGGGAAAATCGTGTTGCTGCGTCCTCTTGGCGATGCAAGCCTTCAATGCGCACTCGACGGAATACCCTCCCAGATAGTATGCGCCCTCCGGAAATCCTGCGGCAAACAGGGCCTTAGCTTCCTCGATGCGCAAGTCAGCAAGCTGCTGGAAGTCACGGCGATTCATAGGGCGTTGCCCCCCTTTTACGCCCGGCTCAGGTAAGCGCCCTCACTGGTGTCGACGCGGATCTTTTCGCCTTCATTGATGAAGGCCGGGACCTGGACCACAAGGCCGGTTTCGAGCTTGGCGGGCTTGGTGACGCTGGATGCGGTGGCCGACTTCAGGCCTGGCTCGGTCTCCACCACTTCGAGTTCCACCGCCGACGGCAACTCGATGCCTACGGCGTTGCCGTCGTGGGAGCTGACCTTGATCTGCAGATTCGGCGTCAGGTACTCGATGGCGTCGCCGAGCGTGGAGCCCTTGAGCACAGTCTGCTCATAATCCACCGGGTTCATGAAGTAGTAGTCGTCGCCGTCGGCATAAAGGAAGTCCATGGAAACTTCGTCGACCACGACCTTTTCAATGGCGTCGGCGGAGCGGAAGCGGTGCTCAAACATGGCGCCGGTGCGAATGTTGCGCAGCTTGGCCTGGATAAAGGCGCGCAGGTTGCCTGGCGTGCGGTGTTCCACTTTGAAGACCAGGTGCAGTTGGTCGTTGTGCTTGATGATCATGCCGGGACGCATTTGAGTGGCGGGAATCGCCATAAGAGTTGAAGCTCCTTGCTTGGGTTGCGCCCTGGAGCGCAGGAATAGTTGGCCTTGGCCCATCTTTGATTCTAGCTGAGGGGGATTGCAGCGCTCGAGGCAAAAGCGGCAGACAGGCAACGATTATCGCGCCGGCTCGTAGGGTTCTGCGCGGAGAAAGTCGGAGAGAATGCCCCGCTCTTCCGGCGTAAACGCACCCTGGTAGCGGCTTGAGTTGAGCACCATCTGGCGCTGGTCGAGCGGCACGGCGCGGAGATCGCGGAAGGCGTTCTTTACCAGCGTCTGACGATCCGGAGCCAGCGAGGCCAGGCGCTGCCCGGACATATTGAGCCGCATGCGGTCCTGTGGCGACATGTGCTCCAAAGCCTCGGCGCGGGCCAGGCGGCGCTGGCGCTGATCCTCGGGCATCTGGTTTACGGAATGCAATTGCTGCACCAGACGCTGCTGGTCGGCGGGAGGAAGCCGGTTGAAGCTGGGGTCGCTGCGCAGCATCCGCTCCTGATCCTGGACTGGCTGCCCGCGATGCTGATTGAGCCAGTCGCCCAGGTGCCCTGGGGGCGCCCAGCCGGGATAAGCGCGGCTTGAATTGGCGGAACCTGGATATGCGGCGCCTGGATTGGTGCTGCCCGGATAGCCGTACGATGGCCGCGCCGGGGCTCCATAGGGCGCACTCGGATAAGCAGGGCGCGGCGCTGCGTAGTTGGGGGCCGGACGCTGCATGGGGTTGCCCTGAGGCCGGGCCTGGTATTGAGGCCCGGGCCTGGTTTGGTTTTGTGACTTATTCGAGCTGTTTGGTGCGGACTTGGCCGGGGCCGAGTATTTCGGCGCAGGCGCGGGATGCGACGGCGGACTGCTGTGCTGGCTGTGAAACCCCCAGGCAGCGGGAACACAGGCCAGCGCAATCGCCGCAACCAAAGCTGCGCGCCGCATCAAACCCGCATTGTGCGTTCCGGTAAACATCTCATTCCTGCCTTGCCAATCCCCAGAATCAACTAAACATCTCGTAAAACAATCTCTAGTCCCCGTTGTCGTCACTGGGAGCGGACATGGCTTCCATCTGATCGAGCAATTGGGCGTTATTATCCAGCGTCTGCAAGTCATGCACCACGGCAGCCTGGCCGGGCTGATTGCCGGCCTGGTCCCAATCGGTCACGCCCAGATAAGCGCCACCACCCACCAGCAGGACAACGGTCAGTGCCATGGCTGCCAGCGGCCGAACGTGCATCGAAGGCCCGAACGTGAAGCGGTCGCGCAGGCGGGCCAGCCAGCCCTCGGGCTCGGCCAGGCGCTCTTCACGCATCCGCGCTTCAAGTCGCGTCAAAAAGTACGGGTTGGGCTCAGGGCTCTTCCAGGTGTCGAGCAGGGCCATGGTGGCCTGCAACTCGGCAAGCTCTCCGCGGCAGTGGTCACACTGCTCAACGTGCATTCGAACCTTGGCAGGCACGGTTTCAGGATCGAGCAGCAGGTCCGCCAACTCGGTCTCCATTCCGCTGCAGTTTGGCTTCATCGTTTCCATGGTCATACCCCCAACTACCCGCCGGTGTTGCCCGGCTTGTTTGTTCTTACACAAAATCCTTGAGCTTATCGCGCAGCGTCTGGTAGGCGCGGAAGAGCAGCGACTTGGTAGCCGACTCGCTCAACTTGAGCACGTCCCCGATCTGGCGGTAATCCATCCCCTGATACTTGTGCATCAACACAGCCATCCGCTGCCGCTCCGGCAGGGCCATGACATGGGTGCGAATGGCCGCCATGCGCTCATTGCGCATGAGCTTTTGTTCGACCGATGGCTCATCGTCGGCCACGTCCGGCGTTGTGCCGCTCTCTTCGTCCGGCGCGTCAAGATAAATGGTCTGCGCCGACCGTTCGTGCCTGGTGTCGCGTGCGTGATTCACCGCCAGGTTGGTAGCGATGCGATAAAGCCAGGTGGTAAACTTGGCCTCCGCGCGGTAGCTCTCCCTGGAGCGGTAGACGCGCAAAAACACTTCCTGCGCCAATTCTTCGGCAACCGCCTCGTTGTGGACCATCCGGAACAGGAAGTGAATCATGGCCCTGTGGTACTTGCCAACCAGAAAATTGAAACCCGCTTCGTCACCCGCCGCCACGCGCAGCATAATGGCCGCGTCGCTGGCAGGGTCCAGGGCGGCATTTGCGCCCCCTGCATATTCGCCCAAGCCGGGGTCCGGTCTTGAGTCCGGCCGTGTCGCCGGGCCCGCTCCCAGGGCCGATTTGTCCAGGACCAGGGTTGCCATATCTTCTGGAACCCCAACCGCGCCGGAAGGTTGCGCCAATTGCGCACTTTCCTGCGCAGTTTCAGCGCTGGAATTGCCCTTTGCAGCGCCATTTGGCTTCGAGCCGGGACCCGTGCCTGAGGATCGGGAGGAAAAGTGGCTCATGCCGGAGCTTCCCGGGCCGGATCCCCTGTTTCCAGCTTGTCGAGTTTGCCCGGCGCCGGCCAATTCTACTCCGCCGAGCCCCACCCCTCCCAGTCCTCGCAGTCCTGGCGCAGGGCGCAGCGCGGCTTCCCCGTCCGGGGGAAAGTCGGCAGCATGGCGGATTGACCGGACTCTCCAGTGCATTCTTGTTTGGTGCTGGGCCTCGGACAGGTCTGCCCCCGCAGGGTGTTGGCCGTAAAGCCTCGCTGGTGTTACTCTATCCCATGCGATGCCCTGTCGGCGCAGGGATTCCAGCCCTTCTTTTGGGGCGCTTAACTCAGCGGTAGAGTGCCACCTTCACACGGTGGAAGTCGCAGGTTCGAATCCTGCAGCGCCCACCATAAAAATCTATAATTTACGGCCACTTAGGCCGAAAAACCCAACCCACATTTCAACCCGCACTATTGCACCATCGCAGTGGGCAATCGCAGGGCTTCAAGGAACTGCCCTTGAGCTGCCCTTGTTTCGTCCGAATCCTGCTGTGTATACAGATCCAAAGTCGTCTGAATCCGGCTATGCCGCAGAATTCCCTGCACTGTTTTTGGAGCAACTTTCGCTTTATTCACCATCCAGTTGGAAAGCGAATGGCGAAGATTATGCAGCCCGAACCGATGCCCTTTGGGAACCTGCACCCCGGCCCCAACGGCAGCCTTCCGCAGGTGATCCGCCACAAACACAGCGGGCGAAAGAGGAACCCTCCCATTTGCCTTGAAGGAAGGAAACACAAAATCCGTGTCCTTTCCGTATGGCGTCCGGGAGCGCCAGGCTTTCAGATGACGCCCCAGACGAGGATG
>Ga0182024_10013203_pt1 | contig 16183 bp, 15 predicted proteins | sample P32metaG_FD_120480 | JGI IMG/M metagenome (GOLD analysis project Ga0182024, IMG submission 120480) | Permafrost microbial communities from Stordalen Mire, Sweden - P3-2 metaG (Illumina Assembly) | ecosystem: Environmental > Terrestrial > Soil > Wetlands > Permafrost | place: Sweden: Stordalen... | reverse complement strand
TGCTGGAGGCGGTCAGCCGCGAGGGCGACGCCTACACCAGTGTCATCGCCTGGAACTATCCCCAGGAGCAGATGCGCGAGGCGCAGGTCGCGCGGGCGGCGGCGGCCCGCTTAGTGGTCGCCCAAACCGCCATCGACCGCCTGAACTTCGGCTACAGCGTCAAGGCGGTACACGCCCATCACGCCCCGCGCTGGCAGCCGCTGCGGGTGTTCGACGATGGGCTGAAGACCTACATCCAGTTCCCGGCCAACCTCGGCGCGAGCGAGGCCCCTCCCCTCTTCCTGATCGGCCCGAAGGATCAGGCGCAGCTGGTCAACTACCGGCTCCTTGGCGGCTACTATGTGGTCGATCGGCTGATCGATGTGGCCGAGCTACGCCTCGGCGAAAAGCCCCAGACGGTGGTGCGGATCACCCGCACCGGGCAGAAGGACTGAGGCCGGTGTCTCACCTTCCCCCCGATCCGCCGGTCGGCGACCTCGTCGCCGGCTCCGGTGCGGAGCGCAAGGCGTCGGCGGCCAGCGTGCTGGCGGCGCCCCGCACGCCCGTGACGCGCTGGAACCGCAGATATCTCCTGGCCGGCGCGGCGGCGCTCGCCGCCATCGTCGGCCTCGGTTTCTACCTCGGCTTCGGCGGCGCCAACGCGACGCCGAAAAGGAACCAGGATCTCCAGGCGGCGGCCGACACCGACAATCCGCAGCGGCCGGAGATCGCCAATCGCTACGCCGGAGGCTACGCCGATCCGGCCATGCGGGCCGGGCCGGGGGTAGCGGCCCTTCCGCCTCCGGGCGCCGTCGGGGCAGCGCCGGTCGCGGGCGCCGCCGGCGCCGCTGGATCGCCGCAGCCGGTCGATCAGGCGCGCGCCGAGGCCGCCGCCCAGGCGACCGCGGCGCGGGGCGCGAGCCCGTTCTTTGCTGGGCCCGCGACCCAGGGCGCGCCCGATCCCGGTTCCCCAGGCCTCGTCCTCGCGTCCCCACCGGGGGCAGCAGGACGCGCACGCGAGGCGGCCGAGGTCCAGCTGCAGAACGGCCAGGGCGAGAAGCGGCAGTTCGCCGCCGCCTCGCGGGCCGACGACTATCTGGAGAGCCCGCTTCGCGAGGCGATCAGCCCCTGGGAGGTCAAGGCCGGGACGGTGATCCCCGCCGCCCTGATCACCGCGATCAATTCCGACCTGCCCGGCGAGGTGATCGCGCAGGTGACCGAGCCGGTCTACGACCACGCCACCGGCCGCACCGTCCTCATCCCGCAGGGCTCGCGCCTGATCGGCCAGTACGACAGCCAAGTGGCCTATGGCCAGGAGCGGGCCCTGGTCGCCTGGAACCGGGTGATCATGCCCAACGGCCGCTCGATCAACATCGGCTCGATGACCGGCGCCGATCTTACCGGCGCGAGCGGCCTGCGCGATCGCACGGACGGGCATTTCTGGCAGCTGGCCACGGGGATCGTGCTTTCGACGATCTTCAGCGTCGGCGCGGCCTCGGCCCAGGACGCCGGCGCGCGCAGTTCCGGGGGCCTGGTGATCAACAGCACCGCCAGCGGAGTCTCCAACGAAGCCCAGATGGCCGGCCAGAGGATTACCGAGCGCGACCTCAACCGTCAGCCAACGATCACCGTGCGCGCCGGCTGGCCGCTCCGGGTCATCGTCAACAAGGACATGATCCTTCTTCCTTATCAGTGAGAGCAGATTCGTGACCCCTTCCCCCCAGAAGCTCGGGCTCTTCCTGCCCGAAGGTCTGCACGACGACATGCTGCGGACCGCCCGAAGACTGAACACCCGCAAGAACCCCCGTGGATCGGTTCGTCGCGCCTACGAGCGAGCCTTCGCCCAGCTCGCCGACACCCTCGACGCCGGCGTCCCGGTCACCTTTCCGGCGACGCGCGGAACCAAGGACCGGGTGTCGGTGCGGATCTCTGGACGGATCTGCGCGCGGGTGCGGGTTCATCTGGAGACCCAAAATCTGAAGCTGACCGACTTCGCTTTCGCGGCGATCGACCGCTTCCTCGTCTCGCAAGAAGGAACCTGAACGTGACGCGCAACCCCAAGACCGACCTCGCCCTTGCCAGGATCGACACCGAAGAGAAGACGACGGATGTGCGCCTTCGCCTCAAAGGGAAGCTGGCGGTGGACCTGGCCGACTATCTTCGCGCCTACGCCGAGGCCAACGGCCCGGTCGATCTGGAGTTGCTCCTTCCCCACATGCTGGGCGCTTTCATGGATGGCGACCGGGGCTTCCAGGCATGGCGCAAGGGCGACGCGGTCCGCGCCAAGGCGCAAACCGCCTGAGGCCAGCGATCAGGACCGGCGCGGGTTGAGGACGTCAGCGGGCCGTTTCGTCCCATGCTGCCAATTTTCTCGGGTAGAACCGCGAGCGGGACTTCGTGCCGTCGATTCTGCAGGCGGCGGACGCCGCCGGCGAGGCCGTCGAAAGGGTTGTCATCACCGTTCGGCGGTCGCAGTGGCATTGGCGGGGTGGATGACCTGTCCGAAAAATGTGGCATACTTCGGACCCGACTTGTTTCTGTCCGAAAAGTGTGACATGCTTCGGACATGACCGAGGCCGTTCCTCATCAGGATCTGAAGAGCCAGGTCCTCCGGCGCACCGCCGGCGACCCCGACCGGGTGTGGACCCCGAGCGACTTCGTCGATCTCGGCGGCCGGGCGGCGATCGACAAGGTGCTGCAACGCCTGGCCATCGCCGGCGACCTGCGCCGGATCGACCGCGGCCTCTACGATCGGCCAGGCAAGAACAGCCTGACCGGCCGGACGACCGCGCCCGACTACCGGGCGGTCATCCGCGCCGTGACGCGTCGCGACCAGGCGCGCGTCGTGGTCGATGGCATGACCGCGGCCAACGACCTTGGGCTGACGACGGCCGTGCCCGCGCGGATCGAAGTGCTGTCCGACGCGCGCCTGAAGCCCATCCGGCTCGGCCAACAGGAGATCCACTTCAAGCCGGCCGCGCCCAGCCGCCTCTTCTGGGCCGGCCGCCCAGCCATGCGGGTGGTTCAGGCGCTCCACTGGATGCAGGACATGCTGGGCCAGGACGAGGAGCGGGTTCGCGTCGCGGAGGTGCTGCGACGGCTGTTCGCCCATCCACGGCACGGTCCGGCCATCGCCGAGGACCTGCGCGCCGGTCTTTCGGCACTGCCGATCTGGATGCAGGAGTTCCTCCGCGACCTGATGGGACCCGGCGACTCGCGAGACCCCGGCGCATGACCGCGGAAGCCTACCGCTCGGTGATCGCCGCGCCGGAGCGCGAACGACTGGGCCTCTTCCTGGCCACCGCCCAGCGGCTGGGGACCCCGCTCGCCAATGTCGAGAAGGACTTCTGGGTCTGCTGGACCCTCGAGGCGCTCTACCACGGCCTACCGGCCGGCGGCCCGAGGCTGCTGTTCAAGGGCGGCACGTCGCTGTCGAAGGCCTATGGCCTCATCGAGCGGTTCTCGGAGGATATCGACGTCACGGTGTTCCGCGACGACCTCGGCCAGACCGCCTCGGTCGAGGTGCTGGAGGCGCTTTCGAAGCAGAAGCGGCGCGCCAAGCTCGACGCGATCCGGGCCGCCTGCCGGGCCTATGTCACCGGCCCGCTCCTCGAGTCACTTGGCGGCCTGATCGCCGACGCGACCGGCGGCGCGGGCCGGGTCACGATCGACGAGGCCGATCCGGATGGCCAGACCTTGCTGGTCCGGTATCCGAGCGTCGAGGCCTCCAACGCGGATTACGTTCGCCCGGCGGTCCGCATCGAGATGGGCGCGAAATCGGCGCTCGATCCCAACCGGCCGGCGCTGATCCGGCCCTATGTCGGCGAGGAAACGCCCGAACTCGACCTCGCCGTCGCCAACGTCATCACCATCGAGCCTGGCCGAACCTTCTGGGACAAGATCGTCATCACCCACGGGCTGCGGCGCTGGTACGAGCGCCGGGGCGTGCTGCGCCAGGAAGGCCAGCGCGTCTCTCGTCACTATTACGACCTGCATTGTCTGGCGCGCTCGGAAGCGGGAAAGACGGCGCTCGACAATCGAAGCCTCGGCGCCGACTGCGTACGCCACGCGCGCATGTTCTTCGACCGTCCGGACTACGATCTGGCTTCGGCCGCTCCGGGCTCTTTCGCCGTCGCGCCAATCGACGGCATGATCGATTCGCTGCGGCGCGACTACGCCAACACGGCCGCCATGATCTTCGGCGGCGCCCCAGACTTCGGCGAGATCCTGGCTACAGTTGGAGATATCGACCGCCTGGCTAACGCGGCGCGCTGAAGGGGCAGCCGACCCTACTCGATGATGTCGCCGTTGACGTTGTGGTCGGCGGCAATGGCCGCCTGGCCCGTCGGGCCGCCCGCCAGCTTGTCGGTGGAGAGCGTGATCGCGCCGAAGTAGCCGAAATCCTCTCGGCAGCAGGCGACGGCCAGGGCGACGTCCCGATAGGTCTTCGGCCGGTCTGAATTGAAGCGGTTGACCCGGTACTCGCCCGGCCGGCTGGCCAGGCGCACCCATATGGTCCAGGCGCCGTCCTCGCCTTCGACCAGGCGGATGTCCTTCAGCGATCCGCCGTGCTGCAGGTAGAGCGTCAGGCTTCGTACGCGGATCTTGAGTTCCGGGTTGGAGGCGACGATCCAGACCTCCTCGCTGCGGCCCTGCGCCCCATCCCCGTCCTCGCGCGGCGGCTGATCCTTCACAGACCCGTCCTCCCAGACTTGCCTTCGCCGCAATCCCGTCGGCGGCGCCCGGCGAATCGGGTCGGAGCTTATCCCGCTCGACCTGGAAATCACGGGGTTTCGGGCTTCGGAACGACTGCGGTCGCCCAAGCGGTCTACACGGACGCCGCCGGGGTCCGCCAGCCTCGCGGATTCGACGGGGAGCGCCGCTTTCGCACAAGCGTGAGAATGAGCCAACGGCCCACCTTCCCGACCGCGGAACGGCGCCGCGATGTCCAGGGTCAACGAAGGGTCAAGAGCGCGTGAGCGGATCCCACTAGCGCGAGCAACAGCAGGAGCAATGGGATGGCCGCTACTCCCCAGCCGGTCGCCCGCGCCTCGAACCAGCTGCCGAGTTTCACGGTGAGCGATGTCGGACATTCGACCTGAGCGGCAGTGGTGCGGCGGGTCATCGGGACCTTCAATCTGCAAGTGGCGGGCGAGAGCGTAGGGACGGCCCTGGGCGGCCTCGCCCAGGATCGCGCGAGGAAGAACGAATAAAGAACATAACCTGCGGCCCGGTACATGATCAAGCGGAAAGTTGCGTTCTGCAATTTATCCAACGGACTCCGGACTGCCCGCGCCGGCTGGTCGTCGGCTCCTGCCAGGCGAAGGGCGGCGACGGTGATCGTCAGTTTGGGAAGATGGGGGAGCGCCCTCCCCCTGAGCCGGAGCCAAGGTCTCCGTCTACCCCCTCCAACGGGGGATGCCCCCCGCAACGCCCCCGGCGCCCGTCGGCCGGAGCGAAGGGGCGGCCACGGCAGCGAGGAAGGACGGAGCAAAGGCATGGTTGGCCGAGGAGACCATTCCTCGTCAGTCAGGAGGCCGCCATGTCCTTGAGGACCATCGTCGCAGCGCTCGGCGGGGATCTGTACCAGCGGGGGTGCCGGGCCAATATTCCGGCGCCCGGCCACAGCGCCGCCGACCGTTCGGTGTCGCTGATGCTCAGCGAGGGTCGCGTCGTCGTCCATACGTTCGGCGACGGCGATTGGCGTGCGGTCCTGGACCACCTCCGCGCGCGCGGCCTGATCGATGCGGCGGGCGCGCCGAGCTCGCTTTCGAATGCGCAGGCCGGGGCGGCGCCAGGCGGGGGCGGCGCCTCCATTGTCGAACGGCTGGCCGCGGCGCGCCGGATCTGGGAGGCCGCGCGCGCCATCCCGGGAACGCTCTCGGCGCGTCATTGCCGGCTGCGCCACATAGGGCGCCCCCTCCCCGGCCCCGCGGTCGCGCGGCACGGCGGCGAGACGCCGGTATCGGTCTACGGCGAGGGCCGGTTCCACCGCCCCGCTTTGCTCGTCGGCCTCACCGATGCCAAGGGCGCGTTCACCGCGATCGAGGTCACCTATCTCGCGCCCAATGGCCGCCGCGCGATAGACCTTCGCCTGCCCCGCAAGACAGTCGGGTCCGTTCCGCCCGGGACCGCGGCGCGGATCGACCCTGCCGCCTCGCGGATGCTGGTGGGCGAGGGTTTCTTCACCACCCTCTCGGCGAGTGAGCGGTTCGGCCTGCCCGGCTGGGCGCTGATGTCGACCCGGAACCTGCGAGCCTGGTCGGCGCCCGAGGGCGTGGACGACGTCCTGATCGCCGCGGACCGAGGCAAGGACGGCGAGGCTTCCGCGAAGATTCTTCGAGTGCGCCTGGCGTGTCAGGGGGTGCGCGCCGAGATCGCCCCGCCCCCGCCCCCGCACGGCGACTGGAACGACGCGGCGGGGGGTAAGTGAGCAGGCGCGCCGCCGGCAACCGACGCCGGGCGACTCCGATCAGCCGATGACCATGGGCCCGGCCGTGTTGGCGGCCTTTCGGCGTCAGCCGGAGAAGGGAGACTGGGAGGAGGCGGGTGCGCTCCAAGGGCAGGATGGACCTCGCTCAACAGCGCCGGACCTTCGACCATGACCAACCCCGTCTCCACACTGCAACACGTTCCCTACCGGGATATCGGGATCGCGCCCGAGAACATCAGGGCCAGGGAAGGCGCCGACGCCGGCATCCCGCGCCTCGCCGACACTGTTCGGGCGGTCGGCATCCTCGTTCCGCTCCTGGTTCGCGCCGGCGAGAAGAAGGGCGGCAAAGCCGTCCTGGCCCTGGACGGCCGTCGGCGCCTCCTGGCGCTCGCCGCGCTCATCCAGGGCGGCGAGATCACCGAAGACTACCTCGTGCCGGTCATCCACTCGGCCGACAAGGCGGGCGAGGCGGCCGCCGCCGTGGTCGCCAACGAAGAGCGCGTCGCCATCCACGTCGCCGACGTGATCGTCGCTATCGGCAAGCTGCGCAAGCGCCGGTACGACACCGCGATGATCGCAGCCGCCCTCGCCTACTCCGAGCTCGAGATCAAGCGGCTGGAAGCGCTCTCCGAACTGGACGGCCACGCCATCGACGCGCTGCGGGCCGGCAAGCTCAACATGCGGCAGGCCCGCCTGCTGGCCCGCGTCGCGGACAAGAAGGCGCAGCGCCAGCTCGCCGACCAGGCCATGGAAGGGTATCATTTTGGCGACCACAACATCCAGGCGCTGCTGGGGACCCGGCGCTGCGACGTGGATGACCCACGAGTGGTCCTCGTGGGCCTCGAACGCTACCGGGCGGCTGGCGGCCGCAGCGTCGTCGATCTCTTCGGCGAGTTCCCCGACACGCTGCAGGATCCGGACATTCTGGACCGGCTCTGGCGCGAGCGCGTGCAACCGGCCATCGAGGCCTTGAAGGGCAGGGATCTGGCCGTGTTCGTCGCGCCCGGTCATGGCTTCGGCATACCCGAGGGCTTCGAACGCCTACCGTGGGTGGCGCGCCACGACGCGGGCGGCCTCGCGCCGGCCATCACGGCGGCACAGGCCGCATCCACCGCCGCCCACGAGCACTTTGACGGCCTCGCGCGCACGTCAGACGAAGCAATCGGCGCTCTCGTCATCGTCATCCAGGCCGAGATCGCCCTGGCGGAAGCGAAGCACGCCGATCGGGTGGTCGGGGCGGTGGCGATCTACCCCGATGGCGAGCGCGGCCTGGACTTTCAGTTGCTGCTTAGGCCGACCGCCGATCGGGAGGGCGGCGACGAAGGGGAGGGGGACGAAGAGCACGACGAAGGGATCGGAACCAGTGGCGTCGGGGCCTGGCGTCCGCCCGTCGAGATACCGCGTATCGAGGTCGACGTCGAAGGCCGGTCCAATGTCTTTCACGAAGCCCAGACCGACGTGGCGACGCGCGGTCTCATCCGCGACCTGGCGGACAATCCGTCGGCCGCGCTGAGCGCGCTGATCGCCCAGCTGTTCAAGGCCATCCGCCTCGTCGGCCACGCCAGCGCCGCCGACTCGGCCCTGGACCTGCGGGCGACCCGCTACAGCACCCGGGGGGCCAAGCCGATCGAGGGTCTCGACGCCGACATCTACCAGCGCATCGAGGCGCGCCATGGCGCCTACATCGCGTCGGGACTGCGCCCCATTCCCTGGGTCGAAAGCCTGCCGTTCGGCGAGCGCATGGCCTTCCTGGCCGAACTGGTTTCCGCCAGCCTCAATCTGCGCGAGGAGCGCAAGGACGCCATCCGCCAAGGGGCCCGGGCCGAGGCGGGCGAGATCGCCGAACTCTGCGGCTACGACATCGGCCGGCACTGGTCCCCGGATGAGCGCTATCTCGCCGTTCACGCCAAGAAGCAGCTCCTGGCGCTGCTGGAGGAGATGGGGATCGACGATCCGCGAGCCACCGGTCTGAAGAAGGACGAGCTGGTCGCCTTCGTCGCCGAGAAGGCCGCCGAACGCGGTTTCGCGCCGCGCGCCCTCCTGTGGCCGTCGGCCACGGCGGCGGTGGAGGGCGAGGCGCCACCCGAGGGCCCGGCCACCATCGACGCGGCGGCCGAACCTGACGAGGAACAGAGAATCGTCGCCTGAGCATCACCGGCCCGCTTCCTCCATGGGAGCGGGCCATTCTTCCGGCAGCGAGTGGAGAAGGGAGGAATCGCGCGCTCGGTCGCCGGTTCGAGGGTCGGAGCCGTCTCCCACCCCTCCGGCGGGAGAACCACCATGCTTCGCCAATACGGTGTCGGACGCCATCGCTACGAGACCATTCGCGGCCGGGCTTTGCCGGTGGGGACCGTGCCCGTCGGCTCGATCTTTCGCCACAGGAGGGTGGGGGCCGCTCGGCCGGGCGCCTACATCGTGGAGGCTTGGCTGACGCGTTGCTACGCCCGGGCCGACGGCAGCGGGCGATTTAACTATCTCGGCCGGAACGGTCATCTCGCCCAGGTGCGGGACCTTTCCAACGGTCGTCGTGCGTTGTTGGCCGACTACATCATCATGCACGCGCTCGATTCGTGACCCGCGCGTCCGCGCGCTGTCGCGGCCGGAGGAACGAGTCGGCGGTTCGGAATCCTCATCATCCGTCTACAGACGAAGTGGCGAGTTTAACGCGGTCTCCAATAACAACGCTAAACCCTGCAACTTTGCCGCCGGTGAACACGCCGGATCGACATCGAAATCCTTAGATTACGGCGCGGCTGGATAGTCCGCCCGCCTGACCCGAGCGGGAGAACGGAGGGGAATCGGGCTCGGGCGAGCCCGGAGGGACGGGAGGGATGCGCCCTCCGCCCCGGGTGAGCTGGACGATCCCCACATGAACGCCTGCCTCCCCCTGTTCGCCCTGGCGAGCGGCGACAAGTGCGCCAACACTCTCGCCGCCGCCCGGGCCCTCAGCCCACACCTCGCACGCTCGCGGCCCCTCGACCGCAAGCTCGTCGCCTCGACCATGACCATGAGCTTCGGGGCGACCGACGCGCAGGGCGCCTGGAACTGGCGGGACGCCTACGACGCCATCGAACTGGCCGTCGTCCTGCAGCTTCGGCGTCTCAGCCCCCAGATCGCCCGCCTCGAGGATGCGCCGGCGCAGATCGCGGCGCTGCTGGGCGGCGTCAACGCCCTCACCCTCACCCACACCCGTCGCAGCGAGGAGCAGGTCGCTCTTGACCAGTTCTCCACGCCGCCGGAGCTGGCGGCCGTGGCGGTCGCCGCCGCGCAGATCCGTCCGGGCGACAAGGTCCTGGAGCCCTCCGCCGGGACCGGCCTGCTGGCGATCGTCGCCGAGGCCTGCGGCGCGTCCCTGGAATTGAACGAACTGGCCCCGCATCGCGCCGGTCTCCTGGACCTGGCGTTCCCGCTGGCGGCGCGCACCCGCCACGACGCCGCCCATCTCCCCGACCTGCTCTCCTCGTCGGGGAGTTTTCACGCCGTCATCACCAATCCCCCCTTTCAGCGGCTCAACGCCCATCTCCACGCGGCCCTGGCCTGCCTCGCCGATGGCGGCCGGCTCGCCGCCATCGTGCCGACGCGCCTCTTCGAGGACGCCGCCGCCATGGGCGCGCTCAGCGCCAAGGGGCGCTTCATCGCCGCCGTCGCCTTTCCGCCCCGCGCCTACGCCAAGCACGGCACGTCCGTCGAGACCGGCCTGCTGGTGATCGACCGGGGTCCCAGCGATCAGCCAGCGCAGATCGCGGTGATCCAGACCGAAGACCTGGCCCGCCTCGCCGAACTCGCCGCTTCGCTTCCCGCCCGCCCGAGCGCCCAGGCGCGGCAATCCCGATCGGTCGCCAACGTCGCCTTCCTCGGGCCCAGGGCGCGGGCCCTGGCGACGCCGTCGATCCACTTCGCATTCCTTCAGTCCGCGGCGCCCCTGGCCTACCAGACGCGGGAACCGGCCGACGAGGGTCGCGCGGTCGGCCTCTATCAGGCTTACCAGGTGGCGAGCATCGAGATACCCGGCGCGCCGGCCCACCCCTCGCCCATGGTGGAAGCCGCGGCCATGGCTTCGGTCACGCCGCCCAAGCCGACCTACCGGCCGATTCTCCCCCCCGCCCTTCTGACGGAGGGCCGGCTCTCGGACGCCCAGCTGGAGACGATCATCTATGCCGGCGAGGCGCACGCCGCGATGCTTCCGGGCGCCTGGATTCTCGGGGAATCGCCCCACCAGGTCGAGCTCGGCCGCGACGACCATCCGGCGGCGGTGACGTTCCGCCGGGGCTTCTTTCTGGGCGACGGCACCGGCATCGGCAAGGGTCGTCAGGCCGCCGGGGTCATCGCCGACAACATGGCGCAGAGCCGCACTCGCGCGGTGTGGCTCTCGAAGAACGATTCGCTCCTGGAGGACGCCCGAAGGGACTGGGCGTCCATCGGGGGATCACCCACCGACATCGTCTCCCAATCTTGCTGGAAGCAGGCCGACGCGATCCGCATGGACCGCGGCATCCTGTTCACCACCTACGCCACGCTGCGCCAGCCGGCGCGGGGCGACAGACCCTCTCGCCTCGATCAGATCGCAGCCTGGCTCGGCGCGGATTTCGACGGCGTGATCATCTTCGACGAGGCGCACGCCATGGCCAACGCCGCCGGCGGCGCCAAGGGCGCGCGGGGGCTCGCCAAGGCCAGCCACCAGGGCATGGCCGGCCTCGCCTTGCAGAACCGGCTTCCCGACGCCCGGATCCTCTATGTCAGCGCCACCGGGGCGACCACGCCGGAGAATCTCGCCTACGCCTCGCGGCTCGGCCTTTGGGGAGGGGCCGAGGCGCCGTTCCATGATCGGGCGAGCTTTCTCGACGCTTGCGAGGCCGGCGGGGTCGCGGTGATGGAATTGATCGCCCGTGAGCTGAAGGCCCTCGGCCTCTACATCGCCCGCTCCCTGAGCTTCGACGGCGTCGAATACGAGGCGGTCCAGCACACCCTGACCAACGAAGACGTCGGGATCTGGGACGCGTGGGCCGACGCCTACCAGGTCATCCACCACAACCTGCGCCGGGCGCTCGAGGCCGTCGGCCTGGTCGATGAAGAGGGCAAGTCCGCCAGCCGCCAGGCGACGAGCGGCCCGATCTCCGCCTTCGAGAGCTGCAAGCAGCGTTTCTTCGGCGGCCTGCTCGCCGGGCTCAAAGCGCCGACCCTGATCAGGTCGATCCGTCAGGACCTCGGCGAGGGCCGCTCCGCCGTGGTGCAGATCGTCACCACCAACGAGGCGGTGATGGAGCGGCGCCTGTCGGAGATTCCGCCGGAGGAATGGAACAACCTTTCCATCGACCTCAGCCCCAAGGACCAGGTGCTCGACTATCTGATGCGGGCCTTCCCGGTGACCCGGATGGACGCTCTCGAAGACGCCGAGGGCAATGTCACCATGGTCACGGTGAGGGATGCGAACGGCGCACCCGTGCAGAGCCAGGAGGCGCTGGCGCTGCGTGAGGAACTCGTCACCAGGCTCGCCTGCCTACCCGCCGTTCCGGGTGTCCTCGACGCCTTGATGGAAGCCTTCGGGCCGGACGAGGTGGCCGAGATCACCGGGCGCTCGCGCCGGGTGGTCACCCGCGGCGATCGGCGCGTCGTCGAGCGGCGGGGCGCGGCCGCCGCCAAGGCGGAGACCGACGCCTTCATGGCGGCCAGGAAGCGCATCCTCGTCTTCAGCGACGCCGGCGGCACCGGGCGCAGCTATCACGCCGATCTGGGGGCCAGGAACAGCCAGCAGCGCCACCACTACCTCGCCGAACCGGGCTGGCGGGCCGACGCCGCCATCCAGGGCCTCGGCCGCTCGCACCGCACCAACCAGGCCCACCCGCCCCTCTTCAGTCCGCTCACTACCAACATCCACGGCGAGCGGCGCTTCCTCTCCACCATCGCCCGGCGCCTCGACAGCCTGGGCGCGCTCACTCGAGGCGAGCGGCGCGCCTCGAGCAACGGACTCTTCCGCGCCGAGGACAACCTGGAGAGTCCGTGGGCGAGGCGCGCCCTGCAGGCGTTCTACAACGCCTTGCACTGGGGGACCGTGCAAGGCTGGACCCTCCCTGAGTTCGAGGACAAGACGGCGTTGCGCCTGACCGACCAGGACGGGTCCCTGATGGCCAGCGACAGCCTGCCGCCGATCACCACCTGGCTCAATCGCATCCTGGCCCTGCGCATCGCCGACCAGAACACCCTCTTCGCCACCTTCGACGCCCTGCTCACCAGCATCGTCGAGCGCGCGTCGGCTTCAGGGCTGCTCGACAAGGGCCTGGAGGACGTGGTCGCCGACGCGCTCGACGTCCTTTCCGAAGAGACGATCCGCACCGACACCGTCACCGGGGCGCAGACCCGCCTCGTCCGCTTCGCGCTCAAGACACGCAGGGCGATCACCACGGCGGACGAGGCGCTGGCGAAGGTCTCGCACCTGGAGCCGGGCGCCTACGACCATGCGGTCAACAGGCAGTCGGGCCGCGCGGCCATCGTCGTGGGGGGCCTGACCACGACCGACGACGCCGATCGCCTGGTCACGGCGGTCAGGCTGATCCGGCCCCAGACCCAGAGCGTCTCGCCGCAGTCGACTCACGCCGAATCCGCGTGGGCCGTGGTCGATCCGGCGATCTGGCGGGCGGCCTGGGACGCCGAGGTGCTCGGCGCCGACCCCTTCCACACCCGCGAGGTCAGCCTCGTCACCGGCCTTCTCCTGCCGGTCTGGAACCATCTGCCGGCCAAGGGCGCGCAGGTCCGCCGTCTCAAGGCCCCCGATGGCCGGCGCTGGCTGGGCCGCGTCCTCTCAGGCGCCGACGTCGCCAAGCTGAAGGCCGCGCTGGGATTGACCGATACCGCGACGGCGGTGGCGGCCGACGGTGCGGCCGAGGCGATGATCCTCGAGGACGGCGCCTCCATCTCGCTCCCGGGCGGGCTCTGGCTTCGCCGGGCCAGGGTCATGGACGCCTGGCGCATCGAGGTCGTCGGGGCGAATGCGCAACGCTCCGCTTTTCAGGCAATCGGCTGCAATGTCGAGATCATAAACTACCAGCCCAGGCTGTTCTGCCCCGTCGGAGGTGAGGTCCTCGCCCGCCTTCTCGCCTTGTGGCCGGCTCAGAGCGTCATCGCCAAGGCCGCGTGAGTGGGACGAGGCTGTTAGGGTTGTGGGGGTCGTTATCCCTGCCAGGGATGGCCGGCAGCACGTGAACTGAAATGGGCCCGACTCGGCGTCTCACCCGTCGCTCTGTGCTAATGTAGACGGTCAGCCGCGCCGGTGCACGACTCATGACCTCATCCAGGAGCGACACTTCTGAGCCTGAGGCCAGAGTTCGGGCCATTTTGCGCGGCGTGGACTATGCCGATGCGGATCTACGGGACGCCCGGGGCGCATACGAGATCGAGCAGGTCTGCGCCTTGTTGCAAGAGGCGCCCCGGGCGATCGATATGCGCATCGACGAAGGCAGCCTGCTCGCCCTGCCCAGGCCCGGCGGTCGCCGATGGTTCCCGAAGCTGCAGTTCAGAGACGATGGGGGCGTGATCGCGGGACTCAGGGAGGTCCAGGAAGCGCTCGGCTACGCAAATCCCTATGCAGTTCTCAACTTCCTGGTCAGTCTGGACGATCGGCTGGGCGACGAACGGCCGATCGACGTGCTGCGCCGTGGCGACCTGGCTCGGGTGTTGGAATCGGCGCGCCTGATCGGCGTCCAGGGGGCGTGAGCGCTCGACGTGGGCGGCATCCCGCATAGGTTCCACGCGGAGTGTTAGGCGCCGATCTCATTCGACGCACGGTGACGGGCGCCTGATTGCGCCCGACGGCGCCATGGCGCGCGCTGCGCGGCCAAGGGCATGCGCGATGCCTTCGCCGAGACCTTTCTGACCTTTTCGTTTCTTTCGTTTCATGCCATATTGGAGTCATGATGAGAACTCAGAGGATTCACCAACCCGTTTCCGCCCCCGAGCGCGCCGCCGCGCGGGACGCCTTGGCGCGCCTGCGCGATGGCGGCGCGCTCATTGTCGAGGTGAAGCGTTCCAGCTACGCCTTGCCGGCGTTCGTCGCCCGCGAGGTCATGACCTTGCTGGAAGCCTTTGCCGAGGGCCAGACCCCCCTGGTATCGACGTCGGATGAAGAGGTCGGCACCCAGCAGGCGGCCGACTTCCTGAAGCTGTCGCGGCCGACCGTCGTCAAGATGATGGACGAAGGTCGCATCCCGTTTCGGAAGCCAGGAAAGCATCGGCGTGTGCGTTTGGCTGATCTGATCGCGTTCGAGCAGAAGCTCACGCGTGATCAGGGTGCGGCGATGGATGAGCTTTCCGCCTTGGGCCAGGACGCCATCCGCCGCGCCCGCGAGAAGGGGAGCTTTCGCCATGGGATGATCTAGTGAAACAGCCGTTAGACGGCGCGCGGAAAGAATTGTTTCGATGACTACAAGGTATTTGATCGACACTAACGTTCTAATTCCGTATTTCTCTAGAGATTTCTTCCTCGAACTGGGCAAGCGTGGCTTGCCGATCCACTGGAGCCTCTCCATCGAGGCCGAATTCCGCGAGGTCTGGACGAGGCTCTATCCGGAGGTCGCCGCGAATGGACCGAAGCTCTTGCTGCTGATGCGGACAGCCGTGCCGGACTGGCGCGCGCCCGAATCCCGAAAGGTGCTCAAGGCGACCAAACTTCCCGACGCCAAGGATCGCCATGTCCTCGCCGCCGCTGTCGGGGTCGGCGCGGCCGTCATCGTCACCAACAACCTGAAGGATTTTCCGTCAACGGTCCTGAAACTCCACGGCGTCGAGGCGCGGACGCCCGGCGACGTCCTCTGCACGCTGTTCGACAACGACCCTGACGGATTCATCGCCGCGGCGGCGGTCATGCGAGCGCGGATGAGGAATCCCGCGATGACGCCGAAAGAGTGGCTGGCGGGCGTCGAAGCCGGCGGCCTGAGCCGGGTGGCGACAAAGCTTGGGGTGGTGTCGGACCGCCTTTGATCCAACATGGCCGCGCCGACGGGGCGCGGCCGGACAAGCGGAGAGAAGGGAGGCGGATCGGGGCCGGGCGGCCCTCCCGAGCCGGAGGAGGGCGCTTGAAGGAGCCCCCCGATGACCGTCGTCCCCCTGAAGTTCCGCGACCAGATCGACCCGCGCCGCCACGATCTTTGGACGGCGCCCTGCCGCCTGGCCACCCTCAACGACTACGCGGTTCTGACCGCGTCCTTACGCTGCCCAAGCCCCGACAAGGTCGCGCGGGCGCTGATGGGACGGTTTCGGGGACTCGCCGGGGTCTTCGGCGCCGACGCGTTCGCCCTTCGCGGCGTCGAAGGCATGGGCCCAGACGACATCATCGACCTGATGCTCGTCCAGGAGGCGTGCGTCCGCATCGCCCGCGCCGAGGCGTGCAAGCGCCCGGTCACCAGTTCGTGGACCTCGTTGCTGGCCTATGTCCGCGTGGCCATGGCCAACGAGACCCGTGAACAGTTCCGCGTCCTCTTCCTCGACAAGAAGAACGCCATCATCCTCGACGAGGTGATGAACCGGGGTACGGTCGACCATGCCCCGGTCTACCCGCGCGAGGTCATGCGCAAGGCCCTGGAGGTCGACGCCAGCGCCCTGATCCTCGTCCACAATCACCCCAGCGGCGATCCCTCGCCGTCCGCCGCCGATGTCGACATGACCCGCCAGGTCGTCGAGGCCGGACGCCCGTTGAAGATCACCGTTCACGATCACCTCGTGGTGGGAAGCGAGGGCGTCGCCAGCTTCAAGGCGCTCGGCCTGATCTGAAGCACCGCCCTA
>Ga0182024_10013202_pt1 | contig 16184 bp, 16 predicted proteins | sample P32metaG_FD_120480 | JGI IMG/M metagenome (GOLD analysis project Ga0182024, IMG submission 120480) | Permafrost microbial communities from Stordalen Mire, Sweden - P3-2 metaG (Illumina Assembly) | ecosystem: Environmental > Terrestrial > Soil > Wetlands > Permafrost | place: Sweden: Stordalen... | reverse complement strand
TTGGTTATTATTTTTTTGGTATCCATTATTTAATACTCCTTATCTAGCTTTTTTTTGCATATCTTCCAGGTTTAAATTCTACATTTCCCGTCATTGGATTAATTCTGATTGGTGGAGTAGAAATAATATTGCCATTCATTGGATTTATATCCCAACGGCCATCGGTTTCAGGGACTGAAGGATATCCAAATAAACGCGTCCACGAAGATTCTTTAAACGGTTTTGGATTGGCAACTGGTTGGGGCGGTGCTATTACCGGGGTTTTCTCTTCAGCAGACTGAATTGGTGGAGCTATGGGTATAGGATTTTGTTCTGCTAGAATTCGGGACTGGCGGCGAGCTGCTCGTTCACGTTCCCATTTAGCATCAATCTGTTCTTGGGTTAAACCTGAATCGAAGCGATCGTGGCATTCAATAGGTTTATGTCTGGAAAATTTTTTATAACGATTAGTTGCCATAGGTTATTCTCCAGATGATGATAACAATATACAATTTTATTCGTAATATTGTATATTGTCATGATCTAGCACCATTCTCCATAAATTTTTTAGTAAGGACACAAACATAATGTTTTCTCAATTTTTTTGGCCTAAACAAAATACTAACCCTGCGCTCATTGTCGATAACAAGTTTTTACAAAAACAAAATAAAGAGGAGAAAGCTAGTCTTGTTTTTGATCCCTTCACAAATAATAATGAGTGGGCTATAGCTTATATTTTTTGGGAAGCCGAGAAAAAAAATGAATTAGCTAGAGCCGTTTATTTGTTTGGTCGAACCATAGGCTGTACTACTAAAGTTGAAGAATTTCCGCAAAAAATTCAGTCTTATTATAAGATATTAATAAACCAAGGACGCCAGAAACAAATGCCGGATTGGCTAATTAATTTTAAAAATTCCGATTTCAAAGACTTACCAAAAACTTTTGGTTTTGGTGCGGATGACAAAGTATATCAGCAAGCAACATTGGATAGATTTCAGCAAATTCGCGATAGTTTGGTTAATAAGTCAATTCAGAAATTTTTATTGAAACATAAGGAAGTGGACACCCTACATGTTTTAACAAAAAGAATTAATTTTGCTGTGTTTGGAAAGATGAAAGCATCTATGGATGCAGATAGAGCTTTGAACGTTGAATTCAAAGGCCCTAATGGCAAAATTAAAACTTTTCTTTGGGAGGTTACGCCATCTAAAGGCATTGATGAAACAAATAATATGTTACTGAAAATTAACAAACAAAATCCCAAGTTTATATTTAATCGACTAACAGATGAAGACCGCTATAATGCCTCAGCAAAAAATTGGGGAATCACTGCAAATTTTTATCGCGAAATTATGCAAACCACAGACGAATTATTTTTGACAATGCTCGAATTTATTGAGCCTTTGCGCATGTTTTCTAAGTCCCCTGAAGATATATCTTATATGTTAATGGCAATGGAAGAATTGAACCAAGTAATCACAAAAAAACATTCAGCCAACGAAGTAGTTAAAGGATTTGTGTTCAAGTTATTAATGCTTTGTGGCAATCTTAAATTGGATAAGTCCTCAAATCCTGATATTCAAGCGCTTTTTGCCAAGTTAAATCAATCTAAGTCGGAAGAGTGGGAAGGTGAAAAAAGCATTCCTGCCTTGAAGCTTATTCTAAATATTTGGAAGATACTATTCACTTCAGTTGACGCCAAACCAGTGGATGTGCCTTCTCAAAATGAGGAATCATTAAAATCTATGTCATTTTCTAAATAGATTTAAAAAGTTAACCATTTGTTTGGATTGCGTATTATAATTAAGGCTGGATTACAAAGGGACTTGTTATGCCAAAACTTAAATTATTTATTATGCTAGTCTTTACATTCCTAAGCCTTTTTACAGTTAATGCATATGCGTGGAATAACTCTATTGAATTGGGGTATGGGGTTTCTAAAGATCCTAACAATGATAAATATACCAATTCTGCATTTTTATTGAATGGTGATTTTTATCATTTTCACAAAACGCCTTTAACACTTTGGTCAATTAATGGTGCAATAGGGCATTTGCACTCCAATGATTCTATTAATAAGAATGTTACAACGGCTGCATTATCTGTAGCTTTGCGTTTATATCCCTTTAAAATGAGATATGAATATCCCCCCTACATTTTGGGATCTATTGGTCCAGCTTATTTATCTAGTAAACATTTTGGTTCCAATAAGCAGGCTAGTCATTTTACCTTGCAATCAAATCTTGGGTTAGGGGTAGAATTTAATCACTTCGATGTTAATTTAAGATTATTACATTACTCAAATGCTTATTTGGCACACCCAAATCAGGGTTTTAACGTCAAATTTTTGTTGTCATTAGGTTATTTATTTTAGCGATTTAATAATGAATCTTTCGCACCGTAGAATTATTTCGCTCATTGTTTCCTTCGTTTTATTTATGGATGCGCTTGATACCACTATTATCAACACTGCTATTCCAGCGATGTCTAAAAGTTTGAATGTGAATCCGGTTGATTTAAAGATTGCATTGATTAGCTATTTGTTAACGTTAGCAATTTTTATTCCAACGAGTGGTTGGGTAGCTGATAGGTTTGGAGTAAAAAAAATATTTATTGTTGCATTAATGACTTTTACAGTGAGTTCGCTATGGTGTGGGTTTGCGCATTCATTAAGGGAGTTAGTTGTAGCGCGGTGTTTTCAAGGCCTCGGTGGGTCATTTATGTTGCCTTTAGGACGATTGCTTTTGCTGCGTACTTTTCCAAGGCACGAATTTATTGAAGCAATGAACCAAGTTATTATTGTCCTATCATTGGGCTTGATGTTAGGCCCATTTGTGGGAGGTTTTATAACAGATCATTTGTCTTGGCATTGGATTTTTTGGATTAACATTCCAATTGGAATTATCGCAATTACTGCTGCAAGTATTTGGTTGAAGAAAGAAGCTGTATCATCAGTTCGATCATTTGATTTGTTGGGATTTCTTCTTTTTGGAGGAGGGCTGTCTGCACTAACATTTGCTTTATCTGATATAAGTGAATCCACTGATTCGCCTTATAAAGCAATGTACATTCTGTGCATTGCTTTGTTAATGCTAATTAGTTTTTATTTTTATTCACATAATCGCAAGCATTCCATAATAAAAACTGAATTATTTAAAATTAGAACTTTTCGTATTTCTATCTTAGGAAATTTATTTGCAAGATTAGGCTTTGGTGGAATACCCTTTTTATTCCCGTTATTGTTGCAAATCGTTTTACATTACAAAGCCGAAGTTTCTGGTTTGTTAGTTGCCCCTATTGCTTTGGGAGTATTAATTATAAAATATGTTTCTACCAAATTATTAAGGTTTTTAGGCTACAAAAGACTTTTGATGATTAATACTGTAATGGTAGGAATTGCATTATGGATGTTTTTATTGATTGATTATAATACTTCTGTAATTAGTATAGTATTTTTAACCTTTATTTTTGGATGTTTAATATCACTTCAATACAGTGGCATGAATTCACTGGCGTACGCGGATTTATCTCCAAGCGATCATAGTTCAGCAGTAAGTATCATAAGTACGATGCAACAATTGTCTCAAGGTCTTGGAGTAGCTACTGCAGCGCTTTTACTGAGAATATATTCTTATAAAAGCGTCCCTGCATTAAGTTTAAATCCTAACGTATTTCATTATACTTTTATTACTATGGGTTTTTTAACCATATTTTCAACGCTTATTTTTATTTGGTTAAAGCCAAATGACGGTTATCAAATGCTAGCGCAAGGTGAGGCTACTAAGATATGAGTAAACGGATTACCGCTAGCAAAAATGAAAATTTTTGGATTTTACTCTTTTTTGCTTTATTTGCACTGGCACTTTTATCTCCGCTTACTCCAACTTATTATTTGCCAAATTTGGGTGATTACATAAATCATTTAGCTGAAATCGTTCAATCTAAAATGGCTTTAAGTGAGGGGCAATTTCCGCTGCGTGTTGCGCCATTGGAACAAGCGGGATTTCGCTATCCAACTTATCAATTTTATTCACCTACCAGTTATTTAATTGCTGGAAGCATATATAAATGGTTGACTCCTAACAGCCCTATTTTGGCGCTAAAGCTAACGCTCTGGTTGGCTGTATTTGTTGGGGGTTATGGGATGTACCGCTTGGCGTTATGGACGACTCAATCTCGTGCCGCCGCTTTACTGGCGGGCATTGTTTATTTAATTTCACCTTATTATATGATTGTATTGTTACATATAGGCAGTTTTAACGAACCAATTGCTCTAGGGTTAATTCCTTTTACTATCTATTACACTTTTCAACGATTTTATGATTCTAACAATTTGCGATATTTGTCACTGATGAGTTTGGGTTGGTATTTGATTTTAACTACGCATTTGGTAACTTTTATTTATACCGCAATTTTTTGCAGTTTATTGTTATCAATTCTTACACTCCAGAATATAAGTTTAAGTAAAAATTTAATCAGAGTAGGTATTGGATTTGTATTTGCCTGCTTATTAGGTATGTGGTTTATTGCTCCTATTGTATATTTATCTAAGTACTTAATTGCTAGCAACATGTTTGCTAGTCCAGAATTTTTTCATTCATTTAAACCAGGTCTCTGGAATTTATTATTTGCTAGCACATGTATTATTCCTAGTGAAGATAGTGCATTTTTTCATATTCGACCATCTATAGGATGGCCAGTTTTATTTGCTGTATTTATTAGTAGCTTTGCTTATGTGAAGCAATATTTTGTTAAACAGAAACGTCTTCAACCATTATTTTTAAGTATATTAATTTGTTTTTATATATGCATATTTTTTATATGGGCTCCGATAAATATTTTTTATTATTTACCAAAAATTTTTATAGTCGGTGAATATAGTTGGCGTTATCTGAGCCAAGCCATCTGGTTAGGCGCTTTATTGTTTGCTGCTGCGGCATCTTGGTTATTTCAAGAAAATCTAGATTTGCGCAAAACTTTAATTGCAATTTGTATATTAGTATTGGCTGCCAATATTTGGAATAATCCGCCACCTAACTCTAAGATTTCTGTCAAAGAATTTATGAAAAATCCTGTCAGTGCTTACAGCCAAAATAATTATGTTTTGGATATGATGAAAAGTGCAACTTTGATTAATAATATTGATAGCATTTTTCTTACATATGTTAATCCAAATAAGATGCTCCCATTAAATACTAATATTAGGTTGTCACCTTCTTTAATTCAAATGTCTAGCAATCCCAAATTGCAATTTTCTGGTTTCATTGCTACTAGCGAATTGGCAGATAAAAAACTTAATGTATTTTTAAATGATAAATTAATGAAAAGCATAGATCTATCTACTGGTAATTATAAATGGGAACTCAATATTCCCAAGATAAATCCGGCTATTTTAAAATTCACTATTCCGGGCACAAAAACTGCTACTTTTCCTGCAGATTTAGTTTTATTAAAAGGAATCATGCCCCCTCAAGCAACGATTGATGCGCAAACTACTAAGAAGTTTTGCAGGCAAGAGGGCACTACAACGCTATGTAATTTAAGCATTCCTTCAGCAGTTAAATTAATTGAACTGCCTATTTTATACTATCCGCAATTATTGCAAATACATTTAAATGGCAAATCTATTCCGTACTCATCGGTACTTTATGAAGATTATTTAATTGCAGCTGTTAAACCAGTAATAGGTAATAACCAAATATCCATAAATTTTGTTGGATTAGGTTGGGCTAATAAAATAAGTTGGGTTTCATGGATACTTTGGTTGCTTGTATTTATGGCTTTTTGGGTGCGTAGATGAATAGTCAGACATTACCAAATACTCTTGGCCCTTTTATGTGGAAATACCTAAAACATAAAAAGCTCCATCTCGCAGGTTTTGTGTTGGTTGGTGTGGTGTGGGCAATTGAAATGTCATTAAGCCCCTTTTTACTAAAAATTATAATTGATACTGTAGTAGCTTATTCTAGTAATCATATTTTATTAGCTAAATTCATTCTTCTCCCAGCAATATGGTATGTTGCACTAACATTTATCGTTAATTTGAATTTTCGTTTTTACGATTATGTGAGTCTTCGTTTGTACACTTACATCAAAGGTGCAGTGAATGAAGATATGATTTCTTACTTGCTCCATCATTCACATAATTTTTTTCAAAATACTTTCACGGGAAGTTTAACCAAAAAATTATCTGACATGATGGATAATATTGAGCCGTTAATCAATATTCCTAATGAATGGTTTTATCCGCGTATTTTAGCGATGATTTTTGCCAGTATAACTTTGTGTTACGTAGTGCAACCCATATTCGGCTTAATTTTATTTATTTGGGCTGTTATTTATGTATTTGTAACTTATAAAGCCGCTAAAGGATCGGAAAAATTTGCCAGAATGTTTTCGGAGTCGGCAGCAAAATTATCTGGAACTACTTCTGACTCTATTGCAAATATTATGACGACAAAACTATTTGCAAATATTAGTCATGAAATTTCCCATATTCGTCATGATATTGCTACGGTGGTAAAAAATGATAGAGAGTTACTTTGGTATAACTTAAAAGTAAATTTTCTTCAAGGAATTGGCATTTCAATCTTTGTAGCTGCAATGTTATCCGGGTTAATTTATGGAGCTATCCATGGCTGGATCAATGCAGGGGATTTTGCTTTGGTTGTAACTTTATCCACATCATTTATGTGGGGCGTGCATGATGTAGGCAAGCAAATGCAACGGTTTTTTAAAGCCGTAGGAACTTGTAATCAAGCATTAAGCTTTATTAAAATTCCTCATGAAATTATTGATAGTTCAGATGCAAAACCATTGGTAGTATCTAAAGGTGAAATAAAATTTGAAAATATTGATTTTAGTTACAGCAACAATAATGCTTTATTTAAAAATTTAAATGTAACTATTAACCCCGGTGAAAAAGTTGGGCTGGTGGGATATTCAGGCGCGGGTAAATCTACTTTTATAAAATTAATTTTGCGCTTGATTGATACGCAAGCTGGTAACATTTATATTGATGGTCAACCTATAAAAAAGGTTACCAAAAATTCTCTGCGTAAAATGCTAGGCACGATTCCGCAAGATCCAGATTTGTTTCATCGCAGCTTAATGGAAAATATTCGTTTTGCTCGAACTGATGCAGGTGATGATGAAGTCATTGAGGCTGCAAAGAAAGCTCACTTGCATGAATTTATTTGTGAGTTGCCCGAGCAATATCAATCATTGGTAGGAGAGAAAGGGGTAAAATTATCTGGCGGACAAAAACAACGAATTGCGATTGCCAGAGCCTTTTTGAAAAATGCACCGATTTTATTATTGGATGAAGCAACTTCTTCTTTAGATTCAGTTACCGAAAGATATATTCAAGAATGTTTGCATAATGTAATGCAAAATAAAACCACGATTGTTATTGCCCATCGATTATCTACCTTGAAAGATATGGACCGGATTTTAGTTTTTGTTAATGGTGAAATTGTTGAGGATGGAACTTTGAGTTCTTTATTAGAGAATAAATCCGGGCATTTTTATAAATTGTGGAATATGCAGGCTGAGGGATTTATTCCTAGCATAAAATAGTGCCTGGCACGTGCCAGGCACCAGCATTTTTATTTAATGAATCTACCTACGTTTTTACTGTCTCCGCTTTGAATATGGCCGGTTGGAGCAAATAATTGATGTTGTTGCTTTGCTGATTTATCAAGTTTATTTTTAAGATCTACTACCTTTTCATAATTTTGAATTTCTATTTTAAGTTCAAAATATTGATTGAGAATTTTATCTAAATCTGGAAAATCTTTTTCTAATTTTTCATCTCCAGTTAGCAGCAGATGTTTAATATTATCGGATTTGGTACCAGGAGCATATTGATATAGCAGGTCTTCAATTTCTTTAACTCTTTCTTTGCGTAATTTATTAACCAATTCTTCGACTTTTCCTTGTCCATGAAATGAGTCATATCTTTCTGGATTAATAAAATCCGTAGTTAAGTCAATTTTCATCGCTAAGCCAAAAGAATGAAATCCGGAAGGACCTTCTAAAACCTGGGATGCATCAAAATAATCAAAATAAAGCCTACCACAATTGCCAACATGGGCATGATATTGATCAAGAATGGTTTGGGCTTCAGCATCAGATAATTTTGGCATGCCGGGTTTTTTATCTACGTTGTATAGCGCAGCAAAAACTTTATTTTTTGATAGGTTTTTAATATTAATTAGCATTGAATTTCCTCGTTGTTGTTTTTGTGCAAGCATACTAAAGAATTAAAATGAGTTTTTCTAGCAGAATGTTAGAGAATGATTAATATGTTTTCTATCTAGGCACATGACTAGCTTTATATTTGCGCTATTTTTCTGCGGTTTTGGTATTACCAAAATCCGCACTTTTAGTTTTATTCGATTTTAAAACTTGAAATAAATTGTCATAGGCATTATTGGCGCTCCACACATACCAACCAGAAACTCCTTTGGTATTTTCTACAGCGCGAATTTCTTGTAATAGATATTGTTGTTTTTGGGGATCAGAAGTCTGTTTAATAAAATGATAATTTGCAGCTTCAATAAATGCATGGATTTTAAAAGGTGGATTGCCATCAAATTGATGCACTAAAGCAGTTAAAGAATGATTGATGGTTTTGTAAGGTTCGGCTGAATATTTTTGATAGGGCCAAAAATGTGATGGATAAACCATTGGGTTTACGCCATCAACGCTATCAGCAAATAATTGAATATCTTGACCGATGTGCATAGAAGGGTAATAACTTACTTCACCAAAGATATCTATTTCCATTGGTACACCAGCGGTGTTGATTTTATTTTTATACCATTTAATTATTTGATAAACATCTTTAGCATGTTGTGGATCAGCTGGTTCTTTGGAGCTATAGCGAATATAGTCTAATTGAATTGCATCAGCGCCAGCTTTAATTGCCTCATCAGCTAACTTAAATTTTTCCTCCCGATGGGCTTTTGAGTGAATTTGGCTTGCATTGCCACCATCAGAAAACACTACAATCCTTGCAACATTTTTAATACCAGCAGCTTTGATTTTTGCAATAGCGGGAGCGTAATGCGAACTATTATATTCGTGATCGGTTATAAAAGTATTGATTCCAGTAGCTTTGGCTTCACGAATTAAATAATCCAATTTGGCTGGGTTTTCTAAATTATATTGGGTTAGATAAATTCCCTTATCCCAGGCATGAGCTGTGGAGATTAATGCGCAGGAGATAAGTGCTGGAAGAATGGGTTTGAACTTGAACCAGAGCTTACGCATATAGACTCCCTGTCCGTTGTCCTTATATCTATAGATTATCATAAATTGAACAGAAGCTGTGGAAGGTCGTCTTAAACTTTCTGCATTGGAAAACTATTAAACAATACCAACGCGATTGACTTAAATCTACCTAGAAATTATCAATGACTTAACCAATCCCTTTTGGGGTAAAATTACCAAACTAAAAAGTCATTAAGGCTAATGGAATGCTAACTAAATTTACCCAACAAACCGGTATTCAATATCCAATAATTTGTGGCGCAATGTATCCTTGCAGCAATCCAGAATTGGTTGCTGCAGCATCGGAAGCAGGTGGCATTGGAATTATCCAGCCATTATCAATGGTTTTTGTGCACAAGTTTAAATTTGAAGAAGGCTTGAAATTTATTCAATCCAAAACTAAAAAACCGATTGGCATGAATATCATTACAGAAAAATCTTCCAAAACTTATGAAAATAGAATGCGTCTCTGGTTAGATGTAGCACTTGAGACTGGTGTAAGATTTTTTGTAACTTCACTTGGTAATCCGCGCTGGGTTGTAGATAAAGTTAAAGCTTACAATGGAATTGTTTATCATGATGTAACATCACGCAAATGGGCGGATAAAGCGCTTGATGCTGGTGTTGATGGACTCATTTGCGTAAATGCTAGAGCAGGTGGGCATGCAGGTACATTGTCATCTGCAGAATTATTTGCAAGTTTAATAGAATTAAATGTTCCATTAATTTGTGCAGGCGGAGTAGGTGATCACGAATCATTTCAACAAGCGATTGATTTAGGATACGCAGGAGTGCAATTAGGTACGCGTTTTATTGCAACAAGTGAATGCACAGCGCACGCCGATTATAAAAATGCAATATTGAATGCTGATTCAAAAGATATTGTGTTAACAGATAAAATTTCTGGTGTGCCCGTTGCAATTATTAAAACACCTTATATTGAAAAAATAGGGATAAAAGCTAATTGGCTTGCAAGATATTTATTAAAACATCGACGCACCAAACATTGGATGCGAATGTTTTACACGCTGCAATCTTTGTGGAAATTAAAGAAAGCTTCCATGGAAGGGGGCGGTTACAAAGATTATTGGCAAGCCGGCAAAAGTGTTGATGGTTGCAAAAAAATTCTTACCGTTAAGCAAGTAATGGATGAATTTTTAGGGGGTCAGAGGGCCCCAACACCCAACTAAGGGGTGGTAAGTTGGGTGTTGGGGCCCTCTGACCCCCTACTGATGGTTAAGCGTACCCTCTAAACTATCATTTTCATAACTTGCAACTTCTGCACCGTTGCCACTTTGGAATAAAGCCATGCTCATATCAACAACCGTATTAAAACATCCTGGATGAGACGTATAAAAATTTGTATTTATCGCGCCTGTACCATCAGGCTGTACGGAGTAATTCCCAGAAAAATTTCCCGGGCAGTTAACACCATAACTACGTAAGTTTCCATTCCCTGAAATATTTCCTTTCCCATCAGCAGTCAATAGCCCAACTCCTACTGTTTGGGGTTCACTGGCTCTTACCACAGAAGATGGCCCTTCAAAGTGGAATGCGTAATTACCATTAAAATCTTTTAACTTAAAGTTAGATTTATGTTGTTTGGTTAAAGTACCTATTAGGTAGTCATTTTCTGTGTTAGCTAATTCAAATACTTCACCACCATTCCACAAAACTATTGCGGTATCAAAGGCAATATTAAAACATCCTGGAGTCGTAGTGCTTAGAATGCTATTTAAAACTCCTGTGCCATCTTGGTTTATGTGATAGCCACCAATAATGGTTCCTAGACATGTAATGCCAGCACTACGAAAGCTGCCATGACCGGTTACATGTCCATTCCCGTCTGCATTTAGCATGCCGGTTGCAACCGTGCGAGGTTCGTTGGCTAATACGATGGAGGAAAGGCCACTAAATCGAAATGCATATGGTCCTTTAAAATAAGTGTTATCAAATGCATTCGCTTTTATTGAAACCAGCAGTAGTCCTAATAAAATCCTTTTCATATTTTTGTCCTTATTTTTTAGGTACTAAGGTAAATAGCATGAACCTTTTAGTTATACATCGCAAATGTGATTTGTTGCCTTTCGCAAGTGTTTAAATTTTGACTTAATCTAGGATTATGATAATATTAGCGACCAAAATTAGGCAATATGTTGGAATTTTCGGAGCGAGTATGAATAATCTTCAAGTAGAATCACAATGGGAAAAGCTCTCAAAACAAGAAAAAGCTAAGATTACTGCTTTATTAAAAATTAATGATCCTCAAGATGAATTTGAAAATTTACGTGCATCTTTAACAATAAATAATAATGAAAAAAAATCTCGAGAAAAACTATTATATTTATTAAATAGTGAATCCAATTCACCAGTTCTAAAAAAATCTACTTACGATCTTATATATAAAACCTCATTGATTTTAGCTGCAGATGCTCCGGTAAATGTAGGCAATGAATATTACATTTATGACTTTGAACAAGCTGCTAACAGAATGGCAAAACGTAAAGATAGAGTGTTTACTTCAACTGGGCATATGTATGAGATCAAAGATGTAGTTCAGTCTTTAAATCATTATGGCAGAGATTGGAATGAACCTAAAACCGGCAAGCCTCTATCACAAAGAGATTTGAAGAATGTTTGTGATGCGGCTCTTGAACATGGTGATTTTTTAGATCCCCAGTTTTATCCAAAGCCCTCAATTTGGTCTCAATTAAAAATAGCTGTTTATAATGGTTTAATTGGTTCTCTACTTGGGCTGATTGCGGGGTTAGTTGCAGGTAATCCTGCAATTTGTTTTTTTGGGGTTTTAGTTGGTGGTGTTGGAGGATACATTGGCACATTAGCGTATGACATCTTTAAAAACCGAAATTTACCGACTGTTGCAACTGCACCAGGCAATCCTATTCAGCCTGAATCGAAATCCCATAATTCTACATCAAGAATTGGTAGACAAGTTGGATTGTCTGCCCAGCCAATGCCAGATCGTTTTACATTTGATGTTGATCATTTCGGGAAATTGCATGCGAATGCGAAGCGTGAGGTTGTGATAGAAAATCACGATCAACCTAAACCTTTAACACCTTCAATTTAATTATAGAGAGTAGTTATGTTAAAAAAATTATTGTTATTATTAATTGCTGTATGTTCTGTGCAAGTGTATGCGTCTACTGATGCGAAATTTGAAAGTGGATATCACATTTTTATTACTAATAATTCTAATGAAGTTTGGAATATAACAGATATCAAGATGATCCACGGTGGACTTAAATTTCAACCAAGTATTATTCCTCCTAAACAAACTATTGCAGTTATTGCTACTCAAGGCTATTTTTATGGCCCAAGCCTTAATGTTGCGATAGCACCTCAAAATCATCCTGAATTAGCAGAAACTATACATGGTGAACAGAATTATCTTGGTGGTAATGTTAGATCTAACGTGATCCCAGGACGGTCTGTGGCATATTTAAGAGATGATGTCCCAGCCGAATATAATGGACACTATTATAATCCACCGTACCCTGGTGCGAGTTTTTTTGTAATTAATTAAAACGATTTAAGTGCGTCATTTAGCAGGGTGACGTACAAATCTGCAAGAGTTGTCAATTAACCCAAGTCTTTGAATACCCCCACATGCTTATGCATTTGGAAGCGCTTATGCTATTCTAAGTTGTTTTCAAAGGAATGTTTTTTTACTTATCTATTAAGGACTATAGATTATGCAAAGAATGATGAACGGATTCCATTTGTCTTTACTGTGCTCTCTTATATTGATTTCCACTACTTCTTACGCTGCTATATACGCTCCTCCTAAGCCTTTTGAATTAATTGCAGCGGGCAGTATTTCAAAAGTTCATGCGGGTAATGCGCAGCTAGGTGTGACGAGCGACGAAACAGACTCTTTAATGCAAACCAATGATGGTAACTGGGGTTCATGGGGTGGGCAGATGGGTCTAGGTTATGTTTATTTACTTTCTAATGCACAAAGATATTCTGACGTAGTGCAATGGTTTCCAATGGTCGAACCCGAGTTGAATGTTTAAAAACCGGACCTTTCACATTTCCGCTAGTTTCACCTGCTAGCTTTAACCTCCATGCACAAGCATTGCTTCTTGGCTTACATGTAGCGGTATAAATAATTGTTGAATTAAAATGGAGATACAAATGTCAAAAAACTTTCGTTATGGAATGACAGCAATCGCTTTAGCACTTTCTTTTGGTTCAGTAACGGCACATGCAGCGCAAACTTTGGCTTGTGTAGGCCAAGGTGCAAATCTGGCGTGCGATGTTTCGTTTACTGCCGACCCTGCGTTTTCTAACATGTGTGCGCTTGGTTTTCAGGCTGGGGTATACACTATCAGGAATAACACGCCAGTTACTTTGCATATAAATTACATCCGTCTAAAAAATAATGATGGATTTCCAAATTCTGCCGCGACAGTAGTTACAGCACCTAGCAATAATTGTGGTTCTACATTGGCATCCGGCGCTTCATGTAACATTCAAGTAGATCTCCAGCCTGGTTCAGTGGGCTCGTATAATCGGGTACTTCAAGTCGGAATCAATACCCGCCAATTTGAATTGGATGCCTCCGCAATCACAACAGCAGTAAACTGCGGACCTGGTGGTTTTCCATCGGCCATTCCATATGGATTTACAATACCGATCACTTGCACCATTCTAGGCGCAACTACGGTCACGAATGTGATTAGCGCTGGAACCGCGATCAATGGAGATGTTTGTACTTGCCCAGGAACCTCAATTACTGGATTTCCACCCGGGGTTTTAACAGGAACACTGCGTCTTGATGATGGACCTGCTTGCGCTCAAAAAGCCGACGAGCTGACTACGTTCACCACCCGCGCAGCCTTACCCTGCATCACTATACCAAGCCAGTTAGGCGGGCAAGTTCTCACGCCTGGTGCTTATTGTTTCGCATCTGGCGCCGCTCTCCTCACTGGTGCGCTCACGCTTAATGGACCAGGTGAATACACCTTCATAACTGCATCTACAATCACCACGGCAACCGCATCACAAGTCTTGCTCATCAACGGTGCGGTGAGAGACCACGTTTTCTGGATAGTTGGTAGTTCGGCAACATTTGGAACAGGAACAAGATTTCAAGGAAATGTATTGGCTTCCGCTAGTATAACCTTTAATACCGGTGCAGTTTTGCAAGGCAGAGCGGGTGTAAACACGGCTGCAATAACACTCGATTCTAATCAGGTTAATCCTGACCCATTGCTTCCCTAGTGTGTGGAGATGTATTTCTTTTATGATGGATTTGAACGATTATTTAAGGAGTGAACGATGTCTTTAATCACAATTGTTATGGTTTTAGTTATTGTAGGCTTTTTACTTTGGTTAATTAATAACTATATACCAATGGCTGGCCCCATTAAGACTATCTTAAATGTGGTTGTCGTTATTGCTGTTATTATATGGGTTTTGTCAGCATTTGGTGTTATTCATGGTTTGGGTGGTATCAAGCTGAAATAATGATGGAATAGGGGTTATCTTAGTAGAAACATAACCCCTAATGATTTAACGCCTACAATACTGATCTATTTTTTCTGAAATATCTTTCACATCATCCTTTAAATATTTAAAGCTGTACTTGAAAAAGTTGTAAAGGTTTTTTGGGATGTTCGCTCCATAGTTTGGAATGTTCGTAAAATAATCTTTTACATTTTCCAAGGTAATACTTTTTTCTAACAATAGATTTTGGATGGATTGACTTAAGAATTCAACAACCGAAGAATAAAGCAATAATTTAACAGATTCTCTTAGAAAATTACCTTGATACATTGAGTTTAATAAAGAAAGTAAATTTACAGTTTGTAATACATTCGCAATTAATTGAGTATATCTAAGATTTTCCATATCATTAAATGTAGTTTGTGGTGGTTGATCTTTATGAATAAGTTTTAATAGTGTTTTTCTATTAGGGTTAGGATTCAAAGTCATGAATTTTTGCACTTGAAGACTTTTAGCGTGCCCAGCTAAATCTTCTAAATTGCGTAGCTGACCATCTCTCCAATCATTTCTTGCATAATCCTCTACGCGTCGCAAAAACACTCGATCAGCCCTATTTGGAAAATCTATCATTTCAAATTCTACTGGGTCCCTTGGTGGAGGTGGCGCAAACAATCTCCGAGCATAAAAGGGTACAACCCTAGGAGCAGGTACAGGTTCAGCAGGTACAACTTCTCTAGGTGCCGCAACAACAGGCTCGGCAAGTGCAACTACTCTAGGTGCCGCAACAACTGGCTCAGCGGGTGCTGCTGCTTCTCTAGGTGCCGCCACAGGTGCAGTCCTTCTGTATTCAGTTTTGGCGTAGCTAGAATGCCGATCTACCGTGGCGTCAGGATGGTCTCTTAAATAATCCTCAACATTTTTTAGCATGGGATAACAGGTAACATAACCTTCAATGGGTTTTCTGGTTTCTGGACAAATTGGATTTGGTCTATCCATCAATCTATCCGCTTCAACCTGTTCAAGAATTTTTCCGCTGGGAATTAAGGTGACAGGATGAAAAAAAATTTCGTGAGCGACAGGACAACTAAGCTCTAGTTCAAGATTTTCATTGCGTTGCATTTATTTTTTTCCTTTTTATTATTATATTGTTTTACACTATCTCAATTAAAATCTTTTTCCAATTAAAAATCCAGGCTTTAAATCAGGATATAAATCTTCTTTATTTTTCCCACAATAAATTGGGCCAGTATATAAGATAGGCTCAGGTTGAAATAATTGAGGTTTAATTTTAAATGAGGACGACTTAACTAATCCGTTATATATTTGTCGAATTGGATTTAGGCCGGGGGTTATATTTTTAAGACGAGAATCAGCATCAACATCCACGCTTAATTGGGAATATTTAACCGGAGCATAGATGTCTCCAGTTCTAGAATCAATTGCTAGAGAAGAAT
>Ga0182024_10013201_pt1 | contig 16184 bp, 13 predicted proteins | sample P32metaG_FD_120480 | JGI IMG/M metagenome (GOLD analysis project Ga0182024, IMG submission 120480) | Permafrost microbial communities from Stordalen Mire, Sweden - P3-2 metaG (Illumina Assembly) | ecosystem: Environmental > Terrestrial > Soil > Wetlands > Permafrost | place: Sweden: Stordalen... | reverse complement strand
TGGCCCAGGGTCGCTACGCGCCGGGCGACCCGATCCGCGTCGACAAAGTCGCCGCTGAGCTCGAGATCAGCGCGATCCCCGTGCGCGAGGCGCTGCGAGTGCTCGCTGCCGAGGGGCGCGTCACGTATCAACCGCACCGCGGCTACCGCGTGACGAAGCTGACCTTGGTGGAGATCGAGGAGATCTTCCTGATCTGCCGACTGCTCGAAGGCGAGGCGCTGCGCCGCGGCGTCCCGAACGTCGACCCCGCTGCGCTCGAGCGGATGGCGACACTGCTCGCGGAGTTCGAGGCCGCGCGCGTTGGGCCGGGCACCGAGCCCGCGTTGCAGCGGACAACCGTTGTGACACACCAGGAGTTCCACTTCGTCCCGTATGAGGCCGCGGGGCTGCCACGCCTCGCTGAGCAGCTACGCAGGCTGTGGGACCACACCGACCACTACTCGACGCTGTACTTCCTGACCGACGACATCGCTCAGCTCGCGGCCAACGCGGAACATCGTGGGCTCTATGACGCGTGCGTCGCCGGCGATGCGGCGCTCGCCGTCGAGCTGATGAACCTCCACCGCGACCACGCGCTCGAACGCGTTCGCCGCCTTCTCGACACGCGGACCGCGTCCGAGCCGCCGGGGGTCAGCCCGCCCGGCTGACCCCAGCACCCCCCGTTTCTCTTTTGACGCAGATTGAGCAAACCCGCGTGGCGGTGCTCGGCGCTGGCACGATGAGTCCCGGCATCGCCGTGGCATTCGCGGCCGCCGGCTGCCACGTGCGACTGTGGGGCCGCCGCCACGACCGCGTGCGCGTGGCGCTTGCGGGCGTCGCCGACGCCGCCGGCTTCCTCGAGCGCGAGCGCCTGGCGCCGTGCGCCGCCGCGATCGTGGACCGCGTTGAGGGCCACGACGGGTCGCTCGCCGTCGCCGTCGCCGACGCCGAACTCATTGTCGAGGCGGTCACCGAGGACCTCGTGGTCAAACAGCAAGTGGTCGCACGGGTCGAGCAGGAGTGCCCGGCCGGGGCTCTGATCGCGACGAACACCTCGGGCCTGCTCGTCAGCGACATCGCCGCCGGTGCGCGGACGCCAAGTCGTATCGTCGCGATGCACTTCTGGAATCCGGCGCACTTGATGCCAATCGTCGAGGTCGCCGGCGGCCAGCATGCGAACGCGGTGTCGGTCGACGCTGCGGTCGCGCTCGCGCGGCGGATCGGCAAGGTGCCGGTAGTCCTTCGCAACGAGGTGCTCGGCTTCCTGGGCACGCGCATGCAGCAGGCGGTCGTACGCGAAGCGATCGGGCTGCTGCAGGCCGGCGTCGCCTCGGCGCAGGACATCGACTTGGCCGCCCGCACGAGCTTTGGGATGCGCTTCCCGGTGATCGGTCCGCTCGAATCCACCGACCTGTCGGGACTCGACGTGATCGCGTCGATCCAGGGCTACCTGCTGGCCGACCTGGACCGCTCCACGGCGCCGCAGCCCGCGCTCGTCGAGCGCGTTGGGCGCGGAGATCTGGGCGTCAAGAGCGGCCGCGGCTTCCATGACTGGTCGGCCCGCGATTCCCGCGCGGTAATCGCCCGCCGCGACGCCGAGCTGGCGCGTCGCCTGCGACTGCTCGCCGAGGAGGGCCTGATCTGCAAACCCGAGACGGAGCACGGGGAGACATGAAGCCTTCACGCTTCGACTACCACGCGCCGACGACGCTCGACGAATGTATCGCGCTGCTCAGCCGCTACGGCGACGACGCGAAGCTGCTCGCGGGCGGCCAGAGCCTCGTGCCGATGATGAACCTGCGACTCGCCGTGCCGGAGGTCGTGATCGACCTCAACCGCGTCGCTGGGCTCGCATCGGTGCGTCGCGACGGCGACACGCTGGTGGTCGGCGCCGCCACGCGGCACCACGATGTCGCGATGTCCGCGAGCGTGCGCGAGGCGGTGCCCCTGCTGGCCGAGGCGGCAGCGCAGATCGGCTATCCGGCGATCCGCTTCCGTGGGACGATCGGCGGCAGTCTCGCGCACGCCGACCCGGTCTCCGAGATGCCCTGTGTCGCGGTCGCGGTCGATGCGCAGCTCGTGCTGAGAAGTCCGCGCGGGCTTCGCACGGTGCCGGCCGGCGAGTTTTTCGTGACCCACTTCACCAGCGTGCTGGAGCCTGATGAGCTGCTCGTCGAGGTGCGCTTCCCCGTGATGCCGGCAGGCGCTGGCTGGGCGTTTGTCGAGTTCGCGCGCAAGACGGGCGACTTCGCCGTCGCTGCCGTCGCCGCGCAGCTGCTGCTCGACAGCGATGGTCGCATCGCTACCGCGTGCCTCGGACTCGCCGGCGTTGGTGAGCGGCCCCTCCGCGCCGTCGACGCCGAGCGGCTGCTTGCCGGTGCCGCGCCTGGTGAGCAGGCCGTGGCAGTCGCGGGCGAGCAGGTCGCCGCGACCGTCGCGCGTCAGCACGGCGGCACCGACCAGGAGCGCGAGTACAAGGCGCATGTAGGCCGGACGCTCACATCGCGCGCCGTGCGTATGGCCTGCGAGCGAGTCGAGAGGAGTTCATGATCACCACCGCAGTCACAATCACCGTCAACGGTGAGGCTTACAGCACCGAGGTCGAATCGCGCAAGCTGCTGTGCGATTTCATCCGCGAGGACCTGCGCCTGACCGGCACGCACGTCGGGTGCGAACAGGGTGTGTGCGGCACCTGCACGGTGCTGCTCGATGGGCAGCCGGTGCGCTCGTGCCTGCTGTTCGCCGCCCAGCTTGAAGGCGCCTGCGTCGAGACAATCGAGTCGCTCGCAACCGACAACGAGCATCTCCATCCGGTCCAGCGCGGCTTCTGGGAGAAGCATGGCCTGCAATGCGGGTTCTGCACCCCCGGCATGGTGCTGACCGCGAAGGCGCTGCTCGAGGAGAACCCCGACCCGACCGACGAGCAGATCCGCACGGCGATTGCCGGCAACATCTGCCGCTGTACGGGCTACGTCTTCATCGTCGAGGCGATCCAGGCTGCCGCACGGGAGCTGCGCGAGCGTGGGGAGGCCGTTGATGCCTGACAAGGCCGGCCAACCGAAGCTGTTCGGCGCGCGCGTCAAGCGCGTCGAGGACCCCCGCTTCCTGACCGGGCGCGGCCGCTACGTAGACGACTTCGTGCGGCCCGGGATGCTCCACGTCGCGTTCGTACGCAGCACTGAGGCGCACGCCGATGTGCTCTCAGTCGATGTCTCCGGCGCGCGCGCGATGGAGGGCGTTCACGCCGTCATCAGCGGCGAGGACCTTGCCCATGTCAAGCCGATCACGTGCAACTCGACGTACCCGTCATGGCAGCCGACGAAGTTCCACGCGCTCGCCCGGGACCGCGTGCGCTTTGTCGGTGAGGCGGTCGCGGCCGTTGTCGCCGACGACCGCTACCTCGCCGAGGACGCGACCGAGCTTGTCCAGGTCGCCTACCGACCGCTTGAGCCGATCGCTTCTGTGACCGCGGCGATCCGCGAGGGTGCGCCGCGTCTACACGACGGCTGGGAGGACAACTTCTTCGTCAAGCGCCACGTAAAGATCGGCGAGCCCGACCGAGTCTTCGAGGAGGCGCACGGCGTGCTCGAGCTCGATCTGATCACCCACCGCAGCACCGGCATCCCGATGGAGAACCGCGGCGTGATCGCCGAGTATGACCCGGCCGACGAGGTCCTTACGGTCTGGACCTCGACCCAGATCCCGCACTTGGTCCGCACCGGGCTCGCCGACTTCCTCGGGGTGCCCGAGCATCGAATCCGCGTGATCGGTCCCGACGTCGGCGGCGGCTTCGGGATCAAGGGCCATCTGTTCCCTGAGGAGATCGTCCTCGCCGCGCTTGCGATGCAGGTGCAGCGACCGGTGAAATGGATCGAGGACCGCCGCGAGCACCTGCTCGCCTGTATTCACGCACGCGAGCATGACCACCACCTCCAGGTCGCCTACCAGCCCGACGGCGAGGTCGTCGGGCTCCGCGCGCGCATCTATGTCGATTGCGGCGCGTACTCCGTGTACCCGTGGACCTCGACGATGGACACCGGTATGGCACTCGGCATTCTGCCCGGCCCGTACCGCATCCGCCACTACGAGTGCGAGGCCTACAGTGTCACGACGAACAAGTGCCCGCTCGGCCCGTATCGTGGCGTGTCGCGGCCGCAGGCGTGCCTCTCGATCGAGCGTGCGATGGACGAGGTCGCGCGCGCATTGGGAATGGACCCGCTCGACGTGCGGCGACGCAACGTACTGCAAGTACACGACTACCCCTACGAGTCCGTCACGGGACTTGTGTACGACAGCGCGAGTGTGGCGGAGTCGCTCGAGAAGGTACTCGAGCTTTGCGACTGGGGGGAGCTGCAGCGGCGAAAGCAAGCGGCGCGAGCAGAGGGCCGCTACTTCGGCGTCGGCTTCGGCCACTACATCGAGCAGACTGCGCACGCGACGCAAGAGTTCATAAAGCGCGGGGTGCCGATCATCTTCGGCTATGAGTCGGCGAACGTTCGGATGGACCCGTCCGGCAAGGTGCTCGTGCACGTCAGCACGCACTCGCACGGGCAAGGGCACGAGACGACGTACGCGCAGGTCGTCGCCGATGAGCTGGCGCTCCCGCTCGAGGACGTCCGCATCGTCTTCGGAGACACCTCCTCTACGCCCTACGGGCACGGCACCTTCGCGAGCCGCAGCGCCGTGCTTGCCGGCGGCGCGGCGATCCAGGCCGCGGGCCGGGTGCGCGACCTGCTGATCAGCTTCGCAGCCAAGGAGCTGGAGGCGAACCCCAACGATCTCGAGCTCGCCGACGGCCACGTCGCGGTCAAGGGCTCGCCCGACAAACGCGTCGCGATCGCCCAGCTCGCCCGCTGGACCTACTGGCGCCCGGAGCGATTGCCGGATGGAATGGAGCCACGGCTGGAGGCGGTCGCCTCATACGACGCGCCGCCCGGTACCGGGACGTTCGCAAACGCGGCGCACGTCGCGCTCGTGGAGGTCGATCCCGACACGGGCGGCGTCAAGACACTCGGCTACTGGGTCGTCGAGGACTGCGGGCACATGATCAACCCGCTCGTCGTCGAGGGCCAGGTGCACGGGGGTGTCGCGCAGGGGATCGGTGGTGCGCTGCTCGAGGAGCTCGTCTACGACGAGAACGCGCAGCTGATGACGACGACGTTCCTCGACTACCGCTTGCCAGGCGCGACCGACATCCCGCACATCGCGGTCGGCCACCTCTCGACGCCGTCGCCGTTCACGGTCTCCGGCATCAAGGGGATGGGTGAGGGCGGCGCGATCGGCCCCGGGCCGGCTATCGCCGCCGCGGTACAAGATGCGCTGAAGCCGATCGGCGACGTGTTCGTCAACGAGCTGCCGCTCACCCCGGAGCGCGTGCGCCGCTTCGTGCGGATCGCGGAGGAGTCAGCCGGTGACAGGACGTAGCCCGGTGGCCCCGAGCGGTCGTGGGCGCGTCGCCGTCGACATCGGCGGAACGTTCACCGACCTCGTCCTGCTCGAGAACGGTCGCATCGCCGCGACGGCGAAGACGCCAACGACGAACGACGACCCATCGCGAGCGGTCGCCGCTGGTGTCGTCCGCCTGCTCGGCGGGCGTGCCCCCGAGGCGGTTGCCGAGATCGTGCACGGCACGACGCTCGTCTCGAACGCGCTGATCGAGCGCAAGGGCGCGCGCAGCGGGCTCGTGACGACCGCCGGCTTCCGCGACGTGCTCGGGATCGCGCGCGAGCAGCGGTACGACCTCTACGACCTGTCGCTGGAGATGCCGACGCCGCTCATCCGCCGTCGGCAGCGCTGGGAGGTCACTGAGCGGGTGCTCGCCGACGGCACAGTCGACCGCGCGCTCGACCCCGACGAGGTTCGCCGGATCGCGCGGCGGATGCGACGCGAGCGGGTCGAGAGCGTCGCCATTTGCCTGCTTCACGCCTACCGCTATGCGGACCACGAGCGCCGTGTCGGCGAGCTCCTCGCAGAGGAGCTGCCGGACGTGCCCGTGTCGCTGTCGTCCGACGTGGCCCCCGAGCTGGGCGAGTTCGTGCGTACCTCGACGGTCGTCGCCAACGCGTACGTGCGACCGATCCTCGACCGCTACCTGCGCACGCTGGAGCGGCGGCTGAAGCAGCTTGGGATCGATGCGCCGCTTTACATCATGCTCTCGACCGGCGGCCTCGCCGCCGTGGACACGGCGCGGCGTTACCCCGTGCGCCTATGCGAGTCCGGTCCCGCCGCGGGCGTGCTGTCGGCCGCTTTCTGGGCCGGGCGGGCGAAACGGCGCGACGTGCTCGCGTTCGACATGGGTGGTACGACCGCGAAGGCGTGCATCGTCGAGGACGGAATGCCGCTCGTCGCTCGCGAGACTGAGGTGGCACGGGTCTATCGATTCGCGAAGGGGAGCGGCCTGCCGCTTCGAGCGCCGGCAATTGACCTGATCGAGATCGGCGCCGGCGGTGGCAGCATCGCTCACGTCGGCCCATTCGGGACGCCGAAAGTCGGGCCCGAGAGCGCCGCCGGCGAGCCCGGACCGGTTTGCTACGGGCGAGGCGGGACGCAGCCGACGGTGACCGACGCGGACCTGGTGCTCGGCTACCTCAACCCCGACTACTTTCTCGGCGGCGAGATGGAGCTCGACCTGGAGGGCGCGCGACGAGCGATCGGCGCGCTCGGCACCGAGCTCGGCCTCGGGCTCGAGGAGACGGCAGCCGGCATCCACCGCGTCGTCAACGAGAACATGGCGAGCGCCGCGCGCATGCACGCGATCGAGCGCGGCCGCGACCTTGAGCGATTCACGTTCGTCGCAACCGGCGGCGCCGGGCCGGTGCATGCTTGGGGGGTCGCATGCGCACTCGGGATGCGCTCGCTGATCTTCCCGCCAATCGCCGGTGTCGCGTCGGCCTTCGGGATGTTAACCGCGCCGTGCTCGTTCGACTTCGTGCGCAGCAGCCCGGCCGTGCTGGGCGCGGTCGACTGGCGTGGCGTGCGGAGCATGCTCGCCAAGATGACTCGCGAAGGACTCGCGCTGCTACGTGCGGCCGGCATCGGCCAGGACGAAGCGAAGGTCGCGCTGTCGGCCGACGTGCGACACCGCGGCCAGGGCGACTCGGTCACCGTCCAGCTCGGCGCGGCGCTCAGCGCCAAGCCCGCTGCGCACGTCGAGGAGGCATTCGAGCGCACCTACACGGGCCTCTACGGCCGCCGCCCGCCGGGCGTCGAGCCGGAGGTACTGACCTGGCGCGTGCGGACGGCAGGGCCGCCTCCGCGCATTCGTACCGGCGACGGGCGCGCTGCCGGACGCAGGACGGTTCGCGCCGCCGCCAGACGTGCGATCTACTCGCCGGAGCGGGACGGCTTGGTCGACGCGGCGGTCATCGACCGCAACGCGCTCGCGCCCGGCGCGACCGTGACGGGCCCGGCGGTCGTCGAGGAGCCTGAGTCGACGGTCGTGATCGGCGTCGGCGGCCGTGGCACGGTCGACGCGACCGGCAGCCTGGTGGTGAGCGTCGGTGGTTAGACGCACGCTCGACCCGATCACGCTCGAGATCCTGTGGACGAGGCTGATCACGGTCGCCAACGAGCAGGCCGCCGCTCTGATGCGAACGTCCTTCACGCCGATCGTGCGTGAGTCCGGGGACCTATCGGCGGCGCTGTTCGACGCGCGCGGGCGGATGCTCGCACAGGCCGTCACGGGCACGCCCGGGCACATCAACTCGCTCGCCACCTCGATGACGCACTTCTTGCGGGCGTTCCCGCCGCAGACACTGAAGCCGGGCGACGTGCTCGTCACGAACGACCCATGGATGACCTCGGGCCAGTTGAATGACCTGTCGGTCGTCACCCCGGCGTTCCGCGGACGTAAGCTCGTCGGCTTCTTCGGCAACACCTGCCACGCAGTCGACATCGGAGGGCGCGGCCTCTCGGCCGACGCGAGCGAGGTCTACGAGGAGGGCCTGAGGATCCCGCTCACGAAGCTTCACGACGCCGGTCGCCCGAACCAGCAGCTGATCGACATCATCGCTGCGAACGTGCGCGCGCCCGAGGAGGTGCTCGGCGACTTGCATGCGCAGATCGCTGGAAACCAGGTTGGCGCCGACCGGCTGGTCGAGTACCTGCGGGAGTTCAAGCTTGACGACCTCGACCAGCTCGGCGCCGAGATCCGGTGCCGCTCCGAGCAGGCGATGCGCGACTCGATCGCGGCGCTGCCCGACGGGCGCTACGAGAAGGTGATCCACACAGACGGGCTCGACGACCCGGTGACGATCGTCTGCGCCGTCGAGATCCGCGGCGATCAGATTCTCGTCGACTACGCTGGCAGCTCGCCGCAGTCGGGCCGCGGCATGAACGTGGTGCTCAACTACACCGCGGCGTACACCTCCTACGCGCTCAAGTGCGTCGTCTCGCCGGAGATCCCGCACAACGACGGGAGCTTCCAGCCGATCACGGTCACCGCGCCCGAGGGCAGCATCCTCAACGCGCGCCCGCCGGCCGCAGTGGCGGCGCGCCATATCATCGGCCACTTCCTGCCGCACGCCGTCTTCGGCGCGCTGACCGACATCGTGCCGGACCGTGTCGTCGCCGAGGGCTCGGGCAATATCTGGCTCACGACCGTGCGCGGGCGCGGGGAGGACCGCTTCGTCGCGGTGTTCTTCGCCGCCGGCGGGATGGGCGCACGCCCTGGAAAGGACGGGCTGTCGGCGACGAGCTTCCCGAGCGGCATCGCAACGACCCCTGTCGAGGTCGTTGAGAGCACGTCGCCGCTGGTGATCCGCCGCAAGCAGCTGCGCCGCGACTCGGGCGGCCCCGGGCGATGTCGCGGCGGCCTCGGGCAGACGATTGAGATCGAGGTGCGCACGGGCGAGCCGTACGTCGTCTCGGTGCTGTCCGACCGGATGCGGTTCGCGGCCGAGGGCTACCTCGGCGGCGGTCAGGGCGCGACCGCGGCGTTCCGCACCTCGAATGGTGGTCGCCGGAATCCGAAGATCAGCCAGATGCTGCCTGCCGGCACGACGTTCACGCTCGAGCTGCCCGGCGGCGGCGGCTTCCATGATCCACGCGAGCGCGCCCCCCGCGATGTCGCCGAGGACCTCGCCGAGGGCCTGATCTCAGCCCGTAGTGCCGCGAGCGATTACGGCCTGAAGTCGACCGCCGGAGCACGTCGCCGTTCACCATCAACGGACAAGGAGTAACGCGCATGAAGTTTGGAACTTGGATCCCCGCATATTGCTATCCGGGCTTGACCTACGAGCGGGTCCAGAGAGAGGTCCGCGACTTCTCGATCAAGGCGAATGGCCACGGGATCGACCTGTGGGTGATCGACCACCTGTTTCACGCCCCCGGTCTCTACGGCATGCCGTGGATGGAGCCGCTGTCGACGCTCACGTACGCGGCTGCGCTCGCTCCCGACGTGCGCCTTGGCACGGGCATCCTCGTCGCGCCGCTGCGCCAGCCGGTGCTGCTTGCAAAGGAGATTGCGACGCTCGACTATCTCTCCGGCGGGCGCTACATCTTCGGTGCCGGGCCGGGCTGGTACCCGCCGGAGTTCGCCTCGATCGGAGCGGACGTGAAGGAACGCGGCCGGCGCACCGACGAGATCATCGCCGCGGTGCGGCGCCTACTCACCGAGGAGAGCGTTACCTTCGAGGGCGAGTTCTACGCGTTCAAGAACGTCACGATCGAGCCGCGGCCACCGAAGATGCCGGAGGTTTGGGTCTCAGGCGGATCGCGCACCCCTGATCCCGAGTACACAGACGTGCCGGTACTCGCCGAGTCGGTGGTCGACCGGATAATCGACGCCGATGTCTGGCTGTCGCGCTGCTCCGGCAACCAGGAGTGGATCAAGCGCGACTGGGAGACGATCAAGCAGACGCTGCGCGACCGCGGCCGCCCGGAGACAGACGCGCGCTTTGCCGTCTGCCAGTTCACCTATGTCGTCGACACCGACGACCGCGAGAAGGCGCTTGCGATCCAGCGGCCGTTCTTCGAGCAGGTGATGGGCACGCACCGCTCTTACGAGCACCTGCAACAGTGCTATCTGCTCGGCTCGGTCGACGATATCGTCGACCGCCTCGTGGACCTCAAGGAGGCAGGCCTCGAGTACGCGCTCGTCGGCCCAGTCAGCGATGATCCCGAGCAACTCGATCTCATCGCCGAGAAGATCATGCCTCGGCTCCAGTGATGCTCACCGGATGGGAGCGGTCAGCCGGCCCGCCGAGCCGTCGCCCGGCGCCGCCGGACGCGATCGTGAGCTTCCTCGACACGGCGACGCTGCCGACCGTCGCGATGCTCGACGCGACGCGCGAAGCGGTGCTCGGCGACGACGTCTATGGGCAGGATCCGACCGTCCGCGAGCTTGAGCGCCTCGCGGCCGGGCTGCTCGGGCACGAGGCAGCGGTGCTCATGCCGAGCGGGACGATGGCGAACCTCGTCGCGCTAATGGTCCACTGCCGGCCGGGCGACGAGGTCGTCGTCGAGGCGTTCGCGCACCTTGTTTGGGCCGAGAGCGGGGGCATGGCCGCCGTCGCAGGCTGCATGCCGCTGCTGGTCGAGGGCGAGCGCGGGATCCTGCGCTCGGAGCTGATCGAGCGGCACCTGCGCCCGAGCGACCAGCACAACCCGCGCACGACGCTCGTGTGCGTCGAGAACACCCACAATCGTGCCGGCGGCACCATCACGACCCCTACCGTCATGCGCGAGCTGCGTGAGCTGTGCGATGCGCGCGGCCTCGCGCTGCACGTCGACGGCGCGCGCCTCTTCAATGCGGCGGTGGCGCTCGGTGTGCCCGCGGCCGAGCTGGCGACGACCGCGGACTCGGTGTCGGTCGCGCTCAGCAAGGGGTTGAGCGCCCCGGTCGGCTCCGTGCTCGTCGGCTCGGGGGGCTTCATCGCGCAGGCGCGCCGAGCGCGCAAGCTGCTCGGCGGGGGGATGCGCCAAGCGGGCGGCATCGCCGCGGCGGGCATCGTCGCGCTGCGTGACGGCGTCACGCGCCTCTCCGAAGACCATCGCTTCGCGCGGGTGCTCGCGAATCGGCTCGCTGCGTTCCCGGCCCTGCGCGTCGACCCTGACGCGGTCGAGACGAATATCGTGTTGTGCGACGTCGCCGGCAGCGGGCTTGACGGGCGCGCGTTCGCGACTGCGCTGATGGAGCGCGGCGTCCACGCCTCGCCGCGCCCGCCGCACGCCGTGCGCTTCGTCACGCACCGGTTGATCGGCGGGCCGGAGGTCGAGCTGCTGATTGCAGCAATCGAGGACGTGCTCGCCGCGCAGGGGATGCGCTGATGGCGCGTCGGCGGGTCACGTTCTCCCGCAACGTCACGCTCACGCCATCACGGACGTGCCGCTGCTATTGCGAATACTGCGCGTTTGCAACGCATCGATCGCACCTGCTCTTGCTTGAGGAGGTCGAGCGGCTGCTCGACGAGGCGGTGACTCGGCGCGCGAAGGAGCTCCTGGTCCTCACCGGCGAGCGCCCGGAGGTCCACGCCGGGGTGCGGGCTGGTCTTGCGGAGCTTGGGTTCGCCGACTTCGTCGCGTACGTCGGGTGGTGTTGCGCGCGCTCTCTCGAACGCGGGTTGTTGCCGCACACGAACTTAGGCGTAGTGTCACGGACGGACCTCGCGCGCCTACGTGAGGTGACGGCGTCGCAGGGCTTGATGTTGGAGTCGACGCGCGAGGACCTGGCCGCGCATCAGGGTTCGCCGTCGAAAGAACCGGCGCGGCGGCTCGCGACGATCCGCGCGGCTGGCGAACTGCGGATCCCCTTCACGAGCGGGATCCTCGTCGGCGTCGGCGAACGTGAAGGGGATCGCATCGCCGCGCTGGAGGTGCTCGCCGACGTGCACGCCGAGCACGGCCACCTTCAGGAGGTGATCCTGCAGAACTTCGTCCCGCACCGGCGCTACCACGGCGAGGACGCGGCTGAGATCGCGACTGCGGCGACGACCCAGTACTGGCACACGGGCGTGAGTAGCGTGCCCGATCGCGGCGCCCCGGCATGGTCGACGCCGATCTCGATCGAGGACATGAAGCGGCTGATCGGCGAATGCCGACGGTTGCTCCCGGATGTGGGTGTGCAGGTGCCGCCGAACCTGGCCGACTGGTGGCCTGAGCTGGTCGCTGCCGGCGCAACCGATCTCGGCGGACTGTCGGCGAACGGAGATCACATCAGTCCCGATCATCCGTTCCCGAGCCCGCATCACGTGCGCAAGCGCCTGTCGACCGATGGAGTCGCCCTGACCGAGCGGCTGTGCGTTTATCCCCGCTACGTTGACGCCGAGTGGGTCGAACAGGCGTGCTCGACGTGATCAAGGCGCGCTACTGGAGCTTCATCCCGCGGCGCGGGTCGGGGCGCACCCAGCCGCCGTTCGCGATCCGCGCCGATCTTGTTGGTCCGGCCGCAGAGCGGGCACGCGGCGGCGGCTGGCTGTCAGCTGGGGAGCTGACGGCGCTGTTCGCTGAGACGCGTCCGGACGCAGTGGAGCACATCCGAGAGGCGGCGGACGAGCTCCGCGCCGAGGTTGCCGGAGACGCGGTGACGTTCGTCGTGAATCGCAACCATCAACGTTTCGAACGTGTGCACCGTGGGGCTACGCGTTCTGTGGGTTCGGGCAAGGCAGGTGCTCTCCTGACGCGTAAGAGCACGACGAGCAGGAATTCGTCCGACGTGTTGAGGAGGCGGTTGCCTATGGCGCCAGCGAGTTGTGCATTCAGTCCGGGATCCACCCTAACTGGATGCTCGATGACTATCTCGGTTGGTTGCGCGTACCGAAGCGCGTGGCGCCGCACTTGCATCTACACGCCTACTCGCCCATGGAGATCGCGCAAATGCAGGACATTCTCTGGCCTGTCGCTCGCCGAGCTGTTCGCGCGGCTCAAGAACGCTGGGCTCGGCTCAACGCCCGGCACCGCAGCGGAGGTCCTGCACGGCGGTGTGCGCGAGCGGATCAGCCCGAACAAGCTGCCCGTCGCGCGGTGGGTCGAGATCGTCGAGGCCAGCCACGCTGCCGGGCTGCGCTCCACGAGCACGGTGATGTTCGGCCACGTCGAGGAGCCCTGGGAACTCGCCGAACTCATGCGCGTGATCCGTGCGCTGCAGGAGCGAACCGGCGGGATCACCGAGTTCGTGCCACTCAGTTTCATCCCCTTCCACACGCTGCTCGGCCGCACCCACGGGAGCGAGGAGATCAGCCGTGAGGAGAGTCTCAAGCGCACCGCTGTCTTCCGTCTCGCGCTCGGGCGCTCGATCGCCAACGTCCAGGCGTCCTGGGTCAAACTAGGCCTCGACACGGCGACGGAGAGCCTGCGGTGGGGCGTGAACGACCTCGGGGGCACCCTAATGGAGGAAAGCATCAGCCGCCTCGCGGGCAGCTACCACGGAACGAAGCTCGACCCCGACCAGCTCGTCGCAGCCGCGCACGACGCCGGTCGCCCCGCCGCGGAGCGGACAACGCTTTATGACGCCCGACACCACCACCCCGTCCCGAGCGATGCACTCCTCGCGAGGCCGACCTGAGATGCCTGCCGGCCAGCGTCCGTCTTCGGTCGACCAGCTCGCCGCCGCGCTCGAGAGTACGGGCTACCTGCCCGATCGCGACCTCGCCGTCGCGGTGCACCTCGCACTCGCGCTTGGTCATCCGCTTCTGCTTGAGGGCGAGGCTGGCGTCGGCAAGACGGAGGTGGCGCGCGCGCTCGCTCAGGCGCTCCCCGCGACGCTCATCCGCTTGCAGTGCCATGAGGGTATGGACGTGTCCGACGCACTCTACGAGTGGGACTACGCGCGCCAGCTTCTGAGCCTGCGAACCGGCGAGCAGCACGGAACCGCCGACCTCTACGCACGCGAGTACCTGCTCGCCCGCCCGCTGCTTCAGGCGCTCGAGGCGGACGGCCCCGTCGTTCTCCTGATCGACGAGGTCGACCGCGCCGACGAGCAGTTCGAGGCGCTGCTACTGGAACTGCTGGCCGACTTTCAGCTCACGATCCCACAGCTCGGCACGATCTCCGCGCGCGTGCGCCCGACCGTGATCCTGACCTCGAACCGTACGCGGGAGCTGCATGATGCACTCAAGCGCCGCTGCTTCTACCACTGGATCGACTTCCCAGCCGCCGCGCGCGAGCTGGAGATCGTGCGGCGGCGCGTGCCTGAAGCGCCCGCGGCGGTCGCGCGGCGCGTCTGCGACGCGGTTGCACGTCTGCGCAAGGCCGACCTCTACAAATCACCCGGCGTCGGCGAGACGATCGCGTGGGCGCAGGCGCTGCTCGAGCTCGGCGATGAGCAGCTCGAGTTGACGATCGGCGCCGCACTAAAGGTGCGCGAGGACATCGAGCGCGTGCGCGAGGAGGGGCTGCTGCTTGCTCGCTGACGTCGCCGTCGCGGACGCCGTGACGCGGCGCGTTGGCGCGCTCGCGCGCGAGTTGCGGCGTGCGGGCGCCCGCACGGGCGTCGGCCAGTTGCTCCGCGCGCACGAGGCTCTCAGTGCGGTCGACGCGGCCGACGCGGAGCAGGCCTATCTCGCGCTGCGCGCCTCGCTGTGCTCAAGCCAAGGGGAGCTGGCCCGCTTCGACGGCGCCTACCGGCGGGCGTTTGGCGTCGCGCTGCCGCAGAACTCCGTCGAGGGCGCGGGCCGCCCGCAGGCGATCGACGCGACCGTCTGCGAAGGCCGGGATGCGAGCAGCGAACTGCTCGAGCCGTCCGCGTACGAGCGCGGCGACGACGAGGACCCCGAGCCGGTCGCGCGGGCCCGCGCTAGCTGGCAGGAGGTGCTGCGCCGCAAGGACTTTGCGGCGATGACGCGGGCCGAACGCGCCGAGGCCGAGCGGCTCGTGCGCGCGCTCGCGACGGCGACGCCGCTGCGCCGCTCGAGCCGGCGGCGCCGGGCCCACGGCCACCGCGGCATGCTCGATCCCAGCGCCACGCTGCGGGCGGCGCTCCACTGCGCCGGCGAGCCGGTGCGGCTGGTTCGCCGGGTGAGGGTGCTGGCGCCGCGCCGTCTCGTGCTGGTGTGTGACGTGTCAGGTTCGATGGCCGAGTATGCGGGACCGCTGCTGCATTACGCGCATGCAAGCCTTCGGCTGCGCCCGCGCGTCGAGGCCTTCACGTTCGGTACACGGCTAACCCGCGTCACGCCTGCGCTGCGCGAGCGCGATCCGGACGCCGCCGTGCGCCGCGTCACTCACGTGGTCGCCGACTGGTCAGGCGGGACACGCATCGGCGAGGCGATCGCGCAGCTCAACCGCGCCTACGTGCGTTTCGTCGGGCGCGGAGCGCTCGTCTTGATCCTGTCCGATGGCTGGGAAACGGGCGACCCCGAACTGCTCGCCGCCGAACTCGCGCGCCTGCGCCGCACGAGCTACCGGCTCGTTTGGTGCAACCCACTCAAGGGCCACGCCGGCTACGAGCCGCTTGCCGCCGGGATGGCGAGCGCGCTGCGGTACGTCGACCACTTCCTCGAGGGTCACGATGTACGCGCCTACGAGCGCCTCGCCAGGCTGATCGGCGGAGTCGCGCACGGGTGACACCAGCGCTCAGAGCGTGCGCGTCGCCGTCGTCGCGAGTGATGACTGCCTGCTGTCGCGCTACGAACGCCGCGGCCGTCGCCGCGCTTCACGCTTGGCAACGACCTCGGGATGGTCGACGCGCGCCCTTGGTCACCCTCCCGGCAATTCCCGCGCTGGCTGGTGCATGGTCGGCCTCAGCGAGGCAATCGTCTCGAATGCACGCCTCCGTTCGGCGCCGTCAAGCACTCAGACTTTGGCCGTGAGGGCGGGCACGCGGAGGCGTACCTCGCCACGAAGTACGTCGCTCGCGCCGAGCGCTAAGACGCCCGCAGTCGAGAGGGAGGCCCGTTATGTCCTATGACATATATGTATACCTATGCTGGGCCAGCCATCCGTGCGCGTCACTCCGCTCCACGATCGCCACCTCGGCGCCGGTGCCCGGATGGTGGCTTTCGCCGGGTGGGACATGCCCCTCCAGTACCAGGGGCTCACGGACGAGCACCTGACTGTGCGTAAGGGCTCACGACTGAGCGTGTGAAGGGTGGACGGTGTAGTTCCAGTCGCCGTGGAATGCGTGTCTGGTGATGTTGAGCCAGGCCGGGTTTGACGGAGGCTTTGATCTGACCTGGTTTCGGTGGAGTCGGCTTTCTGGAATCAGGCGGCTCGGTCGTTGTTGTTTTGGAGTTGTAGATGGTGTTGGTGGTCGTCTTCAACCGGAGCGT
>Ga0182024_10013200_pt1 | contig 16185 bp, 15 predicted proteins | sample P32metaG_FD_120480 | JGI IMG/M metagenome (GOLD analysis project Ga0182024, IMG submission 120480) | Permafrost microbial communities from Stordalen Mire, Sweden - P3-2 metaG (Illumina Assembly) | ecosystem: Environmental > Terrestrial > Soil > Wetlands > Permafrost | place: Sweden: Stordalen... | reverse complement strand
GCAACCTCGCTCACCTTCCCATCGACTGCAGTAGGTACGACGAGCACGCTTCCGGTGACGGTAACCAACACGGGCCTGGGCAACCTGACCGTGACTTCGATCAGCAACAGCGGCACCAACCCCACCGACTTCAGCCACACCAGCAACTGCGGTGGCGTCTCAATTGCGCCCAACGGCACCTGCACAATTCAGGTCACGTTCACTCCGTCCGGGACCAGCACTTTCTCGGCGACGCTGAACATCACCGACAACGCCCCCGGGTCACCGCAGTCAGTGACGCTGAGCGGAACGGGAACCGCAGGACCGGCAGTGACGCTGTCGACAACGTCGCTCAACTTCCCGTCGACTTCAGTAGGTACGACGAGCACGCTTCCGGTGACGGTAACCAATTCGGGGGGGGCTACCCTGACTGTGACCGCGATCGGCAACAGCGGAACCAACCCCACCGACTTTACTCATACCAGCAACTGCGGCGGCCTCCAGATCGCGCCCGGCAGCTCCTGCACGGTCCAGGTAAGCTTCACTCCGGCGGCGACCGGCAGCTTCTCGGCAACACTGAACATCACCGACAACGCCACCGGGTCACCGCAGTCGGTTACTCTGAGCGGGACGGGAACCAATCCACCGGCGGTTTCTCTTTCGGCTACCTCGCTCACCTTCCCATCCACTTCAGTAGGTACGACGAGCACGCTTCCGGTGACGGTAACCAATACGGGCGGGAACAACCTGTCTGTGACCGCGATCGGCAACAGCGGAACCAACCCCACCGACTTCACTCATACCAGCAACTGCACCGGCAACATCGCGCCCGGCAGTTCCTGCACGGTGCAGGTGAGCTTCACTCCGGCGGCGACCGGCAGCTTCTCGGCAACACTGAACATCACCGACAACGCCACCGGGTCACCGCAGTCGGTTACGCTGAGCGGGACGGGAACCAATCCACCGGCGGTTTCTCTGTCGGCAACCTCGCTCACCTTCCCATCGACCGAAGTGGGTACGACGAGCACGCTTCCGGTGACGGTAACCAATACGGGCGGGAACAACCTGTCTGTGACCGCGATCGGCAACAGCGGAACCAACCCCACCGACTTCACTCATACCAGCAACTGCAGCGGCAACATCGCGCCCGGCAACTCCTGCACCGTGCAGGTGAGCTTCACTCCGGCGGCGGCCGCCAGCTTCTCGGCAACACTGAACATCACCGACAACGCCACCGGGTCACCGCAGTCAGTGACGCTGAGCGGAACGGGAACCGCAGGACCGGCAGTGACGCTTTCGGCAACTTCGCTCACCTTCCCATCGACTGCAGTAGGTACGACGAGCACGCTTCCGGTGACGGTGACCAATACGGGCGGGAACAATCTGTCTGTGACCGCGATCGGCAACAGTGGAACCAACCCCACCGACTTCACTCATACCAGCAACTGCGGCGGCCTCCAGATCGCGCCCGGCAGCTCCTGCACGATCCAGGTAAGCTTCACTCCGGCAGCGGCCAGCAGCTTCTCGGCAACACTGAACATCACCGACAACGCCACCGGGTCACCGCAGTCGGTTACTCTAAGCGGAACTGGGCATTAGTCGCTCTGGTCCAACACCCCCAGATCGCGGCCGATTGAACTTGCGCAATGAGGCGCTGCATTGCGGCTTTTCATGGCAATGGTCTCTCCGATCCGAAGGACCGTACCAGTCCGAATATGTACACGGTTGACGTTTTGCGGGTCTGGGGGAGAGCCGGTTCAGGAAATTCGGACAGGGGTTTAAGTGGAAGTTCTGTTTTTCGGTTTTTGCTGCCAAAGTTTCTGGCAGGCGGTTGAAGTTGACCGGGTCGCGATGTTGCCATTATCCCCGTATCGATTGACCGACAGAACCACTTTATCGCATTCTGAAGCCGGTCGGTGAAGCAGAGGCGGGCCCTGCTGGAGAGCAACCCGCCAAGGAATAACCGGCTGGAGACTCATCGACGCCGATTAGCGCCGGGAGTGGGTACGACTGCCGCTCCCGGCCTTTTCTTTCAACATCGGTTGATAGATCTGCCCATGCTTCAGAAAACTCAAATTTTCCACGAAGCAAGTTCCACCACCGCCCATTTCACCCACAAATCCTGCAATAGAGCCCAAGAATCGGCAGAAAAATCGGTCGGCAAAGGCCGCAGGTTTTGAGCTCGATTTGACGAAGAAGGGCGGCGCATGAAAACCTCGTAGGTAAAGATTCTTATTGTTCATAGAAGGCCGGCTTAAGAATCGGCTCGTAAGAGTCGGCGTGAACGAAGAGCCTCGGTTCAACCGCACAGGTTAATAAGCCTGAGTCACGATTGGGCCTTGTGCGCAAACGAACGGAATCCAGGAGCTAAAGTACAGGGTGAATACAGGATCCGATAGTGAGTTCTCTCTCCGCGATCTGCTGCGGATTTTTGACAGGAGGCGACGAGTTCTGCTGGGGACCGCTCTCGCAGTTTTTCTCTTGGCGGCGTTGGCCTGTGTCATTATGACGCGCCGGTATCAAGCCAAAGGTGTTTTTGCGTTGCAGAAGTCGAGTTCCGACTCCCTTGATTTGGAAGGATTGATGGGTGGCGGAGGAGGTGGAGCTGCTGATTCCCTCTCGGTCAACATTGACATGCAAACACAGGTCGACATCCTGAAATCGGACACCTTAGCTCTGCTGGTCATCAAGGAACTGAATCTGGAACAGAATGCGGACTTTCGTCCGAAATTCAGTTTGATGGGAACGGTGCTTGGCCTGATTTCTCCGGCGGGTCCCAAGGATCCCGCGGGTGCAAGTCTTGACAACTCGCCTTTGCGGCGCACGCGAGTGCTGAAGACATTTGGCACACAACTTTCAGTCAAGGCCATTGCTGGCACGAGGCTGATTGAAGTTGATTTTAGCAACCGCGATCCGAAGGTCGCAGCGGAGGTGGTCAACCATCTGATCCAGGCGCTTATTGATTACACTTTCCAGACAAGGTTTAACGCGACCAACCAGATTTCGGGCTGGCTGGAGAGCCAACTCGGCGACCTGCGCAAACAAACGCAGGATCTGCAGGCCAAAGTCGTCGCCCTACAGCAGAGCAGCGGGATATTTGGAGTGGGCGGAACAGACCTTCAAGGTAAACCCGTGGTCTACAGTCCGGTTCTTGACCGGTTGCAACAGTCGTCCGCGCTTCTGACACAGGCGGAGATAAGCCGCGTAGTGAAAGAGTCCGTCTATAAGATCGCAAATACTGGAAATGCAGAACTGATCTCGCAACTTTCCGGCACGGGAATCGGCGGTCCATCTTCTCAAGGACTTGCTAACTCCCTTTCACTTATTCAAAGCCTCCGAACCCAGGAGGCGACGCTGAATGCGCAGATCGGGCAGGACGCTTCGCAACTCGGCCAGAACAACCCCAAGTTGGTAGAAGAAAAGGCATCGCTGAGTAGCGTCGAGAATTCGCTGCAAATGGAAATTAACCGCGTTATGATGCGGGCCAAGAACGATTACGACATCGCCGTGCAGACTGAGGACGGAGCACGAAATATCTACAATCAGGATCAGACCGCGGCCGAAAAATTGAATGATAAGACGATCGGATACACGTTGGTTTCGAGGGAAGCGGAGCAAAGTGACCTTTTATATCAGGATCTGCTGAAGCGTCTGAGGGAGGCCGGGATTCTTGAAGGCCTTCACTCCTCGAATCTGACGATAGTGGACAGAGCCAGTCCGCCTAGCAGTCCGAATCGTCCCAACGTTCCTGTATACCTCGCACTCGGTGCATTCCTTGGGGTATTTCTTGGAGGCGGGGCGGCTCTGCTGACGGATGCCATCGATAACAAGGTCCAGAGTACTGATGAGATTGAAGGGATGCACCTTCCTCTTTTGGGGATTGTCCCGGAGGTTAAGTCTTCACAGATGATCGGGAATCCGATCCTAATGAGCGCGGGCGATTCGGCGTTTGGCGAGGCGATCCGTAGCTTGCGCACCGCTCTGATGATCTCACGAGGCGGTGCTCCGCCACAGGTCCTGGTCGTCACGAGCGGCACTCCCGAGGAGGGGAAGTCGACAGTTTCCCTAAATTTGGCAGCAGCGCTTTCCCATTACAACAAGAGGGTACTGCTTCTAGAGGCCGACATGCGGCGCCCGGTATTGAAACGTCGGTTGCATTTAAATTCAGTGGGCGGGCTCAGCGTGCTTCTTTCCGACCAGTCTGGGCCGCCGATAGAGCCGAACTCATTGTCCGAATACCCGAACCTGCACATTCTTCTTGCGGGCCCCCCGCCGCCGTACCCATCGGAGTTGCTGGGATCGCCCGCTCTGCCGCCGCTAATCGACCGCTGGCGCCAAACCTACGATTTCATAGTGATCGATTCTCCGCCGATTCTGCCGGTTACCGACGTGCAGATATTGATGCCATTCGCGGATTCCACAGTTCTGGTGGCATGCGCGGGGAAGACTACTCGACTGGCACTGCATCGCTCTTACAAGCTCTTGATTCCACATGTTAAGGATCCTGCACGGCCCTCGATCGGAGTGTTGCTGAACCGGGTCTCGATAGATTCGGCTGCGTACTACGGGTACTATGGTAATTATGGGTACAAGAGCTATTATCATCAGGGTGGAGGGGAAAATGATAAGGGTTAGCGCTCTTGCGGCATTGATCTGGTGCGGCGTTTGCGGCGTCTGCTGCTGGCCCCAGCAGGATAGTCTTCTGATCGGGCCTGGCGACCAGGTACAAGTGCAGGTGCTCGAGGCTCCGGAACTCGCGCAGACCGTGCGCGTGACCGACGACGGAACTGTTCCTCTACTTCTCGGCGGGAATGTGAAGATTGGCGGCATGTCCGCGGCAGGCGCGGATGCTGCCATTCAGCAGGCGTTGATCGCAGGCGGCTTCGTCCTTAATCCGCATGTAAACGTCACTTTGGTCCGATCTGCGACCGAGAATGTGAGCGTAATGGGACAAGTGCATACACCCGGCAGCTATTTTGTCAGCACGCCGCGCTCGGTTGTGGATGTACTTGCGCTTGCCGGCGGTGTTACAGAACTTGCGGATAGAAATATCATGATCGAGCGTCACGGTACCAAAGAGAAGGTCAATTATTTCCTGTCCAACAAGCCCTCGGAGGCGTTCGAAAAAAACGTCGAAGTCGATCCGGGAGACATCGTATTTGTTCCCAAAGTCGATGTCGTCTATGTTCTCGGCGACGTGTACCGTCCCGGCGGTTATGCCATGGCGACGAACAACTCGAAGTTGACGGTGCTGGAGGCCGTCACGCTTGCTGGCTCGACGCAGCCCAGCGCAGTGCCGTCGCATGCGAAGCTGATCCGGAAGGAGCCAGACGGAAGCTACGTGGAGATCCACCTTCCCCTCAGCGATATGCAGAAAGGCAAGCGATCAGATATGGCTGTCGCGCCTGACGATATCATTTATGTTCCATTCAGCTACATACGGAACATGGGCAGCGGACTTACAACTTTAGTATCGTCCGCGGCCTCGGCATCGATTTATCACTACTGAGGCAGTTGCTGCAAGTGCCCGGTAATTAGATTGTGACGAGAGATTGATCAGCTTCTTCCGCACTCGACTAATCCCGTATTTGAGGGAGAAGAGTCGTTGAATTATCTGTATCAGCCTTGGAAATTCCAACTCGGAAGCAACAAGAACGAATGAGCCGGATACTGATTACGGGCGGTTCGGGATTTATCGGGACAAATCTCGTTGACTCTCTGGCCTCGCGAGGATTCGAGGTGCTGAATTTCGATGTGCGGGCGCCGTTGAATAACGAGCACGGGCGATTCTACCGGGCAGGGGACATTCTCGATGCGGACCGGCTCAAAGAAGTGTTGCGCGAGTTTCATCCGGATTGCGTCGTTCATCTGGCTGCCCGTACGGATTTGCTCGGCGGCTCAGTCGACAACTATCAGGCGAACACAGCGGGCGTTCAAAACCTGATTGAGGCCATCCGGCGCCAACCGTCCGTGCGACGCGCGATTTTCGCCTCGTCGCGCTACGTCCACCGCACGGAGGTTCAGCCGCAGGGCGACTGCGAGTACTCGCCCTTCACGGCATATGGCGAAAGCAAGGCAGCAGGGGAGGGAATTGTCCGTCGCGGCAATCTCGAGATTCCTTGGCTGCTGATCCGGCCCACGTCAATATGGGGGCCCTGGTTCGACATTCCCTATAAGGGGTTTTTTGCCGCGGTTCGCAAAGGAGTCTACGTGCATCCTGCGGGTGAAAAACTGCACAAGACCTACGGGTTTGTCGGTAACGTGGTGCACCAGATTCGCGCATTCCTCGAGGCCCCCACCGGCCTGGTTCATGCGAAGACTTTTTATGTGGCGGACTATAAGCCGCTGGAGGTGAGGGAGTTTGCCGAGCTGATCCGCGGGGCCTTCGGAGCACCGCCTGTGCGCGATGTGCCGTTGATCTTGATGAAGACTCTGGCGGCTGGCGGCGATGTGATCAAGAAGCTGGGCATGCGGAATCCTCCGTTGACGTCTTTCCGCCTCAACAACCTCAGGGCGCAAATGACTTATGACTTGTCGGCTACGGAAAGTGTGGTAGGCCCGTTGCCGTACGATCTCAGGCAAGGCGTCGAACTGACGGTCGAGTGGATGAAAGAATACGATTGAATAGACACGGTTCAAATCCGATGCATGAAACCTATCAGGAGAATTTTGCGCCACAGCTCGACGATGTCCGTGCGTCAACGGCCTTGTCTTTGTCGATGCTACTGCGATTTGGCATTGCCGTGCTGACGATCTCCTTGATGGTGGGGGGGGGGCTCCCGCAACTGGAAATGGCCCTGTTCAACGGCAACATTCCAATTCCGATAGGTTACGACGCTTATCTCCTCTGCATTTTGCTCGGCGTTGCCGTGCTCCTCGAGACAAAATTCTCCGGGGGCGGTCTGGCTCTGCCTATCTTTCTCCTCGTGGCCTTTCTCCTTCTCGACGCTATACACCTCTTTTTCAATGAAAACGTCGCGGCCATCGAGGTCATTCACACCTACATGGGGTTCTACTTAACGCTAATCATCGGGGCAGGTGCCACAATACTCCGCGTCCGCATGAACGAACGGCTGCTGACGTCGCTCATCATCGTCGTGTTCGCTATCAGCATCGTTATTTCAGCCATGCAGGTCATAACAAACAGCGCGGTGCTTCCCACCCAGAGCAACGACCAGACGTGGGTCGTCTCATCAGATATGTTCCTAGGAGGGCAGTCACAACGTGCGTTCGGCCTCTTTTCAAGCGGTCTGGGCCTGGGGCTGTTCTGTTCTTTCGTTGGCGCATTGGGCGCGAGTTATTGCCGGACGTGGAAGGGATCGTTAATCGGATTACCTCTTTTAGCCGCGTCCGCATTCGGATGTTATGCAACGCTCACGCGAGTCGCGATCATAGCCCTCATTTGCTGCGTCGTAACCGTTTTTGTCTTCTCTAGAAGACATTGGCGGCGAGCGGCAATTTGGCTTCCGTTGGTGTGGGCTCTCGTTGCGCTTATCACGGTGGCCCAGGCAGTGACCGGCGCAGGCAACCGGTCTGAAACTCTTGCCAATACCGACTCGGTGAATGTCAGATTCCAAGAGTGGGAAGCATCGATTTTGACCTTTGCGTCAGCGACGCCAGCCGAACAGATTCTGGGGCAAGGTATTGCTCCGGGAAACTCAAATCAATCTGGCGCGGTTCAGCCGGCCAAGCGTTTCCCATTTCCGATTGACAACATCTCAATTGTTCTCCTCTCGTATGTCGGAGCGCTGGGAGTCATTGTCACTGGTTTCTTTTTTGTGATGGCTTGGCTTTATGTCTACAGGCGAGCGATATCGGGTGGATCGCACCTGCAAATCGCCGTGGCGGCCTTTTGGTCGACCATATTGTTCGCAGGGAGCTTTAATGTAACACTTGGCCCACTGGGGGCTTTACTACTTGTCTCGGCGCTGTGCGAGCCAAATCATTTAAAGCGGCCTATTCAGTTGTCGAGGTGAAATGCTGTCTGCGACTACGAGTCATATCCGAAACTCCAAAGGAGGATGCATGGAAACTTTCTCACGCGCGTACAAGCTGGTTGGGGTGGTCCTTGCCTTTGCCGTTAGCCTGTTTGCTGTCGGCCAAAGCGTGCAACCCCTCGCAGGGAACCCTGGAAACGTATTTCTGTCCGGTCAGCCCGTTTCGATAAGCATGCCGCCTGGCAGCAACAATGAGTGGCAGGTGCTCGATTATGAAAGGAACGTTGTAGCGCGCGGCGAATCTCAGGGAGGCCGTGCGAATTTGGGGAAACTGGGCGTAGGATATTACCGCATCCTGCGCGGCGACGGAACCGGAGTAACCACAGTGGCGGTGATTTCGCCCCTGTTAGCGCCGACGCCGGCGAACTCGCCGATTGGAGTCAATACGTCCGCGCCGTGGTTCTATAGCACGCCAGAACAGTGGCAGGCCGTCATGAACCTGGCCACTCTGGCAGGGATGAATTGGGTCAGAGACTGGTATCACTGGCAAGAATTAGAGCCAACTCGGGATGTTTTCTATCCACCAAATAGATACGACACCGTCGTCAATATCGAGCATGGGGACGGACTCCATAACATCGAAGTGATGTCCCAAATGGCTGCTCCATGGGTCAGGGTCACAGGAACGCCTCCCCACAGATTCCCAAGCGACCTCCGCGACGCTTACAACTTTTATCGCCAGCTCGCGGCTCGTTGGCGCGGAAAAGTGGACGCTTTCGAAACTTGGAACGAGCCTGACTTCATGAGCACCGGCGCGGAAATCGCCAGCTTTCAAAAGGCCGCCTATCTAGGCTTCAAGGCGGGAAATCCAGCAGCTATCGTCTGCTTGAGTCCTTGGGCCAAGCCTCAGGCAGGAATGATTCAAGACTTCATCGACAATCAGGTTGAACCATATTTCGATGTGTATGACTTTCATACGTACGCACCCGTGGATCGGTTGCCACAATTTTTCGCTGTACACGACCAAAGTTCGGCCGGGAGGCCCCTTTGGGTTTCGGAGTTCGGCGCGCCCGAACCGTGGGCCGGCGATTCCAATTCCGATGAGCCTTCGCTTGCCAACCTGCGTGCACAGACTGAGCAGGTACCGAAATTGTTTGCTGCGATCCTGGAAGAGAATGTTCAACTAGCAATGTATTTCATACTGGGGGATTTTGTTGAGGGGCCCAGTCAGTTTGGTGCCCTTCATAAAGATCTGACACCGAGGCCCGCTTACCTCGCACTCGCGGCAGTCGGGCGGCTCTTGGCGGGAGCGCATCCGATTGGACGAGTCCTAGGCCTCAGCGGAAGTGCAAGCGGAGACAATAGTGTTTCTCTCTACGCATTCCGAGCTTTTCCCGACGGCAATGCTCGCGATGTCATTGTCGCTTGGTCCGATCGAGGTAGCCCGGTCATTTCGTTTCCGTCGCATCCTACTGCCGCGTACGACGGTCTAGGAAGGTCCATGTCGCTTGCGTCTGGTTCAGGCGGATTGCCGCTCAATTCGGCACCCGTGTTCATCCTATTTCCCGAGGGATCAGTAAAGGCCTGGGCCTCAAGTACACAAGCAAGCAGGATTACTCTCGCCGCTCCTCCTACGAGGCCGATTCGAACAATGGGCGGCGGACCGTCTCCTGTTGTCCTCCAGGCCTTATTTTCACCGGATCAGGTTGTCCAGCAGCAGATGCCCTCCGCGCTGCCCAATAGTTCAGTGGATAAAATTCCGATGGGGCCAAATCAGTCGATTCAACTTTTCGCCTATAACTTCTCGGATAAGTCCTTGAGCGAAACGCTGCAGGTTGAGGTGCCTAAAGGCTGGGCCTACTCATTGGACAGCAGGACTCTGGCTCTACCTCCGGGAAGCAGGGTCCAGATCCCTTTTACCCTAACGATCGGAGCGGGATCACAGCAGAATCCGGGAACAGTAATAGTGCGGGCGAATGGGGCTGAGGACAGTGGGGCGGTGCTTTCGTTCGAACTGACGCACTAGGTGTTCGCCCCGAGTTGTCGCGCAGGTTGGGTCGTCGCTCCTCGCCGCGCCCGAATGGGAAGAGTACCCGGATTGAAGGCGTCGCACCAACTCATGGGAAGTTGTGATCGTTCTGACCTGGCACTCGAGCATGTTCCAGTACGATTGTTAGGGACGATCTTCGATCGCGAGGAAGCTGGCCTCTTGAGTCCGATGGCCTGCTCCCTCATTTCAGTGTAGCCAGTTTGCAGGCACTTCAATACCAGGGCGGATTGAGAGGTTCCCCCAAAAATCATGTCCAGTTCCGGTTTCGCTCTCCGTCAAAAGCTAGAGCGCTCAACTGCAGAGTCGGTGATTTCTCGGGCCAGAAGCTATAATTTCAACGTCAACTGGTTGCAACTGTTGCGGCGAATCAATCCTGGGAAGGGCGGAGTGGATGCGAGAGGAACTGACAATGTTGATCATCGGAATCAAAAGAGCGCCAAGCGGATTTTTCAGTGCGACCATATCGCTAATAATTGTATCGCTCATCGTTTACTTGCTACCGGATTATCAAGAAGTCCCAAATGTTCCCGACCTCTTGATGGCATAGATGGCCTTGACGGCGCTGGGAGTGATCTGCGGAATAATTGCGACATTCAGATACTCCAAATGGTGGCTAACTGCGGCAGGGTTCAATGCCATCCTACTGATGCTGTTTCTATTGTAAGCGTTGAGGACAGCTTTCATTTAGCCACGACTCTGAGCTGAGTCTGGCTCGGGATTGATGGGTCCAGCGGGCCGCTTTCCTGACGGCAGAAGCAAAAGAAGCTGTGCGTGTTCGAAAGATGAGTCTTATCGACAGGCGTGCCGAAAATGAGGAGGGGATCGGAGGCAGGATCCTTCCCGTGCTGGCGATCGACACTATGGGGTAGCGAATTCTCCAATATCTCCAGATACCGGAACACGGGCTGAATCAGCGCGCAGAGTTCTTCGTAGGAGTTTTCCTTGAAGTGAAATTTGTTGACGCCTGTGCAGAGTTGCGAATTCGGTGTTGCGATCAGCGCCATGCCGCCAGGCGCGAGTATTCGGCTCAACTCACGGAGGTGAGTTGCCTGTCTTGATAGGTGCTCAAAATTCTCTGAGGAAAAGATGAAGTCAAAGCTGTCGTCGGGAAACTCGATTTTGTGCGCGTCCATTACTCGAAAATCGGGCCGGGAGTATTTTGACTTGGAATAACGGACTGCTGACTTCGAATTGTCGATCCCCACTACTGAACTTGCGAATCCAGCCAGGTAGTCGGAGCCATATCCCGTTCCGCAGCCGACATCGAGAACCCGCTTGCCTGCCACAAACTGAGCCGCGAATTTATAGACCTTGAAGTGGTTGACGAAAATCGGATCGGGGAAGTCCGGATTCACCCGTTCTGGCGTAGGCACATAGCCCGTTTTTAGAAAGTAAGGAATGTGCCTGGTGAATCGATATACCCTACCAAGCATCTTTCTCATCGTCGTGCTCCGGCAAAGTGGGGTTTCGGTAGTTGGTATGAGGAATCCCTGCGCAAGGTTAGCCATGGCGAGCCCATCGCGACCCTCGCCGGATATTCCTGAGCTTCGCGCCCAACCGAGGAGTCGAGAGCCTTCACGCAAGCCTTTGCTGGGCGGACGGCCAGCGTTACGAAGTTGCCGGCTTGGAGTAGGCAGGAACTATGCATTGCCAACTCTTTGCAAAGACTATATCAAGGTGTAACTCAAGCCGGCAAGGGAAATCGTGGAAGAGGACAAGCGCCTAGAAATCCCCATGAAGGGCGTTCCGCCGAACGGTTATTACCACCCCACACTTCGATCTGTTTGCGGAAACGTCGGCTCTTGATGGATCATGTATCCTAAGCGTTCGTCTTTGAGTACGCCGCCCCTCGCGACAGCCGACCCGATAGCCAAAGCAGGAGTAACACATTCAGAATTGCTAGGAGGCCGTCGCAAACTAAGCTGGACCACGCAGCACCTATCCAACCAAAGGCCGGTATCCACCACAGGTTCAATAGGACATTTGTACCCGCCACTGTAAACTGTGCGGCGGTTCGCAGATTCTGTCGCCCAAGGGCAGTGAGGGCACTGCCTGTCATGAAGTGAACTCCACGAAGGAGCGGAATCCAACACAGCCAGCGCAAGACAAGCAAAGCCGCAGAGAAATCCCGTCCGACCATTCGCGGGATTAGTGGGGCCAACAGCATCGTCCCTGCCGCGATTGCGATCCCTAGCACGACCGCTATTCGCGCCGACTTGAAACCAAACCTTGCCACCGCCGGAGCACTTTGTTGACTCAAGCGAAACGATCTGGGAATTGTCGCGAGAACAATGGCATACATCGGCGTAGTGCAGAAGTCAACGATTCTATATGCAAGGGAGTAGAAGCCAGTTTCCTTGTGCAGGCCGTAATGGCTGAGCATGGTTTTGTCAACATCATTATAAAGAGCTTGTGTCGTCCCTGCGAAAGAAAAGCCGATCCCCTCCCACATACGCGATCTGACTAGTCTCAAGTCGAAGGAGGGTGATCCTATCTCCCGCTGCACCCAGACGAGTGACATGACTGCGGCCAAAGCAGAAGCTACCAATACCCCGACGGACCACTGTACCGCCGTGGCACGATGCATTGTTGCCAGCATTAGAATCAACAGAACAATGCGAACGAGGTTGGAAAGAAAGCTCAGGGAAGCCGACGAGCGCATCTTCTCAAGAGTCTGAAACACCGTGCCGGCCAAAACAGAAACTTGACCTAAAAAACAGTTCGCGATGGCCAGAACTGCAAAGATCGCAGTGCTATGAATGTTGGTGAGATTCGGACCCGCGAAGACGGCGAGACTCGCGATCAGGAATGTCATGATCGAAGTGAGGAATAACATGTTTCCCCAATAAACCGGGGCCAGCGATTGATCGATGCTCACGTAGCGCATGAAGAGCATGTTTGAACCCAAGGCGCTGTAGGGAGAAAGGATATTAACGAACGCGAATGCGCCTGCAAAAATGCCGTACTCTGTGACACCCAACAACCGAGCAAGAAAAATGAAGGACGCTACCTGCAAGAAAAAATTTGCGCCCTGGCCGAGCAGCATCCAAAAGGCACTGCGTGCCAGCCCGTGCTGGATAATGCCTTTCAGATAAGCAATTAATTGCGACATCTACTACCTTTACGACAATCGTGGCATCGCACAGGACGCATGAGCGCAACCATGTAAATTGCATCCAACTTTAGCTGGAAGCGAGACTTGCGTACACGCGATGAGCCGCATTGTGGACAGCGGAGGGTGGAACTGGACGCCATACATTCATTATGCAACACGATTGCGTCATTCGGATGAACGCACGAAAACCGGGTGGTGGGTCAGTTTGGATTTGCGCACGTCTTGCTGGTCTGCCTATAATCTTCCTCACAAGAGGGGGCCCCCGTGGGATTTGCGAACAATTCAGACCTAGATTGGAAGAGGTGGGGAAAAAAACCATACTTCGGCGTGCTCACCAATCCAAAATATCTCGGCCAGAGCCCTAGCCAAACATGTCTGAAATTTGCCCCCGCCGGTCGTCTGTCCGATGATCTTGTTGTCAAGACGAGAACACGGGAGGGCGACCGGTGGAGACATTCACAAGGCTGTTTGGGAGCCTGCTGCTCTTTGTATACCACTGTTTTGACCGGGTAGTAATCAACGGGTATTTGAGCGGCCTTGCCCGGCCGGGACAGGTTGTTCATTTCTTTCAGAACGTGGTTGGCGAGCCGGTGATCGGCAAGGATGTGTTGTCGCGCCGGACCAACGAGCATCGGGCATGGGTGGAGGCGTTTGCCAGTACCCACGCCCCCATCGAATGGGCGGAGCCGAAGGTGCGCAAGGAGGATTATGTTCGTCCCGCCCTGCGCCGCATGGAACCGGCCGGGCGGCACGGCGTGTATTTCATCCTGAAAAGCATGGAACAGGGTCAGACGTTCCGCTCCGCATTGCCTCGCTTTGCCACCGCCGATCCCAACTACGGCATCCTGGCTCGCCAGCGGAGCCGCTTCACACACTATTACTTCTACATCCGCGACGAAACGCTGGGGCCGATGGTGATGCGGGTAGCTTCGTTCTTTCCCTTTCAGACCACTTACTATCTGAACGGCCACAGCTTCATCGAGAAGGAGCTATGCCGCGAGAAGGTCGGCGTTCACAAGAACGACAACGCCTTTCTGGCCGTCTCCGACCCGCAGGCGCTGCAAGCAGCAGCCGACCGCTTCACCTCCGAAGTCATCCGCCAGCGGCTCGAATACTGGACGCTGATCCTGGGGCCGAAGTTCTCCAAGCGCGAACGGGCGGCGATGAACCTGCGCCGGTTCTATGCCGTCAGCCAGATCGAATACTGCCGCAACTTCATCTTCAAACGCAGCTTTCCCATCCACAAGATCTTCGAGCGCGACTGTGAAATCGGCGTGTGGCGCATGACGGCCAACAGGATCGTCGAGGTGTTCGGGCAGCGCGTCACCAGGGAACTGAAGGGCAAGCTGAACACGGTCGTCGATCAGATCGAGCATGGTTATCACATCTTTCGCGCCTACTATCGCAACCCCTTCATCAAGCAGTACGAGAAGTTCTCGACCTATCTGCGCAACGAGGCCTGTTCCAACAACCTGGCCGATTTCGGCCTGAAGAAGGGCTTGGAGCATCTCACCCAAGTGCGCGAAAAGGTGCTCGCCGTTACCGGCCGATTCGCCGCTTTCCAGGCCCAATGGCTGAACGTGCATGTCGACTTTCCGCTGCTGCAAAGGCTGGCGCTGCCCATCGCTGTTGGCACGGCGACGTATCCCAGCATCAAGATCCACGACACGCGCATCATCCGCCTCATGGAAGTGCTGCTGCACGGCGGTACGGTGGTATCCGGCTGGAGCACACGCCAGATCCACGAGGCAATCCTGACCAGTTTCGCCATCGGCCCAGACCGCTATGGCCTCAATCAACTCCGCTACGATCTGCGCAAACTGAAAGCTCATGGGTTGCTTGCCCGGGACGGAAAGCGCTACGCCTATCGGCTGACAGAGAAAGGAACCAAGGTCGCGCTGCTTTTCATCCTCTTCCATAAACAGCTCTGCGGCCCGCTCGCCAACAGCCTCTTTCACCATCGGCCCGACGTTGCCCCACAGCCCAACAGCAAGCTCGAAACTGCTTTCCGTAAAGCCGACCACTCCATCCAAAACATCATTCAACTGCTGAAAGCTGCCTGAATTTCTTGAAGTATTCTTGTTTACGAATGAAGGGGTAAGAATCTAAGGGGGTTAAGGCAACATTGGATTGCTCGCAAGGCGGCCTGGCTTCTCTTTGGTCAGGGTGTGAACTTTTTTCTTCAGGCTGCCTATTTCATCCTGCTTGCCCGATTGCTGGGCGTGACCGAGTACGGGATCTTCGCCGGCGCCTTCAGTTTGGTGAATATTGTCGCTCCGTATACCAAGCTCGGCTCCAATATGATCTACATGCGCTATGTGACCGCCGACCGCTCGAAGGCGGCTGTCTATTGGGGCAATGCGCTGCTCATCACTGCCGGCATCAGTATTCTCGTTGCGGTCGTCTTTTTTTTTTGGTCCCGCAATCACGCATGTGAACAGCCGCATGATCTTCTTGATCCTGATTCTGGGTAATTGCCTGTTTACTCAAGTCGCGGCTTTTGCAAGCACCGTATTTCAAACAGCGGACAAGATGCGCCTGACCGCCATGCTAAACTTTTTGAGCAACCTCGCGCGTCTCATAATCCTGGTTGCTATGGAGGTCACGATGCGTCACGCGACCGCCTTTCAGTGGTCCATTGCCGTGCTGGTGGCTTCGACTGCGGCATGTATTTTGGCGATGATCTGGGTTCGGTCCGAGGTGGGGCCGCTGGCATTCAGCTTTGACTTGATTCGGCGGCACCTCGCGGAGGGACTAGGCTTTTCGTTCGCCGGGACCACGCAATCCTTGTACAACGATGTCGACAAGACCATGCTGAGCCATTACGGGATGGTAATGCAAAATGGCTTTTATACGCTGGCATACAGAATTGTCGATTTCGCAACTTCTCCTATTGCTGCCCTCGACGGCGCGGCCCTGCCACGCTACTTTCGCTTGAGCCACGAAAGCATGACTGCCGTGATTCGGCTTGCGGCAAAGTCCGCAATGACCGCCGTGTTGTTGGGGCTGGCCATCGCTGCGGGGCTCAGGGTCACAGTTCCGTGGGTTCCGCGCCTGGTAGGACGCGACTTTTCCGGAGTCGTGATCGCGCTGCGCTGGCTATG
>Ga0182024_10013199_pt1 | contig 16186 bp, 6 predicted proteins | sample P32metaG_FD_120480 | JGI IMG/M metagenome (GOLD analysis project Ga0182024, IMG submission 120480) | Permafrost microbial communities from Stordalen Mire, Sweden - P3-2 metaG (Illumina Assembly) | ecosystem: Environmental > Terrestrial > Soil > Wetlands > Permafrost | place: Sweden: Stordalen... | reverse complement strand
GACACCGGCACGCCGGGCGTCGATAGCGGATTGTTGTTGTGATCCTCGAGCTGGGCCGTGACATTGGCCGGGAACAGGGCCCCCGCCATCACCGTTGCCGGCGGCGAGAAGGAAAAGGCGAAATGGTTGCCGAAGACCTCGAAAGCGCTGGAAATCACCGAGGGGAACGACCCGCCCGCCGCCTGCAGTGTGTAGCCGATGCCGACATTGTCGAGCGACAGATTCGGGAAGGTGGCCGTACCGTTGACAGCCGTCACGGTGGTCGTGCCGCTCAGCGTGGACACGCCGGGGTTGCTGGCGAGGGTGAGGGTGACACTGCCGGAGAAGGTCGGATCGACGTTGCCGTTGGCATCGGTCGCCGCCACGGTGACGGAGAACAGGGTGTTGTAGACAATGGTGTTCGCGGGCGGCTGGACGGTGAAAGTCAGCTGGCTGGCTGTAACCTGGATCGCCGTGGAAATGGCCGAGGTCAAGCCGGCGCTGGCCGCCTGGATCGTGTAACCGGAGCCGATATTGTTCAAGGTGAGATTCGCGAAGCTGGCCACGCCGGCGACGCACGTTGCGGTCACCGTTCCACCCAGAGTCGAGCCGCCGGGATTGCTCGCCAGGGTCAGGGTCACGTTGCCGGTAAACGTCGTATCGACGTCGCCGAAGGAATCGGTCGCCTCAACAGTCAGGCCGAAGCCGGTCCCCGCGACAACACCGGCGGGCGGCTCGGCGGTGATGGTGAGCTGGCTGGCCGTGACGTTGAAGGGGCTTGACGTCGCCCCCGTCAGCAACGGGGCGCTGGCCGTCAGTGTGTAACCGATGCCGATCTTGTTCAGCGTCAAACCGGGGACGGTGGCGACGCCGTTGACCGCGGTGACGGTCAAGGTGCCGCCGAGCGTCGCCCCGCTCGGATTGTTGCCCAGGGCAAGCGTCACCTGCCCGTTGTAGCCGCCCACCGCGGTGCCGATCAGGTTGATGGCATCGACGGTAATGGTGAACGCCTGCCCCGCCTGGACATTGCTCGGCGGCAGGATGGCGAGCCCGCTATAGGGGACATTGGATACCGCCAGGGCGCCCATGTTGATCTGTGGCGTGGCGGCGTAGGTCGGCACGTCGCCGCGCTCATCGGAGACGAGATAGACCGGCGCCCCGTTCAGGTGCGTCGCCGCCGTGGTGGCGTTGGCCCCGCGCACCACGGTCATCACGCCGGCCGCCGTCATGGCCGTCACTTGCATCTGTTCACCGTCCACCTGGATCGTGAAGTATGAGCCGCTGGCCAGTGCCGCCAGGGCTGCCTGCGCGAAGACGCTCGCAGAGGATACCGAGATGGTGGTCACGCCAGTCGTCGCCACGGCCGCGGACAAGGTGGTCACCGCCCCAGCCGTGTCGATGGCCGGGCTGCCGTTGACGAGCGGAATCGTCTGCGGCGGCGTGGTCGGTGCATTGGGCCCGCCGTTGCTGCCGAGCGTGCCGATGCCGGTGTTCGACGGATTGAGGATATTGCCGGCGCCGCCCGCGATGCCGGAACCGGTCGTGTTGCCGACGAGCGAGAAGTTTGCCGTGATGGTGCCGCCGGCCGTGTCGATGTCCGGGTCGGTGGTCGCGGTATTGCCGGCGACGATGGTGTTGATCAGCGTGGCGGTGCCGGAGTTGAACATGCCGCCAGGAGCGGAGCCGGTGCCGGTATTGCCGGTGATAGTGCAGTTGACCACCGTCAAGGTTCCGCTGCTGGAAACGGCCCCGGCGCTGGCACCGGTATTTCCCGTCAAGGTCGAATCGATCAGGGTGGCTGAGCCCGCGTTGGCGATGCCGCCCGCCGTGACCGACGAAGAATTGCCGCTGACGGTGGAATTCATGACCGTCACATTCGAGTTGACGCCGGCGTCGGAAATGGCCCCCGCGCCGCTTCCCGAGGCGGTATTGGCCGAGAGAATGTCCGCGAGGAAAGTGGCGGTGCCGGTGTTGCGTACGGCGCCGCCGGCTCCATTGGTCGAGTTTCCCGAAAGCGTGGAGTCAATCACCGACAGCGTACCGTCATTTTCCACGCCGGCGCCTCCGGACGTGGAGCCGGCCGTTGACGTGTTGGTCGCGATCGTGGCGTTGCTGATCGACAGCGTCGCGGCGTTGTCGATGCCGCCGCCATTGCCGGTGGCGGAGTTGCTGGAAACCGTGCTGCCGGTGACGGTTGCCGTGCCGCCGGCCAGGTCGAGACCGCCGCCGGTGGTGGCTGTGTTTTGCTGGATGCTGGCCCCATTCTGCAGGGTGAGCGTGCCGGCGGAGAAAATGCCGCCGCCGCTGGGCGCGGAGTTGCTGCCGATCATGGAATCATCGACCGTGGCCGTACCGCCGCTGACCGCGATGCCGCCCCCTTCGGTCGAGGCGGTGTTGTTCTGAATCGTGCTGCTGCTGAGCACACTGAGCGTGCTGCCGGCCGAGTAGATGCCGCCGCCGTCCACTGCGGAATTGGCGGAAATCGTGGCGCTCTGCACGGTCATGGGGGAGCTGAGGGCCCCCAGGACGCCGTTACTGATGCCGCCTCCGTTGCTGCTGGCCGTGTTATCGCTGATGGTGGCGCCGGTCACCGTGGCCCCCTGCGTCGTGGCGTACTCCGTTGAGGCGAAAGATCCCGCGTTGGCGGAGGTGGACCAGACGGACGCGGCGGTCACGGCGCCGCCGACGTAGGTGAGCTCGAAATCGGTCCCATTGGCGCTCGGGGTGGTCGTGTCGGTGGGGTCCAAAATGTTCGCGGGATCGACCGTGTAATTGCCGGGGGTGTTGACGCTGACGCCGGTCACCTGCCCGGTAGCCGCGGAGACGGCGGTGACCTTCAGGGTCGCGGCCGTGCCTGTGCCGCCCGGGACGGTCAAGATGTCGCCGACCTGGTAGCCCGCGCCGTAATTCGGGCCGACACCGTTCCCCTCGGCGATACCCAGGACAAGGGTCGTTGCCCCATTGGGAACCACGAACTGCTGCACTGCCCCCGTACCATTGCCGGTCTTACCGTCGCCGGCGAAGAAGACCTGATCGATGGCCGGGGAAAGCGTCGTGAAGGCCGTGGTGAGCGTGTCGAAGTTGAGTGTCGCCGGGGCCGTCTGCGACCCGTTTTCGGCGCCGTTGAGGAATACGCCGAGGATGGCGCCCTGGTTGGGGGCGACGATGCCCGACAGCCCGTTGGTCGCGGGAATATTGGCAGGGACAGGGTTGGCGATGCCGTCCGGATTGTTGCTATAGGGACCGTCCCTTAGCGTGATGGAGCCGGAGGCCGTCAGGGTCACGGTTCGGTTCGTGCCCGTCGGCAGGGTGATGTCGAGCGTGCCGCTGCCCGGCGCCGTGTAGCCGCTGTTGTTCCAGGGGGAATCATCGGACGCGACGTTGGTCGATTCGCTCCAGGCGGTGTTGTAGATGCCGGCGCCGCTGACGGCGGAGTTGCCGCTGATGGTGGTGCTGCCCAGGGCACTGTTTTCCACGGTCATGGTGCCGCTGGCGTCGTAGATGCCGCCGCCGTTGCCGGTCGCGGTGTTGCCGTCGATCGTGCAGCCTTCGACCGTCAGCGTGGCGTTGGCATCGGCGATGTTCAGCAGGGTGGTGCCGTTGCCGTTCTCCAAGCCGCCGCCGTTGCCGGTCGCGGAATTGTCGTCGATGATCGAGTTCAGGATGGTCATGGTCGCGTAAACATTGTCGATGCCGCCGACGTTGCCGGACGCGGAGTTGTCGCTGATGATGCAATCCGTGATCGTTGCGAAGCCGAAGTTAAGCAGGCCTCCCGTGCACGAATCGGTAGCCGTGTTGCTCGTGATGGAGGAGTTCTGCATGACGAGGGTGCTGGTTTGGGACTCCATCCAGATGCCGCCGCCGCCCCAGTTATTGGTATTGCTTGCGGAGTTCACGGTAATGGCGGTGTCCGTCACGGTGACGGTGCCGAATTCGCTGTAGATGCCGCCGCCGCCCTGAACGGCGATGTTGGTCGTAATAAGACATGGGGCGTCCAAGGCGGCATTGACAAGATGGGTGGTCGCGATGGTGCCGTTAAAGCCGCGCGTGACCGTCAAGGTGGTGCCGGCGACAGCGGTGACCTGCATTTGTTCGTTGTCGATCTGAATGACGAAGGGCAAGGTCAGGTTCACAAAGTTGGCGGCGCTGGCCACCGTGATCGTGGGCGCGGCGGTGGTGGTGACGGCGGCGGACAGGGTCGTCATGCTGGTGCCGATGTTCAAGACGTTGCCGTCGTTGCCGATGCCGCCGCCGTCGCCGTCGCAGCTGTTGTCGCTGATGGTGGCATCGAAAAGAGTGGCCGTGTCTTGATTCCAAACGCCGCCGCCGTCGGGGCCGCCGCCGGTGACGTCATTGAGCGTGATCAGGGCGTTGTTCACGGTGGTGGTGCCGTCGGCGTAGATGCCGCCGCCGAAACTGGCGGCCGTATTGGAGCTGATCGTGCCATCGTTCACAACGGTGGTCTTGTTGGAGAACATGCCGCCGCCGTCTTCGTCGGCGTAATTGAAGCTGATGGCAGCATTGTTCACCGTGGTGGTGCCGGTGGTGCAGATGCCGCCGCCGTTGGCGCTGGCATAATTGTCGGTGATCGTGCCGCCGTTCACGGTGGTGATGCCGGTGGTGAAGATGCCGCCGCCGTCGTTGTCGGCAGAATTTTCGGTGATCGTGCAACTGTCCACGGTTTCGGTGCCGTCGGTGTAGATGCCGCCGCCATTGTCGCTGGCGTAATCGTAGCTGATGATCGTGCCCGCGTTCACGGTGGCGATGTCGTCGATAAAGATGCCGCCGCCCAACGCGGCCTCGTCATCATAAAAGTTTGCTGAGTCCACGTTCGCCCCCGCCGCATGGGCGGCCGCAAGGGTGCCGTTATAGCCGCGCGTGACCGTCACGGTGCTGGTGGCCAGGTTGACGCCGGTGACCAGCATCTGTTCGCTGTCGATCTGGATGAAGCAGTTGGGGTTGGCCGTCCAGGTTTGGTAGAGGACAAAGGCATTGGCCACGGTGAACGAGGTCGCGGACCCATTGGGGATGCCGGCGGCGCCCAGGGTAGTCAGCACCGCACCCGCCGCACTGCCCGCGTTGACAACCAATGGAGCGTCGCTGTAAACGCCTCCCCCGTTGCTGGCCGAATCCGCGGCCAGCACCGTGTTCGTGAGAGTCAGCGACGAAGTGGGGCTGTAAATGCCTCCCCCCTCGGTGGTGGTGGAAGCCGACGAGGCGGTGTTGCCGCAGATCGTGCTGTTCTGCACCGTCGCCGTGCCGCTGCTGTAGATGCCGGCGCCGCCCGCAAAGCCCGGGATCGATATCCCCACGGGGAAGGAATAGTAATCGCTGCCGGGGGTTGTCAGCGTGATCCCGGTGACGACGCCGCCCGACACCTGCGCCGAGGCTGCTGCCCCGCCGCCTGGGTTATGATAGGTGTTGACGTAGGTCACGGTGACCGTGGGTGAAGAGTAGTAGCCGGCTCCAGGGTTGGTGATGGTAAAAGTCGGGTTGTACGGCCCCACGTCGGTGGCGCTGGCCACGATGAAGGAGGGCCCGCTCGCGCTGTAGGTCAGGAAGAATGAGGCCCCCGTCGCCCCCGCCGTGGTGGTATCCGTGCTCGCCACCGGGTTCGCGGGCTCGACCGTGTAATTGCCCACGGAGTTGACGCTGACGCCGGTCACCTGGCCGGTCGCCGCGGAGACGGAGGTGACCTTCAAGGTCGCCGCCGTGCCCGTGCCGCCCACGACGTCCAAGATGTCGCCGACCTTGTAGGGGGTGGCGGTGGCCGCGAAGCCTGGATTGGTCGCCGTCGCCGGAATCAGGTTGTTTTCCACCACGCCGTCCAGGACGGCGCTGCTGTTGAGAGTCAACGTGCCGCTCGTCGAGTTATAAATGTCCCCGCCATCGGAGGTCATGCCGATGGTGACAACGCTGCACCCGGAAACAAGGCTGTTGCTCAGGGTCACCCTGCCGCCGACGTTGGCGATGCCGCCGCCAAAGCCGTTCGAGGCGAAGTTGTTGAGGACGAGGGCGTAGATGCTGCAATCGGAAACGGTGCTGTTGTTCAGGGTCAAGCTGCCGGTGTTATAGATGCCGGCGCCATACCCGTCAGCCACGCCGGTAGCGCTCTCCACGACAATGCCGCATGCCGATACCGTGCTGTTGTTCAGGGTCAAGCTGCCGGCGCTCGAGATGCCGGCGCCGTCGCCGCCCTTCAGAAAGCCATTGGTGATCGTCAGACTGGTGAAGATGGCCGTGACGCCGGTGCTGATCGAAATATCCTCGATCGCCCCACCGCCGCTGATGGTGATCGGGCCCGCCCCGGTGCCGTCGATGGTGATGCTCTGGTTGATGTTGGTGAGCGTCAGTGGGCTGGTCAAGGTGATGGTCGCGGCACTGGCAAACGTGGCGGCGCTGAACGTGATGTCGGCCGGGCTGGTGTCGGCGTTGGCGCCGCTGACGCAATAGGCCAGGGTCCCGGCATTGCCGGCCCCGGCGACGCCGCCCGCCACACTGTTGACCATCCAGGCGCTGGGAGTCAGGCGATCTTCAAGGATCTCGACCTGCAGCCGGGTGCCGCGCCGCCGCGCTGGCGGCGCTTTGCGCGTCGAGGGACTCCGCTTGGCGGACAAAGCCTGTCTGGACAACCAGAACGACAACATGGGGCGATCCTAATCGTAAAACATGCGCTTGGCAGATGCCTAAAGTACCTATGTTACCGCACTTTATGGCTCCTGTCTAGCGAACGTGGCCGAATTTCCTCATGGACGAGGCGATGCCAGGGTTTTGAACGTCCCCTACCCGTTGGCTCAGGCCGCGTCTATCATGGACATGACGGCGTCTCCGTAACCCGATTTCGAGGGCACGATCAGGATGAATGCCAGCCCTCTCTTGCTGGATGGATCCCGTAAGCCTCGCCAAAAGGTCTGGCACTTGCTCCCGCACGACCCCAGGGCGATCGAGCAGCTCGGACGGCATCTCCATGTGCCGCCCATCGTGGCCCAGCTCCTTCTCAATCGCCGTCTGCAGGAGCCGGGCCAGGCTAAATTGTTTCTCACCACGCCCATGAGCGGCATGCACGAACCCGAGTTGCTGCCGGGCGTCGTCGAGGCGACCGAACGCATTTGGCGGGCCGTGCAAGAAAAGAAGCCGATCTGCATCTACGGCGACTACGACGTGGACGGCGTCACCGGCACCTCCATTCTGCTGACCGCTCTCAAGCACCTGGGCGGCCAGGTCGAATTTCATGTGCCGCATCGGCTCACCGAAGGCTATGGGCTCAACAGCAGAACCCTGACCATCCTGGCTCAGCGCGGCGTGCGCATGCTCATCACCGTCGATTGCGGCATTGCCAGCATTGCCGAGGCGGAGACGGCCCGGGAGCTCGGCCTTGAACTCATCATCACCGATCATCACGAGCCCAAGGAATCGCTGCCCCGCGCCGACGTGCTCGTCCACCCACGCCTGACAATCGGCAGCAACGGCTCCGCGGTGCGCTATCCCTTCGGCGGACTGTCCGGCGCCGGCGTGGCGTTCAAGCTGGCCTGGGCCCTGTGCAAGAAAGCGTGCGGCAGCCCGAAAGTAACGCCGATCCTGCGCGAGTTTCTGCTCGACGCCATCGTGCTCGCCGCCATGGGCACCGTCGCCGACGTGGTGCCGCTCTTTGATGAAAATCGCATCTTCGTCCGCCATGGCCTCACGCGGCTGCGTTCCCGGCCCAGCATCGGTTTGCAAGCCCTGCTGCGCTCGGCCAAGCTCGATACCAAGTCGAACCTGGCGGCCATGGACATTGGCTTTTCCCTGGCCCCGCGCATCAACGCCGCGGGCCGCTTGGGCACCGCTCAGTTCGCCGTCGAATTGCTGACCACGGGATGCTCGCAGCGGGCCAGCATCCTGGCCGAGCAGCTCGAAGTGCAAAACCTCGAGCGGCAATCGATCGAACGCCGGATATTTCTCGAAGCCCGCGCCCAGGCGGAGGCCGATCACGATTCGTCGGCTTTCGTGCTCGCCAGTGCGGCCTGGCATCCGGGGCTGCTGGGAATCGTGGCCAGCCGGTTGGCGGACCTCTACGCCCGGCCGGTGCTGATGATCGCCTTGCGCGATGGGCTAGGGCAGGGCTCGGGCCGTTCGGTGCCTGGCTTCAAGCTGCACGAGGCCCTGGAAGAATGCACGGAACATCTCATCAGCCACGGCGGTCATGCGTCGGCGGCGGGGTTTCGGCTTCGACCCGATATCCTGGAGTCATTTCGCGAGCAGTTTTGCGACGTCGCTCGCCGGCACTTCGACACGTCGCCGCCAGCCCATCGGCTGGTCATCGACGCCGAGATTCCGCTATCCTCGCTGACGTCCGGCCTGATGGCGGGACTCGACCAGCTCGAACCGTACGGAGCCGGCAACGCGCCGCCGGTTTTTCTGGCTGGACCAGTGCAGGTCGTCGGCCAACCACGCCGCGTCGGCAACGGCGAACGGCATGTGTCGTTTCGCATCAAGCAGCAGGGCAAGCATCTCAAGGCAATCGCCTTTGGCATGGCGGATCGCATGGATGAGCTAATGTCCGCGGGCGGGCAGTGCTGCATCGCGTTCACGCCGCGCTTCAATGAGTATCAGGGGTGGAAGACGATCGAGCTGGAGGTGCGCGACTTTCAAGCGGGGGCGCAGGCACGGCTGGGATGATTTTCCACGCCGCGCGGGTGAGGTACTCCGAGCCCCGCGGGTCAACACTGCAGCATCATGATCCTGCATGGTTGACCCGCGGGGTTCGGAGTACCTCACCCGCGCGGCGTGGGAGGCTTCCCCCGAGTACGGGGGAGAGGGGGGCCGGCGCCGGCCCTGCTAATCGAAATCCGAAAGTTGCCTGTTTTTTCTCAAACTATGCCGCCTTTTCCGTCACCGTCTCGAGAATTTTCTGCTCGCGGTATTGCAGCCAACGACCCTGCCAGCCCAGCACGAAGTAATAGAGGACGACAATGCCGGCACAGAGGACGACCGACAACGCCAGGCAGACCGGTACACTCTCGAGATGCAACATGTTTTCCCCGGCCAGCGGCAGCAACGTGAAGGACAGCGTCAGCGGCAGCGTGAACAGCGTCAGCAAATGGAGCAGAACCGGAATCATCTTGACGTTGCGCGGCCTCATGGCACCCGGCGGAATCTGAATCGGCGCCAGGATCGACACGCAATTCACCTGCATGCAGCAGAGCAGATACATCGAAACGGCCTGCGGAATCACGGCCAGGGAGTGCTCGAGCGACATCGGATAAAGGATCAGCAGCGCCCCGATCATGAGCACGTTGAAAATCAGGGCGAACGGCACCACGGCCAGGTTCTTGCCCAGCAGGATGTCCCGACGACTGGCCGGCGACAGCACGAAGATGCGAAAGCCGCCGCGATCGAAGCCGAACTGATTGCTGAGCAGATTCATCAGGAAGACCAGCGACATGAGCAGTGCGCCGAATGTCATGAAGGGCCGCATCGAATCGTCCACATGCCAGGGCGACCTCAAGTATATCCCGCCAACAATGAGCAGCATCAGGATCGGCGACAGCAGGATCATCTTCACCTCGGGCGCCCGCAGAAACGAGCGAAATCCCGCCAGGGCGATCACGGCCGCCTGCTCCGGCAGCCAGGGCAAATGCTTTTCCAGCATATTGGGCAGAACCATGCGCGAACCGTCGGCCGCCAACCTGGGCGCCGCGCTTGCCGTCGGCTGGGCCGCAACGTCGGTTTTTCGCCCGGCCGTGTATTGCCCGGTGTAGAGCCGTAACGTTGTGCGATAGGAGCGGCGCAAGCTGAAGACGCCGATGAAGGTCATGCCACAGAGGCACAGCGCCGCGGTGAGCAAGTTGCCTTCGACGACCGCCTTGGCGCCCAGCGCCAGCCAGCCGGCCGGCACCGCGATGTTGACGATCTCGGCGATCGCGGCCGCCCGTTCCTCGGCCTCCTTCTGGTGCGCTTTCAGGTTTTCGACGGTCGCATTCTTGATGGTCGTATTGCCGAGAAAGTAGATGTTGGCGAGGTTTGGCAGCTGAGCCACGCCGACGAAGACCAGGGTGGCGACGACGATCACCGTTCGCCGGCGGCGCTTGTCCACCATGAGCGTGGCCAGCCAGCCCTGGAACTGGTACGACAGGGCCGTGACCATGAGCAGAAACGCGGCCAACAGCGGCAGGACCAGGATGAGCGACGGCCCGACGCCGAAGATCATGCCGAGAATGAGCCCAACCATGATCGGCAGAAACAGCAGCAAAGTGACGCTCAGCAGCGAGCTGAGGTAATTGAGCACGAAGGCGCCCCAGAGCGACACGGGCAGGTGCAGGAATTTCTCCAGCGCCAGGCTCTCGGAACGCTGCAACTCGGTGAGCACGCCCGTGGCCCAGGCGAACAGCAGACCGACGGTCAGGCCATCCCACACATAAATGTGCACGTCCGGGCTGGCTTCCGGCATGGCGAACAGCCCCATGAAGAAGGCCCCGATGAACGCTCCGAGGGCGAAGAGGACGGCAAACACGGCCAGGATCGCGAGGATCACCTTGTTGGCGAGTCCGCCGCGCGAAAGCTGATTGACGAAGAGCCGATAGCGCAGCCAGCAGAACGTCCAAAAATGCTGTCCGTTCACGATTTGCCCTCTTCAAGCCAGCTCAGCTTGCCGACCGCCTCCAGGTCGCGGCCCGACTTCTCCAGGAAGCGGCTCTCGAGCGAGCTGCCCTGCCGCAAGGCGTCCAGCGACGATTGCTCGACCAGCTTGCCCTTGACGATGATGCCGACGTGCGTGCACAGCTTCTCGACGATTTCCAGGACGTGCGAGGTGAGAAAGACCGTCGAGCCGCGGGCCACGTACCCGGCCAGCAGATCGCGAATGATGTGCGAGGTGATGGCATCGACGCCCTCGAACGGCTCATCCAGAAACAGCAGATCGGGGTTCGGCAAGATCGCCGCCGCCAGGGCCAGCTTCTTCTTCATGCCGTGCGAGTATTCCAGGGCCAGCTTCTTTTCTTCTTCTTCCAGGCCCAGCAGAGGCAACAGCTCGGCGATGCGGCTGCGAATGGTTGCCTTGGGCAGCAAATACATGCGGCCGATGAACGTCAGATATTCGCGAGCCGTCAGGTTTTCGAACAGGGCGAGGTCTTCGGGGATGACGCCGACGCGTTTTTTCACGTCGAGGGTTTCGCGGGGATCGAGGATGTTCTTGCCCATGACGAGGACTTCGCCGCGCGACGGAGCCAGGAGGCCGGTGAGCATCTTGATGGTGGTCGATTTGCCGGCGCCATTGGGGCCGAGGAAGCCGTAGAAGGTGCCTCGTTCGACGCGCAGGTCGATGCCATCGACGGCGCAGAATTGGTCGAAGTACCGCGTCAGCTGATGGGTTTCGATGGCAAGGGTCATGGATGGGTCCCGCAGCGCTGCGTGCACGTTACGTGAATGTCGCGATTGTATTGTATACACCTTCTCGTTCCCAGGCTCCGCCTGGGAACGCACTGCCTGCGAGGCTCTGCCTTGCGTCTTTGACCGTCGCGCACAAAATGCAATCATGCGTGCGCGACGGTCCGCTCGACGTAACAGCTGAAGTTGCAATCGCTTGGCGAATGACCGAGGACCGTCGCGCACGCATTCGTATATGATACCCCCCCCCTGCGCAACGGTCGTCTGCCTGCCGATTTGGCATGACAATGAGCGACAATGCAACTTAGAGCATTTCACGTTTGCGTGTTCACAAACCCGTAGCAGAACTCGCAAGAGTTCTGGCGACGCCCCCTGAAGTCTTGCGACTTCAGCTACAAACACGCAATCGTGAAATGCTTTAACTCTGCGACGCTGTGTGCCGTACAGCAGTGTGTTACGATCCTCCGCAGGTCCGACCTGGGAACGAGTCGTCTGGGAGTTGCCCAATCTTCGTTTTCGGTCCGCCCTTCTCTGTTTTCGGCCGATTCGCCCGCTTCTGTCGATTGTGCAGCAGCCCCAGCCGTTATTTAGCCGATTTAACCTCAAGCATTTGCAGATCGAGGCGGACGGAGACGATGTTACGTAGTGTCCCCAGGTTTCAGAGACAGCGCATAGCGCCCTGAAAATGTGATTCGCTTGGCCTTCGCGAACGCGCGCGGAGCGCCCAACCCTCCTGGCGGGGACATTGTTAAGGAAAACATCCATGCTACCACGAATCTCGCCTCGATCCTGGATTGCCGGCTTTTCGAGTCTCCTGGTGATGGGGCTGATCCTGCCCGGCTCGCTCCGCGCTCAGGTTGCCCCGACGGAGACCACGGGCAAGATGGGCCTGGAAGATTGCGTCGCCCTGAGCATGAGCCAGCAGTCGTCGCTGACGGCGGCGCAGGCCAGCCTGGCCGCGGCGCAAAGCGCACTGACGGCGCTCAATCGCATGACCTTCGCCGGGCTGCTAAGCCCCGACCTGCCCATTCGCAAGCAGCAAGCCTGCCTCGGCGTGCAAATTGCTCAAGCGGGAGTTTTGCAGATGGAATGGGAAACTCGCTACGCCGTGACGCGTAACTACTTTTCGGTGATCTATGCACGGGAGCAATACAAGGTGGTCAAGAACGTAGTCGAAAAGCTCGACCGGGCCCACAAGCAGGCCAAGGATTTCGAGGATGCGGGCGAAGCAGGCCTGAAGGTGACCAAGATCGACGTGGACAACCTTTACATTCAGCGTCAGTTCTACGATTCGCGCCTCGTGGAAGCGGAGCTCGGAGTCGAAAAAGCTCTGGCCGCCCTGCGTGAAGCGATCGGCCTGACCCAGGGCCAGCCGCTCGACATCGCGGAAGACAAGCTGCCAAACCTGGTTGAGAATCTGGACAAGGACACGCTAATCTCCCAGGCCCTGGCGATGCGCGGGGAAATGGCCCAGGTTCTGGCCGCCGATCAGGTGACCGAGCTGGAGATTCGGGCCCAGGGCCGACTGTCGTCGCTGAAGGCCACGACGTTCGCAGCCGGCGCCGACCTCCATGCCAAGCCAGTGCCGCCGGGAGTCGCCAATACCGAGTATCGTCCCTGGCCGCTCCTGCCGGAGATGCCGCCGTTCCTGATCGGCCACAAGCATGACCGCGTGCAACGAGCGATCGACTTCAAGGATCGCGCCGACGCCGTGGTGGTCAAGACGGAAGGTCTTATCGTCCTGGATGTGGAAGCTACTTACTTCAAGTGGAAGGAAGGCGCCGTGAAGGCCAAACGTCTGAAGAGCACGCTGCCCGCCGCGGAAGCCGTCGCCAAGAACGTGGAAGCACGCTTCTACGACAAGGCCAAGGCGAGCGGCGAGGACCTGATCCGGGCCCGCACCCAGGTGAACCAGGCCGCCGTCATGTACAACGAGGCCCTTTACCTGCACGCTCTGGGCCTGGCCGCCTTGGAACGCGTCACGGCGGGCGGCTATCGATTGAATCCGAGCCTGCCCGCTCCGCCGAGTCAGCCATGAATCACGTCCGACGCCGCGATCCCCGTTTAGCCGCGCCGCGACAGCGGAGCGCTGAACGGGGGGATCGGGTCGGACAAATTGAACGCAACATCCCCCTTGACCTCGCGGGACCGACGATGGCCCCGCGAGTTTGAAAACCAGAAGGATCTTTTCCATGTTCCGCTGTAAGAAAACCTGCCTCTCCCTGCTCGCCCTCCCGTTATTCCTCTTAACTTTCGTTATCGTCCCGGCAACCCCGGCTCAAGAGAATGAAGAACCGCCGATCAAGATCGGCATGGTCTCAACGCTCTTCACCGATATTCCCACGCCCCTGGCCACGTTTATCTTGCAGCCGTTCGGCGGCATCATGCGCGAGTTCTCCGGCATGAACGGCAAGATGACCCTGGGCGGCGATCCCATGACGCTCGCCAAGGACCTCCACGACGGCAAGGTGGACCTGGGCGTCTTCCATGGCGTCGAATTCGCCTGGGCCAAGAATCGCTACAAGGATCTGCGGCCGCTCATGGTCGCCTGCACCAAGTACAACTACGCCCAGGCCGTGCTCGTGGTCCGCAAGGATGGCCCGGCCGAGTCCGTCGCCAACCTGAAGGGCAAGGCGATCGCTCTGCCGCAGCGCAGCCGGGAACATTGCCGGCTCTTCCTCAGCAAAAACAGCAGCGACTGCGGACTGGATAATGCCAAGCTGTTCTTCAGCCAGATTGTCTGCCCCGGCAGCGTCGAAGGCGCCCTGGACGACGTCTGCCTGGACAAGGTGCAAGCCGCCGTGGTGGACCTCGTTGCCCTGGAGCAATACCAGGACATCAAGCCCGGCTGCTTCAAACGGCTGAAGGTTCTCAGGCCGTCGGAGCACTTCCCGACCGGCGCCATCGCCTATCGCGAAGGGGCCATTCCGGAAAAGATCCTGACCAAGTTCCGTGCCGGCCTCATTGCCGCCAACAAGACCGAGCGTGGCCGGGAACAGATGCGCATGTTCAATATCACCTCTTTTGAGCCGGTGCCGGACGATTACAACCAGATGCTGGCGGACATCATGAAGATCTATCCGCCGCCGACCACGGTGGTATCGCCCGTGTCGTCGCCGCGATGAATGGATTGGCGAGCCGGCCCCGTAAGGGGCCGGAGAAAGCCGCGTGCAGCTCCTCCGGCCCCTAACGGGGCCGGCTCGCTTTGCGGGGCCGGCTCGCTTTACGGGGCCGGCTCGCTTTACGGGGCTCGCCGTCGCATTTGCATCTCGTCCAAAAATAACCTAGAGTCGCCATGGGTAGGAAGATCGCGGCGCATTGCGATTCGTGCGCTGCGGGGGGATTGGCGTTTGAACGGAATTGACCCATGGCCATCGCTTCGAGCGGGGCTCTCATCGATGCCTTGCGTGAGAACGGATTGTTGACGGCGGAACAGCTCGCCCAGTTGCCCAACCTGGCACACGGGCGCGGCGACAGTGCGCGCAACCTGGCCAAGCTCCTGGCCGAGCGCGGCTGGCTCACCATCTATCAAATCAATCAACTGCTCATCGGCAAAGCCAAACAGCTTGCCTACGGTCCCTACCACGTTCTCGACGTGCTCGGGCAAGGCGGGCTCAGCCAGGTTTTCAAGGCCCGGCACCGCGAGCATGATTGGCTGGTGGCTTTGAAAGTCATTCGCCCCGAAGCCCTGGCCAGCGCCGAAGGCAAGAATCGCTTCCTTCAAGAAATGGAGGCCATGGCCCGGCTCGATCATCCCAACATTGTCCAGTTCTGCGACGTCGATCAGACCGACGAAACCTTCTACTTCGCGATGGAATACGTCGAGGGCACCGACCTGGGCAAGTACGTCCGCCTGGCCGGGCCGCTGCCGGTGAAGGAGGCGTGCGAGTACATCTACCAGACCTCGCTCGGCCTGCAGCACGCTCACGAACGCAACATGGTCCATCGCGACATCAAGCCGGTCAACCTGTTTTTGACGCACGTTTTGGTCCGCGCGAAATCGGGCAAGGGCAAAAGCCGGTCCGCCAAGGCCGCACGCCAACCGATCATCAAGATTCTCGATTGGGGCCTGGCCGATTTGCGCACTCCCCTGGGGCAAACGCAGGCCGAGATGATGGAGAACATCGCCAAAGGGATCATCGGCACCGCGGACTATCTGTCGCCCGAACAGGCCCGCAGCGCCCATACCGTGGACATTCGCGGCGACATTTACAGTCTCGGCTGCACCTTTTATTATTTGCTGACGCGCAAGGCGCCGTTTCCGACCGGCTCGCTCATGCAAAAGCTCATCCAGCATCAGCAGGCGGAGCCCGAGGCGATGGAGTACCTGCGCACTGACGTGCCCGCCGGAGTCCGGGCCATCCTGCGGCGGATGCTGGCCAAGAAGCCCGAAGATCGCTTTCAGACGCCCGCCGCCCTGTCGCTGGCTTTGTTACCGTACGTGCGGGCCGATCAGGAAATCTACAGCATGTCGCGCGAGCAGCTGGCTCAGCTGCGGGGCGTGCCGTGCCATCCGATCAAAGATGACACTCCCCTACCCGTGCCGCTGGGCGGCAAGCCCGGCATCGTGAGTCCCCGACTTGCCAAGGCGGGGCCCGACCGTAATGATGCTCATGCGGATACGTCGTGCCCGCTATAGCGTCGTCCTCCTGCGGAGAGGCCGTGATTTTTGCGACGCGGAGCGTCGCACCACATTGTGGCACGACGCTCCGCGTCGTGATCCTCACGCGGAGCGCTCGTCGTTCTACACAACTTTTGACGGAGTCGCCGGGTGGCAAATCGACCAGACCAGCGCGAAATCGCGCATCCGCTGCAAACCGATCCACATGGACTTGGCTCCCGG
>Ga0182024_10013198_pt1 | contig 16186 bp, 16 predicted proteins | sample P32metaG_FD_120480 | JGI IMG/M metagenome (GOLD analysis project Ga0182024, IMG submission 120480) | Permafrost microbial communities from Stordalen Mire, Sweden - P3-2 metaG (Illumina Assembly) | ecosystem: Environmental > Terrestrial > Soil > Wetlands > Permafrost | place: Sweden: Stordalen... | reverse complement strand
GTCTTCCGATCTTCATCCGTGACGCCGATGTTGGGTGCGATACGCAAGGTCTTATCCTCCAGTTGAAGGATAAGACACGCCCCACCGCGAATAAGATAGCTTATTTATGAGACACTACACTAGGTACTCCTAAACGTTGGCTTCTTTCCTTTCGCAGTTCGGTTCATCTATTGCCCCGAAGGCATTCGATGCCGAGCCTAGCATCACCGAAACGGTGGCTTGACCAGCAATTTAGAGAAAAACCAAGCCCTGACCCGCCGACGCCCACGAGCCAGCCCAGACCACATGCCCAGAACTGACGTAAGTGTTACTTTGAATGTAAGTGCCGCTTTTGAATTTGCGCCACAATTTGCGCCGAAATGCCCCTTTTCAATCCCCTGTAAAGCATATTATTTGTCTACCACTGAATTACGCCCGAAGCCTTTCGTGAAGTTCAGGCTGCCCATGGGACAGTTCATAGTGCATGCGGCATCCGGATCAGGCCCATGGCGCCCGGTCAAGTAGCCGGTACTGGATCGCCTCCGCCAAATGCAACTCGGCCACGTTGTCTGACCCGTCCATGTCCGCGATCGTCCTGGCGATCCTCATGATTCGATCCGTGGCCCGGCCGTTGAGACCCAGCTCGCTGGTCGCCCGCCTCATCAGCAGCTTAGACGAGTCGCTCAACGATGATGCGACCGAGGCGCCCAGGTTCGGATCAGTCGCATTCAACGACCCTCGCACCCGCTGGACTTCGCGAGCCCGGATGACCACCTCCCGGATGCGAGCAGTCTCAGTCCCAGGCCGCGTCCCGGTCATTTCCCGGCTCGGCACCGTCGGCGCCTCAACGTGCAGGTCGCACGCCTTGCCGATCGGCTCCATCGCCTTCAGTTGCTTCTTGCACACCGCCGGGCACGAGTGGTCAGTTGTCACTGCCGCCATGAGCCAGATCGGGCAGCCGATCAGCCGGCCCTTCCTCCCGGAGATCTCCGCGCGACCCTCTTCGGCGGCCGAAGCGGCGCGGGCCAGGAAGCGGGCGTCGAACTTGTCGGCGTGATCCAACACCAGCAACGCCCGTCCCGCTCGATGGCCAGCGCCGTGAAGCTCGCTGATCCGGACCAGGCCGGCATCATGTACTTTGCCATCGACACCGCCCGCTCGATCATCATCGTCTTCCCTGTTCCGGTCGGACCGAGCAGCACGAAGTTATGACCGCCGGCCAGCGCCACGGTGAGCGCCCGCTTCACGGCCTCTTGACCACGAACCTGCACGAAATCAATCTCAGGCATTCTTGCTCCCTTGAGGAAAACTGGGTTGGGGCGGCCGACGATCAAACACCATCGGCTTGCCGTCGACCTTTTTGGCCCACTGGCGATTTCCGCACGGGAAAAGCGGGGACGAGGGATCAGGCTTCTCGGGTGTCGTGTTGGGTGTGGTATTCATACGCAGTGTTATCAGCCGGTCGTAAGGGGCTGCAAACCGCGTTTTTGATGTGATTTCAAAGGCCGAGGTCGGATTCGAACCGACGAATAACGGATTTGCAATCCGTCCCCTTAGTCCACTTGGGTACTCGGCCGTAGATGATTGTAGTCGCGCAGCTTATCACACGCCCGTTAGGCGCTTGCCCGGGCGAAGGGGTAACGCTGCAACAACATTCCTACTATACTCCGCCCGCGCGGACAGGCAAGATGCGCCGGCGTCGTTTTTCCGCACCCGTTCCCGAGGATCACTTGTCTTTCGGTATTCCCACCTCGGCCGCCATGGCCGCAAGTTTCTGGGCTACGGCTTGGATTGCCTGATCCGCCGTCGCGTAGGTGCCGTCATTTATACCGGCGTACACTTCCTCGTACGCCTTTGCCATGAGCTTCATGCTTTGAACTTCCTTGTCCGGCCTCTTCACGCTCCTAAGGTAAGTCCTCCATGCGCCATCCACCTTTTTGAGACGAATCGGCTGGCTCGGAACGGTTTTGCCCCCTAAAGCTGGCGGAAGCTGGATTGGCGGCGGTTGTAGAGTGCCGGTGTCACCGTCTACGGTAACCGGAGCTTGATCCACGTCCCATGGTGGTGGTTTGGATCCCAAAAACTTTACTTGCCACCGGGTCGGCGGTATACGGCTGCCATGGCAGAAAAGACTGATAGCGTCGTTGACGTCGTAACTGGCGGTGCGAAGTTGCCGGATGGCGTGCTGAACCTGACCGCGCTGACGCCGGAGGTCGTGAATGGCTGTCGGGTGTTCGTGCATTACAACGGACCGACCGACCAACTGGCTGGAATGTGCACTGGGATGGCGGTTCTCGATCCGGGCGCCAGCCCGCACCCGCCGCATCAGCATCCGGAAGAAGAATTCATGATTGTCGCCGACGGCACCGGCGAGATCGTCTGTGACGGTAAAACGACGCAGGTCGGGCCCGGGTCGATCATGTATTGCGCCGGTAACGTTGTCCACGGCATCCTCAACACAGGGAAAGTGCCGATGACGTTCTACTGGTCCAAATGGATGGCCAGGGGGGCTTAGATATCCAGGTTGCGGGCCCTGGCCTGGTCGACGACTTCGAAGACGTAGCCGTTGATCGGCTCGCGGAAGAAGAACCGTTTGAATGGGGTTGGGCGCAGGGGTTCCGTGAGCACCGCTCCCTCGCCTGTGAGGCGTTCCCGCAGCGCCGGGAAGTCGGCCAGGGGGTGGAATACGGCGACATGGCGCCCGAACTCGCCTTCGAAGCCGCCGACCTCGAATCCTTCGACGTAGAATACATGGAGCTCCTGCCCGCGCCCAATGTCGAGCCAGAGCGCCTCGACGGGTGAGTTTCCGGGCACCGGGTTTCTGGCGTATCCAAGCGTTCTCTCGAAAAATCCGGCGGTGCCGTCAACATCGCGAGTCGGCAGGGTGAGGTGCGCGAGGCTCATGTGTGAATTGTCGCACCCGCGCGCCCGTGCGCCAAGGACTGGTGAAACCCTAAACCAGGACGGGCGGTCTGCGCATTCTGAGGTAAGCGGGCGGGCGCAAGTGCGAGGCGATGCGATGGAGACATTGGGGTGTCTCATGGTTCGTTCCGGGCCTGGCTCGGGCCCCATTTGTCTTTGCCACCGAGGATGTTCGCGACGGTCAGCTCCTTCGCCTGGTCGTCGGTCAGCTCATGCGACCAACCCACCCGGCCGGCCCGGTCCGCGCCGGGGCCGCTGCACTTGTATTCGGCGTAGCGGGCGGTCTTCTCGTTTTCCGCGTTGCGCCAGTTGTCCCAGCCGGCCGGCTTGATGTGATCGCCGATCTCGCACCAGGCGTACGTCACCGCGGCATACGGCCGCCAGGGCCGGCCCAGCATCGCCTTGGCGCCCTCCCCGGTGAGCTTGCAGTGCAGGAATACATAGCCGAACGGCTTTTCCCGCGGCGTGCTGGCCGCCGTTACATAGCCGCCGTTCTTGCTATGCAGCTCGCAACGGTCGAAGACGGCGGTGGCGCTGCCGAAGATAAAATCCACCCGCCCCTGGATGTAACAGTCGGCGTAATACTGCCGGCCGGCGTCGGCGTAGAGCGTGTCCTGCCAGCCGAGGAGCCGGCATTTGCGATAGACCTGCCGGTCGCCGCTGGCTCTCAACGCCAGGGCCTGACCGGTGTGTCCGCCCACATCGCCGGCGGTGTTCTCGAACGTGATGTTCTCCGCCAGGAAATCGTCGGCATCGACCCACGTGCTGTAACTGCCCGTCGTACCCAGCGGCTTGCCGTCGGGGCCGAGGCTCGCCGCATTCTGGTCATAGGTGAGCACGGTCGTGCCCGAATCGTCTCCCCGAATCGTCACGAAGCGCTTATCGCGCGGCAGGTAAATCTTTTCCTTGTACCGCCCCGCCGCGACATGAATCACCACCGGCTCCTCATTTTTTGCGGGGATGGCATCGATGGCCGACTGAACGGACTTGAAGTCCCCCTTGCCGTCGGCGGCAACGGTCAGTGTCCGGTTCCCGCCGAGGGCGATCGCACAGCACAAGGAACTGGCGACGAAACAGGTCAGCGCGGGGAGCCGAATCAGTGCGCGTGCGAGCATCGGAGGCATGCGAATAGCGTACGCCGGTGCGAGAGAACCTGAAAGCCTGGCAAACACAACCGCGCGTGGCCGGGGCCTTGCTGCGCCTCGCCCGCTTCGGATAATCTGCCGACGTGCCAAATCAGGTCTTTGAGGAGTATTGGCGGCGTCGTGTCCAGTCGGCCCACCTGCGCCTCGAGGCGGCACTTCAGATTATCGAGCACAATCCAACCCGCGGCACTTCGGCGGAAAACTTGTTGAGAAGCCTCTTGCTCGAATACCTACCCGGTCGGTGGTCGATCGGCAATGGCTTCCTTGTTGACGCCGAGGGCAACGCTTCGAAGCAGGTAGACGCCTTGATTTACGACGCAATGACAGCGTCGGCCATCTATCGGGACGGCGAGCTTGTCGTGCTGCCGACCGGTACGGCAGCGGTCGCAATCGAAGTAAAATCCATCCTGGATGAACAGGCGGTCGCAGATGCGGTCGACAACGCCATGAGCGTCAAGTCGATCGACCCCAAGGTCGTCCATATGACGTTTGCCTACAGGTCAGCCAAGCCCGAATCCATCGCAAAATACTTACGCGCGAAGCTCAAGGCACTGCGCAAGACCGCGAACTATGACCCTAGAAAGTTGCCCGACCGCTTCTACGCCCTGAACACGCAAGTCGTTGTGACACGTCCACGGAAACCTGGCGCCGCCGTATACGTAGGATTTGTTGAGCGCGAACCAGTCATCAGGTTTTTGTTTACTCAGCTCTTGTCAACGCTCAAGCTGAGAAACCTTCAGGCGTTCATTCGGGCGGACCACACCGGTGAAGCAGCATTCGAGGTGAACTGAGCGAGTCAGGAGATCAAGATGGCCGTTAAAATTCTACCACCCGTCGACGCGCTTGCCGAATTCATCAATCAGCTCAAGACGCGACATATCCGGTTGGTGAAACTGACGGATTATGGGGACGTCGAGCCCATTAAAAGAGGTTCTGGCTTCGTCCTTCAGCCGATGGTTCGCGTGGTGGCAACCGCTTTGGACGTTGACGCCAGGGAGATCGTAAGCTGGGCTGTTGAAGGAGAGGCCCGACGCATGGTAACGGCCACTGCCGGCGCCGGTCGCGGCGCTGATCCGGAACGTGTTATAGAGAAGCGGCGGGCTCGTGATGTGCTCCGTCAACTTGGATATGAAGTCGACGAAGGGGAGTGGGACGTCAATGCCGCCGAGCAGGTGATCGCTGTCTTGGCGGAGGCAACCCGCTCCCAAGCCAAAGTCCGTAAACCGGCATGACCGCGCGGAAAACGCTTGCGGGAATGGCCGGTTTGGGCGTGGGTTGGTACAGGACCCGGCGGACTATCTGCCGGCGGTCTTCTCCCGGCATGAGGGCATCGAATGCATGAAACTGTCGCCGCTGGTCCATGCCGAGGGGAAGCACGACATTGCCATCACGGGACAGGGGATTTTGAATGGCCAGGGCAAGCCGTGGTGGGGGTTGCCGGACCAGCGCAAGGCTGGCGAGGCGCTCCGCGACATGGTCGCGCGGGGCGTGCCGGCGGAGCTGCGGGTGTTTGATGGGAAGCAGAACCCCATCCTCCGGCCGACGTTCGTCCAGCCGGTCAATTGCAGCAATCTGGCAACGAAACCCATGCCATTCACGTCCGGGGCAGCGACCTGTCGCATGCCAGGGTGAAGGTCAGCGCCACCGAAGGCGGGAACGAGAAGGTCGTGGAGTTCGAGCCGTGACCGGGAATTCGACTTACCCGCCGCCCCGCGTAAACTGCCTGCCCGAATGCGGCCGAACCGATTAAAGCGCCGGGCCAGGGTGCTCGGCGTCAAACTCTCCCGCTCGTTCTACTTCGCCTTCGCCGGGCTGGCGTACCTCTTCCGCACGCAGCGGAACGCGCGGATCCACGCCGCCGCCGGCTTTGCCGCCTGCGGCGTGGCCGCCTGGCTCCGCATCGACGCGGTCGGCTGGGCCCTGCTCGTCTTCACCATCGCCCTGGTACTGATCCTGGAAGGCCTCAACACGGCCATCGAGGCCGCCATCGACCTGGCCATGCCCAGGGTCCACCCGTTGGCCAAGGCCGCCAAGGACCTCGCCGCCGGCATGGTGCTGATCGCCGCGATCGCATCGGTAGCCGTTGGCCTGCTCATCCTCGGCCCGCCGCTGTGGCGGAAGTTGTTCGGATGAGACATCGGATGAGACATCATTTGACCCCCATCCCGGCTTGCGTTAGTTTCCTGTCCCCGCAAGGAGAGGTGGCAGAGTGGTTGAATGCGCCGGTTTCGAAAACCGGTCTGCCCGAAAGGGTAGCGGGAGTTCGAATCTCCCCCTCTCCGTTGGAAAACCCACGACGCCCGTAACTCGGGTCTCGTGGGTTCTTTACATTCAGGGGTCCACCACCTGCGCACCCCGCTGCCCCCAAACTGCCCCCATCACCCTCGTGCGCCCATGCCGATGGACCCGGCCCCGCCATTTCACGATCTCAAGAGAATTCAATGGGCGAGTGAATCGGTTCTCCCATAATGCCGCCACTGCGGTGGTTGTCGCCAAAGCCGCAGAAAAGAGACTGTCAGAACGTGTCCAAATCAAACCCGCCTTCCGATGCCCCCCGCAGGGAGCGGACGGTTCCACAGCTTTCGCTATCCGAAGTTCAAGAAGCCTTCGCCCCCTACGGGGAGCGGTATGGCCCCATTCTCACGCTCTCCGAGGCCGCAGAGATCGCCCGGAACAAGCCCTCCACGCTGAAACGCAAGGTCAGCGAGGGACATTTCAAGGGCTGCGTCAGTAGAGGCAAGCCACTGCTCTTCTGGCGTGACAGGTTCGTCCAGCAAGTCATGAACTTCGGAAGGAAATCAACGTGAAACTCCACGACCGCTATCTCGTGCCGGGCACCGATCCTGCCGTGTACATCGGCCACAAGCAATACAAAGATCGCACGACCGGCAAAATCATGATCTGCCGTCAGTGGACCGCCGAGTACGGCCACAACGGCAAAAAGTACAACGAGTCCCTGAAGACAAGCAACAAAGAAGCCGCCATCAGGGCGGCACACCGCATCATAGAAAGAATGGAAAGAGGTGATGTTCGTCATGTCCAACGGCGTGTCGAATGGGAGCAGATGAGGGACGATTACATCTCCTTCCTGCGGTCAAAGGGCCGTGCCCCCAAAACCGTCGAGAAGTATGACTACGTGACGAAATGCTTCATGAACTCGGCGAAGCAACAAAAACGACTTCGCCCTGATGGAGTGACCCCAGCCACCTTCTGGAAGTTCAGCGAGCAGATGAGGGATGATAAATTGCATGCCAAGACGGTGGCAGACCGGCTCGTGATCGTAAAACAGTGGTTCAAATGGGCTCTAGTTAAGGCCAAGCCGCCTTTGTTGGCCGTGAACCCCATTGCCTTGGAAGAGATCGAGGAAGCCGAGTCGTCGCCTCAGCCCTGCTTCACGCCAGAACAGGTGGCCGTGATTTTGGCCAACGCCTGCAAAGATCATGAAGCAGCTATTTACGCCGTCATGGCGTATCTGGGATTGAGATTCGGGGAGGTAAGGGATTTGGAATGGTCAGATTTCGACTTTGGACAAGGCAAGTTTGGATGGGTCACCATCCAGAGAGGCGGGTCGAACAACAAAACGAAGGGGAAGACCAGCAGACGCATCCCCGTGAGCGAGGAACTCCGCAAGGTTCTCGATGGTCTTCCTCGGGCCGATGGCGGTCGCATCTTCTACCAGCGGCCCTCCACCCACTATCCTAAGGGCGACAGGCCGTTGAGTGAGCGCCGCCTTCTGGTGTCGCTGAAGCGGCTGTGCAAGCGGTGCCAGTTATTAAATCCAGACCTGTTCCCGAACCCCCAGCAATACAAGCTGCACACGTTTAGGCATGCCTTTGCAAGCATGTTGGCGAGGCAGGGCGTTGCCTACAAGCAGGCATTGGCGTGGATGGGCCACAAAGACTCCAAAATCCTTGATTTGTACATCACCTTGTTCGACCCCGACGCCGAACGAGCCATAAGTACCGTGAAGTACAGCGCTTCCGAAGATGTCCAGCAGGAGAGGAAAGCATCCTAACCTGATCCTTTGTTCCTGACTGGTTATTGACCTGAGTCCTGACTCACTGACCCCTCGGATAGATTTATTCGAGGGGTTATTTGTTCCAAGAGGTTGACAAATGAAGGACGAATGCCAACTCACCTCGGATTCAGTAGAGTCAGGAAAACTCGAATGCGACGTGGGCATGTCTTTGAATAATACGGAACATGGTCCATCGTCCTATCTTGAATGTATAGAAACAACTGACCCGCCCTGTGGCCAAGTCTATTGGTGGAAGAGAAACGCTGAGACGGGTACATGGAAGCTTACGGTCTGGCTCTGCCATAGGCATACGTGTGAAACCTGCGCACAGATCAAAGCTGAAAGGCATGGGCGGCGACTGCTTGAACACGTTGGCACGAGGCCGTGCCACCACCTTGTGCTTACTGTGGAACGGACACCGAGACCTTTGCGTGAGACGGTCAACCACCTCTATTCGAGCCTAAGGGCGCTCAAAAAGCGATGTACATGGAAGAAACATATTGTTGGAGGTGTCTGGTTTTTCGATTGCGAATACAACGGAAACACCAAGGTCTTTGGGCCACACCTGCATCTTCTGATAGAAGCTGAAAACCCACCTTTAGTGTGGTTGGGCGCAGCTTGGCACGAAATCACCGGGGACTCGTGGGTGATCGACTGTTCAGTGATCGATATGGGCGTTGACGACCGAGCCTCTGCTGTCTTCTACGTGGCCAAGTATCCCTTCAAAGGGTTCAAAGATGAGGTGGAGGCGATGGCAATCTATGAACGGGCCATGAAGGGGAAGAGAAAGTTCGGAGCCATCGGTGCGTGGTACGGCGTGCTACATCTTTCTGGGCGGAAGAAGAGGCTCAAGACTTCATGACGCCACCTTCACCGGGTGGTTACTGCCAGCCAGCTTGCTGGATGGCACCTAGGAGGGACGTTTCTTCAGTTCCTCGATCTCTTTGGCTTGCTGTTCCACCACATCCACCAACGCCTTGAACAGCCCCAAAGAAATGGGGCCAGTTTCAGAGAACATGCACACCTTCCCCGAAGAGTTCTTCAGATTCTCTTCTTCCTTTGCCAGCCGCTCTTTCAGTTTCTCTAACATATATTTCTCCTGTAGAATCACGGGAATAACCCTGTCGGGTCTCCCGGTGCAGGGGACGCTGCTTTTGCAGCCGCCTGTTTGGCCTTCGCTTCGGCTTTCGCAGCCTCCCGCTTTAGCCTTCCATTGTATTTGGAGTCTTCTGTCGAAATTGCATCCTTTAGAAGATTGTCGTGAATGTGGCGAAGCAACTCGAAATTCAATTCCTCTGGGTCATCCCGCAATAGACAAATGTTGCAATGGGCCGTCAATATAATCGGGTATGAGGCATCTCCGAACCCATAGGAGATCAGCTTTGAACTCGCCTTGCCGCTGGCTTGAGCATTCCGGCAAGAATCGCTTTGCTCGACGTTCTGACCATAGAAAGCAGCGGTTTCAAGAAACGGTTCGGCCATGTTGTTGACCCAGACGCCCCGCACATCGTTTGTTCTACCCTTCACGGCTGCAAAGTCAACCAGTAAATAGTCTAAGTTGAACTGGCTTTTCTTGCGCTCGTTCAGCGTGTCGATAAAGCTCTTGGCCACCCTCCGTGACGTATTGCAAATCAATAAGCTTTGCTTTCGATCCAAAAAGATATCAAAGGTTTTCTTTTCGTAGAAACTGTCGAAATCTTCACCACCATAGGTTCGCCCTTGCACACGCCTTACATTCTCATGGTAGACGCCGTAACGTTCGTAGACCCCGTAAACCTCCTTGACCTTGAATGTCACCTTGGTCTTTTCTGGACTGCCCTGAAGGTGAGGATCACCTAATGAGACGACCACATCGCCATCGTTACCCTTGTCTTTGAGCTTGGGAAACTTGTTGACTTTGAAGTGAGTGAATGTTATTCCCATTTATTTCGCTCCGATCCCAAGGCGGAAAGTGTTGGCGGATTCTGTTTTGAAAGTATCTAGCGACCGGGCGGTTAGCTCCACTCGGTCCCGTTTGATAGACAAAACGCTTTCTTTCTTGTCTGTGTTGATCGTGAGATTGAAGGTATCGACCATCGACACCTTGAGCTTCTGGATGAACACCCCAAAGTATGGATTCCCTTCCCGAAAATAGGCGCTGAGGCAGTATTTGCGACCCTCGGGACGTGCGTGGAACTGATCTTCTATTTTCCGAAATAAGGGGCACACATGGTGGTCGATTCGATAGATGCTGTCTCTGTAAGAGACCGCCATGTCTAGAATGCTGAGATTGATGCAAACAGTGTCGTCATCGTCATAGGTGCGGGCGACGGCTGCAAGTTGTCGATCCAATCGGAAGTGAAAATCGGTCGGCGTCCTTCGCTCAACGGAAATCTGTCCTGCGTAGTCTTTGAAGAGAAGGCTTTCAAGCGTTGAGGATACAACTGCCGCATCATCGTCATCCGCATCTATGACGAGATTGACTTCCAACGACCATTCTGTGGTGCGATTAAAAAGCCAGAGTTTTCCCTTTTCGACCAGCAGGTGGAGATGCTCAAAATTTGCTATCAGATGCTTGTAGGTAAGGATCGCCAAGCCAAACAAGCCGATGAGGTCGGCAAGCCGGAAGTATGGCTGCTTCCACGCCGAGTAGGCTTGGAAAACGAAAGCAAGGAGCAGCACAACCAGCCAGAAGATGGCCCATGCTGTCCGTGCCGAGTTCATGGTCCCGAATCCTACCCTAACGGAACTGGCGGATCAATGACGTGATTCATCACTCGGGCATCAGGCGAATCCGGCCCGGTCATTGCATGCGTGAATTGATGTGGTTAGGATTACAGGGGTCTGGTCGTACAGCACGTTTAGTTCAAGGAAGGACTTATGGCCGAACGACAAATCACCGATGCGTCACGGCGTAGCAAGAACTCGTTTGGCGATGCCGATCTGCCGCCAGAGGCATTCAACGACTTTCTTGAAAGCATTCAATCTGCCGCCCCAGTGGCGGGGCACACGCACACCTTTTACCGCTACCCTGCCCGGTTTTCCCCGCAATTCGCCAGAGCCGCCATCCGCCTGTTCACTGAACCCGGCCAAACGGTGCTGGATTGTTTTTCAGGCGGTGGCACGACGGCTGTCGAAAGTCTTCTGGCTGGCAGAAAGTTCGTCGGCTGCGATGTGAACTCTCTGGCTAGATTCATCGCTCGGGTGAAGACGACTCCACTTCGAGAGGCCGACATCGCCGCAGTCGAAGAATGGGGCAGAGACCTCCCCAATGCGATCAATCTTTGGAAACCGTCCATCCCGCACGTCGGCTGGGAAAAGTACCAGCAGAACGTGCCGTGGTGGTTGCGGAAGCTGCTTGAGACGGCTCTCGATCAAGCCCAAAAATTGAAGAAGGGTCGCCGGGTCAACTTCGCCAGATGTTCTTTGCTTCGCACGGCGCAATGGGCGTTGGACTGTCGAAAAGACCTTCCCGGTGCCCGAGAGTTTCTTGTGCTCCACAGCCGCTTCCTAGACTCCATGCTTTTGGCAGGAAAGGCATTTGCCCATGACATGATGCAGGCAGGTGGTAAGACAAGCCATTGCCGGATTCTGGGGCGTTCTGCGATTGGATTAGAAAACGACAAACGCTTACCCAAAGAGTGGCTTCCGCCACGACTCGTTCTCACGTCCCCGCCGTATCTCGGAGTTCATGTGCTCTATCACCGATGGCAGGTACAAGGGCGACGGGAAACGCCCGCCCCATACTGGCTCGCTGGGTGCAGAGACGGTCACGGCGGTTCGCACTATACTTTTGCAGATCGGCGCAATGTAAACCTCGAACCATACCTCGACAAGCTCCGTGCTTGCTTCACTTCTGTAACCAAACTTCTGGACGAAAATTCCGTGGTCGTCCAACTGGTTGCGTTCTCGAACCCAGAGGAGCAGCTACAACCCTACCTCGGGGCACTCGAAGATGCGGGGCTGACTGAAATGCAACTCTCTGGGACAGCACAAGTGTTGAGCCGAATTTGGCGAAAGGTTCCGAACAGGAAGTGGTATGCTAACCTGAAGCTGGGGACGCAGGCGAGCAGCAACGAGTTGCTTCTGATCCACCAGAAAAGGCGATAACTGAAGGATCATAATGGCCATCAAGACGGCGAGCGAGTTGTTCGATGCTCTAATCACCAGCACCACCAAGGCGCAGGTGATCCAAGTTCTCAAAGACATCGGCGATCACCCAGAGATGACGCTCGACGTGCCCTTCGGCCCTTTAGGTCTTTCGTGGCATGCGTTCGGCGATACGGCTTCCAACCTGTCCACCATCGGGCTTGCGACGAAGCCGGGCAGAAGCCTCACAGAACGGATGACCAATGCGATGGACGCCATCCTTGAAGATAGATTTTCGCCGGGCGTGCCACCGCCGCCATCAGCAAGGGCAGCGGCAAAGCAGTGGTTCGGGCGTCCAATATCTGGCCCAGACGAGGGCATGTTCAATTGGGATTATTCCGAGCAGGCAATGGATCGTCGTATCTCTGTCGTGCTCAGTGCAGGCGGTTCCGAAGGTGCTGCGACTGTAGACGTAATTGATGATGGCATTGGTATCCGAGCCGATCTCTTCCGCTCGACCATTTTGAGCCTTCAGGGCGGCAACAAGATCAACAAGCGTTTTGTGATCGGCACGTTCGGACAGGGCGGCGCATCAACCCTGAAGTTCTGCGACTTCTGTTTTATCGCTTCACGTCACCGAGATGATCCGATGACGGTCAGCTTCACCTTGATTCGTGAACTCCGTCTGGGAGAAGACTATCAGGTTGATGCCTATGCCTATATTTCCCTTCCGACCCCCTCGGGCGGGAGGACCGTCCCGTCCTGCTCCATCAGTCCAGAACCATTCGCCGTGTACACTGGACATGAAAAGTTAAAACTACCCGTCATGAAAAAGGGTACTCTGGTGCGGCACTACGATTACCGACTTCACCGGCTGGACAAAGCACTCGGTCCATCTCCCGGCAATTTGTACACCTATCTGCACTACTCTTTGTTCGACCCTCTCTTCCCTTTCCGCATCATCGACATTCGTGACTCAAAGTCACCGAAGAATGAACTGGTAACGGGAAGCCGTAACAGGCTCATGAAATTGGTCAAAGAAGGGAAGGACACAGAAACGTCGGACCCCAACGACCAGACGACCGGTTCAGAGATGCGACACTATCGCCAGATGGAATACGTCGTGCCGTTTGGGGCCACCGACCCATCTATCGGCATCGAGTATTGGGTCGTGTTCAACTATAAGAAAGGCAAGGCAGGGAAACCGCCTGTGCTGCGGGCCGACTCGAACGAACTCTTTATTCAGACCGGCCACCCGATTCTCGGCACCCTCAACGGCCAGAACCAAGGCGACCTCAGTGCCGCTCTGCTGAAGGAGATCGGGCTGAGCATGGTGGCCCGGCATATCGTCATTCACATCGACTCATCAAACGCCGATAGGACGACGAGGAAGAAATTATTCTCCACCAACCGTGAAGGATTCACCGACGAGGCCGAACTCCATAGTATTTTGAATGAGATCAAGAGGATGTTGGAGGAAGATGAGAACCTTCAAGCCATTGAACGAGAACTGACTGAGCGACTAACTTCCAGAGAAGCGGAATCGACCAGTGCGGAGGTAAAGCAGCAGGTTACCAAGCTACTGCTCGAAGCTGGGTTCAAAGTCACTGAAGAGGGACCATCTTCGGAAGCTGGTGATGGCCAAGACAAACAGCCAGTGCGAGAAAGGAAGAGGGGACGGTACAAGGTGCAGCAACCTCTCCCGACGTTGCCGTTCCCACAGGTGACCCATTTTGAGATCGTGGTTCCGCTGCCGAAGATGGACGTGAGGATCAATGACTCTGAAGTATTGCTGGTTGAGACGGATGCTGACGCTGAATACGAGCGGAGAGATCGCATCGCCATCCGATCTGAACCAGATCGGCTAGAGGTGGCCTCCAAGGCACCTCTTCGTGGCGGGAGGGTGCGGTGGCGGTTGCGCCCGAACTCCACCGCCAAGGCGGGCGAGACGGGCAATGTCATCGTCACCTTGACGAAGATGGACGGCACCCAGTTGAGCCAGTCACTGCCATTTGAGGTGTTTCCTGCCGTGGAGGAAAAGTCAAAGAAGGCACAGGGGCAGGTGCCCCCATTCGATATCATCCCCATCAATCCCACCGACCATCCTGCCGAATGGGAGACGGCGTGGGCTGACCTTGATGAAAACGCAAGCCCAGAACAGCTAGCCTCGGTAGCGTACAAACCCGTCCAGATGGGCACGAAGATCGTTGTCTTCTACTCCACGATTTTCGGCCCGTATAAGGACGAATTGGAGAAGCTAAAGACCAGCAATCCAGCAAAGGCACAACTGTTCACGACAAACTATGAGGTGTGGATTGGCTATCATGCAATCCTTCAATTGAATCGGGGGCAGGAAGATAAGGCTGGCGTTGAGTCCGAGAAGCTGGACGTGATCGATGAGGCTGATCGTCTGCGGGTGGCCCGCATGCAGGTCAAACAGGCAGCAAGGACGGCAGACCTGCAACACCAGCTTGCCAGAGGTCAGGCGTCGGGATGACGTTAGTGCCAACGACCACATCACGCACTGGGCACCACCCTGAACGCCAGCCTGATGATTTTGCTCTTGTTGTTGGCATTTGTCAGGTCGTAGACCCGAGCCTTGATTGCCGTGTGCTCGCTGCCAGAGCCGTCCATCGTGAACGTCAACGGTCCAGTGTAGAGATGCGAAGATGGGTTGGGAATCTTGCCGTTCAACGTGTACCTGATCTGGCAATTTGAGTATGGCGAGGTGATCGTCACCGTAACTGGCTCTTCTATGTTTTGGACGTTGATGTATTGATATTGGTTCTGGTCGATCTGGGTAATCAGACCTAGGTCAACTTCATTGACAGAGATGACTGGGTAGGTCGTTGAGGCCACATTGGTCGGAATGGGGATTTGGAACGTGTAGGCGGTGGCCCCGGAGATGTTGCTAGAGGCGTCTTCTGCCTTCACTGTAAAGACATCTAGCAGGTGTGCGCCGGTTATTGCATAGGTGTGCCCGCTCTGACCGGGTGCTGTAGTAAGCTCTACGCCGTTCTTGTAGACTCTATAGGTAACAAAGCCTCCATAGGTGTCAATCTGCGATGCCCATGAAAGAGAGAACGAGTAGGTGCTGCCAGAAAGCGTTGCGGTTCCCCCGGTGACGCCTGTGGGGTTGGGTGGAGGGGTGGTGTCCACGCAGGTCAGCGTGCAGGTCGCCCCAGTCGGCACATGGGTCAAGGTTAGAGAGCCTGTACTAGAAGTGGCCGTGAAGGTTAGGACAAAGGTTGACTGGCTGTAGGCGGTGACCGTGGAGCCGGTCAAAGTGAAGTCCGTGGCGACGGCTGTGTTGAAGTCGATGCCGTTGCCGCTCAATGTAATGGATTGGCCCGGCTCACCCCGTTCAACGGTTGTTGGAGTTGCGGCAAGGGATGCAAGCAAAGACTGCACAATCGGCACAACGACATTTGCCCATACCTGATACCCGGCATCCGTAAAATGTACTTGGTCCGTGTAATACAGAGATGTATCTGTTGGATCGTCAAGGATGGCAGCAACGTCGGCAACCGCAATGCCAAATGCTTCTCCATTTTCAATCAACCACGCATTGTAAATCGCAGCCTGTGCGTTAACGGAAACATAATCCGATGCGGCAACAGGGCCGATGGGTGGAATAGTGCAGACAATCAGCTTGTAACCGACAGTAAGGGCACTAGCGGCATACGATGATACGTACCCTTCAAGAGTCGTCGCATTAACACTGTTCAGATCGTTGATTCCACCAGAAAAAACCAGTAGATTTACCGACCGAATAGAATTATATTGAGTTCCGATATTCTGATTAAAGTTCACGGCAAGAATCTGAGCCGTTACCCCTGAAATTCCGTTGTTGGCCCCACCAGCTTCGGTCAACGCAGCAATAACACGAGCCGGATAAGATGTGCCTTGCAAGGCATCGCATTCCCCGCTAGAGCATTCTTTTCCCGCAGTTCGGCTGTCTCCATCGAAAACTACGAACTTGTCGCCAGAAGCAGCCATTCTAATCGCAGTTAAAATTGCAGGCGATGCGCCGCTAACTCGCAAAGTTCCGACG
>Ga0182024_10013197_pt1 | contig 16187 bp, 18 predicted proteins | sample P32metaG_FD_120480 | JGI IMG/M metagenome (GOLD analysis project Ga0182024, IMG submission 120480) | Permafrost microbial communities from Stordalen Mire, Sweden - P3-2 metaG (Illumina Assembly) | ecosystem: Environmental > Terrestrial > Soil > Wetlands > Permafrost | place: Sweden: Stordalen... | reverse complement strand
TGGGCGGAGGCGCTAATGGCCTGGATTAGATTTTGGCCTTGCAGGTCGAGTTTCTCGGGATACTCTTTCTGCAAAACTTCCACGAAGGCCTGAATACGCCGAACCGGTGCGCGCAAATCGTGGGAAACGGAATAGTTGAAAGTCTCCAGTTCCCGGTTAACCGCTACCAGTTGACTTGTGCGCTCTTGAACCCGTTGATCGAGTTCGGAATTGAGTGAGCGGAGACCCGTTTCCGCGGCCTTTCTGGCGCTGATGTCGCGGATGTTGCATTGAATCACCTTCTGGTCGCCGACTAGATAGACGTTGCTGACGAATTCGACGGCAATGGAATGCCCATCCTTTGTTTCCAGGGGCTGGTCCTCGTAGCGGATATACCCATTCTTCTGCAATTCCGCGAAGCTGGCCTTACACGCCTCGATGTCCTTGAAGGCGCCGATCTCCCAAAGTTTTTTCCCCAGGCAATGCTCGCGCGAGTAACCCAACATATCCACCAGGAACGGATTGGCGTCCATGATGTGACCACTCTCTTCGTCCAGAATCAAAATGCCATCCTGGGCGGTTTCGAAGAGCCGGCGGTATCGGGCCTCCGACGCTTTGAGGGAGTGCTCCATGCGCTTTCGTTCATAGTAAAACTCGGTTTCGCGCAGCACCCGTGCGATGGCTGGAACCAGCCGCGCCAGTTCCGATTTTTGAACGTAATCGCTGGCGCCAGCCTTGATGAGCGATACGGCCAGGTTCAGATCGATCTCGCCGGATACGATGATGAACGGGACCCGTGGTCGTAATTCCTTGGCCAGCGCAAGAGCCGCGGGAGCGCCAAATCCCGGCATGGAATGGTCAGACGTGATCAGATCCCAATCCGCCCGCTCCAGGGCAACGCGCATGGCGGGTGAAGTATCCACCACTTCAAAAACTGGCTCATAGCCGCCTGCCCGAACCGCGCGGACCAGCAGATCGGCATCATCCTTGGAGTCTTCCACGATCAACATGCGAAGAGATTGACTCATAAACACCCGCTTTACTACATATCCAGCCTAGTTCGGTGAAGATTGTGGAATCTGAGCAAAATTGAACAACACGGCCAATCGTTTCGGCCGTGATCCCAATAACGGCCACGTTCCCGCCATGGGTCGCTCTGTTCTTTGGCCGATCAAGTCGTTGGTACATCGACTCACCCCGTTGTATCCTCGGGACGTGCCACGCTCTCCTGCGCTCGGTTCAACTGCGCCTCATCGGACCCCTACTTCTGGATTATTTTTAGGCCTGATCATTACGTTGGCAGCTGTTGTCACATACTCGGCATATATCACGCGGCAAATCTCCGGCCTGCGCGAACTGCAGAACAACCTGGTCGATCGCAACCGGAAAGATTCCCTGCAATTGCTTCGCATCCAGAACGATTTGAACTCGTTGGCGCTGGCGATGCGCGACATGCTCGACAATGACGAGCCCTATCCGCTGACGGCGTGGTCGGCGCAATTTCAGCGGGTTCGCGCCGATCTTGATGACGCGCTGCGACGCGAGCAGCGAGTTGCTCCGGTGAATCGAACTGCCGAACAAGAAAGGTATCTTGAGGATTCAGTGGCGCAATTCTGGGACGCGGCCGATCGAACCTTTGCACTGGCAAATGGCCCAAACCAAGCCGAAGCGAGGACGCAGATTCGCATCTCGCTGCGGGCGCGCCAAGAGGCGTTGAGTACGGCCGTTTCGCGATTGCTGGTACAAAATAACGAAAGCGAAGAGCAGGCGGCGCTCCGCATCGGGCGTATTTATTACCGGGTACAGCGCCAGGTTTATCTCTTTCTGACCGCAACGCTGATCGCCATTCTCTTCACCAGCCTTTATCTGATCCGCTCGAACCGGCGTCTCTTCGCCCAACTCGCCACGCTCTCTGAACAGCGAAGCGAGCTTGCCCAGAAGCTCATTGCCACCCAGGAATCTACCCTGCGCCACATCTCCCGCGAATTGCACGACGAGTTCGGGCAGATTCTCACCGCCGTAGGAGCAATGCTGACGCGCGCCGGAAAGCATGCGCCGGAGGGATCGCCGCTGCGCGCCGAATTGCGCGAAGTCTGCGAGATTACGCAAACTACGCTGGATAAAGTGCGCAGCCTTTCGCAGGCCCTGCATCCGGTGATGCTTGAAGAAACCGGGCTGGAGAGTACTCTCGACTGGTATCTACCAGTGGTGGAACGGCAGGCTGGCCTTCACGTATTCTATGAAAAATCGGGCGAATCTTTCTCGGTGAAGGGGGACGCTGCGATTCATGTCTATCGAATCGTGCAAGAAGCTTTAAATAATGTGACCCGGCATTCCGGAGCCAGCGAGGCATGGGTGCGGCTCCGATTTCTGCCTGACACTTTAACCATGGAAGTTGAAGATCATGGCAAAGGGTTGGAAGCGCCGGCCACCATGCAAGAAAAAGGAATTGGACTGGTAGCAATGCGAGAACGCGCCGAACTGTTGGGCGGCAACATTGAATTTGGCCCGCCCACGCAAGATCGAAGTGGAACCCTGGTTCGATTGAAAGTTCCGAGAGAGATGCTTAATTCCGATGCCGAATAAAATTTCAGTATTGCTGGTCGACGACCACACTTTGGTGCGCCGCGGTTTCCGGCGCATTCTTGAAGATGAGGACGACATCACCATTGCCGGCGAGGCCGGCGATGGCGCCGAGGCCATCAAACTCGCGGGAAAGCTGCAGCCGACTGTGATCGTCATGGATTGCGCCATGCCCGGTATCAACGGTCTGGAGGCTACTCGAAAGATTCTTGAAAGCAATCCACAGGCGCTGGTGCTGATGCTGAGCATGCACCCGGAAGAAACGCTGGTGCGCCAGGCGCTAGACGCCGGCGCGCGCGGGTACGTTTTAAAAAACGCAGTCGATCTCGAGTTAAGCACTGCCATACGCCGCGTGGTTAACGGCGAAACTGTGCTTGACTCGCAACTCAAACCGGCGGAAATCCTAAAAGGCAAGCGCCACTCCGCCCTCACCCCGCGCGAACTCGAAATACTGCAAATGATCGTAGATGGTAAATCGAATAAAGAAATTGCCACCGTGCTCGATCTGAGCGCCAACACGGTCGCGGTGCATCGCGCCAATATGATGGACGCTTTAGGCATTCACAAGGCGGCGGAGTTGGTCGTCTACGCTATTCGCCACGGGCTGGTTAATCTGCCGTGACCGATTGCAAGATAACCGATCGCCAGATGAACGACCGCCGGTCGTTTCTCCGAGCGGGAATGTGTAGCCTAGCATCGACTCTAATCTCAACTGCCGGCTTTCGACTCGATGCCTTCGCCGCAAACGCTGCTCCCGATCCCGGTTTTCATCTCGTCGACGTGACTTCACAAGCTGGAATAAATTTCCGTCACAACAGCGGCGCCTATGGCGGCAAGTTGTTGCCGGAAACGCTCGGTGCCGGATGCGCATTCCTCGACTACGACGGCGACGGCTGGCAAGACATTCTTCTGGTGAACGGCGCCGATTGGCCAGGGCACAAGCGTGAACCGATATCGCAGCCCAACTTCCTGAAACTTTATCGCAACAATCGGAACGGCGCGTTTTCCGATGTCACTCGCAGTGCTGGCCTCGATGTTGAAATGTATGGCATGGGAATGGCCGTTGGAGACTACGACAATGACGGCTTTCCCGACATCCTCATCACCTGCGTGGGGCAGAATCGCCTCTTCAAAAATACCGGCAAGGGAACATTTATCGACGTAACCAAGTCGAGCGGACTAGGCGGACGGCAGGCCTTGAGCACGTCCGCGTTATGGTTTGATTTCGATCGCGATGGACTGCTGGATTTATTTGTCTGCAACTACGTCAAGTGGTCAGCCGAGCACGATGTATTTTGCAGCCTCGATGGCAAGCACAAATCGTACTGCACGCCGGAAGCTTATCGCGGCGAAACCTGCTGGCTATTTCACAACCGCGGCAACGGAACTTTTGAGGACGTCACCGCAACCTGCGGCATTTTCGACAGCAGTTCGAAATCTCTCGGCGTCGCCATGCTCGACTACGATCACGATGGCTGGCCCGATCTGCTCGTGACCAACGATACCCAACCCAACAAACTTTATCGCAACCAGCGCAATGGCACATTCAAAGATGCAGCGGTCGATGCCGGCATCGCTTTTTCCACCGAGGGACGCGCCCGCGCCGGCATGGGCGTGGACGTTGCGGACTTTGAGAATTCCGGACGCCCTGGCGTGGCCATCACGAATTTCGATAATGAGATGACGGGGCTCTATCGGCTTACGAACGGCGGCAATTATGTTGACGTAGCAATGCCGAGCGGAGTGGGGCAGGCGTCGAAAGATAAATTAGGATTCGGTTGCGTGTTTCTCGATGCCGATCTCGACGGCGCACTCGACTTGGCGGTTGTTAACGGACATATCGACGACACGGTTCGTAACCTCAGCGGCGTCGGCTACGCACAGCCTCCGCAACTTTTCTTGAATCGTGGAAAGGGAAATTTCGTCGACGTAGCCTCCGCAATCGGAGGCGGTTTCAGTCAACCAAAAGTCGGACGCGGTCTAGCCTATGGCGATTTCGATCGCGATGGCGATCTCGATTTGTTGATCACCACCAATAATGGCCCCGCCTATCTATACCGCAACGATCAGACGTCCGGCAACCGAAGCATCCGAATTCGCTTGATAGGAACGAAATCAAATCGCGATGCCATTGGCGCCCTGGTGAAGATCTTTCACGGAACACCGTACGCAGCAACGAAGGCAACATCCCATGGAACCGTTATCCAATCGCGCATGGTCAAAGGCGGCTCAAGTTATTTGTCGCAATCCGAACTACCCGTAACCTTCGGCTTGGGCAAGCAAGATAAAATCGATCGCCTGCTAATCGAGTGGCCAAGTGGAAGAACCGAAGAATACAAAAACCTGGCGGCCGGGAGATCCTACGAATGCGTCGAGACGAAAGGAATCACGCCACTGCCAGGTTTCTAGGCAAGATGTAATTTCGCCGTTAGTTTAATTTTGGCAGGAGAATAAAAAATGAAGACTTTTGTCCAAGTCATCGGCGCTGCGACTGTTTTATTCGGGCTGCTCTTCGCATCAGAAAGACCTGCCGTGCCCGACAACTTGAAAGTTCCCGCAGGCGAAGCTGTGATTCTCGTCGGGCACGCCAAAGGAGTTCAAATTTATGTTTGCCAAAGCTCAGACCAAGGTTCGAACTGGGTGCTGAAAGCTCCTGAGGCCGAGTTAACCGACGAAAATGGCAAGACAATCGTCCATCACTCCGCTGGGCCAACATGGAAGCATATTGATGGAAGCGAAGTGACGGGCAAAGTCGTAGCCAAACACGATGCGCCGAAAGCCGGCGCAATACCGTGGCTGCTTCTATCTGCAGCGAGTCACTCAGGACACGGAATAATGGACCGTGTAACCACCATCCAACGAATTAACACCGACGGTGGAATGCCACCGCAAGCGAGTACATGCAGTGCGCCCGCAAACGGAAACGAATCCCGAAGCAACTACTCGGCTGATTATTTTTTCTACGCACCTACAGCGCAGTAAGAGTGGACAGCGGCGCGCAAAATTCTGGCGATCTTCCAGGATCGTAAAATGCTAGGCAATCACGTTTAGCCCGCTCTTGCTTCCATAAACTTGACCCAACAACGAGCTCGTGTTGTCAGTTGTGGAAGCAGCAGACGTATTGAGCGAGCCAAGTATTTGCTGCACTAGCTGTACAGATTGCGATGCCGCGCTAATTTCATTTGTCTGTGTCGGCGAAGCTGAGTTCTTGAGATCGCTTTGCACCGTCGCAAGAGCTGACTGCGCTGCGGGCAAATCGCCAGAACCAAGTGCGGTGCCAAGCGCAGTAAGATCGGTGGAAAGCTGCGTATTGGTCGAAGCGCTGCTGCCACTGGCCGTTGCCGAGCTCTGGAACAGATTCTGTAGAATCGCGAATTGGGAGGAGGCGGAGTTCAAGTTTCCCGCTGCCAGACTATTTTGCAGGGTCTGCAATGTTTGCTGCACCTGGCTCGCCCCGCTGGACAATAAAACCGATTGACCAAGCCCCGCTGCTGAAATCGCTCCAACTGACATGATTCACCTCATGGCGGCTTATAACCGCACTCCCGCCTGTCTGTACTATCGGCCCGATGGTAGAAAAGCTTTAGGAGCTTGAGATTGTGAAGTAGGGGAAGGATTGTGTGGTGGCGGACTCGGTCCCGCAGGAACGGCCACAGCCCCGTCACCACGCGAGCAAAGTCAAGATCAGGTTCGGTTGCAAAGCCTACAACCGTGAATTAAGCTAAGTCTCTAACCGCTCGATGAGCCGAGCCGGGATGGCGGAACTGGCAGACGCAGCGGACTCAAAATCCGCCGGGCTTCGGCCCTTGGGGGTTCGACTCCCCCTCCCGGCACCACTTCAAATGGCTTGTCCAGTACTGGCTTCACCGAAATTTGGTTGTCCCGGTGCGAGCAAGCGCATCTTCTCGCCTATCCCGCTTGTGCCCAGTTTTGTGCCTACCTCGGGCTGCTTTTCGCCTTCCGGCCTTTTGCCGCGTGCCAATGGAGAAGGCCGTTTGCGGCTTACTTTTCCGTGCGCCATCGCAAATGCGCGTTCTATGGCGTCGGCCTGTGGATGGACGTAGCGCATGGTGATAACGATGCTACTGTGCCCGGCTATGCGGGCGAGCGTGTGAGCATCGGCCCCTTTCTTAGCAAGGTTCGTAAGGGCAGTGTGCCGGAGAATGTACGGCTCGGACCGCTGAACAGCGGAATCCGTCAGCGCACGTGTGTGATGATCCTTCGCGACATCCCCGTTGAAATGGCCTTCGGACGAACCACTAGGAAATACCCAGCCCTCGCAGGGGCGACCGGCGGCCTCGGATCGCGCCTTGAGCAGAGCGTATACGTTAGGCGTCATCGGCAGCACTCGCCGTGCGGCTTTGGATTTGCCGTCTGCGATTCGGATGAGGCCGCCTCTGCCATTTAGCATCACATGCTCCCATTGAAGGACGAAGACCTCGCCTGGTCGCATCCCCTCTTCGGCAATGATCGTGGCGCAATCCCTCCATGGCTGTGGGCAGGCGGCCAGATAAACGGAGAGTTCTTTATCGGTCAGCACGCGGTCACGCTGATGCTCGCCCTTCGCCAGGAAGATCCGCGCTGGTTTATCCATGCGGCCCCATTGGTACGCGAGGTTAAGGACGCGGCGGAGCGTGCGGAGTCCGCGATTGATACCAGACGGCGACAGTTTCGCGTGTTCAGCAGCGAAGTGCTGCGCATTCTGATCGCTGATCTGATCTATCGCTATACCCGCTATCTTTGAGGCGAGGAGCATCTGCGCCCCCTGTTTGTAGTAGCGTAGGGTTAGCGGCTTAGCCGTGTGCGCCGTCTCCGCATATGGCAGGAACTCCTGCTTCAAAAACTCCTTTAGTGTGGGTGCAGCCTTCTTCTCCCGAATCCCCACTTCGCCCTTGGCCAATGACGTGCGGTGCGCCGATTCCATCTGCCGCGCAATTTTGTCATTGCCCTGCTTCGTGGACTCCCGCACCAGTTTTCCTTTCCACATGAACTTGTACCAGTAGACATCCCCGCGTTTGTAGATGCTCATCGTGCCACCTCGCCAAGTTTGAAACCCAATTTCCGCAGGACGCGAACTGCCATTTGAGTTGTGAAACCTGAACGTATCAGGCCAGCTGAGGTAGCCAGGGCTTGCTTTACCGGGTAACGCTTACCCGAAACCTCGACATAGACCCTTTGAAGTGCTTCAGGCTCCACTCCCTTGAGTTTGCGCTCAACATCTTCCGAACTGAGAGAGAACCCCTCGCCTCCGATTGTGAATGGGTATTTCATCATGAGAAATACTCCTCCTCTTTCTCTTTCTTCTACTCCTCTTTCTCTCGTATGTCAAGCTATGTGGAATAAACTGCACTGGAGTCGCTCAGCTAGACGCGGCGAACGGCTGACGCATCCCGGCCCGCCTGCCGATACCTTGGAACGGGATGCCACGCGGGAGGTAGCAAAGTGACCGGTAAGAAGCCCTTTTCTTCTATTGAGACTGTCTTTCAAGACCACGAAGCCCTTCGTCATTTGCAAGCGCTCGTCGATGCCGGTTGTGATCGCAATGAGCTCATCATGCTCATGGACCTAGCTTTTCTAGCGGATGAGTCGTGGGAAACGCAAATAGGAATGAGACTGCGAGACTTTAAAGGCGCGATCACTGGCATCAGACATTGCGCGGATACTATTGATCGGCTGAACCGGTCCGAGTTGATATATCGTGCCTCGATTGAACATCGCATTCCTGGATTCGTAGGACTTTGGGAATCGCCAACCCTTGCGGAGCGACTGCGTGAGTACGCCACTGTGCTGGACTGGTTACGCAGATTCTTCGGGCCGAAACGCAGCATCAGGCTGCACGTGTGGAAAGCCTGGATTGTTGCTGTCGTGACAGAAGACACAAAGAAGCCGCATGACTCAGAAGTGTCCTTCCTGATTGCAGCTCTCTTGGACAATCCTAAATATTCGCTAGCGGCACACCAAAGATGGCGTCTGAAGCACCTCCATCATATCGAGGTGATGAGAAAGAAACTCCAAGACAGGCGGCTCAAGAGAGCCTTCCTATCACCACGTTAGGTTTTGCAAATAGATCACGACCATCTGTCCAGAGAACTGTCCCTTCCACGCTCGATCTCCAATTGCAAACGTAACTTCTGAAGTCAAGAATCTGTCGCCCAGAGTTCTGTGCGGCAATGTGATGCCGTTCTACTATGCATCCAGTTCTAGGGAGGTTGAGCATGGACTATGAAGGATCGTTATCTCGGGTCAATGATTTCGCGGCAAGTACGCTTCCTCGGCTGCTAGACGAGAGGCTAACGGCTCGCATGATGTCGGTGTCCGTGGCAGCTCTTCGCAGATGGCGACATGAGGGACGCGGTCCGCAATTCGTGCGCCTAGAACGCTGCGTCAGGTATGACGTGCGCACTATCGAGCGCTTTCTGTCAGAAAATGCCTCAGGCAACAAAAAAGCTGCCGATTCGAGGTCGGCAGCAGAGCGGGAGGTGCGTAGTGAGCACGCAACCACCCAAGAGTAATTCTACCGCGCGACGCAAACAAGGATTCCCGCGAACTGATGCGGGCAACGCCGAGTTCTTCGCACACCTGTACAAGGATCAATTGCGCTACGACTTCGGTCGTGGCCGGTGGTTGCTCTGGGCAAAACACTGGTGGGTCGAGGACCGCTGTGAAACTGTGTTGCAGTTGGCGAAGGAAGCAGCACGGATGCGATATCGCCTGCGGCTCTCAGCGTCAGACGATGCCGACGAAACTCAGAAGGAGACCGAATGGGCAAGCGGGAGTGAATCTCGTTCCCGGCTTGAAGCAGCTCTGAAAATTGCTAGGTCAGAACGATTGCTGGCTACCTCTGGCGATGAGTGGGACAGCGACCCATGGTTGCTCGGCGTGGGAAACGGTGTTGTCAATTTGCGCAACGGCAAACTTCGCGACGGGCAAAGGTCCGACCTGCTCACCATGCACACGGATGTGGTCTTCGACCCACGGGCGGCCTGCTCAAGATGGGTGCGCTTTCTGGATGACATCTTCGGCGCTGACCGTGAACTGATCGGATACATTCAGCGCGTCGTCGGCTACTGTCTAACCGGGGACACCACTGAGCAGGTCACGTTCCTGTGCCACGGTGCGGGCGCGAACGGCAAGTCTACATTTCTCAACGTGGTGCGACACGTACTCGGCGACTATGCATACGACTTGCCCTCCTCCACGTTTGAACTAAAGGCGCGGTCGGCAAATACGAACGACATCGCGGCCTTGCCTAAACGACGATTCGTCACCTCACTGGAGACCAACGAGGCTGCTCCACTCAATGAGGCCCGACTTAAGCTGCTGACCGGTTGTGACCCCGTCTCCGCGCGAAAGCTGTATCGCGAGTTCTTTTCGTTCATCCCGACTGCAAAGTTCTGGCTGGCCACGAATCACAGACCACCGGTGTCGGACGACTCGCCGGGCTTCTGGCGTCGAGTTCGAGTGATCTTGTTTTTGCAGCAGTTCGTGGGGCAGCGAGCAGACAAGGATCTGGTCGCAAAGCTAAAGGCTGAAGCGCCGGGCATCCTTCGGTGGGCTCTGGAAGGCTGCCTAGAATGGCAACGCCAAGGACTAGGTCTACCCGCCGCGGTGCAAGCCGTCCAGCCAGTCATACCGTGAGGAGAACGACCACATTGGAGAATTCCTTAGCGACCGCTGCCTGGTCGCTCCAGATGCGTGCGTGCAGGCGTCCATCCTTTGGGACTCGTACCTCGCTTGGGCCGCTGACCGGAAGGAGCGTCCGCTGGACCGCAGGGTGTTCTCGGCCCGACTGGAAGGCAGGGGCTTTCGCAAGCAGAGGGTGGGACACGACCGCACATGGACTTGGTTCGGACTGTGCGTCAAGTCGTCGGAGTCGGAAGCAACTCCCGGCAGCAACGGTGATGCGGACGGATGCGGACGCGAAACTCCCATTGTTGTTTTGGAGGAAGATTCTCTTAACACCAAACAATAGGGAATTCACGTCCGCACACGTCCGCGCGGTCTGCGGCTGCTCAGTTGGGAACAGACCGCCCGGCGGGTCAAATTGCGCCTTTTGTCATTGTTCATCAAGCCTCAACTGCTACCCTTCCATCCCATCCTTACTCTGTGCAATTCCTTCGACCGCAATCGAGTGAACTGTGACCGAGTGCCACCGGGCGACATGGATTGATAGAACTCCCTTTTGGCGACGTTAGCCATCACGTGGAGGTGACAAAGAGAGTGTGCCAACGTGCAGGATTTTTCAGGAAATTTCACCACACAATTGTCATCACGGGTTTATCCTGCGGATATGGACAACGCCGATACCACGCCGGAGAACTCGCAGCCTCTGACCGGGCGCCAGGCCGCACTCGCACACATCGCCGAGAAGCGGCGCAAGGATCCGAACTGGAATCCGAAGACGGATCCGACTTACAGCGGCCCGCATCCGACCTTCGTCGGATTGATGAGCGACGCTGAGTACGATCGCCACATGGCCGGCGTTGCAGAGAGACACCAACTGGCGACTAATTCGTACTTGCGATCAAAAGACGAGGAGAAGTTAGAGCCGCAGCCGACGCCGCGAAGAGTAGTCCGCGCGGCTCTCCCCTTCGGCCAGCGTATCCGCGAATTGCGACGCGACCTGCGGTGGAGTCAGCGCGAGGTTGCGTCACAGCTCGGAGTCAGCGCGCGCACGATCATAAGGTATGAGCAGGGTCGCTCCGCGCCGCTGCAGTCCGCGCCGCTGCTGGCCCTGCGGCGACTAGAGTCAGCTGTGCGTCGCGCTTAGTCACAAAATAGAATGGCCCCGACCGTGAATCGGAGCCGCACAATACGAAATGTTTTTCTTTTGCCGCGTCCTTCTCGCCCGCGTCTGAGGAGGATTATGCCACGGACTAGCCGCGACTCTGAGACAATTCTTTGCGAATACCTGCAAGAACTTTCTCGATACCTGAAGCTGATTCGTTCCACTTTTCAGTCTCCAAACCAAGCTCCGCATCTCCAGACGCGACGCGCTTCTTCATCTGGATGTAAGCCTTATTCATCTTCGTCACGATCTCAGACCCCCGTTCGTCAGAAAGCGCATTCTCTGCCGCGCAAATCTTCTGAGCACAATCCTTATATCCAGCGGTCAACACTTCGAGCACTTCAACCAAAGCAAAAACAGTCTCATCCCTCATCGGCTCCTCCTAAGCGATCAAGACAGCAAGCGGTCACACTTCCGAAGTCACGCCAGCAGCCATTGCAAGCGTCACCCGCAGCGATGAATGCACGCGGCGGAAATTATAGTGCGCGAGGTGCAAAGCGCAAGCCGGGGCAGTGATCGAATCTGCGCTCGCCGTGCTGCGGGAGCGGCACGTGGATTGCCCATCATCGGCTCTGCAAAAAGTACGTAGCACTTCGCCTCATGCTCACTGGGAACACAAGAGAGGCTAACAGCTCTCATTGTCCCCTTGAAGTTGGGAACCCAGTCTCCGGGTTTAATCTCCCCAACAAGCTCGGATCGCGGAACGACTTCGGCGTCTGGGCCAAGCGGCGATTGCTTGGGAGTTTGGGCGTGGGCGGTCTGCGTCCGTATAGCGTTACCGAGACACAAACCCAGAATTAGGAATGCTGCTGCAAGAGCGGCTGATTTCATTTTTTGCTGTCCTCCATGACTTGTGATTTAAGCTTCAGAAATTTAGAAAAAGCCTGGTATCGCGACGACTTTAATCGGCCTTGCGTTTGAATATGGCGTGGACTACATAAGGGTTCGGAGAGTCACCTTAGGAAGTGTTGGGCGGGAAGTGCGGGTAGGAACGTCACAAACTCCCAGCCTTCGTCACCGCACTCTTTCAGACGACGCCAGATTATTTCAGCACCGCTCGGCGAGTTGTCGATGTTATCGTCTTTGTCAATTACGTATTCAGTGTTGATTGTTTCTACCCGGTAAGACGTGATACGAACCTTCGGAGTTTCGATGGTCGTCTCAGTCGCGACGGATTTTCTCATGATCTCGTTAGCCTGTTGCTCGCTGCTGATTGTGCCATCGCGGACACTCTCGCGGATTAGATCCCTCTTCGCATTCTCCATGTACTCCTGCATGGCCGGGTTCATGGTGTCTTTGAAGTTCTCCAGATATCCCACCGCTGCCCATTCCAAAGACTGTCGCATCGACGATACTTGCCGACGCACGGCGACCAACTCCTTGAGAACGAAACAGACCGCGATGAGTAGCAGCGCCAAAAGCAGAATCAGCATTCGTGCCTCCCGGCTATTGATGGCTGTCAGCCTCGTAGCTACTTCTCCGAATGGAGCACTGCCTGTAATGTGACCTTGCTGCCTGCGGTCAAGCTGACGGCGCGACTCCACGGCTTTTGGCCCTTTGCTTCGAGACGAACCGTGTGGGAGCCTGCTGGAAGGTCAATAAGCGATGGAGTGTTCCCCATGAAGTTCCCGTCCACGTAGATCTCTCCGCCCGTCGGCTCTGACGAAACCATGACCTTGGCAGTGTTGGCGGGAGGACTAGGTTGATCAGGTCGACCAGCGCCAGAACTGGAGCCGCTCGTCGTTTCGGTATGCACGGCCAATTTAACGCTGGGGTCTGGAGCGGTAGATGGAGCAGGAGTTGTGGCGCTGGTCGATTCGTCCGGAGACCCTTTCGTAATAGGCCCGATGTAAGCTGACGTTTCGATCCGATATGTCTTCGTTTTGCTGCCCACGGAGATATGCAGTTTGCCGCCATCTACGGAACCCTTGACCACTTGGCCTGCTGAGAGTGGGTGGCACCCAATCCTCCAGACAAGCCCTCCGCCGCAGGAGACAACGTAGCCAACCTTATCCGAGCCGACAATTAACGCGACGTGATAGACGAGCGGCACGCCATTTGCAGAAGTGTGCGACTCACAGCTCAGTTGGGCCGCGTCTCCTATCCCTAGGATTGAGCAGTTCAGGTGCGCACTTTCGCCAGTGGACACGGTTACACGATCCGTGCGCATCACGGCGAATTCGGCTTGATCGCGCGAAACCTGTTGGCCTTCACTGCCGACAGCTAATGCACAAAAGAAAAGGGTAGTGGAAAGTTTTCCCATCGCTTGTTCGCCTTTCGACCCTTTAGAAGGGCATCGCTCGGCAATTCCGGGGGAGTCCGCATTTGAGATCGGCGAACGGGCCGAAGTCAACATAAATGTGACTCATCGGCTGTGTACGCATCGTCTGCACGCCCTGAAGATGGCAGGCGATGCCGCTCGACATCCGCAAACGATTTGGCCGCGCCATCCGCCGCATCCGCGAGGAGCAGGGAATCAATCAGGAGGAGGCTGCCGAGCGGTGCGGGCTGCATCGGACGTATTACAGCGGGATCGAGCGGGGAGTGCGGAACGTGTCGCTGGTGAACGTCGAGAAGGTCGCAAAGGGGCTTAAGACGCGCCTGCCGAAACTGTTCGAGCGAGTTTAGCAGGCGCGCAGATGAGATTCGTCAGCTAATTGAGGCGTTCAAAGTCAATTAGTGAAATGGCGATGTTACACCAACCATCGCGCACGCTCGACCGGTCGACCATTGCCGAAGTTGGCTGGCGTCCAAAAGGATCATATTAGAATGGTGGCGAGAGAGGTGTGCGCCTACCAGCGGCGCTGATCTCCAGGACCGCTGCGCCGGTTAGTGCGATGAAACTAAAAGAAAAGATTGCGACACTTGCTGTGGTTGTACTACTGATTGCGACTGTGTACGGTCTGTTCCGAACGAAAGGGCAGCCCAATACTGCAGCGTCGACCGTCAATTCAACCAATGGCGGAACGCAAGCAGGTTCCGTGGTGGACCAAAGTACGTTGTGGACAGCACGCTGGCTGGCGCAAATGCCGATCACGTCGGAGGAACGTCAAGTCGCCGAAGATGCCCTCCACCTTGCGGACAAAGAGATGGACCTGGTATTTGCAACGGCAGTGCGCGAGGCGGAGCAGCATCCTCCAACACTGAACGCCGAGGTAAAAGAGATTAAGGCCAGGCTGGAGAAATCGGAAAGCTCCGTCGCAGCCGATCAGGCGAAAGTCGCACAGCTCACGGCTGAGGACGGCAAAGCGAGCGGTAGGAAGAAAGACGAACTGGATAACAAGCTGGATTTGGCTAAGGCGCAGTTGGAGCTGGACCAAGACGAAGTAGACGATGGCAAAGAAGATTTGGGCAGAGCGGGAGGCGACGAGCAGGGGCGCATTCAAGGATTGATGCAACAGCACGAAGCGGCTTCGCAAATCTCGGACAACATGCACGTGATCGTGACCGCGCAGAACGAGGGACGCGGGCTGATCCACCATGTTCGGCAATGGTCCGCGCTCCACTGGAAGCAGATGCAACTGTGGCGGGCCAAGGGCGACGCGGAATCAGAGGCCGCCATGTTCTCGGTCAAACACGATGCGCTAGCCGCTAAGATCCGCGCACTGAAGAGGGATTCGTCGGAAGCGCCGCCACTACCCGCAACGGGAGCAGGAACTGCCTCTCCTGCCCCGAAGGATGCCTCGGAATTCAGCGCAGAGAAATCAGCGGCAATGTTGCAACTTACCAAGCGCCGCTCGCAAGATCAGAAGGCGCTTGCGACTTTTGACAAGCGAGTGGAGAACCAAACTCAGCTTGCCAGTGTATACGGAAAATGGATCGACATTGTGGCTGCGAAGCAACGCGCCGCTCTAAATTACGCGCTGCGTGGGATTGCCATCATTTTGGTGATCGCGCTCATCGGCCTGTTTTTTGACGGATGGATCGAAAGTCTCTTGGGAAAAATGTCGATGGATCGGCGCCAAGTGGAGACCTTGCGGACCGTAACGCGTGTGAGTGTGCAAATTGTCGCGGTGCTTTTCATCCTCCTGGTAATTTTTGGGCCACCCACACAGCTCGGAACTTTTTTGGGATTGGCGGGCGCGGGCCTTACCCTCGCACTGAAAGATTTCATCGTGGGATTTCTAGGTTGGTTCGTGCTGATGGGAAAAGACGGAATTCGCCTGGGGGATTGGGTGGAAATCAACGGTGTGACCGGGGAAGTGGTGGAACTCGGAATGTTTCATACAGTGCTGCTGGAAACAGGAAATTGGACTGACTCAGGACACCCGACCGGACGTCGCGTAACCTTCACCAACAGTTTCGCCATCGAAGGCCACTATTTTAATTTTTCGACGTCGGGACAGTGGCTGTGGGACGAGTTGCAAGTGGTTCTGCCGATTGGGCTTGATCCGTATCCAATTGTCGATGCCATTCAGAAGAAAGTGCTGGAGGCCACTTCCGAGAGCGCACGGCAAGCGGAGGAAGAATGGAAGACGGCGGCGCATTCGCGAGCTGCGGTCGCCTTGTCGGCGGCTCCTGCAATCAATGTGAAGCCCGTAATTGGCGGAGTGGAAATTGCAGTGCGCTACGTCGCCAGGGCAAACGAGCGGTATCAATTGCGCGCAAAGCTGTATCAAGCGGCGGTGGATTTACTCGCAAAGAGTCCGGCCTACGTCGGCTCCCCGGTTGTACCAGCGATACCTACTAGCGATTTCACTCAAGGGGACCAATGAGTGTAATTGATTCCATAACAATGTCGGCTCCAACGCCCGAGTAGACTTTGGTGGTGCCAAGCAACCAAGGCCCGGGAGAAAGGAGCCGAACAATGATCATTATAGGATGCGACTACCACCCG
>Ga0182024_10013196_pt1 | contig 16187 bp, 13 predicted proteins | sample P32metaG_FD_120480 | JGI IMG/M metagenome (GOLD analysis project Ga0182024, IMG submission 120480) | Permafrost microbial communities from Stordalen Mire, Sweden - P3-2 metaG (Illumina Assembly) | ecosystem: Environmental > Terrestrial > Soil > Wetlands > Permafrost | place: Sweden: Stordalen... | reverse complement strand
TCGTATGCGCTGGGCCAGGAAACATCCAGCACCTCGACTCCCAGACGTAGCCCGGAACGCGCACGTGCCACCCGCGGGGAAAGCAGCGGCGGCGGCGCGAAAAACGCGCTCGGCTCCGAGATGAGCTCCGGATCGCCGTAAGCGCGCTCGATGTGCGCGAGGGCAGCCATTCGTTCCGCGTGCGAGAGGTCCTTTTCGCGCGACGAACGGATGATGCGCCGCGTTTCCATGACGCCCGCTACTGTGCGATCGAAGGTAGATGCGGCCATCGTAAGCCACGCGCTCATCATCGCCCTACGATCGATCGCGGCGTGGGTCGCTCGCGGCGACCTCGTCGGGCGGAGCCACTTCCACGTCGCTCGGAGTGGCGGTGCCGATCAAAGGGTCTCCAGCGATGGCCGGAGGTACGTCGACGCGCAATTTTGCACCGGCAGGCCACGCTGCGGGCGGAGCATGAGCTGCGAATCGGTACGTGATCTTGCCGTCGTCATCGACCTCGAGGGTGACGCCGCTCTCGGGCTGCTTCGCGAGACTCGTCAGAAGTGCGTCGGCCTGCGCGACGGAGAGACCAAGCGACTCCGATGCCATGTGAGCGGTGACGATCCCGCGCTGGTAAGCGGCGAGCGTCCCGAGCGCATCGAGTTGTGCCTCTCGAGCAGCGCTCGTACCCGAACGGCTGAGCGCGCGGCCCCCGAAAAGAAGGACCAGCGACGCGACGACGCCAACGACGGCAATCACGCCGCCGACGATCCAACCCAACACGGCGCCAACGGGAAAGATGGCCTGGAGGAGGGCGCCAACGATGAGAGCGGTGGCGAGCACGCCGAAGAGAAGCAGCCACCCCGCCACCGTAGCCACCTTGCCCCCAATCTTCGCCGGCTTGCCGCGAAGGTTCACCGCGCCCGCGGTCAGCGGAAAACGCGGCTTGCCGCAGGCGGAGCAGAACGCCGACACACCCCTGTAAACGAGCGGCGCGCTCTGACCGCAGCTGGGGCACATGACGAGAAGGTGCGTACCTTCCGGCGAAGCGTCAACAGAAGAAGCTTCCTTCCGTTTCGTGCTCACAGCCCTCGACTTGGACTACGCTGGGCAGCGTGCCGCGTCGCGCGCACCTTTCGAGGCTCGGTTCGCTGCAGTTCGGCGTCGCGCTCGCGCTCGCGGCCTGCGCAAGCGGATCCTCGAGCGGACGGCCCACGGCCGAGCCGGGGACACGGGCTGCGGGAAGGCGAAGCACCACTCGGAACGTGACGGCCGACGACTACGCGGGCAGCAGCGCATGCACCCCATGCCATTCCGACATCGCGGCTTCGTTTGCCGCGTCACCGATGCATCGCATGACGCGCATGATCGAAACGACCGACACGTTCGCACCCTTCAAAGGCGAAACGCTTCATTTCAAGAACGACACCGCAACGCTCGAGCGAAAGGGACCCTTGCGCTACGTTCGCCTCGTCAAGAACGGGTCGCAACCTCGGCTGTTCCGCGTCACGCGCGTCATCGGCGGGCACTACAGAGAAGACTTCGTCGGCGTACCCGTTGCGAACGAAGAGGCGGCCACCGCCGCCTTCGACCGCGACGACGAGATTGTGCTGCCAGTCTCGTACCTCATCGAGCAAGCGCGACTCCGTTACAAGGGTTACTCAGTGATGGTTCACGAGCGGAGCGAACTCGAGGCAGGACCCGTCTGGAATCGCACGTGCCTTTTTTGCCACAACACGGTCCCCTATCTCGACAGCCTCTTGGGCGCGCTCGCTGGGGCGCACGCACCGCACTACCAGGGAGAAGTGGTCGATCCGCTCCTCTCGGAGCATCGAGCCTGGCAGTACGTCACGACCGACGCACCGTCGCTCACGAGAGCCGTCGCTGCCGAGGCGACGCGCATCTCAGGGGCACGCGTCGCCGCAAGTGAACCTCCGGATCGACTTCTTCGTCGGACGATCGACACGACGCGCGACCACTTCACGGGCGCCGATCTTCTGGAAGTCGGGATCGGATGCGAGTCGTGCCATGGCGGCTGCCGCGAACACGTGCACGACGCAACGGTTCTTCCGTCCTTCGAACCCGTGGCGCCATTTCTGACCGTCCGAAACGCCGACCCGCGAGCCGCGACCCGCATTACGCGCGTCGAATCGATCAACCATGCGTGTGCGCGTTGTCACCAAGTTCTCTTCTCGCGGTATCCGTTCACGTGGGAGGGCGGCAAGAGATACGCAATGCCGGGGGGCAGCAGCACCAATTCGGGCGAAGGTCGCGACTACCTGCTCGGAGCGTGCTCCGGCGAAATGAGCTGCACCGCGTGCCACGATCCTCACGCGAAGGACGAGCGTGCGCACCTCGCAGAGTTGGCCACTCCCGCTGGAAACCGGGTCTGTTTAGGCTGCCACCGCGACCTCGGATCTCCGGAGGCGCTGCGAACGCACGCACATCACGATCCGACCGGGGCCGGGGGGGCGTGTATCGCGTGCCACATGCCGAAGAAGAACATGGGACTGGATACCCGGCTTACGCGCTACCACCGGATCGGTTCGCCCACCGATCCTCTACGTGTCTTGAACGACCGACCGATCGAGTGCGCCTTGTGTCACGCGGACAAGAGCGTGGGTGAGCTCGTCTCCAGCATGCAACGGCTGTGGCACAAGGCCTATGACGCGGATGCGCTTCGTTCGCTCTACGGCGATTCTTCGGCGAACGTCATGCAGGCGACGCTCGCGCGCGGCAAACCCCACGAGCGGGCGGTGGCCCTTACCGTGCTCAGGGACTCGGGTGCCCGTGACCTCGCGCCTTTTTTCGCCCGCGAACTGGCAAACGAGTATCCCCTCGTTCGAGAGTACGCCCGAACGGCTCTTCTCCGTGCCCTTGGCCCGGGATGCGAACTATCGATGTACGAGGGTCCGGACCGCCTGCGGACCGATGTCGAGCGGTGCCTTCGAGATTCTCGCCTACCTATGCCTACATGGTCCCCCACCGTAAACGGGACACACTCGGCTGACGAGCCTATAGAAGACTGAGGAAAATCAGACCGAAAGCCCTTGCTGAACCTTTGGGACCTGCCCATGCGTAGGGAATGCATCGGGCGTGTCGCCCGTTCCCTCCGTGTGCCAATGAGGCAATTTGCCTTCGGCTCGTGTCTCGAAGAGGTGCTATCTCCCTCACCTTGGATCTACAGTCGTGAACGCCGTCAATTCCTACCGCCCCCCGCGGACTTCGGGGGATTCACTCGACGCATACTTCCGTCAAATCGCCTCGGCCCCCCTGCTTACGCGCGAGGGTGAGATCACGCTTGCGCGCAGAATCGAAGAAGCTGAGCTCGAGGTTGCGTACACGTTGCTCGAATCCAGAGCCGCCGTGCGCGAACTCGTCGGCATCGCCGATGACCTCGAGGAGGACCGCGTGCGCCCGCGCGACGTCACGCGCAACGCCGCGGAAGACGACCCCGAGAGCGAGGCCGCGGCACGGTCCGCGTTGCTGAAGCAGTTCACCCCGATCCGAGCGCTTGGCACCGCGCTCGCGAGACGTCGTCCCGGCCGCCCGCTTTCCGTCGTTCGCAAGAGCGCAAAAATCGCGGTCGCGGAGATCCGGTTCGCGCGCGCGGCGATCGACCGCGTGTCGACCCGCCTTCGCGAGTCGGCGGAGGAGACGGGCGACCTGCCCGCCTCGATTCAACAGACCCTCCTCGCCATTCAGCGCGCGGAGCTGCGAGCCGATGCGGCCCGTGGCGAGCTGATCGAGTCCAACTTACGGCTCGTCGTGGCCCTGTCGAAGCGCCACATGAACCACGGCCTGCAGCTCCTCGACCTCATTCAGGAGGGGAACATCGGCCTCATGAAGGCGGTCGAGAAGTTCGACTATCGCCGTGGATACAAATTCAGCACGTACGCGACGTGGTGGATCCGTCAGGCGATGTCGCGTGGCATTTTCGACCTGGGCCAGACGATTCGTACGCCCGTGCACGTCCACGAGACAGCGAACAAGCTCCGGCAGGCTCGCCACAAGCTTGAGAATCGGCTCGAGCGAGAGCCGACCAGCGAGGAACTCGCGACGGAGCTCGACATGCCGCTCGAAAAGGTCAAGCTCGCCCTTCGCGCGCGCAGTGAGCCCCTGAGCTTGGATCTGCCCGTCGGCGACGGCGAGGTGCGCCTCGGCGACTTCGTCGAAGACACGCACGAACCCGCAGCCATCGAAACCTTTACGCAAAAGCGCTTCGTGGAGCAGACGCAGGAACTTCTGAAGCTCCTTTCGGTGCGTGAGCAGAAGATCCTGCGGATGCGGTTCGGCATCGGAGGCGACGAGCACACGCTGGCCGAAGTCGGAGCAACGATGTCGCTCACGCGCGAGAGGATTCGCCAAATCGAAGTGAAGGCGCTGCGCAAGTTGCGCCTTCCTACTCGCGCCCGCCAGCTACGGGGCGATCTCGACCAGTAAGCGGTCGTTCGAGCTCTTACTTCGCGGTCGGGTGACGGAAGACGACGGTTCGTCGCCCGGGCGGCATCGTGGCTTCGCCGGGGCGATGGCCGCAGGCAAGCTTGACCTCTGCCCCCGGCGCGAGTGGGACGAAATCCGGCTCGCCGTCGAGGGTTCGGCCAGCACCGCCGTTCGAGCAGAGGATGGCCCACGGCGCCTGCCTGGCCAACTGAACGGCGACGACGGCGTCGTCCCCTGCTCGACCGGTGATCAGAGCTCCATCCGGGAGCTCCGTGATGCCGTCGAGGACCGTCGGTTCGAAACCCTCGGCGATCAACCGACGTCCGATTTTCAAGAGAGTCTCCTCCACCGGGAACAGACTCGCGCCACGAACTCCTGCAAAAGCCTGCATCCAGAAAGGGAGGGCCGCCTCTGCGATGCCCACGCGACCTACAGTGCCGACCGCGTGCCACGCCAGAGCGGAACCTTGAACGCACACCGCGTCCTTCGAGCCCACCGTCAATGGGGGCTCGCACAGGTAGGCGTCTTCCGACGAAGCCTCGACGCGCACCATCGCCCCCGCGATCGAGAGCGCGAGGAGGTGAGCATTCGCGACCGAGCGTCCGTCGCTCGACGCGGAGATCTCCGGTGGCGAGACTCCGCTCGCGCGCAAGGTCGAACTCGCGTCCCAGGCGAGATCCTCCGGCGGAACCCACGTTTCCAGGGGGCCAAGCCCCAGCCGCGCGGCAGCCTCGTGCAACCCGTGCGTGCCGCCTATCCGGGCAGCGGCCATGCGCTCGACGACAACCTCGCCCCCGCCGTCGCGCCACACCGTAAGGTTCGTGGGGAGGCGAGCGCAAAAGCCGACGGCCCCTTTGACTGATGCGATCGAACGCTCACCCCCGGGGAGGCGCAGCGAGAGAGCGTCTCCGACGACCGTACTCACGGCAACCGCGCAAGCCTCCGACTCACCGGCGACGGCCGCGAATGGGAGCGCGCGCGAGGCCGATGCGACGGGACGGAATCCGTCCCGCGCGAGCCGCTTTCGGAGGTCCGAACCAAGAGCTTCGTCCGCCGCGCTTACCGGGGCGTGCCCCTCGGTTAGCCACGCATCGAGCGACTCGCTCGAGCACTCGTCCGGAGGCGCGAGCAGGCGGGGCTGCGGAACGAGAAAGCGCAAGCCGTAGTCCCCGCCGACGGCGCGCGCGTCCCGTTGCAGGACGAGGAGGCCGCTGCCCTTTCGCGGGGCGCGCAGCCGAACCGTCACCCGCTCGCCCTCGCCGCACGAACACCAGGCGATCGACTCCTCCGATTCGAGCGCGCCCGAGGCCCGAGCGACGACGAGGCCCTCGCGATCGCCGGCCAACGCGATGGCGCAACCTGGCTTGTCGGCGACCACCTCCAGGTGATCGCGAGCAAAACGCGAAGAGGAGACCGGAGCGAAGCCGAGGGCAAGATAGGGCGCGGCGACGGGCGCAAGGGCAGCCTGGACCGCGGACCCCTCCGCGATGCGCTGCCTGTAGTAGTTGCCCGAACCGAGCACCGCCACCAGCACCCCCACGCACACGCCCACGCGCGCCAGCTTCGTCCAACGCTCTCGCCGGCCAGCGCGCTCGGCCAGCGCTTCGGTCTGCGCCCGCTTCGCGCTCAGCGCGGCCTGTGTTTCGCGGTCCGCGCGGACCGCCTCCGGATGTCGCCCCTGGAGGATCGAAAGCGCGCGTTCGACCTCTGCGAGAGGCTCGCCAGCATGCACCTCCGGAACGGCGGGCGCGCGCCGTATCGGTTTGGGTCGCGGCGGAGCAGGAGGCTTCGGCATCCGCGGCGCGAGCCTATCACTCCCGAGGGCAGGCAGTCAGATGAGGGGCGAAAGCAGACACACGACGCTTTCAAGCTGTGCGCGGACGGGCCCGGCGGGCGGCGGCCCCGGTGCCGCGTGTGCGAGAGTCTCCTCGAACCAAGCCGCGAGTCGCGCGATCTCGCCGGGTCCCGAAAGAAACAGCGCGATCTCGTAGTCTAGGAAAAGGCTCCGCATGTCGAAGTTGGCCGAGCCGACAACCGCCAGAGTGCCGTCGGTCACCATGGCCTTTGCGTGAACCATCTTCTCGTGCCGCCAAACCGATACGCCCGCCAGCGCGAGATCACGCAAATACGGGGCGGCGGCGAGGTCCGCGAGCGCATGATTCGAGTGGGCCGGCACGACCAATCGCACGTCCACTCCGCGACGCGCAGCGATGCCGAGCGCACGCAAGAGCGGTTCGTCGGGTACGAAGTACGGGGTCGCCACCCAGACACGGTGCTCGGCGCGAAAGACCGCCGTGAGAATGGCGTCGTAGATGGGATCGGTCGCCGCGTCGGGACCGCTCGGAACGACGGACACCGGAATCGGGCCTAAGTCACCGGAGGGGCCGAGCGCGGAGAGCTTCTCGCCGCACGCGAACTTCCAGTCGGCTCGAAATACGTGGTCGAGCTTCGCGACGACCTGGCCGGAGACCAGAATCGAAAGATCTCTCCATCGCGCGTCGCTCGGCGCGGGCCCCATGTACTCGTCAGCAAGGTTCATCCCACCGACGATCGCGCGTTCCCCGTCGAAGACCGCGATCTTGCGGTGGTTGCGCAAGTTCGCACGGCCCCGAAACGGCACGTGGAAGAGCGGCATGAATCGTTCGACGCGGCCTCCTTTGGCAAGGAGCTTCGCAATCAGGTGGCGCGGAGCATGAAATCGGAGGAGATCGTCGAGCAGAAGGCGGACCTCGACGCCTTCTTCGGCTCGCTTCACGAGCGCCTCGAGGAGGGAGCGACCTGTCGCGTCGTCGCCGACGACGAAGGTGACGATTCGGATGAACCGCTTTGCGCCTACGATCTCACGAAGGAACGTGTCATAGGCGAGCGTTCCTTCGTCGAGCCACTCCACGCGATCGGCGGACGCCGTCCACGCGCGCACCTCGTCTCCTTCCGCACCCTCGGGTCGCGTGAGCGCAGATTTCGATTTGGCGCGCCGTCTGTATTTTCGGCCTCCAAACACGAGGTAGAGCGGGATGCCAAGGTATGGAACGAGAAAGATGGCGAGCAACCACGCGAACGCGCTCCCCGTCGGGCGTCGCTCTCGAAGGACCGAGCCGGCAAATCCAAGCGCGAGGAGCCCGATAACCAGGGACGAGAGATGGTGCGCGAGAAGCCAACCGAGGACCGTCATCGCGGAGCCGGGCTACGCCACACCGCCTCCGACGGGCAGCACCTCGCGCGTGATGTTGCGCGTGACGAACTCCCCACCGGTAACGACCAAGTCGTCCTCGATTCTCACGCCGCCCATAATCGCGAGTTCTCCGACGAGCTCCCAGTCCACCATGCTCGAGTGCTCCGAGACACGTAGCTGCTCCAGCAGCGGCTCGATGAAATAAATGCCCGGTTCGATCGTAAACACCTGCCCTTCCGTGATGACGGACGTATTACGCAGGTACGGATTGTCGTCTTTCGGCTTTACGAGGGCACAGCCCACGTCGTGGCATTGCAGACCGAGAGAGTGGCCAAGCCCGTGGGGGTAGAAGGAGCGCGAGAGCCCCGACTTCGTGATCTCCTCGAGACTGCCCTTGGCGATGCCCACTTCGCGGAGAAGGGCGGCGACTTGCCTGTGCGAGTCTTCGTGCAGCTCCTCGTAGCGGAACCCGACTTTTATCGCCGAGCAGAGACGCTGCTGCATCTTTTCGAGGCCGTCCACGAGTTGGCCGAATGCCGACGCGACCGCACCCGACCCCTTCACCCATGTGCGGGTGATGTCCGAGCAATACCCGAGGTAGGTGGCTCCCGCGTCGACGAGAAGAGACTGTGCCGCGTGATCCGAAGGCCGCTTCGAGTAGGACACATGGTGCAGCGTGGCCGCATGAGGGCCTTCGGCCACGATGTTCTTGTAAGGCGTCTCCGGGTCGTCCTGGCCCGTGGCCGCCAAAAAGCGCAGATGGATCTCGAGCTCCGAAGCTCCGCCGGTGCGAAACGCATCGAGCGCAGCGGCATGCCCGACTGCCGCTTTTCGGTTGGCCTCTGCCAGACAGAGCACTTCGTACGAGGTCTTCAGGGAGCGGAGGCGATCGAGTGGACCCACCAAGGTCTGCGGATTGATGCGCTCTTCCACGATGCCCCAGCTCCGCGCCTGCGGGCGTGCGTCGCCGATGAATGCGACGCGCCCCGTCGGAATCAGCGTCTTGATGTCAGCGACATCCGCAAACGTATGAACGTCGAACACCGTCTCGAAATACCGTGCGTCCGGTTCGGGAGGGCGCTCCCAGAAACTCTTCGACGTGAGCCACGCGAGCTTGGGCTTGGTCCCCGGCTCCACGACGAGCGCGCAGTCCGGCTGCGAGAGAGGAAGCCAGTGCTGAAAGTGCGGCGTCGGTCGGAGCGGCCAGTACTGATCGTCGAACTCGGTCCTCTTGAGGGCCGATCCGGAGTGAATGACGACCGCGTCGACCTCGGCCGCAGCAAGGATGGGCGCGTAGCGCTCGATGAGACCACTCACGTGACCAAAGTACGCGCGCTCGAGCTCTCCTAGGTCCACGGCATGCATCGTAGCGCCGCCGGCGCGCCACGGTAACCCCCACGCGACCTCTCGAGGCGCCTTAGACCGAGGCGAGTTCGATGTGGGTGATCTCTGCCGGTGCACCGAGCCGCATGGGGGGACCCCAATATCCCGTGCCGCAGCTCACGTAGATCTTCGCGTTTCCATGATCGTACAGCCCGGCGACGTAGGGTTGGTCGAGGGCGACCGCATACTTCCACGGAAAGATCTGACCGCCGTGCGTATGTCCCGACAGCTGAAGGTTGACTCCCAACCCTTCGGCCTCGACAATCGCCTTCGGTTGGTGCGCGAGAAGCACGAGCGCCCGGGAAGAGTCACGACCCTCGAGGGCACGAGGCAAATCTGCGCCATGCCCCTCGAAACGATGGGCCGACGCATCTTCCACCCCTGCGAGATCGAAGCCCCTCTTGCCGCCGATGGAGACGCGCTCGTTTACGAGAACTCGGATTCCCAAGGTCGGGAGGAACGCGAGCCACTCATCGACTCCCGAGTAGTACTCGTGGTTGCCCGTGATGAAGAAGACTCCATCTTTTGCACGAAGGCCGGCGAGCGGCGCGAGGAGCGGTCCGAGTTCGGCGACAGAGCCGTCGACGAGGTCTCCGGCGATCGCGACGAGGTCCGGTTCTAGGGCGTTCACCCGGCGCACGATCTCCTCGATGAAGCCCTTGCCGATAGTCGGACCGACGTGGACGTCAGAGAGGAGCGCAATCCGGTATCCGGACGCCGACACCGGGAGCTTCTTCAGCTCGATCCGCACGCGTTTGACGGCGACCGTCCGCAGGGCGTTCAGAGCACTCACCCCTCCGAGTGCAACTGCAGAGAAGCCTACGAACGCCGAAAGCCATCGGGAGAGCGCGACGCGACGCTCTGGATCCTGGGGCGGCGAGGAGCTCCATCGGAACCACATGCTCGCCAACCCGCGAACGAGATCCACCCCGGCGAGAAGCACGACGAGAAAGAACATGAGCCCGAGCCACGAGTAAGCGACCCACATGACCGGAGCGACGACCGAGCGCGGCGCGCGCCGGAGCGCGATCCCGACGACGATGAGCGACGCGAGACCGATGAGCACTCCGGTCCCGATCATCCTCCATGGCGGCGGCCACTCCGCGTCACGAACCAGCCGCGCCCAGATGTAGTAGTGCGTCCCGAAGAGGACGGCGCTTACGATGAGCAACGCGACGACGATGCGAAGAGGGGACACCTAGGCTTCCGATGCTCGTCCGCTCGCCCGCGTTACAGCTTCGTCTTGCCGGCTGCGAGGATCGTGTCGAACTCGACCTTCGTCACGGGAGACACCGATAGGCGTCCTTGCTTGAGGATCTTCAGGTTGGCAAGCTTCGGCATCGCGCGCATTTGCTCGAGCGTCACCGGCTCAGCGAGGACTTTGACCGGGGCGAAGTCGACGGCGCTGAAGTCCCCGTCGGTCGTCGGATCCTGATAGTGCTCGCGGAGGACGCGTGCCACGCCGACGGCGGCCTTGCCCTCGTTCGAGTGATAGAAGAGGACGAGCTCTCCCTCTTTCATCTCGCGGAGGTTATTGCGCGCCGTGAAGTTGCGCACGCCGTCCCATACTGCCTTCTTGTCCTTGACGAGCTGCTCGAACGGGTACTTGTCGGGCTCGCTCTTGATGAGCCAGTAGGCCATGGGCGAGAAGGTAGCGCTGCCTTCACGCAGCTCGCAAGCGGGCACCACCGAGGATCTCGAGGCAGCCCTGATGCGAGTCACAGGTGACGAGAGCCTGGCGCAAGGCCGCCGCGCCCGGCAGCCCTTTCAGGTACCCACTCAGGTGCCGACGAGTCACGGCCACGCCATGGCGCTCGCCACGAGCCTCGACGTTGGCGTTCAAATGATCGCACGCGAGGGAGAGGCGCTCGTCCGGCGTGGGGGAGGCGAGCGTTTCGCCGCGGTCGAGCCGTGCGCGTACTTCTCGGAAGATCCACGGGTGTTCGATGGCGCGCCTTCCGATCATGACTCCAGCGCATCCGGTCTCGAGAAGAGCTCGCTCGGCATCGCTGTCGCTGCGAACGTCTCCGTTGACCACGATCGGAATCGATACGACCTCGCGCGCCTTCGCCGCCCATGTCCAGTCGGCCGCGCCGGAGTGCCCCATCGCCGCCGTACGACAATGAATCGTGAGGGCGGCAATCCCTGCGTCTTCAAGGCGACGGGCAAGGTCGACGATGGGCATGTGCGACTCGGGTCCGTACCCGATGCGGGTCTTCACCGTGACGGGGAGCGCCACACGCTGAACGACGAGACGCGCCATCGCGACCATGGCCGCAGGATCGCGCAGCCAGCCTGCACCGGCGCCGCGGCCGGCGATCTTGGGCACCCAACATCCGCAATTGATGTCGATGAAGAGCGGGGACGCCGCCTCCGCGAGGGTTGCGGCTTCGGCCAAGCGTCCCGGGTCCGAGCCGTAGATCTGGATTGCGGTGAGTCCGTCGTCCGGAGCGAGAGTAATCTTCCGGCGCGCGTTGCGGCAGCCGCGCAAGAGCCCCTCGACGTTGACGAACTCGGTCACGCAGAGAGTCGCGCCGTACTTCCGGCAGAGGCGGCGAAAGACGGTGTCGGTGACGTCCTCCATCGGTGCAAGGACGGTCGGGCGGGCCGCGAGCAGGTCGCGCAGGCGGTCGTGGGGCGAAGGCACGGGAGCCAACGTCTCTAGCTCGCGCGGGGCCAACTCGCGACGACAATCTGCCAGAATGCGACCATGAATGCCAAAGCGTCCGCAGCTACGGTACGCGCGCTGACGTTGATGCACGCGACGCTCGATGCCTGCAAAGCGTGTGAGAACATGATCGGACCCGTCGTGCACGGCGCGCCGGTCGTGAGCTCGATCCTGCTCATCGGGCAAGCCCCTGGTCCACGCGAGGGCGCGTTCGGCCGTCCCTTCGCGTGGACGGCGGGCCGAACACTCTTTCGCTGGTTCGAAGAAACCATCGGGGTTGCAGAAGTGGAGTTTCGGGCGCGCGTCTATATCGCCGCCGTAGCGCGGTGCTTTCCAGGCAAAGCGAAAGGGGGCGGAGATCGGAGGCCCGACCCGGACGAAATCGATCGGTGTCGCACCTATCTTCAGCGCGAGGTTCAAATCCTGAGACCCAAGCTCGTCTTACCGGTGGGCACCCTAGCCATCGAGCAAGTGCTCGGACATAAGGGGCCTCTCCGGGACGTCGTAGGAACGTCACGACGGGTCGTCTACCACGGCGTGGAGGTCGACGTGGTCGCGCTCCCCCACCCGAGCGGAGCGTCGACGTGGCACAGGATGGAGCCGGGAAAGGCCCTTCTGGCTCGTGCGCTCCGGCGATTCGCCGAGCACCCGGAGACGAAAGCGGTATTCGACCTCTAGGCTCTGTCGAAGGCACACTCGCGGTCATTCCCTCCAAGATGCGGTTGCTCTAGCTTGGTCTCGTAGTGGTCCCCAAGGCTTCACCTCGTCCTCGCTCGATACTCGTAGACGAATCACGCGTTCGCCCGGATCTCGCCGCGCTCGGCGCGTCGGTGCTTACACCCATCGAGAAGGCACAGATTCGCCTGATCCGCCGGAGCTTCGAACCGGGCCCGGTCGACGAGACGCTGAGGTGGTGCCAGCGCGCGATTGGCGCGCGGTGGATCGACCTCTGCACCAAGAACCTACGGCACCTTTATGGCCTCGAGCGCCTGCCGCCCCTCGATTCCAAAAAGAGCTTCATCTGCGTCGCCAACCACCGGAGCTTCTTCGATCTCTACGTCGTCACCGCGATGCTCGTGCGAAGGGGGATGCCGCACAGGATGCTGTTTCCGGTTCGATCCGGCTTCTTTTACGACTCGCCCGCGGGCTTTTTCGTCAACGGGCTCATGAGCTTCTTCGCCATGTATCCGCCGGTCTTCCGCGAGCGAAACCGCGCGACGCTCAACCTCGCAGGACTCGACGAGGTCGTGTGGATGGCGCGCCGAGGCGGAGCGTTCATCGGCGTGCACCCGGAAGGGACGCGAAACAAGGGGAACGACCCGTACGCCCTTTTGCCCGCGCAGAGCGGTGTCGGGCGGATCATCCGTCACGCCGAAGCCGTCGTCATTCCGGTCTTCATCAACGGCCTCGTAAACGACCTGTGGCATCAGGTCTCGAGCAACGCGAGGAAGAAGGGCGAACCTATCGTCGCCGTGTTCGGCAATCCCGTCGATTTTGGAGAGCTCTTGTCGGCGACCCCGAGCCCGCGCCTCTACAAGAAGATCGCCGAGCGTGCCATCGACGCGATCGGCGCGCTCTCGCGCGAAGAGAGAGAGCTGCGGGCGTCGCTCGCCGGGCCATAGGCTAGACCTCGAGCCAAGGCATCGCCGGCCAGATATCAGCGGCCAGGTATCAGCGGGGCCCGAAGATGTCGCTTCCGACACGTACGAGCGTAGCCCCGCACGCGACCGCAATCTCGAGATCCCCTGACATACCGATGGAGAGCTCGGGCAACCGCTGAATTCCTCCGTGAAGCGATCGCAGAGTCCCGAGGGTCTCGAACATCCGTCTCGCGACGGAAGGCTCTCCCGCAGGCGGCACCGTCATGAGCCCTCGAAGCTCGAGGACCTCCTCGGTCCGAACCGCTCGAATCAAATCCTCCAGATCGCCGGCCAAGACTCCGTGCTTCTGCGGTTCTGCCGCGACGTTCACTTCGATGAGCACCGCCAAAACGTCACGGTTGGCCCGGGCAACGCGCCGCGCGAGCTCACGCGCCAGGGGCGCACTGTCGATCGTGTGAACCACCTGGGCGAGCGGGGCGACAGTCTTCGCTTTGTTGGATTGGAGGTGCCCAATGAAGTGCCATTCGATGTCCGTGAGATCAAGGAGTTGCTTGGCTTTCGCTTCGAACTCCTGGGCGTAGCTCTCGCCGAATCGGCGCTGGCCGGCTTCATATGCTTCGCGAATGGCTTCCGCCGGCATGGCCTTCGAGACCGCGACCAACTTGATCGCATCGTGGCTCCGGCCTGCAGCTTCGGCGGCCCGCTCGATCCGCAATCTGACCGCCGCAAGATTCTCGGCGAGGGTCGTCATCTTCGCCTCCGCGCATACCAAACCATGACATCGCTCCCCTGCTCGAGCGGCCCCCCGTGAAAGTCGCCCTCGACCCGCTCGACGGCGAACCCGTTGTAGTGGAGGAGAGCTTCCCACTCTCGAGGAAAGAACTGCCGGTGCGCCAGCGGAACGACCCACCCCTTCTCGGGCTGCTCGACCGGCTCGAATTCGGTGGAAACGAAGAGGATCTGCCGTACCTCGTCGTAGTCGTAGCGCTCTCGATAATTGACGAGCTCGCCCGTGCGCGGATATCGAAAGCGCGGCGCGGGGTATGCGCGTGTCGGTGGGCGCAAGAGGTCGGCGAGAGAGGGGACGGCGAGATCCGCGACGAACAGCCCGCCCGGCGCGAGATGCGCGCGAACGCCCGCGAGAAAGCGCTCGACGTCGCCTCGCTCGTAAAGATGGAGCGCCGCGTTGAACGGGCACACGACCAGTGGAAAGCGCCGGTGAAGACGGACGCTCCGCATGTCCCCACGCCGAGCTCTGACCCTGACTCGAACGTCGGGCGGCTCGTCCTTGAGGCGCTCGTGGAGGTCCTCGAGCATCGCCGGGGAGTGATCGACCCCGGTAACGGCAACCCCATGACGCGCGATCGGCAACGCGATACGACCGTTTCCTATGCCGTACTCGAGCACAGGGCCGCCCACTCGCTGAGCGAGCCCGACGTAGAACTGAACGTCGTCGATTCGCTTGCGATACGCCGACGTGTAGTAGTCGGCGTCGGCATAGTGCGCGAGCGAGCCCGCTTCGAGCTCGCGGTCACGGCGACGCGTCGTCGGAAGCTCCTACAGAAGGCCTTTTTCGTTCTGACGCTTGACCCACTCCTGTACGACGTCGTTGCTCGGCCGGTCGAAATGCACCTTGCCGGCAGCAATCTCGCGAAGAGCCGTGACCGCCGCCTTGTTCTTCGAATGAACGAGGGGGGGGGAGCCCTTCATGAGCTGACGCGTTCGGATCGCCGCCAGGATGACGAGGGCGAATCGGTTCTCTTCACGCTCGAGGCAATCTTCGACGGTTACACGGGCCATGCGGAACTCCACTGCAAAGGGAGCAGCAGAGTAGTCTCCCCAGACCCACCTCGCAAGTCCTACTCAACACTCGTCCAGGGAGGCTTCAGGAATGCGCCTACCTAAAAGGGACGCGACCAAAAAGCCACGCCGAAATTAGCTCGGGAGCCCGCGGTCGAGTATCGTACTCTGAGGTGTGTGTGATCTCGCGCACGTCGCGGGTCACGCATGTCGAGCGAAAGGTTCATGGCCGACACGACCAAGCGAGCGCGCGGCGACTCGGGCGACGACCGACGACCTGTCCGGCGCGATCCCCGCGCCGAGCCGGATACGATGCGACCGGCGTCTTCAGACTCGCAGCCTGTTCGTGAGGACGTGACCCGAAGACATGTGTCATCCGGGCAACTGCCTCCGACCTCCGTGACACGGGCTACGAACCCCCCGAGGAGCGACCGAGAACCCGCCGCCGCCGAACACGCGTCGGCGCCGGGGCAGAGCTCCAATGCGTCGCTCGGAGCCGCGGGGGCGATGGGAATCGCGTCGCTTCGCAGACAGCTCGCGACGCTCCAGATGCACCTCGCGGAAGCGCAGGCGCAACTCGCGCGCGAGCAACAAGGACGAGCCGAAGACGCGGACGCGCTCGCAGTCATGCTCGAGCGGGTGGCGAGTTCGGAGCGAGCCGTCGAAGATGCGGCGACGCTTCGGCTCGAGCTCGAGCGCGAACGCGAGTTCGTCCAGGACCTGCGCGTATCGGTGCGGGAGAAATACGAAGACTGCAACGCGTTGCGACAGGAGCTCGCCAACGCCGAGAGCCTCGTCGCCAAAGAGCTGGAGGACGCCGCCCAAAGGCACGAGCTGGCGGAGCGCGCGGCACTTCTCGAACACCAGCTTGACGAAGCCAATACGCAGCGCGACGCGGCGCTGACAAACGCCGCGGCGAGACAAACCGAGCTTGCCGCCCTCTCGGCCCAGCTCGAAGATCTGCGCCGAGCGCACGGACCACTCGAGGCCGAGCTCCAGAAGGCGAACGCTGCGCTCAAGAACGCAAACATGAAGGCAGCACTTCTCGAACACCAGCTTGACGAAGCCAATACGCAGCGCGACGCGGCGCTGACAAACGCCGCGGCGAGACAAACCGAGCTTGCCGCCCTCTCGGCCCAGC
>Ga0182024_10013194_pt1 | contig 16189 bp, 10 predicted proteins | sample P32metaG_FD_120480 | JGI IMG/M metagenome (GOLD analysis project Ga0182024, IMG submission 120480) | Permafrost microbial communities from Stordalen Mire, Sweden - P3-2 metaG (Illumina Assembly) | ecosystem: Environmental > Terrestrial > Soil > Wetlands > Permafrost | place: Sweden: Stordalen... | reverse complement strand
CGGCGACTTCGGCCGCACGCCGCGGATGTCCATGATCAGGCGACTGACAAACGCGCGGCTGGATACCAGCTTGAGCCGGACGTAGCCATCGTAGGCAAAGCCCGCGTCGCGCTCGGCCTGGACATTCGCCAGATCCCGCCACCTGCTGATTTGCTCCTCGGTGAGCGTCCATTCCTGCGTCATTTCCATCAATGTGGCCACGTGGTCGTTGATTTGCGGTCGCGCACTTTCTACGATTTCCTTGAGCTGCCGGGCCTGTTCATTGAACTCGAGGACCCACCCAAGCTCGTCGGCAATTGGCTGTGCGCGCGGAATGTTGGACCAGGCACCGTGCAACATAGCGAAGAACCCGGGAAGGCCGTGATGGGCCGGTGCGCGCCGCGGCGAGGGGTCGGGGTCGATATACACGACCCGACGGTCCACCTCGCGGTACGCCGGGCGCCCGTGAATCGCCGCAAGCGCTTCGTGGAACGGTCGGTTGTTGAGCACGCTGCCGTCGATAAACGAGACGGACACTGGATCGATGTTCGCCTGTCGATAGGGCTCGAAGTTGCTTTGTATGAAGGCGGTGCGGCGCGGCCACGTAGCGGAGCGCTCTCTGAGCAGGTCATCGATTTCGACGATCCGCGCTGGCGGGAATGCTCCGGGAAATGACGACGTCGCGCGCGCGGCGAACACCAGCGCCGGAGCGTTGGCTAGATCGAAGTCACTGTCTTCCACACCCCTGGCATTGCGGCTGTAGCTGAAGTGAAGGACGTGACGGTGCTCGAATTCGCAAATCGTCGGCGGATCATGAATTTGGACGAGCTGCTGGTAGCCGTAGTAGTCAGTCGTCGTTACAAACAGGTCGAGCGTATGGCGCGACGGGAGCAAGGAGGCGCCGGGACGGCGTGGTTGCCCCATGGCTATCACGGCGTCGTACATGAATCCTGTCATCTTGGTGCCGTCCAAAGGCGGTTCAAACCAACGCGAACGCAGGAACAGCGACAGCTTGGAGCGGACCTCCCGATCGCGAAAATGCTTCAGGCCCGATACCTGTCCCAACCAAACTAGCGGCCGCACGAACCACTTACTCCAGTTATGCGCACGCGCGTTCGGCGCGAGCAGTTCGGCGACGTCGGCATTCTCCAGCCAAAGGTCCCGCAGCCGGCTCATCGACAGGTCGTGGCTCAACGCCCGCGCAAGCATGGTGGCATTGATGCCGCCGGCAGAGGCTCCTGCAATGATGTCGACGATGACCCGCAGATCAACCGTTCGTCCAATGTCGCGCAGCAACTCGAAGTAGATCGACTCCGTGTCGAACTCGGATTCGTTGCGATCGTCGACGTCCACATAGGATGCCGTAGCTCGCCTGGTCCTATTCGTGAGAGAGTGAAGAGCGCCGGATGCGCGTACGAGCTTGAGGATCTCGGCGCTCATTCCATGCATGTAAATTGCGAGGGAGACGCCGCCGCAGCACACCAGGGCCATCCGTAGTTCCTTTTCTTTCAACGGTGAGCCGCCCGGGAGTCCGGAATGGTATTCATGGTGGATTCACGGCATACCGCGCCCAATTACCCATAGTTGAATGTCATCGAATCAAGAGATTCAATGAGCGCAGGGTCCACTGTGCAGCCTTTTACAAGAATGTTTTCAGCAGGCCCGATTGGAGAGAAAATCAAAGCGGTCACCTCGATGTTGGAGGACTCCGCCAGCTTTTCCGTCGCCTCGATTCCCTTCCATTCGCCACCCATGTTCAGTGTGAGAGACAAAGATTAGAAGCCGACGAATGCAACATTAAAAGCCAACGCACCGTGCTTGAGGGCGCCGATCAAGCTCGAGATCGGCAATGCACGGGATATCAGCCCGCTCGACGGTCGTACGCCGCAGGAGCGCCTTTGATTCGCACCAGCAATTCGGCGAAATCGAGGCGTTTAGTCGGGTAATCGAAAGCTCAATCATCGGCCGACGCGCGCTTCATACATTTGCCCTATGGCGCTTCACGAGTTAGCTGCTAGCCTTACATACTTTCCTCCACACGAACTCTTTCCTACACATAAGCCAAAGTGGAATCGACGATGGACGAATCCAGTAAGTCTCTGTTCTCGGCGTCAAGCGGTAGGCCTCGTAGGCCTGGGCCTCGCGACGGCAGCAACCGGTTCCGCGCTTGCGCAGGGCGCGGCAGGGGAACGGCGCCCAATCTTCACTCGAAAGGGTAAATGTGCCTCGCCTGGCAGGCTTCGCTGCGCCCCATCGAGACTAGGCTCAGCCGAACCTCGGTGCGGTTAAGATCAAGCGCGGATTCATCGAGCGCGTCCGCGCCCAGAAGCGCTTGTACAGAACGGCAGTGGCTGCACAGTAGCCCGCGAGTACCAATGCGCAGGTCCGATCGGCAACGCCGGTCACGACGCCGAGCGAGGTAAGAGCGCAGTGCCATACACCTTCGAATTGCCGCCGACGTAGTAATGCAGGGCGGGGTAAAACTTATCGCCCTTCGCATTGACCCAGGTCTCATCAGCCTGATACTTGGCATCGACAAAGACCGCTTTCGAGCTCCAATTGGCTTCTTCGCGCGGCAGATAATTGCCGCGTTCCAAGATGAGAATGCGCTTGCCGGTCGGCGCAACGCGCTGGGCGAGCGACGCACCGCCTGGGCCGCTGCCTATGACTATGAGGTCGTAAAGCTCGCCCCGTCACGAAGCTCTCTAAAAGAGCGTTTGTCTGACAGCCGATCGATGGATAACACTCACGCGCGAGACCTCCCGTTAGCCCATACAGTCGCAAGCCTACCCTTCAGGAGATTGGTATGCGCAAGATCGCCGTGATCACGGGAGCGGGCGCCGGCGTCGGTCGCGCAACGGCCGAAGAGTTTGCGCGCCAGGGCTACGATGTGGCGCTTCTGTCGCGCGATTCCGAGCGGCTTCACTGGGCTGCGGAAGCGCTCCAGTCGCACGGAATTCGCGCGCTGCCGATTCCCACTGACGTCGCGAATGCCACGGCGGTCGAGGCGGCAGCCGATAGGGTCGAGAGTGAGCTTGGTGACATCGATGTATGGGTGAACGTCGCGATGGCGACTGTGTTTGCGCCGGTCGCGAAGCTCACGCCGGAGGAGATCGAGCGCGGCACTCGGGTGACCTATCTCGGTCAGGTCCATGGAATGATGTCGGCTTTGAAGCGAATGCGGGTCCGCAATCGGGGCACGATCGTCAACGTCGGCTCAGCGCTCGCCTACCGCTCGGTGCCGCTCCAGGCGGTCTACTGCGGCGCCAAGGCGGCAATTCGCGGCTTCACCGACAGTCTCCGCTCGGAAATCATTCACGACAAGCTCGCGGTTCACCTGACGATAGTGGACCTGCCTGCCATCAACACGCCGCAGTTCGATTGGGCGCTCAACAAGATGGGCCGCCGCGCTAAGCCAGTCGCGCCGATCTATGCTCCGGAAGTGGCGGCGCGCGCGATTTTCTTCGCCGCCACGCACAAGCGACGCGATGTATGGCTCGGTTTCTCGACCATCAAGGCCATCCTTGCCAACCGGATCGCGCCGGGGCTCATCGATCGCTATCTCGCCAAAGCGGGTTACTCGGGACAGCTCACCGAGCAGCCCACCGTACCCAACGCACCTGCCAATCTGTTCGAACCGGTCAAAGGTGACTATGGCGCCCACGGCCGTTTCGATGCTGAATCGCGCAGCGTCAGCTGGGAAATGTTTACCGATCGCCATCGTCGGGTCTTCTTTGCGGCTATCGCCTTGGGGCTCGCCGTGCTCACCCACCGGGTCGCGAGACGCCTCGACCTATAAGCGCCTACGCCATTCGCAACCCGCTACACCCCTCATTAAACCCGCGAGTCACCCCCATGTCGCAGACAGTCGCCGAATTCGTCTGGAAACGTCTCTCCGAATGGGGACTCTCTCGAGTCTACGGATATCCGGGGGACGGGGTCGGCGGCCTCGATGTGGCCCTCGAGAAGGCGAAGGGGTTCATGGACTACGTTCAAGTGCGCCATGAGGAAATGGCTGCTTTCATGGCCTCGGCGCACGCCAAGTTCACGGGACAAGTGGGTCTGTGCTATGCGACTTCGGGACCCGGCGCGATTCATTTGCTGACCGGCCTTTACGACGCGAAGGCGGATCACGTTCCCGTCGTTGCCCTCGTCGGGCAACAGGCCCGCAGTGCTCTCGGGGCGAGCTACCAGCAGGAAGTCGACCTGCAGAACTTATTCAAAGACGTAGCCTCCGAGTATGTGATGACCGCGGTGGTGCCGGCGCAGGTACGCACGGTAATCGATCGCGCGGTTCGCATTGCGCAGGCTAAGCGCGCGGTCACCTGTGTCATCCTGCCGAACGACCTGCAAGAGCTCGACTACCAAGATCCCCCGATGGCCCACGGCGCGACTCACACCGGTGTCGGCTTCCCAGGACAGGCGACGCTTCCGGGGATGGACGCGCTCAGACGAGCCGCCGAGATCCTCAATCAGGGCAAGAAAGTGGCGATGTTGGTCGGCGCCGGTGCACTACACGCGACCGACGAGGTCATCGCGATCGCCGAGCGGCTGAACGCGGGGATAGCGAAGGCGCTCCTCGGCAAGGCGGTCGTCCCTGATAACCTACCGTTTGTGACCGGCTCGCTCGGGCTTCTCGGTACCAAGCCCAGCTGGGATCTGATGAAGGACTGCGACACGTTCCTCATGGTCGGCTCGACCTTTCCATACAGCGAATTCCTACCGAAACCGGGCAATGCGCGCGGCGTGCAGATCGACATCGACGGTGCCAATGTGAGCCTGCGCTATCCGATGGAATATTCGCTCATCGGCGACAGCAAGGAAACGCTCGCCGCGCTCTTGCCGATGCTGAAGCAAAACAGCAACACGGCCTGGAGGAAAACGATCGAGGAAAACGTCTCGACTTGGTGGAAGACGCTCGAGGAGCGGGCGATGAGCTCGGCCGACCCAATCAACCCACAGCGCATCTTCTGGGAGCTCTCGCCCCTGTTGCCGGACCGCGTGATCATGACCGGCGACAGCGGCTCGGTCGCCAACTGGTACGCGCGCGACATCAAGATTCGACGCGGGATGATGGGATCGCTGTCGGGCGGCCTCGCCTCGCTCGGCGCGGCGACGCCCTACGCAGTAGCCGCCAAAATGGCTTATCCGGACCGCCCGGTGATCGGCTTTATCGGCGATGGAGCGATGCAAATGAACGGCCTCAACGTGATGATCACCGTAAGCAAATACTGGAAGCAGTGGTCAGACCCGCGCTTCATCATCATGGTGCTGAACAATCAGGACCTGAATCAGGTGACGTGGGAGGAGCGCGTGCAGCTGGGCGAGGGCAAGACACCGTCGACGCAATCGATTCCCGATTTTCCCTATCACAAGTACGCCGAGCTGATCGGTCTCAAAGGGATCTATTGCGATAACGCGGATCAAATCAGCGCTGCTTGGAAGGAAGCGCTCCAGGCTGATCGCCCCGTCATCATCGAGTTCAGGGCCGATCCAAACGTTCCGCCGCTGCCGCCGCACATCACACTCAAGGATGCCAAGAACTTCATGACGATGATGCGCAACGAACCGGAGCTCGGGAGTGTCATCAAGAACAGTGCGAAGGAATTGCTGGCCAACGTCCTGCATCGAAAGGAATGAGCCAAAGTGCCGGCGCGTTCTCCTTCAATGATTGTGAACGCTGCACGCCGCCTAAACCGGGCGGCCGGAATGATCGCAGGATCGGTGCTCATCGACAGTGCGATGGAGCATCACCGCGGCTACTTTCACAACAAGCTCATGTGGACACCGATTGCGACCTCCTCGCTGTCGATTGCCGCGAGTTTCCATGGCCACACCGACCGGCGCCATGGCGCCCATCGGGTGCGCGATGTGATTTATGCGCTCGCGGGGGTTGCCGGAATCGTGGGCACCGCCTTTCATTTGTACAACGTCACCAAGAAAGTGGGCGGCTGGAGCTGGCAGAACTTATTCTATTCCGCGCCCATTGGCGCTCCCGCTGCCATGTCGCTTTGCGGATTGATGGGGTTCCTTGCGGAGCGAGTCCGCGACAACGAACCGGGAACCAAGCCGACGATTGCCGGCGTGAATGCGGGCCGCGTCGTTGCGGCTCTGGCCGGTGCATCCCTGCTCGGGACGACCGCCGAGGCTGGGCTGTTGCATTTTCGCGGCGCGTTTCATAACCCGGCAATGGCGTTGCCGGTGACGATGCCGCCGATCGCTGCCGGATTGCTCGCGGTGGCAGCCGTCGGCCGCGCCGGAGTGCCTAGGCCCGCATCGCGCAACTGGCTGGCGGCCACTGCGGCGATGGGCGTGGCCGGTGTGGCCTTTCATGCCTATGGCGTATCGCGCGGCATGGGCGGCTGGCGCAACTGGCGTCAGAATGCATTCGCGGGGCCGCCGCTGCCGGCGCCTCCCGCGTTCACCGGTCTCGCATTGGCCGGCCTTGCGGCGCTTTCGCTGCTCGCCGCGTACCCCGATGAGTGACCGTTCTCGCTACCCCGGCTACGATGTCCTCGCGAAGCGGGAGACACCGTCATGGGATGAGCCCACCCGCCGTGCAATCGACAAGCGGCTTCACGTCTCCACAGCCGCGCACTTCCTCACCGCCGCTGAATGGGCGGTTGCCGACGCATTGTGTCGTCGCATCCTGCCGCAGGACGAGGCGGGCGAGACCGTTCCGCTGGCCGCCCTGCTCGACGCCAAACTCTTCGCAGATCATGGCGACGGCTTTCGCGAAGCTGACATGCCCTACATGCGCGAAGCGTGGCGCGCCGGCCTCGCCGCACTCGATGCCGAAGCCAAGGATCGGCACGACGGGCGCAGCTTTGCGGTGATCTCCATTGACGACCAAGACTCGCTCATAGCGATGATGCAAAAAGGAATGCTCTCCGCCGCTCACTGGCCTGGGCTCGATCCGAAGAAGTTTTTTGAGCGCCGCGTGCTGGTCGACGTCCCGGCGCTCTATTATGGCCATCCCAAAGCGTGGAGCGAGATTGGATTTGGCGGCCCCGCAAGCCCTCGTGGCTACGTGCGGCTCGAGGGCGAGCGTCGCGATCCGTGGGAGGCCGTGGAAGCGGTGTCCGGCCACGAAGATGCGGCAAGGCAGTTGAACCAGCGTGTCGTCTGATCCGCTCGAGGTGCCGCGCGCGAGGCACGGGCGCGCTCCTGACATCTTTCGCAAGGGTGGCTGGGTCCCGATGCATGAATATCGGGAGACGGACGAGGTCGATTTCGCGATCGTCGGGACGGGCGCCGGCGGCGGTACGTTGGCGGCCTTGCTTGCCGAGCAGGGCTTCTCAGTGGTGGCCTTCGACGCCGGCGGCTACTTCCGTCCCCTCGAGGATTTTGCGTCCGATGAGACCGAACAGAACAAGCTCTACTGGACCGACAAGCGCGTGGTCGACGGGCCCAATCCCATTCAAATGGGCGGCAAGAATTCGGGTAAGTCAGTGGGCGGCTCGACCGTGCACTATGCCATGGTGTCATTGCGCTTTCGGCCCGAATGGTTCACGTCTCGATCATCGCTCGGTTATGGAGCGGACTGGCCCATTTCTTGGCAGGAAATGTGGCATTACTATGGTGTGGCCGAGAAACAGATCAATGTGTCGGGGCCACTGACCTACCCCTGGGGACCGAAACGCCCACGCTATCCGTACCGCGCCCACGAGCTCAACACCGCCGCTCGGTTGCTCGCTAGGGGGTGCGAGGCCATCGGCATCGGCTGGACCGAGACGCCGCTCGCGACGCTTTCCGCACCGCATGCAGGCCCTGAGGGCAAGTCCCCGCCTTGCGTATATCGCGGTTTCTGCCGGTTTGGCTGCTCGACGAACGCCAAGCGCTCGGCGCTGACTGTCTGGATCCCGCGCGCATTGGCGGCAGGTGCCGAAATCCGCGATCTGGCGATGGTCGGACGGATCGAGACGGGGCCCAACGGCCGCGCAACCGGCGTCCATTTTCACCGCGAGGACGCGTGGCATTTTCAGCGCGCCCGCAACGTCGTCGTCGCAGGCTATGCCATCGAGACACCGCGTCTGCTGCTCAATTCCGCGAGTGATCGCTTCCCGGACGGGCTTGCCAACTCCTCCGGGCTCGTAGGCAAGAATCTGATGACCCAATCCAATCAGGCCGTTTGGGGACGCATGGACGAAGAGGTTCGATGGTACAAGGCACCCCCCAGTCTCGCCATCACCGAGCATTGGAATTACGATGATAACAAGGATTTCTTCGGCGGCTATTGCTGGATGGGCCAAGGGCCGCTGCCGAACGAGTGGGCTTCGATTCAGACTGGATCGCGCGGGCTGTGGGGCCGTGCACTTCGCGACGCGATGCTCGACTACAACCACATGATCGGCGTCAAGATGGTCGGCGAGATGCTGCCGGATGAAACCAACCGGGTCATGCTCGCCGATGATCTCGACCAGTATGGGCTGCGCGTTGCCAAGATCACCTATCGGTGGGGCGAAAACGACAAAGCGCTCATCGCCCACGCATTGCAACAGATGGGCCGGTCGATCGAAGCGATCGGTGCGAAAGACATGTTTCGGCAGGAAAACGATACCAATCATTTGGGCGGCACCGCGCGGATGGGCAGTGATCGGCGCTTAAGCGTGGTCGACAGTGATTGCCGCAGCTGGGATATACGGAATCTCTGGGTATGCGACGGATCGGTCTTTCCGACGGTTGGCGGAGTCAACCCCGCACTCACCATCCAGACCATCGCGATCCGCACGGCGGACAGGATCAAGCATTTGGCGGCGGCCGGCGAGCTCTGACGCGCGACTAGATGGCACAGCCTCTCCTCTCGATCGACATCCGTCACCCCTTGGTTCTCAAGTCTAACGAGCTCGTGTTGCTGACGCGCGAGGACGGCAACGTCCCGCTCGACATACCGGGCTTCGGATTGTTCTATCGCGACACGTGCTATCTCGGTGGCTACGCACTCGCCTTACACGACACGAAGCCGCTGCTGTTGATGTCCGCCGACGGCGAGGGCATGGCGGCGCAGATCGAGCTCACTAACAGCGCGCTCTCGACTGCGAACGGCATCGGCATCCCGGATCACAAGCTGAGCGTGCGCCGTAGCCTCATGCTTCTGGAGGATGGGACGACGTTTATCGATTCGATCATGCTGACGAGCTTTGCCGACCGTGCGCTCCAATTGCCCGTCGCGCTCGAGTTCCACACCACGTTCGAAGATATGTTCGTCCTGCGCGGCACCCCGCCCGGCAAGCGCGGACGGCTGCTCGCGCCGGTATGGGATGGAACCGTACTCGGATTCTGCTACGAAGGGGCCGACGGCATCCGGCGCAGCTTGCTCGTGGACTTCAGCGCCGCCCCGCTCGTTGCTCCGCGAACCTGCGAGCGCACGATCGCGCACTTCGAGCTTACCCTCGCGTCACGTGTTCCCCAAGATCTCGTGGTCCGCTTCCGCGTGGACGAGCGAGCGCTGGAAGCCCCCGCGCCGGCGTCAGCGGCCCCGATCCCAAGCGCGGCCGTGATGGACGAGGCCAAGGCGATTACGACCGCTCGTCTTCTCGACGACTATGCGAGGCTTGAGACCTCGAGCAAGGACCTTGCCAGGGTCGTGGGGCGCTCGCTCACCGATATAGCCCTGCTCGACGTGCGGCGCGGCGAGCACCGCTTCACCGCAGCCGGCATCCCCTGGTTCGTGGGTCTGTTCGGCCGCGACAGTCTGCTGCCAGCCCTCCAGTGTCTCGCGTTCAACCCCGAGTTGGGTGCCCGTACCACGCGTGCCTTGGCGCAATGGCAGGGGCGGCGTTGCGACGATAAAACTCGCGAAGAGCCGGGCAAGATTCTGCATGAGCTGCGCGTCGGTGAGCTCGCGCATCTGCACGAGGTGCCGCAGACTCCGAGCTATGCCGCGGTCGATTCGACGCTTCTGTTCCTCATCGTGATCGTCCGGCACGTGAACTGGACCGGCGATTCTGCGCTCTTCACGCTGCTGCGGCCGAATGTTGATGCCGCCCTGCAATGGCTCGAACGTAAGCTCGAGGAGGGTGGTGGCTATGTGACTTACGACGGCTTGGGGCAAGGCAGCCAGCCGGTGAATCAGAGCTGGCGCGATTCGGGCACGGGGGTATTGCGCGAAGATGGCGCCTATCCCGTCCCACCGCTCGCCTTGGTAGAGGTCCAGGGGTATGCGTTTCAAGCGATGTCGTTGGTGGCGGATCTGCTGCGGCGGATCGGCGAGGCACCGCGCGCGGCAGAGTTGGAGACGGCGGCGAGTGGCCTGCGGGAACGATTCCTGCGCGAGTTCTGGATGCCCGCGCAGGGCTGCTATTGCCTGGCGCTCGAGCGGTGCGGGCGTCAGGTTGCCTCGGTCACCTCGAACGCGGCGCAAGTACTGTGGACCGGCATCGCGAGCCCCGAGCATGCGTCGCAGATTGCGGCACGGATCGTGCAGCCGGATATGTTTTCCGGCTGGGGCGTGCGCACTTTATCCGTCAACCACGCCGCGTTCGATCCGCTCGCCTATCAACAGGGCAGCGTCTGGGCATTTGATAACTCATTGATCGTGTCGGGACTTCGACTTTATGGCGCGGATGCGGCGGCTCTGCGCATCACCGGCGCCACTCTAGATGCCGCTAATGGCTTCCGCGGCGGCAGGCTCCCGGAATTTATCGCCGGATACCAGCGCAAATCCGGGGATGCCCCGACGCACACGCCAAGAGCCGATCCCCTGCAGGCGTGGTCGGCGGGAGCCGTGCCTTTCATGCTGACCGAAATGCTGCGATTGCAGTCGGACGGCTTCGCCAAACGACTCGTGGTGCGCCGCCCACAGTCAGGGCATCGAAGTGGCCATCCATGCAAAATAGGTGTCGCGGACCGAAGCGCTCTGGATCGCTCTGGGCGCACCTCTCTACGTGGTCTCGCCGATTGATAGGCTATCTATGACCGGGCAGACATCTTCGGGAAGCTGCAGGGTTACTTTTACGTTATCCATTACGAATCGGCCCGAAACAGAATCACGCGTCTGAGCGATCGGTCCGGCTCCTGCGTCGCGCGTCCAAAAGTGGAGGAATTTCTAATGAGGCTGGAGACCGTGCTCGACGCTCATGCGATGATCGGCGAATCACCCACGTGGGTTCCACAAGAAGAGGCAATTTATTGGATCGACGTCAAGGCACCGGCCCTTCACAGATATGAGGTTGCTACCGGCGGGACGCGCACCTGGACGGTGACGAGCCATATCGGCGGCTTCGCTATGCTAGCAGACGGGGGTGCGCTGGTGGCGCTGCGCCACGGCATCCACCGCCTAGACTTACAGAGCGGCAAGCTTGAACTATTGGCTCCGCCGCCGTTCGATCCGTCACTGTTCCGGTTTAACGAAGGCGCCTGCGATGCAAGCGGGCGTTTCTGGATTGGGGTCATGTTCGACCCGATCGCGGGATCGCCGCCGGAGCAGCGCGGCCGATTGCACAGCTTCACCCTCGATGGCGGGTTGCGCCCCGAGCCCGATGCTGCCGAGCTGCACAATGGAATGGCGTGGAGCGCTGACGGCGGCACGCTCTTCCTGTCTCATAGCAACTCCCGGCAAATCTTCGTGTTCGAGTACGAGCTCGCCCGAGGGTGTCTCTGCAACCGCCGGCTATTCGCGACCATTCCCGAGGACTACGGCATCCCGGACGGCGCGGCGATCGATGTAGACGGTGGCTACTGGTGCGCCCTGCATGGGGCAGGAAAGCTCAGGCGCTTTAACCCCGATGGTTCTTTCGATCGCGACATCAGTATGCCATTCAGTCAACCCACGATGTGCACCTTCGCGGGGAGGGATCTGGCGACTCTTTACGTCACGAGTGCGTCGGATAAGATGAGTGACGCCGACAAGCGCCGCGAACCGCTGGCTGGTGCGCTGATTCGCCTGAACCCAGGAACTTGCGGCATCGCGCGGGCCTTTGTCGCGCGCTGAAAAGGATGACGCGTTGGATTAGAAGTGAATTCGATCGGGCTGAGCCTCAGGGGTAAGCCCTAAGGATGTCGGCTTTAGTGCCATTCGAAACGGCGATGACGGCGTCCGCGTCGAGAATGGCGGTGCGCTCCATCCAAGAGGATAGGACGTAGCCACTGCCGAGCTGCTCGGCCTTCCAGGCGCGCAGTGGCTCAAGCGAGTGTGTCGTGGATATTCTCGGTTCATCAGGCCTACACGCATAGGTTCCTCCGGCTCCGCCTCGCTGGAGAATGATAGAGTTCCGTAAGAGTGAACCGCTTTTTCACCTTTGTGCCTTGTGGCGGACGAAACCGCGGCAAGTGACTCGCCACGTGAAGCGAAGCAAAATCTTCGATCTGCGGAAATAAAAGCGTCAATCTGACCCAGCTTGTACCGATTTAATCGCTCGACCAGGACGAATACGAATCCTTGAGCGCGCTGGCGGCTACCCAAGCAGGTCAGGGCCTTTATCTCTTAGCGATCGATCATATAGGGATCGATCACATCGCCCCACCCTGCCGAGCTGACGACGAGGTGATCTCGCGCCGCTCCCACGAGGGGACACCCGAGAGCCTCGTGCTCTGAGCAGTGCGCTCGACGTATTCGATCACGCTGCGATTCGTAGCGGCGAGAGAGCCTATACCGATAGCGAAAGCGATAAACGTCCCATACCTGAAATGCCTTCGAGATCGCTCATCGACGAATTTCGGATATTGCAAGGTCTCTGCTCACAGGCGATTGCATAGTTCGCGATAGCATACGCACGGCAGATTAAAGATAGTTGAGCGTTTCATTAGAAGGAGGGAGGTGGTGACAAAAGCAGTTTATCGAGCGCGACGCTGCGAGAGTGAACGGCTGAGCGATTTCTGTTCACATGCATCCATCGCGAAACGCATTATGCGGCAAGGGGCCGTCCTTCTGGCCGTCGGCATCCTCGCCGGCTGCCAAACGTCCCGACAACGCATCGTCGATCACGAAGACGACCTGGCGGCCGCGGGATTTCTCGTTCGGCCGGCCGATACGGCCGAGCGCCGGGCTCTGCTGACCCGATTGCCGAAGCACAAGTTCGTTCAACGGGTCAAGGACGACAAGGTACATTACGTCTATGCGGATTCACTGGGAAGCATGGGGGCCGTGGGATTATTGAGGACTAGTCCTACAGCATTGCCACGCCGCCGCTCTCCGACGCACCCGCGGCGCGAGTACTACGATCATCAAGTCGATTCGACCGATTCGCCATTGGGAGCCCTTGACCAACCTAGTAATGGGTTGAAAACGCGTGTCAAGTCCGCCAGCCAAACCAGGCAACGGAAACAGCGGCGCTAGTAAGGCCGCAGTCCATCAACGCGAGGATTCTCCAGCGATGGCGATTTGACGAGGCGCGCGCTCTCGGCACCTACTCCATATGGGAGCCGAATGCGGGTGATCCGTAGATCCGGACCTGTGGGGGAGACAAGCTAGCCGTCGTCCCTGCACCTAGGGATACACGCTTTGAAACTGCGTTTACACAGCGGGAGCAGGTCATTTGGGTCGCTTGGACGAAAAGCGTGCGACATATAGGAGTAGCGTTTTGCGGAACACAAACCCCAGAAAGATGAGAGCGATTCCGGCCATGATCGCATAAAGCGCCGTCGGGCCTAACCATGCTTGCAGAAGCTTCCACTTCTTGCCAAGAAAATACCCGAGCAGAATGTAAACCGTGGTGTAGGCGGCCGATCCCGCGAGATTAAGCCATAGGTAGGTTGGCCACGATATGGTGGTCGTGCCCTCTAAAAGGGTGGCCAGTGCCGACGGAAGCACGGGGATGAAGCGTGCGAGAAACACAGTCTTGTCGCCGTGACGTTTGAAAAAGCGCTGTGGCCACTCGAGACGTGTCTGCGTCAGATGCAGCCAGTGAATCCTCTTGAGGCGGCCGTGACCCAAGCGTCGGCCGAGCCAAAATACGCAGATACCTCCTAAGAAGCTTGCCAATGTCCCGGCTAACATCGGTTCCCATAGAGAGCCAGCCGCCCTTCCCCATACAAATCCGGCACCGAAGAGAATGACTTTCCCGGGGAATGGAAAGCCGATATTACTGAGGAACACAACAAGAAATACGAGCGCAAAGCCGTAATGGGGCAGCTGGGGCAGCAAACGATCAAGCCAGTGGAGCAAGTTCACAGTTCATTCTGACACCGCTGACGGGAGAGTGGATTACGATCCAGCGACGGCTTCTCCGTGTGCGCTAGCAGACGGACCTCCGCGGAAATACATGCCACATTGATGGGGCTCGATCTAGTGTGGCGGCGTTGCGCACGTCAACTAGACGCGAATCTAGTTGCATGCATAGCTTCGCGCATTCTAATAGCTGGGCGGTCCCGATGACCTATTTCGGTAACCCGCGCTTTGGCTTTCATTAACGGTGCGCAGAACAAGGCATTATTTATGGCCGCAACGATGTCCTCCCCTTCGGCCGACTCAACGCCCGCGAAGTCGTCGACGGCGGCAATCCCGTCGCCGAGCGGTTTATCGAGCGATGAAGCGCGCCAGCGACTCGCGAAGGTCGGCCCTAACGCGATGCCGGACACCGCCGAACATCCCTTGCGGAGGGCAATCGGCAAATTCTGGGCACCAGTGCCTTGGATGCTCGAAGCAACCATCGTTCTTGAGGTGATACTCGGCAAATATGTCGAGGCGGCCATCATCGCAGCGCTCCTGGTCTTCAACGCGGCTCTCGGCTTCCTTCAGGAGAGCCGGGCTCAGGCTACCCTAAACGCCCTGAAGTCACGGCTCGCCATGAATGCCTCGGTTGAGCGAGACGGCCGTTGGAAGACGGTTCCGGCCGTGGATCTCGTCCCGGGCGATGTGGTAAAGCTCACGCTCGGTGGCGTGGTGGCTGCGGATGTCAAGATCACGGGTGGAGAGGTCCAACTCGACCAGTCCATGCTTACCGGCGAATCCGTCCCGATCGAGGCGGGCACCGGCATCGCAACATTTGCTGGCGCGCTGGTCCGTCGGGGCGAAGCGACGGCTGAAGTGACGGCCACCGGACCGCGTACCAAGTTCGGTCGCACTGCGGAACTCGTGCGCACGGCCCACGTGGTGAGCTCTCAGCAGAAGGCAGTACTACGCGTGGTGCGAAATCTCGCTGTCTTCAACGGCGTCGTCATCCTGATGCTTATCGCGTACGCGTACTTTCTCAAGATGCCATTCGCCGAGATCGTCCCACTCGTGTTGACGGCAATTCTGGCTTCGATCCCCGTTGCGCTCCCGGCCACCTTCACGCTGGCGGCATCGCTCGGTGCGCGATCGTTAGCAAAGCGAGGCGTTCTGCCGACGCGCCTATCGGCGGTGGACGAAGCCGGAACCACGGATGTGTTGTGCGCTGACAAGACCGGGACCCTGACCCAGAACGCATTGACGGTTAAGAGCGTGAATGCCATGCCGGGCTTCGATGAGGCGCACGTTCTCGCGCTCGCCGCCCTTGCGAGCTCTGAGGGCGGCCAAGATCCGGTCGATGGCGCGATTCGGGCGGCGGCGGCTGCAAAGACGGCGCCCGACGCCCCCAAGTTGGTCAAGTACATCCCCTTTGATCCGGCGAAAAAGATGTCGGAGGCGAGTGCAACGGATTCGAGCGGGGCCACGCAACGAATCGTCAAGGGCGCCTTTGCCGTCATCAGCGGCCTGACACAACCCTCGCCTACGAGCGCGGCAACGGCCAAGGATCTCGAGGGGAAAGGCTTTCGGGTCCTCGCGGTCGCGGCGGGTCCTCCGACGGCACTCAAGCTGGTGGGACTCATCGCACTCAGCGACCCGCCTCGTGCGGACTCAGCGCAGCTCATTTCGGAATTGCACGCATTGGGGGTTGGTGTCGTCATGGTCACGGGAGATGCCCCCGTGACTGCCGGCATCGTCGCACGCGAAGTGGGAATAGAAGGTGGCGTCTGTCCTCCAGGGCCGATCCCAGACAGTGTTCAACCGAGTCAGTTTGGGGTGTTTGCGGGGGTATTGCCGGAGGATAAATACAAGCTGGTCAAGGCATTTCAGAAGGGAGGACACACCGTTGGCATGTGTGGCGACGGCGCCAACGACGCACCGGCGCTGCGGCAAGCGCAGATTGGAATCGCGGTGTCGACGGCGACCGATGTGGCTAAATCGGCGGCTGGCGTAGTGCTGACGGAAGCGGGCCTTGTCGGGATCGTCGCAGCGGTCAAGGAAGGGCGAATCACCTTTCAGCGCATCCTGACCTACACGCTGAACGCCATCATCAAGAAAATTGTG
>Ga0182024_10013192_pt1 | contig 16192 bp, 18 predicted proteins | sample P32metaG_FD_120480 | JGI IMG/M metagenome (GOLD analysis project Ga0182024, IMG submission 120480) | Permafrost microbial communities from Stordalen Mire, Sweden - P3-2 metaG (Illumina Assembly) | ecosystem: Environmental > Terrestrial > Soil > Wetlands > Permafrost | place: Sweden: Stordalen... | reverse complement strand
GCCAGCGCGGATCGTTTTCCTTGATGTCGAGCGAACAGGTGCGAAACTGGAAGACGCGCTGCAGCACCTGCAAACCGGCCCGGAGACCACGAGCGCTGGTGAACGGGCCATAAAGCTTGACGCCGCGCCGGCGGGGTGTGCGCGTGAACTCCACGCGCGGAAACTCCTCACGAATGCGGATTTGCAGATAGGGAAAAGTCTTGTCGTCCTTGAGCGCGGCGTTGAAGGGCGGCTGAATGTCCTTGATGAGCCTGGCTTCCATGAGCAAGGCGTCCACCTCGGTTTCCGCTTCGAGATAGTCGATGTCGGCGATGACCTTGACGAGATCGGCGGTGCGCGAGTCGTCGAGAGCGGCCTGGGTGAAGTAGTGGCTCGCCCGATGGCGCAGACTCTTGGCCTTGCCGACGTAGAGCACCTTGCCCTGGGCGTCCTTCATGAGATAGACGCCGGGCGCGGCGGGAAATTGCTTGACCTTCTCGCCTGGCGGGATTCGTGGTTCCGGTTCCTCCGACATGATCAGTCGTCCTGTGTTCGACTTGTGGCAATATCTCCGACATCCTATTATACCTAAATCGCAGGCCGCACTGAGGGAGCAACCACCATGGACCGAGACACGTTCGACCAGACGCATCGGCTGCTAATCCTTTCGCGGACACTTGGACAATCGCTAGTGATCGACGGAGACTTGTTGCTCACGTTGCGTAGGTTCGAGGACGGGGTAGCCACAGTTTCCGTCGCCAACCTTCGTGATGAGAATAACGCCGCTTCGATCAGGCTGCGCCAAGGTGAATTTGCAGAGGTCATGCCAGAGGTGCGGATCACCCTTTTGGAGCCGGTTGATGACCGGCCGCGCGCTCGTTTCGGTCTGGATGTACCGTTGGAGATCCCCGTCCACCGAAAGGAGATCTTTGACGCGCACGAACGTTGATGGCTTGCTCGGTATACGCCAACTTCATACACGAGGCGGTGGAATTCCGAGGCAGATTGACAATCTTCGTGTTCTCCGAAAGAATGTTGGATGAAAGCCTTGGGGAGCGACCGTGCCACCGTTAACCGACCCGGATCGATTGGCGGCATTCAAGGAAGCGCTCGGCAACTGGCGTTTCACCGGATACGTTGTGTTCGAGTTGCCGGAGGATGCCCATCACTGGATTCGCAATTAACTTGGCATCTCTTCGCTCCGGGAGTTGGCACGACTGATGCACGAGTTCGTCGCCAGCGGCGGCGAAGTCGATGAAGTGAGGGAAACTAGGTCGGAATGGTCGAGTGAACATGAATTCCATCACGACCTTCGCTTCACGATCGCTGAGGTTGCTGTTTACGTTGAAACGCGGCTGCGTTATCGCTTGCCGTTGATTGTGGATGAGTCGTCAATCCTGGTGGTCAATGTCCATGCACCTTGAAAAAGTTAAGAATGTTAAACGTCCGCGCGACGCTGATAGGCCTTTTCCCTGGCGGTGTCGGCGCTGTGGGCAGGTCGCCGTTGGTCTGACAACCATCAGCTACGAAGCCCAGGTTCGGCATGAAGGGCGCTCGCACACTTTCGAGGTTCCGCGCCTGCAAATCCCGGTGTGTGCAAAGTGCGAGGAAAAGGTGTTCACCGTGGACGTCGATGACCAGATCAACGCGGCTTTGCGATTTCATTTGCATTTGCTGTCACCGTCCGAAATAGGCGCTGCTCTCGAACGACTGCAACTGTCGCCGTCAGAACTCGCCGAGCGGCTGGGCGTGGATGAGACGCTCCTTGGGTCCTGGCTGGACCATGTGGCGATCCAATCGCGGGCCATGGACAACCTGATGCGCGTCTACTTCACATTTCCGGAGGTGCGCACAGTTCTCAACGGCACCTCTTGTTGCTTCGCGGCAATTCCGTCAAAATGACGTTGTGAAGCACCCAACCCCCATCTACATGGACAACCACGCCACCACGCGCACCGATCCGCGCGTGGTCGAGGCGATGCTTCCCTATTTCACCGAACACTACGGCAACGCCGCGAGCCGCAGCCATGCGTTCGGCTGGAAGGCGGAGGAAGCGGTGGAACTGGCTCGCGCTGAGGTCGCCGATCTGATCGGGGCCCAGCCCAAGGAGATCGTCTTCACGAGCGGAGCGACCGAAAGCGACAACCTGGCCATCAGGGGCGCCGCAGCCGCGTATCGGGAGCAGGGCAATCACATCATCACCACCGCGATCGAACATCCCGCCGTGCTCGATCCGTGCAAACGGCTTCAGGTGGAAGGCTGGCAGATCACCATCCTGCCGGTCGATGTTCACGGCCTGGTGTCGCCGGGCCAGATCGAGCAAGCGATCACGCCGGCGACCATTTTGGTCAGCGTCATGGCGGCCAATCACGAAATCGGCACCCTGCAGCCGTTGGCTGAGATCGGCAAGATATGCAAGGCACGCAAGGTCCTCTTCCAAACCGACGCGGCCCAGGCGGCCGGCAAAATTCCGCTCGACGTCGAGGCAATGGGCGTCGATCTGCTGACCCTGTCCGCCCATAAGATGTACGGGCCCAAGGGGGTCGGAGCACTCTACGTCCGCCGGCGTGGCCCGCATGTGCGATTGCAACCGTTGTTCGACGGCGGCGGCCAGGAACGAGGGATGCGCAGCGGCACCATGGCCGTGCCCAACATCGTCGGTCTGGGCCGGGCGTGCCGACTTTGCCGGGAAAACATGGCGGAAGAAGCTCGCCACTGTCTGGCACTGCGCGAACGGCTGCGGCTCGGGCTGATAGCGAAGCTGGATGAATGTTATGTCAATGGTGACCCGGAACAGAGGCTGCCAGGTAACTTGAACATGAGTTTCGCCCACGTCCACGGCGAAGCATTGTTGACCAACTTGCGAGGGATTGCCGTAAGCTCAGGTTCAGCATGTACTTCAGCGAGCATTGAGCCGAGCCATGTATTGAAGGCGCTGGGCATGTCGGATGATCTGGCCCATGGCACGCTGCGTTTCGGCCTGGGCAGGTTCAACACCGAGGCGGAGGTGGATTACGTGATCGAGGAGGTGGTTCGCGCCGTCGGACACTTACGTGCCTTGACGCCCCAATCCGGTAGCCGCATTCGTGAGAATGCGGGGTGATATCCCTGGTATGTCGGCGACGTTCCCCGCGTTCTCACGAACGCGGCTACGGTTGGCCGATGTAACTTAGGGTTTATTAACGAGCGAAGCTTTCGTATAATGGAGTGGAGCCTCTCAAGGCCTCGAATCAAGCAAGGTCCGCATGCGCAGCATGCCTTTTTTTGAAGGAGAACCTCATGTCCGTTGCCACGACCGAAAAAGAACCAGTTCAAGTGACGTCTCTGCCGACGACGCTGCCCCTGGCCACGCCGATCAACCTGACCGAACGGGCCGCCGCCCAGGTCAAGCAGATCATTCAGCAGGAGAAGGAAAAGAAGGAGCAGGCGGGCGCTCCGGTCGCGAAGATCTATCTTCGCCTGGTCGTTCGCGGCGCCGGCTGCAGCGGCTTCAAGGATTCGCTGGAACTGGAAGACACCATCAATCCGAAGATGGACAATGTCTTCGAAGTTCACGGCGTGGACGTCGTGATCGACCGCCGCAGCGAGCTTTATCTCCAGGGCGCCACGGTGGACTTCCACAACGAACTGAACCGCCAGGGTTTCAGCATCGGCAATCCGAACGCCAAGACCACCTGCGGCTGCGGCAGTTCGTACTCGATGTAAAAGAATTGCGAATTGCGGATTGCGGATTGAAATTCGGGAAGCGGAAATTCCAATCCGCTATCCACAATCCGCAATTCGCAATTTTTTTTCGGGCGCTTAGCTCAGCGGCTAGAGCACCTGGTTTACACCCAGGGGGTCGGGGGTTCGAAACCCTCAGCGCCCACTGACCCTACACATGAAGCTGCCGCCGGAGCAGCCGTCGTCGCCGTTCTGACTGGACCGGGATTTCCCCTTCTCCTTTACTTCCCCTGTTGTTACTTCCCCTGTTGTGCCGGGTCCACGATTTCGCGAATGCGAATGGTGAAGCGATCGTCGATGACTACCACTTCTCCGCGAGCAAAGAGCATACCCTGCACGAGCAGATCGATCGATTCATCCTGTCAGCCCCGCGAATAGTGGCGTGGACAGGTAACGTTCGCCCAGGCTCGGCAAAATGGTGACAATGCGTTTGCCTTTGAATTCCGGGCGAGCGGCAACCTTGGCGGCCGCACAAACGTTGGCGCCGCTGCTGATGCCGACCATCAACCCTTCCAGCTTGGCCAGGTTCCGCGCCCACTCGAACGCCTCGTCGTTGGTGACGGTGACCACATCGTTGATGAGCGAAGTGTCCAGGTTCTTCGGAATGAACCCGGCGCCGATGCCCTGGATCTTGTGCGGGCCCGGTTGGCCGCCGCCGATGACCGGCGAATGGACCGGTTCGACCGCGATGGCCTGGAACGCGGGGTTCTTCGTGCGGATAAAGCGCGTCACGCCCGTGATGGTGCCGCCGGTGCCGACGCCGGCGACGATGGCGTCAATGTTGTGGCCGCTATCCTCCCAGATTTCCGGGCCGGTCGTTTTCTCATGAATCTCGGGGTTGGCTGGGTTGTCGAATTGCTGCGGCATCCACGCGTCGCGCTCCTTGGCAACCAGCTCGCCGGCCCTGGCGATGGCGCCTTTCATGCCTTCGCTGGCGGGAGTCAGTACCAGGTTGGCTCCCATGGCCCGCAGCAGCGCCCGCCGTTCGACCGACATCGATTCCGGCATGGTCAGCGTCAGACGATAGCCCTTGGCAGCGCACACAAAGGCCAGGGCGATGCCGGTGTTGCCGCTGGTCGGCTCGATAATGTGGGTGCCGGCATGGACCTTGCCGGCCCGCTCGCCCGCCTCGATCATGGCCACGCCGATGCGGTCCTTGACGCTGTTGAGCGGCTGAAAGAACTCGCACTTGGCGAAGACGATCGCGCCGCCTGCGGGAATCAACCGATTGATGCGCACCATCGGTGTGTCGCCGATGGTGCCGGTCACGTTGTCGTACGATTTGCCGCGTGGCATGGCGTGCTCCTTTTTGGTTGAGCCGCTTGCGGCGTAGCGCTCGCAGGTAGCGAGCGCTACGCCGCAAGCGGCATCAGATTCCGTCGCCGGCGACGAGCGCCAGCGCAAATACTTCGTGATCCCCCACAGGCTCGGCCAGGGCAATCTGGGCGAGGGTGGTGTTGTCCATGTGCCGGGCGGTCATGTTGCGGATCTCCAGCAGGATGCGGCGAAAACGGCACCGATACGCCTGGCTGCAATGCTGATTGCAGGTCACCGAGACGCAGCCGATCGGCGCCATCAGACCGTCAAAATGACGCACGACCTGGCCCATGGTGATCCGCTCCGGCGACCGCGCGAGAATGTAGCCGCCCTTGCGTCCGGGCGAACTGTCCACCCAGCCCTGTTCCTTCAGGTCGAGCATGATGTGCTCCAGGAACCGCTTGGGCACATCATTTTCCTGTGCCAGCACGTTCATCGACGCGGGGCCGTTACCCCATCGATCGACGAGAGACAGGAGAACTCGCAGGGCGTAATCCGCTTTCTTGGATAGCCTCATAGCGCTGCCTCATTGCCAGGACTAAATCACTACCAATCTGGTCGATATTTTGCAGAAAAAAGCGCAGCTTGTCAAGAACGTTTTTTTGTTTATGTTATAAAGTGTTTTTATTTAATTACTTATGTCACATTATAAATATGATAATGTTGATGATTTACTATGATTCAGCTTTACTTCGAGGAAATTGCAGGTTATAATAGATCATGTAAGTAAGTTGATCGTCGTTGTGAACATTAAGGTATGAATGAGGGAACAGGCGATGAACACGAACCGGATTGCCAATTATATGTCCGAAGCACGGGAAGATTCGGGAGAAGTGCTAGCGAGGTCGGGGAGAGGATTCGCGTTGAACCCCTTTGGGCCGACGTCGGCGGCCAGCTGGCATGCCCAGATTTACCAGGCCGCGTTCTTGCAGGCCCAGAAGGAGATCGAAGAAGACGAGGACGGTTGGCCGATGGCGGAGTGGTGGAATTGACGAAGATTCGTTTAGCCGCTCGCCTCTGGCGAGCGCGGTTCGTCGCACGCAGCCCGCGCTCGCCAGAGGCGAGCGGCTAAACGGGAACATTCATTTTCAGCAGCAGCAAACCGGCATATCGTTCATCATCAGGCAGCAAGTGCAACCCGCGGTCATCATGGTGCACATGCAATCGCAGCAAGACTGAATCATGTCGCAGCAGCTCTTGTCGCCGCTCACACAGGTGATGCAGACGCCGTCCTTGGTCATCTCGCACTTGCACATGCCCATCGTCAGATTGCAGCAGCAGACCATGGCGCCATTCATCATGCAGCAACAGCTGCACCTGGAGCCAGCCATCATGGAGCAGAGGTTCTGCAGCATGGAGCAAGCCATTTTGTCATCGCAGCTGCAAGTGATCTTCATGCCGCCGGTGCACTTTTCCATTTTCATGGTGCAGCGCGGAATCATCAAGCCGTTCATGGCCGGGGTCGGAGCGGGCATGCCGGCGCCCATGCCGGGCATCATCATGCCGGAGGACATCATCGGTTTCATCGTCGCGGTCGCCATGGTCAAACTCCTTTTAAGGTGGATCCGATGGTCCCCTGGCCCCCTTGGTTGCTGGACAATCGGAGGGTTGCGTTCCTGGGACAACCATAGATTAACCACAATTCCGCGTTTGGCAATCACGACTTGACACATGTATTTTTCATCCTGAGCCGCCGGAACGGATAGGCCGACGATGGCGATCTGTGAATAATATCGACCCGGGCAGTGGTCATTCGCTGCAACCCCTTTCTGGCCATGATCCTTGCGCCGCGGAAGACGACGAGAACATTTTTTGGGAATTTCAAAGAGCTTGAACCACGAAACACACGAAAGACACGAAAAAAAAAGAAAGTTGAGGGCCAAGCACGCGGCATTGGCGCGGCTGCCCATCCCCTTTCGTGTGTTTCGTGGTTCCATGCATTCACGACCCGTTCGCAAATTTCGCATAATCTTCTTGACTTCGCGCCATATCTATTTAACATCGCGTTATATTTATCGATGTGCTGTTATTTTTCGTTCCATCAACATTCATTCTGACTGGACCTCTATGATCCCCGAACCCAAGCCGGATAGCCCGGAAGTTCTCGCCAAGATATATGCGATCTTTCGCGATTATTTCAGCAAATCCGAGAAAAAACGCCGCTGGAACCTGCGCACCGATATACCGTGGGAGCAGTGCCATCGCCAGTCGAATCCCGCCATTGCCGACCTGGTCGAAACCTTTTGCGCCGTGGAGCTCTACCTGCCCGACTACCTCGCCAGGCTGATTCCCCAGGCACGGGCCAATCGCGGACGGACCTGGATGCTGGCCAGCTGGGGCTACGAGGAAAGCAAGCATTCGCTGGTCCTGTCCGATTGGCTGCTCAAGTCCGGCCACCGTACCGAAGAACAATTGGCCGCCCTGGATGCCGAGGTTTTCAGCCATCACTGGGAGCTGCCCTTCGAAAGCGCTCGCGGCATGATCTGCTACACCATGGCGCAAGAACTGGCGACCTGGCTGCATTACCAGAACCTCCGCAAGATGGTCGATGACGACGGCGACCCGGCCCTCCATCGCATCTTGACGCTGATCGCCATCGACGAGCGGGCCCACTTTGATTTCTTCAAGCGCGTCGTGGCTGTGTATCTGGATTTCGATCGTCCCGGCACGCTGGAGCAGATCCGCCAGGTGATGAACACGTTTCAGATGCCGGCCATTCACATGCTGACCGATTCGCGCCGGCGGATCAACGCCGTGCGCGAGCTGCGCATCTTCGACGAGGAGATGTTCGTGCAGCAGGTGTTCGAGCCGATCCTGGCCGAGCTGAACGTGAGCCGTAAGGAGCTGCGCCACCGGTTGGCGCCGCGGGAAACGGTGGCCGTGGGCGCTCTGCCATGGCAATAGGAATTCACCAAGCCCGCATGCGAGGTACTCCGAGCATGCGGGGCTAAGCCCGCATGCTCGGAGTACCTCGCATGCGGGCTTGAAGCATCATTCCAACCCCAAGCCCCACGATCGCCGGCGCCACCCCCATCATCACCCCAATTCCCCACGGCGGCTCATAGCGAATGGTCAACCGATTCGCCCCCTGCGGAACCTGCACGACCATTCGGCCCCAGTAGTCGGCCTGGCACGGGATCGTTTGCCCATCCACGGACGCCGCCATTTCCGGATAATGCAGAAAGTTGACGACGACCCACGCCTGCCCTGTTACCCTCGACACATCCACGGCGACGCCCCAGCCGTGCAGCTCGATGTCGAGCGCCTGCCGGCGAACCGGCACGGCTTGGGCCGCACTCTCCACCGGCTTTTCCACAACAAACGCCAGCGGGTCCACCGGGTCGGATTCGTAGACGTCGAGCCCTTCCGGATAGCGAACGACCGGGAAGCGATCGAGAAAGCCGGGCACGTTCAGCCGCTCGAAGCGGGAGACAACCTCCATCTTCCAGGTTTGCGTGCGTGTGGAGCCGGCCTCGGTCTCCTGGTCCGGCGACTGGCACAGATGCCAGCGCACGCCATAAGCACGCATCGCCTGAGCCGGATGCTCGGCCAGGTTCTTGCTCAGCCGGGATACCAGCTTGTTCCCTTCCAGAAGCGGGTTGACGCCTTCCGCCGTCGGCAGGTCATACACGGCCGGCAGGTTCTGCGGCAATTGCAGGCCGAACGCGGCATTGTTCGAGTATCGCCCCCAGGACGCCACCCGGCCGGTCGGCTGATCCCCCACATGCAAGCGAGCCAGCAAATCCGCGGGCAATTTGGGATACGGTTGAAACGGATCGACGTGAAACGTGGTGCGGCAATGGCACACATGGATGAACAGCACCAGCAAGGCGACGATCATCACGATCCATTCCGTCCGCCGCCGCTTGCGAGCACGCCGGTACATGCTTTCAAGGACCAGTCCGCCCGTCACGCTCACGAAGAAGACAACGAAGGGCATCGCTCGAAACGGATAGCGATTGATCTTGCTGATGACCGGAAGCTCGGAAACAAATCTCCACAGGCCAAACGAATCGCCCAGGCTGAACCAGAGAGCGATCACCCCGCAAAAAGTCCACATCTGGTAGGACGGGCTTCCCAGCCCGTCCGTGCGCCGAAAACAGAGTCCAACCACGTGATAAAAAAACAGAAACGCCAGCAGTCCGCCAAAGAAGTAGAAATGCCCCATGAGAAACAGGTTGATGTTGCCCCACCCTGCCGGGAGCAGCGTTTCGACGAGCGGGTACGGCAGCAGCATCGCCGGCAGACCCATGGCAATCCCCTCTCCTGAAGGTACCGCCCGGCTCACATCGCGTGCCAGCAGCCACTGCTGATAAACCAGCGGCAGGGCGATCGCCGCTCCCAGAAGCAGCGCGGGCAACAGCATCAAGGCCCGTCGCCACGGCAGCCCTCCCGTGCCGATCAAGAAAAGCACCGCCAGACAGAAGAAGCCGACCAGATAGATGGCCACCTGCGAAAACCCAACGTGCATGGGCAACCCCAGGGCCAAACCCATGCCGACGATCCACGCCCAGGACACCGGACCGCGCTGCAGCCGCAGCAATCCGAGGAACAAAAGCGGCAGCCAGACGACGATGGGAATGAAGTTGAACCACGCTCGCCCCATGATCAGGGACGAGCCGGACAGCACGCACGACAGGGCGACCAGATTGGCCGGGCCCGCCGACATGCCCAGTTTTCGCCCCAGCAAGCGCGTCAGGAAAAAGCCCGCGACCAGGTGCAGAATCGCGAATACCTCGATGGTCGCATATTCATCGCCCAGGACATGCCGGGCGACGGCGTATGAGACATAGAGCGGCGGATACGTCAAGGCATCCATTCCCAGATTGGCGAGCGGCGAACCAAGCAGCAGATACGGATTGTAGCCGGGAAAATCACCCTGCCAGACGTAACGGCAGCCAACGAGGATCATCGGCAGGCACTCGTTGAGCGTATCGCACTGCGTGAAGTAATAGGGATCATGCAGTTCCAGCAGCACGAGCGATCCCGCGAGCACGATAACGGCCAGCCAATCGAATGCGCCGGTCGACCCCGGTTGCGCTTCGTTCGGGTCAACGTCAATCGCGTGCCGACGGCCCCACCAGAACGCGATCAGCGCTACCAGCAGGATCGGCACGAGAGCATATTGAGCGACGGCACGGACGAAAGCCGTATCACCCGGCCAGTTCAGCAGCGGCTCGTAGAAACCCCGCAAGGCGGAGGGGCGAACGGGGAGCGGAGCGGTCAACCAGACGTCCGGGTCCTTATTCGTTGTGGTAGACCCGCCCGGCCGTTCCCAGTTGCGCACAGCATCGCCGGAGAAGCGGTGCGCGACGTCGCCAACCGTGATGGTGAGTTCCCGCACATTCGGCAGTTCCTTAGCAGGAATCTGGACGAACATCTCCTGAATCCAGATTCCTTCCATGTGCCAGTAGGGCGTGAGCTTCCATCTCTTCGCGGTTTTGCCTTGGGCCGAGCCCTTTTGCTGGGCCACGTGGACCTGAAACCGTTTCGTCCCCTCGGTGGATAGTCCGGCAACATGAATGCGCACCGGATCGACGAGGATCAAGCTGGTTGCCACGAAATAGGCAGACAGGCTGAGAATTGCGACGATTGCCAGGCACGTGAAGCCGATGCGCATCCAGCCGGATCCATTTCCGGCGTCAGACGGGTGCACGTTTATTGAATGGCTTCCAGACATTTGCCTCGACTTCCTCTGCTTCTCTACTACGGGGGTGGGAATTGGCCAGCTTCAACTAACAGTTCCCGGAGCTCAATTCGGTGCTTCGCGTTGATGTTCATGACCGCGATAGTAGCCCTGCCGCAGGGCGTGAGTCCGACCAGAACAGGGCCATTCCAGGTGAAATGCCTTTGCCAGCTCTGGCGGCGTGGATTGAAAAGCACAACAATTCGCCCTGTCAACTCATCACGGCCGCTCAGGTTACTCGACTTGGAAAGATTACAATACTGGCATGACCATGCGAGAGCCGCAGGATCATCCGTTCCTCCGTGTTTCTTGGGAAGAATGTGTTCGATATGAAACCGGAACAACGGCAAATCATCCTCATGCAGAAGACAGTACTCGCATCGCCGCTCAGCCCGCGCGCGGACCAGTGCTCGGGTCGAGGCTTTCATGCGAGATGGGCGCGCCGCGCCAACAAAATACGGGCTTTGGCCTGGAGAATGGCGACAAACTCGCCCGCCATCACGTAGGTTTCATATTCGTGCCTCTCTTCGAGCGTTAACTCTCCCTCATTGCACTTTTCGGCCAGCTGAGCGATGCGTGCCTGAGCTTTGCGATCGGCTTTGAGACCGATCAACTTGCGCGCGGCTTCCTCGTTAAGAGATGAACTCACGGGCTCAAGAAGCCGTTCCAGAATTCGGCCATTTGCTGTGTTTGTCATGAATTCAGTTTACTCCAAAAACCGGGACTCCGGGAGCCCAATTGCCGAGGTCCATCAAAACGCATCCAGCACTTCCGGCCGCATTTCCCCTTCCCCGGCGATCGGCACCGGCCGCCCCTGAGCGTCCGGCACGAGCGTATGCGGATCGATGCCGAGCAGGTGGAACGCCGTCGCCAAAATGTCCTTCGGCGACACCGGCGTATCGCGCACGTCGCCGCCGACCCGGTCCGAGCTGCCGACCACTCGGCCGCGGGCGACGCCGCCGCCGGCCAGCACCGTCGAATAGACGCGCGACCAGTGATGCCGGCCCGCCCCGCGCGGCCTGGAGTCGATCCGCGGCGTTCGGCCATGTTCGCTGAGGCACAGCACCAGCGTTTCGTCGAGCAGGCCGCGCTGGCGCAAATCTTCAATCAATGTTGGAAAGGCCAGGTCGAACCCGGGCAGCAGATATTCCTTGAGGCGGGGAAAATGGTTATTGTGCGTGTCCCAGGCGCAATTGCCGAACTGGCCGTACCCGTCCCAAAAGACGGAGACGAATTTCGTGCCCGCCTCGATCAGCCGCCGGGCCGCCAGGCAGGATTGGCCGAACAGCGTCATGCCGTAGCGTTCCCTCAGGGCGAGCGATTCGCGGCCGATGTCGAGCGCCTGATGCACCGCGCTCGACGTGAGCAGGCTGTAGGCACGCTGGCGATAATGATCGAAGCTGGGGCCGACCGTATCGAGTCGCCGTTGCGCTTGCTCGAATTGCCCCAGCAGCGATTGCCGCAAGTTCAGACGTTCGACCGGCACATCGTCGGGCAGCCGGCTCGCGGCCGAAAAAATAAATCGACCGCTGGGCAAGGTGCCGCCAAAGGGATCGTGGAAATCGCGCGTTTGGCTATCGGTGTAGTGGGGAACGATGCGCGTACCCGGTCCCGTGAAGTCCGTCCAGAGCGGGTCGTGCGCTTGCCCGAGAAAAGCCGCGAACGGGCCGGCATTGACGAGCGTGTCCGTCTTCGAGTTCAGCATCCACGGCAAGGCGATGTTGCGCGGCATCTCGGCAACACCGCGCCGCCCAGTGGGGCTCGCTCGGCGCGCTGCCAGGTAATCGACCACGGAGCCGATATATGGCCAATGCCGCACATCGCGCGGTCGGGCCTCCAGGTCCGGCGTATAGGAAGGAATGCCGCTGACGGCATAGGCGACGCCGTGCTCGGGGTAGCGATGCGTCATGGAGCGCACGACCGTCACCTGATCCATGACCCGCGACGTCCGCGGCAGCAGTTCGCAGACGCGCAACCCGGGCACCACGGACGGGATCGAGCCGATCTCGCCGCGTACTTCCGCGACGGCGTCCGGCTTCGGGTCGAACGTCTCGTGCTGCGGCGGGGACCCGTAAAGGAAAATGAGAATGCACGCCTTCGCCTGGCCAAAACGCGGTGCGGAAGCCGTACGGTCGGCGCCGAGGGCGAGCTGATCGGCCAAACCGAAGCCCATGGCTCCGAGGCTGCCCAGGGACAGAAACTCGCGGCGAGAGATGCCGTCACACAATCGTCGCGGCGAACCGAGCAAGTTTAACACGGCAGCACGCCTCCGTTTTCTCGCTTGGGGGCTCGAAAAGAAATGGCTATGCCAGGTTTGGGTGGCACGCCCTGAGGTACTCCGAAGGGCGTGGCTCGCTTGCAAGGTAGCCACGCCCTTCGGAGTACCTCAGGGCGTGCCACCCCGGAACAGCCAATTCCTTTCGGGTCCCTTGATCCTGGATTCAGTATATTCCAAGCACCGGGACTCCGGGAGTCCATTCAGACAAGAAGCGAATTCACGACGCGGAGGAGATAGCCATGGAACAGGTGCTCGGCATCGGCGGAATCTTCTTCAAGGCCCGCGATCCCAAGGCGCTGGCCGCCTGGTATCGCCAACACCTGGGCGTGCCCGTCGAGCCAGAGCAGACCCATGCCCCGTTCACTGCTGCCGCGGCTGGGGAAATGGCCGTTTGGTCCACCTTCCCCGCCGACACAACATACTTTGGTTCCGGTCCGGCGTCGTTCATGGTCAACTATCGGGTCCGGAACCTCGACGCCATGCTGGCACAGCTGCGCGCGGCTGGCGTGCAGGTAGAGGACCGGGTCGAGGAGTATGACTACGGTCGCTTCGGCTGGGCCATCGACCCCGAGGGCAACCGCTTCGAGCTTTGGGAGCCGCGCTAATTATTCGAGCCAAAAATGCTAATGGCATGCTGCCTGCGGGCTTTTTTTGTTTTACAATTGCTGCGGTGGGTGGACCGAGTTGGCCGGGGGGAGATGCGCTCATGAATTCCTTCGATAAATGGTTCAGCCGCAAGCTCGACCGCGTGGCCTGTACCATTCGCGAGTCCAGGACCGTCGAGGAGAAGTACGTCAAGATCAACGGATCCAAGGCGGAGTTCGCCTGGCTGCGTCTGAGCGCGGAGCCGGCCGCCTCATTTGACTTTCGTTCGCTGGTTCGCTGGCCCGATCAGCAGGACAAGCATAACTTGACCATCGTGGACGCCATCATGGATGAACTACTGTCAACCGGCGTCGGCCAGGTCGTCTCGAAGGTGCGCTTCACGTTGACCGATATTCGCTGGAATGAGACCGATTCGAATCGCAAGGCGTTTTACCTGGCCGCGCGGGCAGCGGTGAAGAAGATATTGGCACTCGACGAGCACCCCGATAATGTGAAATGGGAAATCGGCCATCGCGACCGATGATTCGGCAACCTGCTGACAACGCCGTGAAAAATGGAAACTGACAAACGGTTCGGCCTGGCGAGCCTCCTTTTGATCGCCGCACTCTTCGCCGGTTATGGTTGGGGTCTCCTGGGTGATGTGGTCGATGAGCCATATTCAAAGCCGTACCTTGTTCGGTCCACAAACACCGGCATTGTGGCGGTATTCTTTCTTGCTTTCGCCGAAGTCTCGGCAATTCGCTCGGCGACGAAGCAGATTCCGGCATCGACGCCGCTTTCGTCAATTCTCTTGCCGCGCCCGTGGATTATTCTCCCCGGAGCCTTGGCAGTTTTTGCGGCATTCCTGATGATATATGGTGAATCGCTGCTCTCGCGTCCCGTTGCGTGGGAAAAGATGCTGATGATGGCGCCGTATCTGCTTGCCAACGGACATTTTGCCAGAAAAGACAACCTTCCAGGCGTACTGGGCTGTTGTTTGTTCGCCGCAGTTTTAATCGCGGTGATGGTTTTCAATTTGCAGCACGGACAAGGGCAAGGCGGCTTTTCCTAAATCAGAAAAATGCAAATAGACATGACTCGCGCACATTTCTTCTCCCTGGACGGCATCGACGGCGCCGGCAAATCGACCCAGTGCCAGCTCCTGGCCGACTGGCTGCGTGCCCTGGGCCACAAGGTCATCGAATGCGTCGATCCCGGCGGCACCGAGGTCGGCGCCATCCTTCGCACGCTGCTGCTCGGCCATCGCGGGCACATGAACATCACCTGCGAAGCGCTGCTGTTCATGGCCAGCCGGGCCCAGCTGGTCGCCGAGGTGATTCGGCCCGCCCTGGACGCCGGCAGCATCGTCATCGCGGATCGATTTCTGCTCGCCAACGTCGTTTATCAAGGCTACGGCAGCGGCCTCGATCGTGATCGGCTCTACGACCTGGCTCGATTCGCGACCGGCGGCCTCGAGCCGGATTTGACGTTTGTGCTGGATTTGCCGCCGGACCAGGCCCTCAAACGACGCAAGCTGATGCCGGATCGTCTCGAAAGCCGGGGCAGCGATTTTCATGAACGAGTCTGTGCCGGGTTTCGCACGGAAGCAAAGCTGCGTCCGGACCGCATCGTGCTGGTGGACGCATCGCAGTCCGCCGCACTGATCCAGGAACGCATTCGCCGGGAGGTAACACGTGTCCTGGACGCGAATCCAAGGCCATGAACGCTGGGTACAGGTGTTCGCCGACGTGGTGCGCAACCAGCGCCTGGGCCATGCCTATCTGTTCCTCGGCCCCGACGGCGTCGGCAAACGCATGTTCGCCCAGGAGCTGGCCAAGACGCTGCTGTGCGAGGACCGGGGCGACAAGTTTGCCGCGTGCGATCATTGCGCGTCCTGTCAGTTCATGGACGCTGGCACTCATCCGGATTTCTACGCCATCCAGCGCTGGTCGGGCGAGAGCCCGTTGCCCAAGGGCCTCGATGATGATGACAAGTATTTTTGGGAGGGCAACATCGGCTGCTGGCTGAAAAAAGAATCGCCGATCAATCTGATGCGTGATCTTTGTGGAAAGTTCACCATGAAGCCGGCCCGAGGCCATGGCAAAATGGCGATTGTGGATGATGCTGACGATGTGAACGAAGAATCGGCCAATTGCTTCCTGAAGACGCTGGAGGAGCCGCCGCCCCATTCGGTGCTTTTTCTCATCGGCACCAGCCGCGATCATCAGCTGCCGACGATTCTGTCGCGCTGCCAGGTCATTCGCTTCGCCCCCTTGCCGCAGAATGTGCTGAGTGAGTTGCTGGTGCGGCGCGGAGTCGGCGCCGACCTGCTGCCGCGCATCCTCCGCCTGGCGAACGGCAGTCCGGGGCAGGCGCTCGCCCTCTTCGAGCCGGAGATCTGGCAATTTCGTCAAGTCTTGCTTCAGGGCCTGGCCAGGCCGATGGCGGACACCGTGGCCCTGGCGAAGGCCTGGACGCAATTTGCCGAGGAAGCCGGCAAGGAGGCCGCCGCCCAGCGTCGCCGCGCCGGCCTGGTGCTGCGGCTCTTGCAGGCGTTCCTGGCCGACGCCCTGGCCGTCAGCTCGGGGGCCCAGTCGCGAATCAGCGACGTCCAGGATCGGAAT
>Ga0182024_10013191_pt1 | contig 16193 bp, 14 predicted proteins | sample P32metaG_FD_120480 | JGI IMG/M metagenome (GOLD analysis project Ga0182024, IMG submission 120480) | Permafrost microbial communities from Stordalen Mire, Sweden - P3-2 metaG (Illumina Assembly) | ecosystem: Environmental > Terrestrial > Soil > Wetlands > Permafrost | place: Sweden: Stordalen... | reverse complement strand
GTGCGGAATCCGCCGACGGCAAAACTGACCGCTGCGCCGAAATTAACGACCAAACCGAGAAATGTAAGGACATTTGGATTGACGCCGGTGGCGGCTACTATGCCGACAATCCGGTCTAGCAACCACTTGCTGCCAGTGCCAATCCCGCCTGTAAATGTGGGCATAAGCGTCGGTCAGTAGTGTCTCAAATCCAGGCACGATTCGCGAAATCCCGCCGCATGAGATTGCATCACTAAAACTGCAAGATAGAAGCAGCTATTTAGTGTTGACGTTATAATGCGCAACGCCTACAGTCCTTACGAACTTCAGGTCTCCGATGATTAATGAATTAAGCCGTCGTAGATTTCTGTCTCAAGCGGGCATCGGTGTCAGTGCGGCGTGGGTTTCTGCGCACTGGCCGGAAATGGTTTCCGCCGCGACACACGCCCATCAGGCGGCGCAATCGGGTGCGGCGTACAAATTTGAATTTTTTACCCCCGCGGAAGCCGTGGAAATTGACGCACTCTCCGCGCGTATTATTCCCACCGACGACACGCCTGGCGCGCGCGAGGCTGGAGTGCTTTATTTTATCGACCGCGCGCTGGTGACGTTTGGCAGCGGCGACCAGCAGAAATATCGCGACGGCTTGGTCGAATTACAGAGCGCGGTACCCGCAAAGTTTCCTGGTGTCGAGAAATTTTCGGCGTTGGCACCAGAGCAGCAGGATGAGCTATTGCACACCATAGAGACGAACCAGACGGAAAAGGCTCCCCGGCGAAGAAGATTGAACTCCGGGCAAACATTCCTTGAGGCTCTGCGAGTCGCAACGATTTCTGGATTTTTGATCGATCCGGAGGCCGACCTCGGAAATCGCGGCGGCGTAGGTTGGAAGCTGATCGGTCGCGAGCCGGCGCACTCTTTTCAGCCGCCGTTTGGCTACTATGACAAGGATTATCCCGGCTGGCAGCCCGCGCCGAAAATGGCGGACAAGGGATGAAGGTCGAGCAGCCAAAATATAAAACGTCCGACGAAGTGGATTTCGTAATTATCGGTTCAGGCGCGGCGGGCGGAATCCTGGCCAAGGAATTATCGACCAACGGTTTCCGGGTAGTGGTGCTGGAGCAAGGCCCGTATCTCACCGAAGCGGACTACACGCATAACGAAATAAAAGTTCTGGGCGAAGATTTGTTGACCAACCATCCGAAGTTGCAGCCCACCACTTTTCGAAAGACTCCGCAAGACAAAGCCAAACAGCAACGCGCACTGGTTTACGGACGAAGCGTAGGCGGCACCAGCGTGCACTTCACCGCGAATTTCTGGCGCTTCCACGAAATTGATTTCATCGAACGTGGCAAAGTGGGAGCGATTCCCGGCGCGAATCTGGTGGACTGGCCTATTCGCTACGCGGACCTGGAACCCTACTACACCAAAGTGGAGTGGGAAATTGGCGTGTCGGGATTAGCGGGCGCGAGCCCGTTTGACCCTCCGCGTTCGAAGCCGTATCCCATGCCGCCGCTTCCCGTGAAGTCCTCGGGCGTGATATTCGAACGCGCCGCGCAGAAATTGGGCTGGAATCCGTTTCCCGCGCCCATGGCGATATTGTCGCAACCTCGCCCGGGCCGAAGTGCATGCATGAATTGTGGCTTCTGCCTGAGTTTTGGCTGCGAAGTGGGCGCGAAGAGCAGTTCCCTGGTGGCCGCCATCCGCGTTGCAGAAAAAACCGGGCGCTGTGAAATTCGCCCGGACTCCTACGTGCACCGCATCGAAACAGACGCCCGGGGCCGCGCCATCGGGGCCGCGTACTTCAATAAGGACAAAAACACCCACCTGCAGAAAGCCAAAGCGGTGATCGTGTGTGCCAACGGCGCGGAAACGCCGCGACTCTTGTTGATGTCCGCCAACGCACAATTTCCAAATGGCCTTGCGAATAATTCGAGCGGCGTGGTCGGCAAGAACCTGATGCTGAACAGCGGCGCCATTTCCCTGGGCGTCTTCGAACATCCGCTGAACGATTACAAAGGCTTCGCGGTAAGCCGTATTCTCCACGATTTTTATGAGCTGGATGCGCAAAAGGTCGGATTTTGCGGCGGCGGAGGACTGGACGCCCGATTTGACGCCACTCCCATCGGATTCGCACTGAACAGTCTGCCGCCGGACACGCCGAAGTGGGGAAGCGCATTCAAGAAAACGCTGGCTCAAAACTATACGCGCACCATGGAAGTGTTTTCGCACGCCACTTCTCTAGCCAGGGAGGACAACAGTTTTTCGCTGGACCCGGACCTGAAAGATGCGTGGGGCTTGCCGGCATTGCGCATGACTTACAAAGATCATCCTGATGATCTGAAAGTAGCGAAGTGGCTGAACGATCGAGCGCTCGAATTGCTCGATGCCGCCGGCGCCACGAAAAAGTGGAGTTACCCGATCGTCGAGCAGGAATTCGCGGTGCATTTGCTGGGCACCTGCCGCATGGGCGCCGATCCGAAAACATCGGTGATCAATAGCGATCATCGAACGCACGACGTAAAAAATCTTTTTCTCTGCGACGGCAGCAGCTTTGTAACTTCCGGCCGCGGCCAACCTACCATGACCATCGAAGCGCTGGCGTTCCGCGCCGCCGACCGCATTACTGCGCTGGCAAAGAGCGGCGAGATTAGCGCGTAATTTCTTCCGGCAAGCAAAATCAGATTCGCCTCAGCGGAGCATTTGCTACAATCCTGCGTGTTCCAGGGATGCGTGTTGCGACTGTTTGTAATGTGAGGATGCGTATGAAAAGAAAACGTGTGATTGCTTGGCTTAGCATTAGCTGCGGGATTTTGTTGGGTGCGATGGGGCCATTCGCCGGGCCGCACGCGCAAGCGCAAAACGCCACCTCCCAAAATAGTCAAGGCGCCGGCACTGCGCCGGTCAGTGGCGAAGCCAGCGAGAAGCATGCCGCTCAAACCGCTCAAGAACCAAAGAGCGCCGGTCAAAGAGCTGCGGGGCAAAAACTGGCGGAAGAACAGTTCAAGAATATTCAGGCGCTGAAGGGCATTCCCGCCGACCAGCTAATTCCCGCGATGCAGTTCATCTCCGCGTCCCTGGGCGTCGAGTGCGAGTTCTGTCACGTCCACGAAAAAATGGATAGCGACGACAAAAAGCCGAAGAAAATCGCGCGGCAGATGATCACCATGATGCTGGACATCGATAAAGCTAATTTCGAGGGACGACTGGAAGTTACCTGCTACACGTGCCACCGCGGCGCGGCCATGCCAGTGAGCATCCCTGCGATAAAGGACGAGGAAATGGCGGGCCCGGGCGCGCCAGGAAAAAAGTCCGAGGAAACCCCGGCGTTGCCAAAACCGGAAGAGTTACTCGACAAATATCTTGCCGCGGCTGGTGGAGCCGCAGCGGTCGAAAAAATTACGACTCGAGAACAAAAGGGAAAGCTGATGGCCTTTGGCAGGCAAAGTTTCCCGGCGGAAGTTTATTCGAAAGCCCCGGACAAGCGCGTTTCCGTGATGCATCTGAAAGACGGCGACAGCGTCACTGCGTTTGACGGACAGCGCGGCTGGCTGAGCGTCCCTGGAAGACCGGCGCACATGATGTCCGCTTCAGAAAATAATTCCGCGCGGCTGGACGCCGATCTGCATTTTCCAGTTCATGTGAAAACGCTGTATCCGAAATTCAAGGTCGACAGCGGTGAAAAAATCGACGGCCACGACACTTATCTGGTGACGGGGTACGAAGAAGGCCGCCCGCCGTTGCGATTGTATTTTGACACCCAGACTGGATTGCTTTTGCGGCTGGTGCGTTACGCGCAGAGTCCGCTGGGATTGAATCCCACGCAGATCGATTACGCCGATTACCGCGAGGCCGATGGCATCAAGGTGCCGTTCCGCTGGACGGTGTCGCGGCCGGGAAACCACTTCACCATTCAGGTGGAAGAGATGAAGCAGAACGTGCCGGTGGATGACGCGAAATTCGCGGCGCCGCCGCCACCTGCGCAACCGGCGACCCCACCGGGCCCGGGCCAGAAACCGCAGTGAAAAATTAGCGACGCGGGTTTAGAACCACGAAAAAACCAGTGTCAATCCCGCGGTAGCTATCAGCGCGACTGCCCATACGAAATCCAGATTGAGCCACGCCTTGCGCAAAATGGAAACGCCGAGCTTTGTGAAAACTACCCACGCAATCGTTCCAGTTAGCAACAGATATCCGAAGGTGTGAATCGCGACCGCGAACAATTGCGTCTTCACACTGGGGAAAGCGGCGAGATGCGCCTCATGCCCTGCTCCCATCGCGGACATACCCAGCAAAACCGGCAAGAGCATCAAGCCCGCGCCGTGAGCGCAAGCCATCAGGAACGACCATATGGTCAGATCGCGAAAACCGACTTGCATGCCGCCAAAGCGCGGATGGCTCTTGCTCAAGATGCGATAGATGCCGAAGCCAATCAATATAACCACCACGACGATCCTCAAAACATGAACCGGCAACACCGCACCGGCGAGCACCGCTACGAGAATTACGGCCACGATGGCGATGACATGCCCTGTCGCGATCGGCAGCAGCGACTCCCACACTGCGCGACCGCTTTTTTTCTGCAGTCCCAACGCAACCGCAAAGAGCCATCCCATGGCTGGATTGATTCCGTGGTACGCGCCAAGCAAAAACAGCGTCAACCAGGCCCATGCTTGCGCGTGCATTACGAGTAGCAATACGAATCGGAAGAGGCGTCGCCACCTTCAAGATGCACTTGATGGCTGCGCAAGCCATCCACTTCCAGGAAGAATTTCTCATCCAAGGCAATTCCGCCTTCAGGCTTGGCATCCACTTTCACCATCCAGTTGCGAAGGCCCTCGGGATAGAACTGCTCGTCCCACGGCGCGTAAAGCGAGTTGGTGAAGTAAACGCGCTTGCCATCGCGGCTCACTTCCACCATTTGTGGTCCGCCATTCAAGGGAGTTTGCGGAGCGCGTGGGTGCGCGGCGCGGCGGACGATGCCGCCCAGGTGTACAGATCCCGTTAGTTTCGGATGAAAAGGATCGGACACGTCGTATTGCTGAAATTCTCCTGTGCCCCAGCAAGAGACGTACAGAAAACGGTCGTCTAGAGAAAGATTGATGTCCGTCACCAACGGCGGCACTGCTTTGAACCCTTTAAGCAGCGGCGGAAGTTTTTCCGGATCAGCAGCCTCTGCGGGAATTTGGATCACCTTCTTTATCGCCCACTTATCCTTATCGCGGTGCCACAAGCAGATCGAAGCGGAAAGATCTTTCAGGGAAACGACCACGCCCACGAATCCGTAGGCCTTGGCGGGATCGTGCGCGGGCCGAAGTTCCAGCACCATCTGCTGTTCCGCGCCGAGATCGAGCGCTTGCACATGTCGCCGCTTACGCAAATCCCAGACATGCAACGAGTGACCGTAGCCGCCCTTCAACAAAATTTCGGGGTTCACTCCCTTTTCGACCATGTTGGGCGTGCCCCACTCGCTGCTGATGAGTGTGTCGTATCCCAGGTGCCACCAGAAGTCATAACCGAAATGTTGCGGTCCGCGATCGATTTCCCACTTCCCCAAAACGTCAAAGCTGTCCGGATCGAGAATGAAAATGCCGCCTGGCCCGTTTCCATCAGGTGCGCCAAGCGCGCTAACGAAAATGCCATTGGGGCCGCAATGCACGGTGTGCGGGCGGCTGTAGCCGGTGCGGGCGGCGATAGTTTCGGCCTCAATCACCTTGACGATTTTTGGTTTTCTAGGATCGGGCTTGGTATCAATAATGTGAATCCGCGACGATCGTATCCCTGGCACTACCAGGTAGCGCCGCTCCATGTGCGGGTGCGGAGCGTACGGGCAGAGGCAAGCGCTGCAAGCATTCCATCCAAAATGATGCAATTCATCGCCGATGTTGGGCATCTCCACTTTCCCGACCAGCTTGCCGTAGCTCGCTGACGATGGATCCACGTCCACGACGCCAATCGCGTCAGCCCGTCCGGCGTAGGTGGGATTCAACAGTGCGACGAAGGCGTGCTTTTCCGGCGGCGCCTGACTCGCCAACTTCGCGGAAGGGTAAAAAGTGGGGTCCGGCTTCCAAAGTTCCATTGTCGTTCTCCCTTGCGGCTTTCGCCGCCGACTCCATACCAAAAAAGGCATCCCAAAAGAAAAAGACCCGCCATCAGTTGTTCTGATGAGCGGGCCTTAAAGGCTTTGACGCCTCGACAGCTAAACTATGCGAGCGCCTCCCGCTCTACTGACACAGAACAGGGGAGACAACAACACAAAATTACGGAAACGAAGTTCACTTTGGCAAAGTACCCCGGACCGCAGTCCTAGTCAACTCCATATGAGTGTTGAGCCAAAGGCTATAACACGAAGTTTTTCGTTGCGGGGCTGCGAGGGGCAAACTTTGCGGAGCGGAATCCTGCCGGGTGAGCCCTCAGCACCCTGGAATCACTAAGCTCAGGGCCATTTACCTTTGACACTAATCGTGACATTATTGGCGGGAGAGACCCGATGCCCGTGGCCAAAACTGCCCGAAAAACGAAGAACATCTCGAGTTTCAACGTTGAGGAGTACCTTTCCAACGCTGGGGCCTCGCGGCGCGTCATCAAATATAAAAAAGGGCAGGCGCTCTTTTCACAGGACGATCCCTGCAATGAGGTCTGGTACATCCAGTCGGGCAACGCCAAGCTGACCATCGTAAATCCTCAAGGAAAAGAAGCGGTGCTGGCTATTCTAGGTCCCGGCGATTTTCTCGGCGAAGGCTGCATCATTGGCAATCCGGTGCGCATGGCTACCGCAACCGCGCTGGCCCCGGTAAGCGCCACGATTATTGACCGAAAAGAAATGATGCGCGTGCTTCACGAGCACCCGGAATTTGCGGAAAAATTCATCCATTACATGCTGGAGCGCAACATCAAGATCGAAGCCGATCTGGTCGACCAGCTATTTAATTCCAGCGAGAAACGCCTCGCGCGCGCGTTGCTAATCCTGGCGCGCTACGGCAAGAAGGGCGAGCCGGAAACTCTGGTCGCCAAAATTTCGCAGGAGACGTTAGCCGAATTGGTAGGCACCACCCGCAGCCGCGTCAATTTTTTCATGAATAAATTCAGGAAAATGGGTTTCATTCACTACAACGGCGGTCTGCAGGTACACAGCTCGTTACTCAATGTTGTCTTGCACGACTAACTGCCGTTACGCCCCGCAGCGATATAAGCTACGTTAACCGTAGACCTCGAAAGAAAAATGTAGAGCGACGATGAGAACGGAATTGCTGCGATTCAACGACGCTGTCGAGCGGGATCCCGCCATCGATACGTGGATGAAAGAGCACGCAGGTGAATTGGGAGCCATCGCGCATCAGTGGTTTGAGGTGATGAGAAAGTGCGGGGACGAAGTCCGGGAGCTTTTGCATGACGGCTGCCCGGTAGCATGTTTGGGAGATGCGCCCTTCGGCTACGTCAATGTATTCCATTCGCACGTAAATGTGGGGTTCTTTCACGGCGCAGCGCTGCCGGATCCGACTCACTTGTTGCAAGGCACTGGCAAGTTCATGCGCCATGTGAAGCTCAGACCGGGAACGGCCACAAACGCCGCAGCGCTAAGCAGGCTGATCGATACGGCCTACTCGGATATAAAGGCGCGCGTCGAAAACGGCTAGCTCACAGAAGCGCCTCGAGGGGCCGACGCGGATGTGAACCACCGAATATGTCGCATACGGATCGTGGGCGGAGGGCGGGGTACTCGGAAGTACCACCGCAAAACCGGACAGCTGGGGGCGAATTGTTCGCCCCACACAAAGGGGAAATTCCAATTAACCCCATAATTCCCATGCGTTCATCACGCGGTGGTAGTTGTTATAGAATGACGCAGCTTTTCGAAAAATTGCTGAGGGATTGTTAATGAAAAAATCTGTGCTTTCGCGCATTCGCCTGTTCTCGCTGCTGTCCGTTATGTTGGTCGTTGCTTCCGTTTGCGTTTTGGCGGCGGATGATAATTCGTCTTCTTTGCCCGCGCCGCCGGTGGCGAAAAAAGTCCCCAAGACCACGGAGATCAACGGCCGCGTGTTGGTGGATAACTATTACTGGTTGCGCGATAAACAGAATCCCGACGTCGCCGCGTACCTGCAGGCCGAAAACGCCTACACCGATGCGGTGATGAAGCCCACCGAGAGTTTGCAGAAGAAGTTGTACGACGAAATGTTGAGCCGCATTAAAGAAACCGATGTGGAGGTCCCCTACAAGGAAGGCGGCTACTTCTATTACACGCGCACCGAGGCCGGGAAACAATACTCCATCTATTGCCGCAAAAAAGGGAGTCTCGAGGCCCCAGAAGAGTTGTTGCTGGATGTGAACGAGTTGGCCAAGGGGCAGAAATTCATGTCCGTGCGGGACTTCGCGGTCAGCGATGATGGCAATTTGCTGGCGTACACCACTGACAACATCGGCTTTCGCCAATATGTCCTCGCGGTGAAGGATCTGCGCAGCGGCAAATTGCTCCCCGATCACGCAGAGCGCGTTGGCTCGGTGGTCTGGGCCAACGACAACAAAACGGTTTTTTACACCGTGGAAGATCCCACCACCAAGCGCCAATTCCAGCTCTACCGCCACACCGCCGGCAGCGATGGTTCTGACAAACTGGTTTACAAAGAGAAAGACGAACGCTTTAGCGTGGAGGCGGGCAAAACCCGCAGCAAGGCCTACATCTTTCTATTCTGCGGTAGCCACACCACCAGCGAAGCGCGCTACATTCCCGCGGATCAGCCTATGGCGGAATTCAAAGTGCTTGAGCCTCGCAAGCAGGACGTCGAATATTATCCCGACCACAACGGAAGTTACTTCTATATTCGCGTGAATGACACCGGGCGAAATTTCCGCCTGGTGAAAGCTCCTGTAAGCGATCCGCGTCGCGCAAATTGGCAGGAAGTGGTGCCGCATCGCGCCAACGTGATGCTGGACGATGCCGACTTTTTCAAAAATTATTACGTGCTGAGCGAGCGCGAAAACGGGTTGCCGCAAGTGCAGGTGACCGATCTCGCGACCGGAAAATCACAGCGCATCGAATTTCCGGAGCCCGCGTACTCGAGTTACCCGTGTGCCAACCGCGAATATGACACCAGTAAATACCGCTATGGCTACCAGTCGTTCATTACGCCGCGCTCGGTGTACGAATACGACATGGCCACCGGCAAGTCCACGCTGTTGAAACAGAAAGAAGTGCCGGGCGGCTACGACCGCACAAAGTATCAAGTGGAACAGATTTATGCTCCCGCATCCGATGGCGTGAGAGTGCCCATCTCCGTGGTGCACTTGAAGAGCGCGAAAATGGATGGGACCGGGTCGATGTATTTGACCGCTTACGGCTCTTATGGCTACCCGTTGGACATCTCCTTCAACTCTGATCGTTTCAGCCTGATCGATCGCGGCGTAGTATTCGCAGTCGCGCACATTCGCGGCGGCGGCGAAATGGGAAAAGCTTGGCACGATGACGGGCGCATGATGCACAAGAAAAATACCTTCACGGATTTCATAGCCTCCGCGGAATATCTGGTGAAGCAGGGTTACGGTTCCAAGGAGCGCCTGGTGATCGAAGGGCGAAGCGCCGGAGGGTTGTTGATGGGCGCGGTGCTGAACATGCGGCCCGACCTGTTTCATGCGGCCTTGGTCGGCGTGCCGTTCGTGGATGTAATCAACACCATGCTTGACGAAAGTCTGCCGCTGACTGTCGCCGAATTTGAAGAGTGGGGCAATCCCAAAGAGAAGCCGGCCTTTGATTACATGATTTCTTATTCGCCATACGACAATATCGAGGCCAAGACTTATCCCAACATGTTAGTGCGCACCTCGTTCAACGACAGCCAGGTGATGTACTGGGAACCCGCCAAATATGTGGCCAAGATGCGCGCCATGCGCACCGACCACAATTCGCTGATCCTTAAGACCAATATGAGCCCCGCGGGACATGGCGGCGCGTCTGGCCGCTACGACCGTCTCCACGAAGTAGCCTTTGACTATGCCTATTTCTTGACGCAGATGGGCATTCAGAACTAGAACGCGAGAAACCTCGCGCGACGTTTTGCTGCTTTTCACCTCGATGTAATTGGACGCCGGTTCACCTTTACCGACTTCACGGTATGGCTTTCACAGCCGCGATCAGTAAAATACGCACCCGATAGTCCCCACTGAAGGCGGTATGCATGATCGGTCTGGTGCGGCATAAGCGGGGGAAAGCCGTGGTGGGGCCTCTATGGGCGGCCTGCGGTTGTTCTCTTTTAATCGCATTTAGCATCTCGGCGGGGAGGGGTGCACAGCAGCCGCCACCTCGGCAGCGGGTCACAGTGCGTCAGGCTCCCGCGCAACAGCCTGCGCCGACACCCCAGCAGCAGCCTCCGCCGGAGCAGACTTCTCCTCCGCAGACGCCTCCGTCGGCACAGACTCCGCCGCCACAGCAGCCGGCAACGCCCCCACAAGCCGCGCCAACTACTCCTCCAGCAGCCAAAACTCCGCCGGCGAAAGAGAAGCATTTGACTGAGCGAGAACGCGCCTGGCTGATCTTACAAGACGGCGTGAAAGAAAACGGCGCGGAAAAGCGGGCCAAGGCGGTTAACGCTCTCGGATTGCTTTCCGCAAATCGCGAAGCCGAAGGCATGGCCGTCGAAGCTTTAGGCGATGATAAATATAATGTGCGCTCCGCTGCGGCTACCGCACTTGGGGTCATGCACGCCACGCACGCTATCCCGCAATTGGAAAAGGCCCTGGATGATGACGAACCGGCCGTGGTTCTGGCGGCTGCCAATTCCTTGATGCTGATGAAAGACAGCCGCGCCTACGACGTCTATTACGATGTGCTCACCGGGAATGCGCGGCCTAATAAAGGTTTCATCAAGGAGCAGCTCAAACCGTTTCACGACCCGAAACAGGTGGCGGCACTCGGTTTCGAGGAAGGCATAGGCTTTGTTCCGTTCGCTGGAATTGGCTATGAAGTCGTTAAGCGGGTAATGAAATCGGCGAGCGATTCTTCCCTGGTCCGTGCGGCCGCCGCCAAAAAACTGGCACACGACCCGAATCCGGACAGCGCCGAAGCGCTCGTCAATGCCACTGAAGATAAGAGTTGGATCGTTCGTGCCGCCGCACTCGACGCCATTGCACAACGCGGCGACAAATCGCTGCTCCCCCAAATAAGCAGCTCACTGAAAGACACGAGGGATGATGTGCGTTACATGGCGGCAGCCTGCATAGTTCATCTAAGCGACGAAGGCGGGGCCAGCAAGCCTCCGCGGCGCAAAGCGCCCGCGAAGCCCGCCGTCTAGCCGTATTTACTGTGCCGAACAAGACCCGCAACCTTGCCCAGCCTGTATCCAAAAACGGATATATAATACTCCATATATGGAGTAGAATTCGAAGTACGGAGGAGAGTAGCCATTGGCGATCCTCAACCAATTGCCTGCTGGTATCGGCTGGCAGCAGCCAGCAGACCTTTCCAGCAAGGTTGTACAGAAGCGCTTGAGCCCTGCGGCGGTGAAGGCGTTTCTGAAACTGCGCGAACTGTGGAAATTACGCGATGAAGACGCCAGACAATTGTTAGGAGGCATCTCCAATGGGGCGTTTTACGAATTAAAAAAAAATGTGCGAGCGAGGCTTGACCAGGACCGGCTCACCAGAATTTCCATTCTCACCGGCATTTTTAAAGCGCTGAACATTCTCTATAGTAAGAAACTCGCGGACCGCTGGATGCAACTCCCCAATGAAAATCCCATGTTCGCGGGTGATACTCCGCTGTCCTATATAACCAAAGGCGGTTTGCCCGCCATGCTGCGCGTGCGCCAGCTTCTCGATTCTCGCCGTGGCGGCCGCTAGCACGATTCCCAGTGTTTCCGATGTTCTTCGCGATGCTACCCATCGCTTGATCCCGTGGCGTTGTAGCGACCACGAGGAGCGCGGCCCTGAAAAAATCAGTCATGACGACAGCGTGCTCACGCGTCTGACCGATAATATCGCGGACTTGAACGCCTTATTCGAACTGGAGAGCGCCACCAACGATCGCCTGCTCGGAGAAGCGGGACTGCTTCCCGGAATTACGCTGCGTGAATTGGTCTTTGGCCTGCCGTACTCGCATATTGTGAACGCGGCATTCACGCATCCTAATCCCGCCGGAAGCCGTTTCAACGGCCCGGAACGCGGCGCCTGGTACGCGGCTTTCGCCCGCTCCACTTCGGAACTGGAAGTGGCGTATCACAGAAGCAAAGAATTACAGGAGATTAACTGGCAGGAAAGCGAGACATTCAAGTATGTCGATTTCCTCGCTGACTTTCGCGGTCAGTTTCACGACATCCGCAACCACCGCCGCTTTCGAAATTGTCTGGACCCCAATAGCTACATCACATCACAACAGTTGGCCACTCGCCTCCTCGGGCAAGGCTCAGCCGGGATCGTTTATTCCAGCGTGCGGCACAAGTCCGGCACATGTATCGCCTGTTTCAGGCCCGCGCTAGTGAACAATGTTCGCAAGGGCGCCACAATCTCCATCCAATTCGCGAATGCCTTTGCAAAACCAGAAATTCGCGCTATCAAATAACGCCAGCTCCATAAGAATCGAGATTTCGTGTGAACCAGCCTTGCGAAGAAGCCATAATCCGATCCGGCGGTTCTACTGCTCCCTGCAGTCCTAAATCGCAGGCCTGGGTGCTTGCGGCCACCATTCTCGGTTCCAGCATGGCCTTCATCGACGGCACCGTCGTCAATGTGGCCTTGCCCGCCCTGCAATCCAGCCTTCACGCCACCGTAGTTGACGTCCAGTGGGTGGTCGAGTCCTACGGTTTGTTTCTCGCGGCGCTGCTTTTGATCGGCGGCGCGATGGGCGATTCCTTTGGCCGTCGCTCGATTTTTTTGTTCGGGACGGCGTTATTCGCGGCGGCCTCCATAGGCTGCGGACTTTCTTCCAGCATTTCGCAGCTGATCATCGCGCGTTCTTTCCAGGGCATTGGCGCCGCATTTCTGGTTCCCAGCAGCCTCGCCATTATCAGCGCGTCCTTTGACGAGAAATCTCGTGGTCGCGCCATCGGCACTTGGTCGGGATTCACCGCCATTACTGCCGCTCTCGGTCCGGTGCTGGGCGGCTGGTTGATTGAGCATGCTTCCTGGCACTGGGTTTTCCTGATTAACGTTCCCATCGCCGCTGCGGTCATCGTCATTTCCCTGTGGCACGTGCCAGAGTCGCGTAGTTTCACACCTCAAAAAACCGATTGGCTTGGAGCTGCGGTCGCCACCGTTGGCCTGGGTGGAATCGTGTTTGGATTTGTCGAATCCGCGAATCTGGGTTGGAGTCACCCGCTTGTTTTCGGAAGTTTGATCGTGGGCTTTGCCTCTCTCATTGTTTTTGTGTTCGTGGAAAAGTGCGTAGGCGCGCCCATGGTTCCACTTTCACTGTTTAAATCACGTAGCTTCACTGGCGCGAATCTGCTTACGCTCCTGCTCTATGCCGCGCTGGGGATTTTCTTTTTTCTTTTCCCCATGAACTTGATCCAGGTGCAGAAATATTCCACCACCGCCACCGGAGCGGCCGCCTTGCCTTTGATTTTGCTGATGTTTTTTCTGTCGCGCTGGTCAGGCGGACTGGTGGCCCGCTTCGGTCCGAAGATTCCGCTTATCGTTGGGCCGCTCATCGCCGCGGCAGGCTTCCTCTTGTTCGCCCTGCCGTCAGTCGGTGGTAGCTATTGGACGACTTTCTTTCCCGCCTTCCTTGTTCTCGGCTTGGGCATGGCCGTCAGTGTCGCTCCGCTCACCACCGTCGTGATGAGCTCCGTTGATCAGGCGCGCGCAGGCGCTGCCTCCGGCATCAACAATGCCGTGTCCCGCGTTGCCGGCGTGTTGGCCGTAGCCGTTTTCGGAATTGTGATGGTCAGCGCATTCAGCGCCAGTCTGCAGCATTCCGTCGCCGGTTTGAATCTCGCCCCCGCCGCGCTCCACCAAATTCAATCCAGCGTCATCCGGCTAGCCGGTCTCGAAGTCCCCGAAGGCCTGGATCCTCAGACAACCTCAGCCATCCAGGCCGCCATCGCCCACGCCTTCGTTTTCGCATTCCGCCTGGTCACGCTCCTCTGCGCCGCCCTCGCCGTAGCCAGCGCCGCCATAGCCGCGCGCATGATCCCTCCGCGCGACCAGTCTGTGCGATTTTGAAAAGGCCGTTCGACTGCGCGCACTTCTACTAGTTCAGAGAAGTAACAATCGACTCCGAGATACGGTGCTTTTTTTTTGGGTGGACAGACCAGATGGTCCGTAAGAGGAATCTGTTAGACCACTTCGATGCAGACGGATACGGCAGTGTCGCTACCGGATTACATGGATGGGTATGCCCAATTTCAGCTTCTTCCATGACTTGTCAGCCGTGTACACGGGAGCTCTAAGGACAATTCCGAGGGCTAAACAGGCTCGGTCTCCCAATGACAAGCCGAGTGCGCGAGTTTTGGTAATTAGACTTCCGGCAGCCTCCGCGTGCTCAACAGTAAAAGCCGTGGCCTCCCGAATGGGGCTGAGTGTTGCCTCCCATGCATCGCCAGGGGCCAGCCCCAGGTTTACAAGTTTGCCTTGTACTTCGGCGAGATTGACGGTGCTGCTGGTGGCCGTGCTCAACATCTCGGGAGTGAGCTTGTCCGCGCCTGGTTCACGATTCAGCACGGCAAGCAGAGCGGAAGCGTCAAGCACAATCTTATTCATTCCCAGCCGTCTCGCGGCGTTCGGCAATCAACTGGTCGACGAGGGAAGTACCGCGCTTCACATGCTTCCGGACAAGGCGTTGAGCTCGCTCGACGCGGCGTTTCAGCGTGGTGATCCTCAATTCGTCATGCTCCATGCGCAAGAGAACTTCATCGCCGACATTGATTCCTAGCGCCTTGCGAAAAGCGGCTGGTATGACGATACGACCGTTCTCATTGACACGCTGCCGAGTTTCCGTATTTACTGTCACAGTTCGCTACTGGTGACATTATCATAGCATTGTGTCATGGAAATGATCGAGTTTCTCGTCGAAATCTGGGTTCTTCGGTTACTAATGCCTTGATATGGGTCTTGGAGCCGATTGAAAATCCGTTCGGACCGAAGTGTTACCTATGTAGCCGGTACATTCTGTAACCCATGTGTCCGGGTCGGACCAGAAAGGATTGGTGGGCCTGGGTGGACTTGAACCACCGACCTCGCCCTTATCAGGGGCATTTATGGTGCTATAGGCATAGTAGCATGGTCATTAGGAAATTCAGCGTCTCTGCATGAACGTTTAGAGTAGAATTTTCGCACGACAGCAACTTGGGACCGGCGCCATCAAGTCGGTGCGTCCAGAACGTGTGAAGAGGAGGTTGCTGCGCTTCCGTACGAGCATAGGGTCAGCACTCAGATTCGAAAGACAGCGGAGCGTCTGCCTGCCAAGCAGGCGCGCTAATTGCGAATCGATACAACGGGGTGGATTCGAACCCGCGGCCTCTGCTGTGACAGAGCACCTTGATCAGGAATTTCAAGGACTTACGTGGACTGACAGGAACACAAAACCGCATTAAGCAATAGAAGGGAAGTCTTATCGTTCCCGAATTCTTCCTTCGAACGAAACCGAAGCGTCGGAAATTCCGAACCAACTCGCGGACGGATTGGCTCCGACGTGAGAACAGTTCTGCAGAACGATAGGGCTATGACAGCGAGCTACAATCGGAGTGGCTTCGACTCCCACACGCCGCCGCCACATCCGAGTGGTCTGGCAAACCTACAAAGGAACGACATAGCAAGAGACAGTAAGATGGGCTAAGAACTGTATCGAGAAAGCTACCCTGGCCATCAAACGATGTCTACGGACGCATCCACGCGTACAACACCATACGGCTGCACGAAGATGCAGCGCTGGTCGCCAGCCCTTGCTTGTCTCGAAGTGTACAGATATTGCGGTTGATTTGATTTACCTTGTTGCCTGCTGCGGAATTTCCGGACCGTTGTCCGGCGCTCTCTGCAAAAGGAGAATCACATGCCGGAGCCAAAATTAGCGACCTACTCATCCAGACACGTCGTGCCCGCCAAAACGATCATTGGCAGCGATGTCGTCAACCCCAATTGGGAGTCACTCGGCAAAATTGAGGATCTGGTGCTGGACGCCAGCGCCGGACGCATTGCTTACGCAGTTTTGTCTTTTGGAGGCTTCCTCGGCATGGGCGACAAGTATTTCGCCATTCCTTGGAACGCTTTCAAATTCAATTTGCCGCCGG
>Ga0182024_10013190_pt1 | contig 16195 bp, 15 predicted proteins | sample P32metaG_FD_120480 | JGI IMG/M metagenome (GOLD analysis project Ga0182024, IMG submission 120480) | Permafrost microbial communities from Stordalen Mire, Sweden - P3-2 metaG (Illumina Assembly) | ecosystem: Environmental > Terrestrial > Soil > Wetlands > Permafrost | place: Sweden: Stordalen... | reverse complement strand
GAGCTGAACGTAGGGTCCCAGCAATTCCGCCGCCACCTGCTGGAAGCGCTGGTTCAGCTCGGTCCAGAAAATTTTCTGAATAGACCCTTCCGGTCCCGGAACACCTTTTTGATTAATGCGCGTAATCGCGCGCATCTGGTTAAGCCGCATGATCTCGATTTCGATAAAGCTCTGTGCCAGCTTTTGCCGCATAACAGGGTCCTCGGCAGCGGTGTGGCCGTTACGCTGAATGGTATGCGAGAGTTCCACCAGCCGGTCGAACTGCCGCTTGAAAGCGACCTGCATGCCCGCGCCGAGCGTGGCGCGCTCGTGCATCAGCGTTCCCAGCGCAACATTCCAGCCGTCGCCCACCTGGCCCAGGACGTTCTCAGCCGGCACGCGGACGTCGCGGAAGAATAGCTCACAGAATTCACTCTCGCCGGTCAACTGCCGCAGCGGACGAACTTCCACGCCCGGACTTTTCATGTCCACCAAAATGTAGCTGAGTCCTTTGTGCTTGGCCGAGTTCGGATCGGAGCGCGTCAGCAGCGCGCACCAGTCCGCCGCCCAGCCGTAGCTGGTCCAAACCTTCTGCCCGTTGATCACGTAGTGATCGCCATCGAGTTTCGCTTCAGTGCGGACGTTGGCGAGATCGGAGCCGGCGTTTGGCTCCGAAAATCCCTGGCACCAGATTTCGTCGGCGCTGAGAATGTGCGGCAGGAATCGTTTCTTTTGGGCATCGGTACCGAACGCGATGATCGTGGGACCAATCAGCATCAACCCAAGAACATTGGCCAGCGGCGGCGCCCCAGCGCGCGCCATCTCTTCGGTAAAGATGACCTGTTCCATCAGAGTGGCACCGCGCCCGCCGTATTCTTTCGGCCAAGCGATCCCGGCCCAGCCGGCTTGAAACACTTTCTTCTGCCAGTCGCGAAGAAATTCAAAGCGCGCCAGCATTTCATCTTCAGTGCGATGCTTTTCCCAGTCAGCCGGCACATTGGCAGCGAGCCACGCGCGGACCTGATCGCGAAAACCAAGTTCAGTAGGCGTGAGGTTGAGATCCATGTATGCAGATAGCATATCAAGGGAGAACTTTGGATGGGTTGCGCGACTACTTTATTAGGCCGCGAATGAACGCAAATGAACGCGAATGCATTGTTGAGAAGCTGATAGGGGCAGTCTATGAAGTATCCAACGTCCTAGGGGCCGGATTCCTTGAGAAGGTCTACGAGCGGGCCCTACTCAAGGAGCTAGCGTTAGTGGGGCTCAACGCTCAAGCGCAAGTACGATGTCCAGTTATGTACAAAGGCCATTGTGTAGGTGAATACCTGAGCGACATTGTCGTCGCGAATGAAGTCGTCGTGGAGCTGAAATGTGTCGAATTCTTCACTAACGAACACTTGGCGCAGTGCATCAATTACCTAAGGGCCACGAACTTGAAGCTAGCGCTCCTTGTCAACTTTCAAAAACCCAAAGTCGAATGGAAGCGGATCGTCTACAATCTTTAGTTTTTGATTCGCGTTCATTCGCGTTCATTCGCGGCCTAAACTATAGAAATGGTCTCCCTCGACGGTTCGCGTCTATCACTCCCCGACGTTCACCAGGTATCCACCCACCACGCGGCCGTCGAGATAGCCCCGCCAGCGATCGCGGCTATGCAACGCTCCCGTGCCGTCGTGGAGCGCCTGGCATCCGGCGACGCGCCCGTGTACGCGGTCAATACCGGCGTGGGCCTGCTAGCCGACGTTCGCGTGCCGCCCGAGCAGCTCGAGCAACTGCAGCGCAACGTGGTCCGTTCGCATGCCTGCGGCGTGGGCGATCCGCTGGCGCGCGAAGAAGTGCGCGCCATGATGCTGATCCGCGCCAACGTGCTCGCGAAAGGTTTCTCCGGAATTCGCCCACTGGTCGCCCAACGCTTGTGCGACTTGCTGAATCGCGGCGTCACCCCGATCGTTCCCTCGCAAGGCAGCGTGGGCGCGAGCGGCGATCTTGCTCCGCTAGCCCACATCGCGCTGGTGTTGATCGGCGAAGGTGAAGCCGAATTCGATGGGGTTCGCTTGTCCGGTGGCGCCGCGATCCAGCGCGCAGGCATCGAACCTATCGTCCTCGCTTCCAAGGAAGGCATTTCGCTGGTGAACGGTACGCAAGCGATGCTCGCGGTGGGATGTCTCGAACTCCTAAAAGCGGAGACTCTGGCCCAGGCCGCCGATACGGTCTGCGCCATGACGCTGGACGGATTGCGCGGCACGCCCCGCGCCTTCGATCCCCGGCTGCATGCCGCGCGCCCCCATCCCGGCCAGGTCGCCAGCGCGGCGAATCTGACCCGGCTCCTCGAAGCGAGCGAGATCCGCCAATCCCACATCACTTGCCGTCGCGTGCAGGATGCCTATTCTCTGCGTTGCGCGCCGCAGGTGCATGGAGCGGTTCGCGACACCTTGACCGAAGCACGCCGCAGCTTTGAGATCGAGCTCAATTCCGTTACGGACAATCCGCTGGTGTTCGGCGACGAAATTATTTCCGGCGGAAACTTCCACGGTGAACCACTCGCACTTCAATTGGACGCTCTCGCCGTGGCGCTCACCGTTTTGGCCGGCATCTCCGAACGCCGCATTGACCGGCTGGTGAATCCCGCCCTCAACGAGGAGCTGCCTCCATTTCTCACCGGCCACGCTGGCCTGGAATCCGGGTTCATGATGCTGCAAGTAACCGCGGCCGCGCTGGTGGCCGAGAACCGCGTGCTGTCGCATCCGGCTTCCACCGGTTCCATTACCACTAGTGGCAACAAAGAGGATTTCGTCAGCATGGGAATGACCTCCGCGCTCAAGCTAAAACAAGTGGTCCGCAACACTCGCAACGTTCTCGCCATCGAATTGCTCACCGCGGCGCGCGCCTTGGATTGCCTGCGCCCGCTCAAGTCCAGCCCCGTCATCGAACGTATCCGCGCCGAGCTGGCACACGTCAGCGCGCCCTGGACCGCCGATCGTTCACTCTCCGCCGACATCCAAAGCACCGGTGACTGGATCGTCTCAGGAGCGCTCGATCCCCGAATCGATGCATGAGATCCTGGCCAAGGCTCCCACTCAGATTTCGTGCAGGCCGACGCATCCCGCCTCCCGTTTCCGGATGCTTCCTTCGATGCCGTCATCGCCAATCACAGCCTGGAACTGACTTCGCTAGCAATACTGAATCGCAAGAATCTCGCCGGACGCATTCCCAAAAAGCTGATGCTGCTGGGCGGTGGCAGAGAACAGCAGTTGGTTCTGTGGAGCATATTTCCCGGCTCTCGGATCGCTGGCTTGGGACGCGGCTCAGCTTATACGGATGGGCTCTCTACTTCGGCGCTCTCCATGAAGAGCTGGACACAACCACTTGGTGGAATGTTTGCGTGCGCTACGGCTCAGGCTGCTCGTCGGCCTGGCTGGAGCAGCTCGGCATCGTAAAAAGGAATCAACGTGTGGCGCGCCAAATATCTTCGCGCGACTCTTGAACTGAGGCGCACCGACCGTCCGCTTACGCTAGCGGTTACCGAACCGCGACCGTAAGGGAGTCGGTGCCTTGCGCCGATTTTTCACCGACCGTCCCAGACCTAATCCGCAATGTACACGCTGAAATTGGTCACCATCCGGTAGCCCATCCTCTCATACAGCGACAAGCCCGAGCGAGTGGATTGTAGAACCGTTCCCGCGGCGCCGGCCTGTTCGATAACCTGGCGCATTATGGCTTCCGCGTATCCCAGACGCCTGTACGCCGGCATTGTAGCCACCGAATAGAGCCCGACCACGTCGCCAGTGAGCGCGGCCGCCGACGTGGTGACGGCCTTCCCATTTAAGAATCCCACATAGCCTCGTAATTCGCCGGTCCATGCGAACTCGGAGCCGTAGACCGCCGTGCAGACCGCTGCCGGAATTTCAAAAGCGACCGACATGATCTCGGCGAACGCCTTGCGCGTCTCTTCGTCGGCCACCGGACGCACCTCCACCAGCGGCAGCTTGTGAACGGCCGGCAGAAGCTTGCGTGTGTACATACCTGGCGCCTGCGTCAACGGCCGCAGTCCGTACCTGCTGAAGATGCGGTCGGCGTCGCGCAGTGCCGCCCGGCTGAGGAAATCGTCGCAAACCCAGCAAGTCCAGCGCAGGTTTCGCGCATCAAACCGTTTGGCTGAGACCTGAATTATCCGCGACAGTTCTTGCCCGTCGCCTTCCACCGGTCGAGCCAGCAGGGCGGCGTTGAAGGCCGCGTAGTTGAGTCCGCAGAAGATTAAGGATACGCCCGGCAAGTCCTGTATTTCACTGCTGGCGCGCGCGTGCCCAAAGAACCGGAGGGCCTGCAAGAGGTTGTCCGACACCGCGCGGACCTCGGGCTCGGGCATTTCGCGATTAGAGCAGACTGCGCCCTCTGACGTCAATGCGTGGCCCTGCCTCGGACCTTGTGATAAGAATTCGGCTGCGGCAGAAACTTGCCTCCACCTTCCTATTCTCCCACCCAATGTTTTCAACTATTTCAATTGGCCGCCCATTTGCATCCTAGCTCAGCGTGACTATTAACCCTGTTTCCTCGCTGTTTCCGAGCCCCTTCCAGCCGAACAGCACAACTTCCAATACCACCAGCAGCTCCAGCTCGGTTTCTTCCGCCGCGCAGCAAACCGATGCCTTGGGTCTGTCCCCCACTGCCAGCTTCATGAATGAGCTGCAGCAAATACAGCAACAGAACCCGTCGCAGTTCAACCAGATTATGACTCAGATCTCCAACAATCTGACACAAGCCGCGCAAACGGCTACCGCTAGTGGCAATACCACCCAAGCCACGAATCTGAACAACCTGGCAACCCAATTCCAGAACGCGGCCAATGGCGGACAAATCCCGACCGCGCAGGATCTCCAACAGGCTGGTCTCTCCGGGCATCATCACCACCACGGCGGCGGACACCACAGTTCGGGCTCCAGTTCGACGAACCCGTTTCAATCCACCGACAACAATTCGCAGGACCTGTTGGCCAGCCTTCTAGGAACCACCACTAGCTCGTAACCGAGTTAAATGATATGGCAACATCAACCTCACGGCCCTGTTGCGGCGATGACACCTGCATCCAGGCTGAGATCGCCACGTTGTTGGGGCCGGATTCCTCCATCGTGGACCGCATATTACTCGGGGCTTGCATATTGGCGCGGACCTGCCGCTGTCTCAGCGCAAACGACCTGCGTAACTGCGCCTCAAACCTATTCGGCATGTCCCCGGAATGCGAACTCTCAAGCGCATTCGTGAGCGCGTATCAAAATGAGCGGGACGCAGTTGCCGTGGAACTCGCGGCTCGGTAGGACATTTTCTTTTTGTGGTGGCCTCGGTCGGGGTCGAACCGACACACCCTTGCGAGTACAGGAACCTAAATCCTGCGCGTCTGCCAATTCCGCCACGAGGCCATTCGTTATCAGGATACCAAGACTCCCTAGATCCCCAGCCGTTGCTTGAGCGTCTTCACGCGATCGCGCGAGACGGTCAGCTCGGTCTTCCTTTCGTCCTTGAGCCGGACCAGCATGCGGCCGGCGAACATGGCGTGCAAATCGTGCACGCAATCGATATTGACCAACGTCGCGCGGTGAATTCGAACGAACTTCCGTGGGTCCAACGTCTGCTCCAGCTCTTGGATGGTGTGGTCGACCACGTAATTCTTGACGGGCGTGGCAGCGTAGGTCAGCTTGTCGGCGGCAAAGAAATGCGTCACCCGCGATAGTTCCACAAATTCCACGCGCTCGCCGGTGCGGGATGCAATGCGGGCGGGATAATCCGGCTGCGGCGCCGCCACAGCGCTCAGCCGATCGAGCAACTCACGAATCTCCTGACGTGGCTCCCCGCCGCCGCGCATGCGCTCAATCTTGTCGAGCGCCCTTTCCAGTTGCGCCTGCTCGATGGGTTTCAACAAATAGTCGATCGAGTTAACGCCGAAGGCCTGCAGCGCGTACTGATCGTAAGCAGTGGTGAAGACAATCATCGGCTGCGGATCCAGCTTGGCCAGCATCTCGAAACCAGTCATCTCCGGCATCTCGATATCCAGAAAAAGAACGTCTGGCTTCGCCTCCAGGACCGCCTGAACAGCCTCCACCGGATCGGTTTCGCTACCTACGATTTCCACGCGGCCCGTCGCAGTCAACATTCTGGACAAGCGCTTCAACGCCAGCGCTTCGTCGTCAACTAGAAATGCGCGCATGCGGGCCGCCATTGTACGGAACCGTCAGGATCATACTGTTGCGATTTTCGCGCCGGTCCAGCCTGAGCGCGGCCTCATCGCCGAACAGACTCACCAGCCGGTCCTTGAGATTGTCCAGGCCGTGGCCGGCGGGAGCGGATTCCAGCGTGAATCCCGGACCTTGGTCAGTCACCGCAACTCTTAAAGAACCGTTCTCGCGGGATCCAGTAATGCTGATCTCCCCGCCAGCGCGATTCGAAGCGATGGCATACTTCACGCTGTTCTCCACCAGTGTCTGCACCGCTAGCGCCGGCACTCGCGCTGCATCCAAATCCCCGGCCACGTCGATTTGATACCGTAGCCGGTCCCCGAAACGCGCGCGCTCAATCTCCAAATAATCCGCCACCACTTTCATCTCAGCCGCTAGTGGCACCAGGCCGGCTTGATTTGCATCCAGCGAAAACCGCAGCAGCGCCGCCATCTGTTCCACCAGCCGCTCGGCACGTTTCGGGTCTTCCGGAATCAGCGACGAAATGGAATTGAGTGTGTTGAACAGAAAGTGCGGATGAATTCGCGATTCTAGCGACGCCAACTGAGCCGCCGTCGCCAGCTTCAGCGCTCGTTCATGCTCCAGTTGTTTAGTCCGCAGTTGGAGCGCGCTCTCTTCCAAGCGCCCCTGAAATGTTTCATAGATCCCGATACTGATCCCCGCCAGAATCGAGATGAGGGTGGCAATCTTGAGGCTTCCCCAAAATTCCGGCCAGTACAAATCCCAAGACATCCACCCGAACGCGGTCAGAATCAAACAAGCCAGCAAGCTGCCCACCACTGTGTTGGCAAAAATCGCCCCAGCGCGCAGCGGCCACCGCAACCAAGGACCAAATTTTTGCACCGACCCCCACAGCCTGGGTACGGTTGCAAAGTTCAACCCGCCAATCGAATGAGCGTAGACCAGCGAGAAACCAAAAGTGATCAGCAGTCTCCGTACGGGCACATGCTCAGAAGACATCGCCAGCAGCAGAATGGGCGGGATGAAGGCAAACGCGGTGTTAAGCAGCAGAATCTTGACCAGTGGTCTGCAGTTCCTTATGCGATCGCCTGTCACCAACTTCATCTTACTTTCCGCCAGTCGCCGCCGTGTGGCATCCCAGGCACCCGGCCTGCGCCGGAGCCAGCGTTTTGGTCTCAAGCCAGATGCTGGCCGATTTCTCGTACGGCGTGCCTTTCATCTCCTTCTGAATGCGCTCGAACCAGACCTGCGCTTTTTCCTGATTGCCGGAGCGGCTGTAGGCGTCCGCCAGCCCGATCATCAGCTCCCCGCGTGGATGCGTGCCGAGATCGGCCAAATAAGCAGCTTGCAGCTCGTACGTCTTCTCGAAGTCCGCCAGGCCTTTTTCAACCAGTGGACGTGCCATCTCTGGACTAGGCATGTAGCGCGATGCAGTCAGCAGCACGGCGCCACGTGGAATGCGGACACCCAGATCATCGGGCGCCAGTTCCACCGCCCGGTCCATTTCATTCAGACCCCGCTGCCACATTTCCCCACCCTTTTGTTGGTCGCCCTTTTGGAAAGCCTGACCCGCTTCGTAGAATACGCCGGCGCCGTGCCAAACCAGCGCTTCGGCATTCTGGGGCTCGGCTGTCAGCGTGTCTTCGCAGATCCTCATCCCCTTTTCGAGCGATGCGGTGTCGCCTCCGAAACCGGCGAAGAAATAGTTGCGGACCTTCAAATCGAACCGCTCCTGGCTGTACAGAACCCCCACGGCCAGAAGAACCACTGCGGAAAGCTTCGTTACCATTGAAACTCCTTTCGAGTTTCAGAATAGGCGACGTCAACACGATCCGCGATAGATGTTTGACCGGAAGCCAGAGAATCGGATGAAGCAGCGGTATTGAGCGATGGGCGGTAAGCTACTCGCCGCCGCGGCGCGTATAAAGCGGGGTCTCCTGATGAGGTTCCGGAAACCGTACGCGTTCGCCTCGCGGCCGGTGTCCCGGCCACTCCAGGCGCATGTCCCGGCTCACTTCGTCCAGCATCTCGACCGTGGCCACTTTGCCTTCCATCGCGAAACAGGTGAGCAGCAGATTGTCGCAAATCGCGTTGATCACTCGGGGAATGCCCTGCGACCGCGCGTGAATCTCTGCCATCAACTCAGCGGAGAGAACCGTCTGGTTGGTTAATCCGGCCTTTTCCATCCGGTTATTGATGTAGTCCGCGGTATCGGACGCGCTGAACGGCTCCAGGCCGCAGCGCAGCACAATTCGCTGCTTCAATTGCCGCAGATTGGGTGCATCCAGCTTGCGATCCAGCTCCGGTTGGCCCGCCAGAATCACCTGGATCAATTTTCCGCGCCGGTTTTCCATGTTCCCGAGCAAGCGGATTTCTTCCAGCACTTCCCACTCCAGGTTGTGCGCCTCATCCACGATCAACACCGTCGTACGCCCTTGATCGGATTGCTGCACCACCAGCGAGTTCAGCGCGAACAGAACCTCGGTCTTGGACGTCCGCTGGCAGTTCAGGTTCAGATCGTAAGCGATCATCTCAAAGAATTGGTCGGAGGTGATCCGCGAGTTGAAAATAAACGCGAATTCGATGTGCTGCGCGTCCAGAAAATCACGCAAGCATTCCAGCATGGTGGTTTTGCCGGTGCCCACCTCTCCGCTCAGAACGATGAAGCCCTTGCGGCTTTGCACGCCATAAATCAAATTGGCCAGCGCTTCTTCATGCTGCTCGCTGCGATAAAAAAACGCGGGATCGGGACTCAGGCTGAACGGGTTCGCCGATAATCCGAAATAAGCGTTATACATAGAGGCAAACGTCGCCGTCTCATAGTAACATTTGCTTGTAGGGCAAGATGCCATCCTGCGGCGGGTTGCCAACCCGCCATTTATGGGGAACGACGCCCACCATGCGCTCTATCAGCATCACTGCCACGGTGCGCGTGTCCGGCGCAGCGCGGAACCCGTAGTAAGTCATAACTTCAAGTCCGTCGCAGCCCACAGAAAGTTTCCCAAAACTGGGATCCAGATGCAGTCGTGGGGCGGACCCCCTGGTCCGCGCGGGTCCACCTGGACCCGCTCTTCGCTGAAGAAAAATCAGCGTCGTCCAAATCCAGCAAGCCGACGAGGGAGTCGGCTGCGGGCGCTTTCGCCTGCGAACCCCTACTGGCGTATAGTAACCATCATGGAGCCTCTGCGGATCGGCATTCTCACCGGTTTGGCAATCGCATCGTCGCTGATCGCCCAGGAACCACTGGACACCCACGCTCCCGCGCCGTTGCAACCAGTAGCCCAGCAGGTTCGCCGCCTCGAAACCGCGCTCACCTATCTCGGCCAACCCCTGCTCGACGCGGATCAAAAGGAAATCAACTCCGCCATCGCGGACCCGGACGAAATCGCCGCCGTCAAGCGCCTTGAGCGCGTCCTCGATAAATACACGCTCGCCACCATCGAAATCAATCCCGAAAGTCGCGTGAAGGTTGAGCAAGGACCGGCCAAGCCCGAATTGGTGGAAGGCGGGACCCGGCTTTTCTTAGTGAAGGTCCTGAATCAGGCGCGCGTCACGGCCCCGCTCAAAGTCACAAGCCCGAACAGCGGCAATGTCTACATCACATCCAATGGTGCGCCCGCACCCGCGCTCAAACTAACTCCGAAGGATGCTCAGGAAAAATGGGCGAACGTCTCCATCTACGACAAACCGCCCATGGGTCGACGTCTCTCAGGCCTCGGCCTGGAATATCAGATTCTCGAAATCCAGAGCCGCGACAGCGGACAACGCTCGGCCCTTCTGCAATTTGATGTAGGACAAACCAGCCGCGACGTCGGATTTCGCAGCGAGATCCTGGTTTTGTTCAACGCCCAGCCCGCGCACGCCATCACGCTGCGGATTCACGATTCGAACGGCCAGCCATCGGTCGCTTCTCTCGTGGTGAAAGACCGTTACAACCGCATCTACCCGAACCCCTCCAAACGCCTCGCGCCGGATTTCCCATTTCAATCGCAGGTCTACCGCTTTGACGGCGAGACATTGCGGCTGCCCGAGGGATACTACACCATCGCGTACACAGGCGGTCCCGAATATCTATTGCACACCAAAGAAATCGCCGTGAAAGGCTCCGAGCCCGCCGAAATTGCCTTGACGCTCGATCGCTGGATCGATCCCTCCAAGCTCGGATGGTACTCAGGCGATCAGCATGTGCACGCGGCCGGCTGCTCGCATTACCAAAATCCCACCGAAGGCGTCTTGCCGAAAGATATGATGCGCCAGTTGCTGGGCGAATCACTGAACATCGGCGCCGTCTTGACTTGGGGACCCTGCTATTACTACCAGAAGCAATTCTTCTCGGGCCAGGACAACCCGCTCTCTCAGCCTGACCGGCTGATGCATTACGATCTGGAGGTCTCCGGTTTTCCTTCCAGTCACGCCGGGCACCTGATTTTGCTGGGCCTGAACGACCAGGATTATCCAGGAACTAAAAAGATTGAGGACTGGCCAAGTTGGGATTTGCCGATTCTTCAGTGGGGCAAAAAGCAAGGCGCGGTGGTGGGCTTCGCGCATTCCGGCTGGGGCCTGGAAGTGCAGAGCACCGATCTGCCGAATTATGAGCTGCCGCCTTTCGACGGCATCGGAGCCAATGAATACATCGTGGATGTCACTTACCCGAATACAGTGGACTTCATCTCCGCCGTCGACACACCCTCTGTTTCGGAACTCAATATCTGGTATCACACGCTGAACGTCGGATTTCGTACCCGCATTAGCGGCGAAACGGATTTCCCCTGCATCTACGACGAGCGCGTCGGCATCGGTCGGAACTACGCCAAGGTGGATGGCAAGCTCACCTACGCAGCGTGGATCGAAAGCCTGCGCGCCGGCCGCAGTTACGTCTCCGATGGCAAGAGCCACCTGATGGATTTCAAAGTGAACGGAAGTGCAGTCGGAAGCGAGATCAAAATTGGCCGCGGCGAAAATGCGCACATTGAAGTGAACGTCGCTGCCCGCCTGGACCCTCTGCCGGATGAATCCATCCGCAAGCTTTCCCTGTTGCAGAAGCCGTATTGGGACATCGAGCGCACGCGCGTGGGAGCAACTCGGGATGTGCCGGTGGAACTGGTGATAAACGGAATCGCCCGCGAGCGAAAACTTGTTTATGCCGACGGCCAGATGCGGCCGGTGACTTTCGATGCGCCAATTGAAAAAAGTAGTTGGATTGCGGTGCGGATCCTGCCTTCATCGCATACCAATCCAATCTTCGCAATAGTGGACGGCAAGCCCATTCGCGCGTCGCGCCAGAGCGCCGAGTGGTGCCTGGCCGCGGTAAGCCAGTGCTGGAGCCAGAAGTCAATTGCAATTTCTGCCTCGGAAAAAGACTCCGCACGCAAAGCCTACGACCACGCCCGCGAAGTCTATCAACAGCTAATCTCGGAAAGCCAGTAGTCTTTGTGGCGCACTCCTGCGTGCCGCGTTCACACTCGTGTGAACGCCTGGGATTCGGTCGCCATTGGATCGGCGTCTTCAATGGAGTCGGTGCATTTTTCCCGAGACTGTCAGCAAGTGCCCTCAACCGGCAAAATCCCTTCCAAAAACGCCTCAATCTCCCGATCGGCCCTCCCGATCCCCGCACTACTGAACGCGTGCCCCTCCTCAGCATAAATGCTCAATTTACAAACGCCATGCTTCAGCTCGCACAGCTTCGCGAGTTGCCGCGCATTAAATTCCGGAATCACCTTATCCTGAGCCCCATGCAAAATCAGCAGCGGAGGCAATCTGTCAAATGCACCCACGTACGCATCAGGCAAGCTGCCGCTCCAGACCACGACACCCGCCAGCCGGGATTCGCCGGCAGCCGCGGCCAGCGCCACCGATGCTCCTAGCGAGTACCCAACCAGCGCGATCCGCCCGTGCGCCATGTGCGTCTGCACTTGGATGAAGCTGAGCGCATCGCGCACCGCCTGCGCCCAGATTGCATAGTGTTTAATTGGATCGCTCGGAGAACCGTGCGTCACGTCCAGATAGTGCGGAATGTAGACGCGAAAGCCTGCGCCTGCAAAAAGCCGCGCTTGTGAATCGAACGGCATATTCGGAGATCGAACGCCGCCTGAGCCGCTCAAAAGAACGACGACCGGCACGTCCGCGATCGCCGCGCCAGAAGCATATTCCTCTATCTCAACTCCCCCGGCTGAGGTTACGAAGGAACTGACGGTCCGGTGAACGTCACCCGCCGCCAGTTACGTCGCGCCGAATAGGACTCCGAGCAACGGAAGCGCAATCACCCGCATCCTTTCCCTCCCTGTGATCATCCTATCAGTCGAATGACAAATCCCGTATTAAACTCCGAAACGCTGGATATTCTCTTTCGCCGGGCGCGAACCCACAATGTCTGGCTCCCGCAGCCGGTCTCGGACGATCTGCTACGCCAGATCTACGACGTGATGAAGTGGGGACCCACCAGCGCCAACTCCTCTCCGGCACGCATTCTTTTTTTGCGAACGCCCCAGGCTAAGGAGCGGCTGCGACCGGCATTGATGGCTGCGAACGTCGACAAAACCATGCAAGCGCCGGTGACCGCGGTCCTGGCCTACGACTTGAAATTCTACGAGCACGTCCCCCGGCTGTTCCCCAACAATCCCGCCATGCGCGAAATGTTTTCCAGTTCGCCGGAACTGATCCAGACCACCGCTTTTCGCAACGGAACCCTCCAAGGTGGATATTTCATTCTGGCCGCGCGGGCCCTCGGGTTGGATTGCGGCGCCATGTCCGGCTTTGACAATGGCAAGGTGGATGCGGAGTTCTTTCCGGCCTCCACATGGAAGTCGAACTTCCTATGCAATCTCGGCTACGGCGACCACTCGAAACTGTTCCCGCGCAACCCCCGCCTGGACTTCGACGAAGCCTGCCAACTACTCTAAGGCTTTTTTTCAATCGTGGCGCCCGCACTCGTGCGTGCCGCGTCGGCACTCTTGCCGACGCCTTTAAAAAAGCTTCCTAATTTGCCCTGCCGACAATCTCCAAATGCACGAATCCCGCGATCGTCGCCGGCTGATTCGCCAAAAAAACAACCTTCCGCGTCTTCGGGAACGGCAACCCGGACTGGATCGCGCTCGCGTAGAACCCTACCTGGCGCAGAATCTGTCGCGACGCCTCGTCCTGCGTGTCCAGACTCGCGACTTTCGACAAAAACCCGGCGCTCCAACCCAGCGGCAACACGCATCCCTTGCCCGCTTGCCGAACCTCACTCAGCTTCGATTCCAATTGCTCCAGATTCGTCTTCAACACTCCCAGCCCCGTCCATTCCGCATACTGCTTTTGCAGTTGCAGTAACTGCTCCGCATAGGCGTTCACCAGGCCCAACATCGCCGCAACGTCCATTCCACGATTGTTTCGCGGCGCCTTCTCGCGCCAGTCACCCTCGAATGCCGTGCCCGGAACGGCCATCTCCGCGAACACCGGCGTGCTATCTTCCAACCGCTTCACGTTCCGCCCCGGCACTTGCTTCCAAGCCAGCTCAAACTTCCCCGCGCCCCGCGGCTCCAGCGTGGATGCCCGCAGCAGGAAAATCTTGAACACGCTATCCTGCACAGTTTTCGAATCGGATGCGGAGATCAAACGCATCGCGTCCGCGCCACCCACTCCCAATGCGCCCTCTTCCAGTGCTCGCCCGGGATTCCGCGGCAGCCGTCCTTCGGAAGCCGCGCGCGCCGCGAGATCGTTCATCAACTTCGGCGTCAGTTTGCCGTGCACCACTCCCGTTCGAAGCGCGCCCTTGATGGCCGTCCCAGGCAGATAAGGGCCGCTCGGACCGGTACTGAATGTGGGAATGAACAAATTCTCCGCGCGTGTTTTTTCCCAATGTTGCGCCGAGCTCGCATGCTCAAAGGGAATTCGCCGCCCCGCGTAATTCTGCGCGAAGCCACCCCACGAAGCGAAGTCCAGCTTTTCAGCTTTCTTCAGTTGACTCAAATAACTGTCCAGCCGCGGCCCCTTCGCCAGCAGGCGAAAGATGCGCCTCTGGTCCAAAACATTGACATGGTCCTTCCACACCATGTAATCGATGGGCGCCAACCTCTGGCCGTCGCCGACCAGCGTGGGAGTCAGGCAAGTGAGACGGTATTTCATGCGGCCGCCCGCCACGGAATCGGGACCGTTACGGCGAATCCTGCGCGATACACCGGATGCGGAAACCCGTCGGGCGCAGTGTCTCGCGCTTCGCCGCGCAGTTGCTGTGCTCCCGCCAACAAAACGGATCCTTCGGCGATCATCAAAGTCGGAGTTTTTATTTCGCCCCAGCGCACGCTGCTTTCAATCCTGCCCCGCCGCGTGAGTGTCGCGTAGCTGCCGCGCTTCCAGTCCACCAGATCGTCGCCGGAAGGCAGATAGAGCGACAACAGCCAATGCGCCCGCTCGGGCGATTCTTCCGCTGCCTCAGGCGCAGCGGGCGGCGTCCAAGGTTGCCATTCCGGTGTTTCTGACCGTCCCCATCCGCGCGAACGCTCTCCGCCGAAGCCGGAATCCGCCAGCAGCAGAAATGCGCTACGCACTCGCGCCTCCCATTTTTCCGCGGCAGCTTCATCCGCGAACTGGACCACCGTCCACAGCCCTGCATTCTGCGCGAACTCCAGGCACGCCGTGGCATGCGATTCCACCTTACCCGCCTCCAGCCGATCCACGCTCGCGTTCGATCGCAGCGCGATGCGAAAGGGCCCGCGCCCCACGTCGTGAGGGATCAGGCATTCGCTTTCGCCGTCCACCGCCCAGCGATTCTCGTCGATTCCCTTGCCGCCCAGCAGCGATTCCACCACCGCCAGCGGAACAAACCGCGCGCCTTTGCAGCGGATCTTGGTAGCGTCCTGCGGCGGCCAGATACTGCGTGGTGGAACCACCAGCAGAGTGTGGCCCTGGAACGGATAGAAGGAGCTGAATCGCGCGGCAGGCGCGGCTTCCGATCGAGCGGTCGCCTCCAGCCATTCTTCGCCCAGCCCCAATTGGGACATCGCCGAACACACCGCCGAAAAAACCGCGTCGCTGTGATAAATCAGGTCCACCCGATCGCGCGCGCCGGAATCGGGGCCGAAGCGCCACGGTCCAAGAGGGCGAAATCGAACAGAAAAGCTGGTGTTGAAACCTGCCGGTGACATGCTATTCGACGAGCTTTTCCACGAACTCGGAGCCCGTCACCAGCGCCTGCAAAGCAGCCAGATCAGCGCCCGCCAGCAGTTCCTGCTCAGCAGCTCCGGAAGCGTAGAAACTCCGGCCGCGCCAGGCCAGCTTCAAATTCGACAAAGCCACCCGCCCGCTGCCGCGCGATCCACCGCCGCCCAGGCTGTCGTCTTCGAGCAGCCGCAGGCCCTCCACCAGCCGCGAGAGCAGCTCGCGATCTTCCGGACAAAGCACATCCATGACGATGCGAAAATGAAACCGCGCTCCCGCTGGAACGCGCTCCAAAGTCCGTGGATTCGCCTGCGACGTGATGCGATCGATGGCGTTCTCGCTCTTCACTTCCGTCAATTCATCGTCCATGTTCTCGCGCATCTGCGCGGTGATGCTTTCCGGGATCAACGGCGCATCGTACATGGTGAGCCGCGCCGGCGTGGCCACGCTCGATTCCAGCGGCTCACCGCTTACCCGGTCCATCCGTCCCGGACTCCGTCCGAAGAGCAGGCAAATGTCATCGTCCGGCCGATCGCTCTGGTGGATGCGAACTTCCTGCCCCTTGCGCTTCGAAAGATAAACCAGCTCAGACGGCACCGCCATTCCCGACGATTGCTCCAGCATGGAGCGCAGCTTGCCGCGCAGCGAACTGCCCGGAATATAGGGCAGCCCGAACGCATCTTTGACAACGGGATTATCCGCGCCGCCGATTTCAAGCGATCCTTTGCCGGCCCCGATATGCAGGCCCGTCTGGCAGGTGATGTCTCCTTCGAGGAGCAATTTTCCAATCAACTTCAATTCTGTTTGCGCTGTATGCGAACTCATCGAAATCCGTTTCTCGTTTCTCGTTACTCGTTATAAGCGACAATCGCTTCGAAAAGATCGCG
>Ga0182024_10013189_pt1 | contig 16197 bp, 9 predicted proteins | sample P32metaG_FD_120480 | JGI IMG/M metagenome (GOLD analysis project Ga0182024, IMG submission 120480) | Permafrost microbial communities from Stordalen Mire, Sweden - P3-2 metaG (Illumina Assembly) | ecosystem: Environmental > Terrestrial > Soil > Wetlands > Permafrost | place: Sweden: Stordalen... | reverse complement strand
CAGATACTCCAACCGTCCCTTACTCCCCAACCCGTCCCTCCTCAAATGCTATTTTTGGTTGGGTTACATTCTAAATGGCGCGACGTTTCAACCTTCGGTTACATTCTAGACGGCTCGATACGCGATCTTGCCTTGTCAAGCGCGACTTTGTTAGGATGCGCGCGCGGGGGACGGACATTGACTCGTTCCTCGGGAAGTGAGACCCGCATGTATGCACATAACACTGTGTCCGCCCAGCGCCGGCTTGGCGCAAATGGCCCGGAGGTATTTCCCATCTCACTCGGGTGCATGGGGATGTCCGGTATCTACGGGCACGCAGACGAAAATGAAAGCATCGCCACCATCCACGCGGCTCTCGACCGCGGCGTCAACCTGATCGACACGGGCGATTTCTACGGCATGGGACACAACGAGTTGCTCGTGGGCCGCGCGCTCAAGGGCCGTCGCGACAAAGCGCTTCTCTCGGTGAAGTTCGGCGCACTGCGCGGGCCCGACGGAAGCTGGCTCGGCTACGACGCGCGCCCCGCCGCCGTGAAGACGTTTCTCGCGCACAGCCTCACGCGCCTCGGCGTCGACCACATCGATATTTACCGTCCCGCCCGCCTCGATTCCACCGTCCCCATCGAAGACACCATTGGCGCCATCGCCGACATGGTGAAGGCAGGTTATGTCCGCTGGATTGGCCTTTCCGAAGTGGGACCCAAAACGATTCGCCGCGGGCACGCCGTTCATACCATCGCTGATCTGCAAATCGAGTACTCGCTCATCAGCCGCGGCCCCGAACCCCACATTCTTCCTCTGCTCGCAGAACTCGGCATCGGCGTCACCGCCTACGGCGTCCTCTCGCGAGGCCTGCTGAGCAGTTCCAAACCAGATTCCAAGGGCGATTTCCGCGCCCATTTCCCCCGCTTCATAGGAGAAAACCGTATTCGCAATCAGCGCCTAATCGAAGCGCTGAACATGCTCGCCGCGGAAAAGGGAATTAGCCCCGCCCAGCTAGCCATTGCCTGGGTGCTGGCCAAAGGAAGCAGTATCATCCCCGTAATGGGTGCACGAACCTGCGTACAGCTCGACGAATCCCTGGCCGCGCTTCACGTCAAGCTTTCGTCGGACGAGATAGCTGCCATCGAGCAAGCGGTTCCCGCTGATGAAGTGGCTGGCACACGCTACGGCCAACATCAAATGAAACAACTCGACTCCGAAGTCGGATCCTAAGGGATGGAGTGATTCTGGTCGGTGTTGGTGGGGATTGTGGGCAGTGCGCCTGTCAGGACAAAGGGCGAAGAGGAGACAGTCAGGGGCAACCGAGACGCAAGGGGCCTAGAAACATGAAAGCCGAAGAACAAAAAAGGAAATTAAAAAACCTCGATGAATTCCATTATCCTTACGCGGCTCAGCGGAGTCAGCGCGGTTGGATTTGCTGCCCCGACAACCACGCACCTTTAATCAGATAGCTGACCCAGGGCGCTCCGCTGATATTCGCTGCGATTGCGGATTCGATATCAGCACTACTGTGTACTTGCTGGCAGTCTATTCTCAATACAACATCACCTGGATTGATACCCACTTGCGCCGCGGGCGACCCGGCTCGAACGAATGTAACTCTCAATCCCTGATCGGTTGCAGCAACAGCGGCGCCAAACGGTCCGATTTCGTCGCTGACTGGCCGGCGAGATGAACCGGCTCCAGCGTTTTCACGGGAATAGGCTGGGCACGTTGGTGCAATTGCTGGGGTGCGCCGCTGTTTCGATGGCGAATAGCTGAGCTTGAAATAAACGCCGCGAGTGGCGTTTTCATCGACTGTGCGCTGCCAATCGACGTCCTCAAAAGCAACGGATTTTTCACTGTCGTAGGTTGTCACGAAGAGCAACATACCGTCGGCGACCCAATAGTCGGTCACGCCATAACCCGAGCCGTCGCGCAGATAGACTACCAGCACAGAATTTAGTCGGATCTCGCCACTTGCTCGTACACCGGGCTCCTCGGCCTCTGTATCGCTCTGGTTTCCGTAACAGTCCCCTCCCGAGTAGGGCGCACAATCGGGCGCCCAGGATGGAATCCATCCGTACAGCGGCCAGAGCCCGTATCCGCGATAAAACCTGCGCCCGAATTGCACCTGAAGCCGCGGTCCGCCAATCTTGGAAGCGACAGATTTGCTCTCAATGATCGCTATCGGTGTCTGAATACTAGATACGGGAATGTGTGGGTATGCGCCAGCAGGCGGTCGACCGCTACCCATGCCACCTCTGGCGAAATGCCCAGAGGTTGCGCCAAAATGGCCGCCACCGCCGCGCTGAGCCAATCCTGCCGGGGTCAGAGCGAGCGCAATCGCACAAATGACACCGAATGAAATGTTCGGCAACCGTGAACCACCTGACTCTCGGTGTTGGGCGGGATGTTTCATGCTTGTGCCCTCCCACTCTCCCGGGCCGTAGCGAACAGGATCCCGGGGCCGATTCTAGGAGTTATTCTACCACTCGGGCTCGGAAACACGACAGCTGCAGGAGCAGCCTGCCGGGAAGGTCGAATGGGGTGACGAATAGCCTCTCTTCGGCGTCTGATTCCCGAAACGCAGGTTCGTAGTCATCGTTGACTTGCGTGTCATGCCAATTTCGCCCATGCGGAGAGCTTTTTCTGGTACTCGCGGGCTTCGCGCAAGATTTTGTCCTCATCGAGCGTGAGCATGCGGTGATTTTCCATCACGAGCTTTCCGGCGACGATCACCGTTTTCACGTCGGAGGCTCGCAGAGCGTAGACGAGTTGTGAATAGACGTCATACATCGGCGTCGCATGAGCCCCGGTGGTGTCCACGAAGATCAGGTCCGCTTTCTTGCCTGCTTCGAGCGAGCCGATCAGTTTGTCCAGGTGGAGGGCGCGGGCTCCTCCAATTGTTGCCATCTCGACGACTTGCACCGCGGGAAGCGCGCGCGGATCCATTCTCGCGATTTTTTGCAATTTTGCAGCGGTGTCCATTTCTTCGAAAAGGTCCTGGCTGTTGTTGCTGGCGGCGCCGTCGGTAGCAAGGCCGACCGGGTGACCTGCCGCGAGAAAATCGACGACTGGCATTACGCCCGAAGCTAGCTTCATATTGCTCGAGGGGTTGTGGACGCAACCCACGCAAAAGTGCTTGAGCATTGAGACGTCGGCGGCATCGACCCATATGCAATGGGCGCCGATCACATCCGGGCCGAGAAATCCGATCTTTCCCAGATAAGCCACGGGAGACAGGGCGTGCTTCTTACGGCTTCCCTCGATTTCAAACAAAGCCTCGGAGATGTGGATGAGGATCGGCACGTGATTCCGCCGAGCCAGCGCGGCCGCATCGAGCAGAATTTTTTCCGAGCACGTGTAAATTGCGTGAGGCGCGACCGCCGGAATGATCAGCGTATCGCCCTTCCATTTGTCGATGTAACTCTGCGTGTAAGCGAGCGCATCGGCCGGCGTCTTATTGTCGGGAGCGCGAAAGTCGACAATTGTTTCGCCCAGGATGCCACGCATCCCGGCGTCTTTTGTGGCCCGCGCGACGACATCTTCGAAGTAGTACATGTCGGCATACGTTGTGATTCCAGCGCGCAGCATTTCGAGCAGGCTGAGGCGCGTGCCGCAAGCGACGAACTCTTGGTTCACGTTGCTGGCTTCGGCCGGAAAGATGTGCTTCTCGAGCCAATCCTCAAGGGAGAGATCATCGGCCAAGCCGCGGAAGAGACTCATGGCGGCGTGAGCGTGGCCGTTGATCAGGCCGGGGAGGATAAGGGCGCCGCGCGCATCGATGATTTGGCGAGCGTGGTATTGCGCTTCGAGGTCAGAGCGCTTACCGACGGAGTGAATTGTGTCGCCTTGGATCGCGACCGCGCCATCTTCGATCAATCGATGGCCCGCATCCATCGTGACGAGCGTTCCACCTGTTACGAGCAGGTCTGCTTTTTCCGGGGGCGGAGTTGCCGTTGGCATCGAGCGGATCGTATTGATGCTGCTCTCTTTGTTACACGCTCGATTCTACAGGAAGCGAAGGCTCGGAGCGGGCATTTGGGTTCTGTCGGTATCCAAAGCGAGACGCGGGCACATGTTCAGCTGCCCTGGCGTCTTCCGTTTTTGGATCGATAGCGGCGCAGTCTCATTGGAGGCAACCTTTGGCAAAGCGTTTTCTTCTGGCAAGCAACTCTCTACCACTTGCACGCCCTCGCAATTTCCGTTTTTCCTGCGCGTTCCGCTGTGCTAACCTTTAACAACGTGGAGCGGGATTTAACCGTCTGATTTCCTGAGGAAAACGGCCAAACCACATCGTGGGCGGGTTCCGCGCGCGCCAATCAATCGGGAGAGTCTGATAAACTATGGCAACTACTACAATTAACGTTCCGGGACGGAAACGGGAGGTCCTCGATAAAGCGGTCATCCGCTTCTGCGGCGACTCCGGCGACGGGATGCAGATTACCGGGAGCCAGTTTACGAACACCGTCGCACTCTATGGCAACGACCTCGCAACGCTGCCCGACTTCCCTGCCGAAATTCGCGCCCCCGCGGGAACTCTTCCTGGCGTCAGCGGATTCCAGGTTCACTTTTCGTCGACCGACGTTTTCACTCCAGGCGACAATGTCGACGTGCTCGTTGCCATGAATCCCGCCGCGCTGAAAATGAACCTGGCGGACTTGAAGCCGAACGGCATTCTGATCGTGAACCTCAACGACTTCGGCGAAGTCGATCTGCGCAAGGCGCAGGTGACCACAAACCCCCTCGAGGATCATTCGCTGGATGGCTATCGCCTATTCCCCGTCGAGCTCACCCGGTTGACGCGCGTGGCGCTGGAAGCTTTGGGCCTCGATAACAAGAGCGTCGACCGTTGCAAAAATTTCTTTGCGCTTGGGATGTGCTATTGGCTTTACAACCGGGCGATGGAGAGCACATTTCGCTGGATCGACGCGAAGTTCAAGAATAAACCGCAACTGGTTCAGGCGAACCGCTTGGCTATGCAGGCCGGCTACAGCTATTGCGAAGCTACCGAAGCGTTTCAGATCAGCTATGAAATTCCGCCTGCAAAGCTTGAACCGGGCGTGTACCGAAACATCAGCGGGAATACCGCGCTTGCGATGGGATTCGTTGCGGCGTCCCAAAAGGCGAGGATTCCGCTTTTCCTTGGATCGTATCCGATTACGCCGGCGTCCGACATTTTGCACGAACTCTCCGCATACAAGGACTTCGGCGTCATCACGTTTCAGGCCGAAGACGAAATAGCCGCGGTAACGTCAGCGATCGGCGCCGCCTACGGGGGCGCAATTGGCATCACGACTACCTCGGGCCCCGGTATGGCGCTGAAAACCGAAGCGATGGGCTTGGCCGTCGCAGTCGAGCTTCCGCTCGTCATTTGCGACATCCAGCGCGGCGGTCCCTCGACGGGCTTGCCGACCAAGACCGAGCAAGCTGATTTGTTGCAGGCTCTCTACGGCCGCAATTCGGAAGCTCCGATTCCGGTGCTCGCCCCTTCGACGCCAGGCGACTGCTTCTGGATCGCGATGGAAGCGACGCGTATCGCGATCAAGTACATGGTCCCGGTCATTATTCTTTCCGATGGTTACCTCGCGAATGGTTCCGAACCCTGGAAAGTTCCTGAGGTTTCGCAGCTTCCCGAAATCCCCGTGCGTTTCGAAACGAATCCGCAGGATTTCCAGCCGTATCGGCGCGATCCGCAAACGCTCGCGCGTCCCTGGGCAGTTCCAGGCACTCCTGGGCTCGAGCACCGCATCGGCGGCCTTGAGAAGCAGGACGTAACCGGCAATGTGAACTACGAACCATTGAACCACGAGCGCATGGTTCGTCTGCGCGCCGAAAAAGTCGCTGCCATCGTGCAGGAGGTTCCCGACGTGGCTCCCGAAGGCGACGATTCCGGCGATTTGTTGATCGTTTCGTGGGGATCAACCAGCGGGCCGATTACCGCGGCACTCACGTCCGAACGTCTCAAGGGCCATCGCATCGGACATGTCCATCTGCGCTACCTGAATCCCCTGCCGAAAAATCTCGGCGACGTGCTCATGCGCTACGATAAAGTGCTCGTCCCCGAAATGAACATGGGGCAACTCGTGATGGTTTTGCGCGCAAAGTATCTGGTCGACGCGCAAGGCTACAACAAGATTCAAGGCAAGCCGTTCAAGACCTCGGAACTTGAACGCAAGATCGAACAGATTCTCGGCGAATCCTAGAAGCTTTGATTTTGCAGTGGGCGTAGTTTCTTGTTTGTGTCGCTTGGTTTTTGTTGTTTTACTTTTTCGGTTTGGTTTTGTCCGCCGTTGTTTTTGATTTATCATCCTGAGCGAAGCGAAGGATCAGGCTTCTGCTTTTGAACGCAGGCACGACCATAGGAGAGCAGTGATGGCCACTGAAACGTTACCTCTACCCGCTTACACGAAAAAAGACTTCCAAACAGACCAGGAAATCCGCTGGTGCCCAGGTTGCGGAGATTACGCGATTCTTTCCGCCGTCCAGTCGGTGTTCACCGAACTCGGCGTGCGCCGCGAAAATTTCGTGTTCATCTCCGGGATCGGGTGCTCTAGCCGGTTTCCGTATTACATGAATACGTTTGGATTTCATACCATTCACGGACGAGCGCCGGCCATCGCTACCGGGTTGAAGATTTCGCGTCCCGATCTCGACGTTTGGGTTGTTACAGGAGACGGGGACTCGCTTTCGATTGGTGGCAACCACACGATTCATATGCTCCGGCGCAATGTGGGGCTCAAGGTCCTACTTTTCAATAACAAGATTTATGGGCTCACGAAGGGGCAATATTCGCCTACTTCGGAAATCGGCAAAAAGACGAAATCGACTCCGTTCGGCACGACCGACCGGCCGTTCAATCCGCTCTCTCTTGCGATTGGGGCCGAGGCGACTTTCGTCGCGCGCTCAGTTGACGTGTTTCAGGGTCACCTGAAAGAAACGTTGAAGAAGGCGGCAGCGCACAAGGGATCGGCGTACATTGAAATCTTGCAAAACTGCAATATTTTCAATGATGGCGCGTGGTTCGAGCTTACGGAGAAAGATGCGCGCAGCGAGCAGGTGGTGCAGCTCGAGCACGGCAAGCCGCTCATTTTTGGGAAGAATCGCGACAAGGGCATTCGACTGAACGGGCTCGATCTCGAGGTCGTGCAACTCGGCAGTGGCGTCACGGAAAAAGATCTGCTCGTCCATGACGAACAGAATCCGCGGCCGGCTTATGCGTTTCTCATCGCGAAGATGGGGGAGATGCCCGGATTCCCGACTCCCCTCGGCGTGCTGCGCTCGTGGGGAAATTACCCGCGCTATGAGGATCTGATCAACAACCAGATTCGCGAAGTGCAGGAGAAGCGCGGGAAGGGCGATCTGGCGAAACTTCTGCGGTCAGGAGACACCTGGGAAGTCCGCGCATAAACGGCGAATTCTTGCAGAATTCTGCAAAATTCGCCGTTCTGTGTTATCACCTATTTCAAGAGGCCAAGTCTTGAATCCTTGTGGGAAAAGCACTGCGAGAGGAAGGCGTTGCGCGCCGGTCGCTTGTCGGAGTTGAAGCTCCGATGCTCTAAATGCCTTGACGAAGAGAAAATCAAATGAATCCCTCACTTTGTTCGAGGATGACAGGTGTGGGATTTTTCCGCAAATGGTCGGGCTGAAGAGTCCGTGCGAGAACTACCAGAATGAGCGCGACGGGTGGGACAATCAGTATATCACTGCGTCGGGAGTTAAAAGCGCCGGGACTTCAGCCGCCGAGGGATCGTCAGCGCGATCCGAGTACTGCCCACAATCATGAAAACACGCTATTCGACCGTGCGTACCTGGATCGTCTCGATTCTCGTCGTATCCTTGATTGGCGTAATCGTCGCGCTGTACGCGGTCGGGCCCACGCTCCATCGCATCGCCCGCACTCGGACCGAGGACTACCTTCGCCAGCGCTTCCAAAGCAGCGTTCAGTTCTCCGATTTTCACGTTTCCGTTTATCCCCGAATCCATGTCGTGATCGACGGCCTGACGATGCGCCACCAGGGCAGGACCGACATTCCTCCGCTCATCCAGACCAGCGCCATCATTATCGACGCCAGCTTTGCGAGCTTGTTCAGCCACCAGCCGATCGTCTCTCACGTGACGCTTGACGGGCTGCGCATCAATACACCTCCGCGGCAACCAGGTGGGAAGCCGCTGATTCACGGCACGGACGCCGATCTCTCTAAAAAGTTTCCGGTCACGATCGCGCGCATCACCGCCGAGGCAGCCACAATCACGATCCTTCGCCCCGATACCAAGCCCCCGAAGCAGTTCGAAATCCATCAGCTCGGAATGGATGATTTCGACTTCAACAATCCCGCGGCCTTCCATGCCTTGCTCACCAATCCGGTTCCTCGCGGAGAGATCCACTGCGATGGCCAGTTCGGCCCGTGGGAGGCAGACGATCCAAGTCAAACGCCCGTCAACGCGAACTATACGTTTGAGAACGCCGACATGGGCACGCTGAAAGGCTTGAAGGGCACGTTGTCCTCGGAAGGACATTTCGCCGGCCCGCTCGATTACTTGAACGTAGAGGGCAAAACCGACATTCCCGATTTCGCCCTCCGTACGAGCGACCACCCTATGGCCCTCCACACCGACTTCAAAGCCGTCGTGGACGGCACCAACGGGAACACGTATCTGAGCCTTGTCACCGCGAACTTTGGGCATACGACACTTGTTACAAAAGGCGAGGTCGTCGACGAATATCGCGGTGTAAAGGGCCGCACCATCGTTATGGATACCGTGTCGAATTCGGCCCGCATTCAGGACTTGCTGCTCCTTGCCGTGAAATCAACTCCCCCGATCATGACCGGCGCAGCCAGGCTCAAGGCGAAGATTCTCATCCCGGAAGGAAATGCCGACTTGATCGAGCGGCTGAAAATCGACGGTCAATTTGGCGTGGCGCAAGCGGAGTTCAGCAGCAACAGTGTGCAGGGCAAAATCAATTCCTTGAGCCGCCGCAGTCAGGGCAAACCCAAGGACATGGACCTGACCGCCGTTTCCGAATTACGGGGAGCTTTCAAAATGGGCAATGGCAACATCACGTTCTCGCAACTGGGCTTTTCCGTTCCGGGCGCCGAGATCGCTCTGGTAGGACATTACAGTCTCGATTCCGGCCAGTTGAGCTTCCACGGGAAGCTGGCAATGCAAGCCAAGCTCTCGCAAATGGTCACAGGAGTAAAATCTTTTTTTCTGAAGGCAGTCGATCCTTTTTTCAAAGGAAAGAATGGAGAAGGTACCGTCCTTCCCATCAAGATTGCCGGAACGAAAAATCACCCGTCATTCGGCTTGGACTTGCGCGACAAAAACAACAGGGTTGAACTCAAGAAGGAAGCGGACAAGCTTCCCGATAGCAAGCCCGAGAACAAATAGGAACACTAAGAGGCTGATGCGCCGAGGCCCGCTCACCCCGATCGCACCAATGAATTCGCGGGCCGACCGTGATGGGCAATTCGACCTGTACCGCCCTGGCTAGAAAAGAGCCACACGGACTCTGAAGGTCCGATCCTTAAAAACCAAGCGCTTTGCCGCAGAGTGTGAGGCCTTGCCTTGACGAAGAGAAAATCCAATACAGATCCCTCCCGCCGTTCGGGATGAGAGGTGTGGGATTTTTGCGCAAGTGGCAGAGCTGTGCCCGGTTTGGGGGTTTACGCCGTAACCGGCCGTAATGGACTTCGTCTTACATGGCCGTGACGGGAAGCAAGTTCACAGCTACGGATGATTTGATTATCTGATTGACGAGATATTGAAATGGTGTCAGGTGCCGCCACCCTTTGAAAGCTACAAGATTACAAGATTGGGGGCACATCGAAATAAACCGGCCAGCTTGCGAAGCTATTTGCTCGCTCGTTCGTTGATCCCCGCCAAATAAAAATAGCCGACCTTGTTGTTGGCGGGCGTGCCGTACCACATGCGGCCCTGATCGTCGGGGAAGAATTCGCGCATCGTGTTTTCCGAGTGGTCGAAGGGATATTGCGTGACGTCGCCGGTTTTGGGGTCTAGGCGGCCGATGTAATCCATGTGCTCGGAGGAGAACCACACGTTGTGGTCGCGATCGAGATTCATGGCGTAGGGGGTCGGTTCGGCGCCGGGCAGCTGATATTCCTTGAAGATCTCGGTTTGGGGATCGAAGTGGCCGAGTTTGCCGCCTTCGAATTCGCAGAACCAGATGGTGCCGTCCGTGTCGACCTGGATGCGGCGCGGACGGGCATTCGGCGTGGGGACCGCGTACTTCGTGACCTTCAGAGTCTTCGGATCGATTTTGCCTATTTTCCCGTCGGGCGTGAACTCGGCAAACCACACGGTGCCGTTCTGGGCCAGCGCTATGCCGTAGGCTGAGGGAATTTCCTTGATGTCGGTGAATTGCTTCGTCTTGGGATCGAACTTTGAAACGGGTCCGCCTGTGGACCACACGTCGCCGTTGGGTTCAATGCGAAGTGTGTGCTTCGAACCGCCGGCGAGAGTGCCTTCCTTACCGGGAGTTTGAGCGTCCTGATACTCGATGACTTCCTGGGTGGCTGGGTCCCATTTGCCGATTTTGTCGGAACCCTGCTCGGTGAACCACATGGAACCGTCCGGCGCGGGCTGAACGGAGTGAATGGCCGCTGTGCCGTTATTGGGCACGGCGAATTCTTCGACTTGGCCCGTCTTAGGATCGAGGCGGCCGATCTTGTTCGCGTCGCCGTAGTAGGGCATCCAGAAGTACCCGTCTTTCGTCTGGGTGGCGCTCCATGGCATACGGTTGGGGCCGGGGAGTTCGTATTCGGTATAGACGATCTTCATGGCTTCGTCGGGGAAGGTCTGCTTGACATCCTGATACTTCGGGAGTTCGGCGGGGGATTTCGCTTTCGTGGAATCGGGACCGAACGTGGACGTGAGATACGTAACGACGTTTTCCTGGTCTTGATCGGAGAAGCGGCCCACGCCACCAACGAAGAAGTGCATCGCGGTAACCATCAAATTCACACGGTCGCGCCATCCGGATTCGTCGCGGGTGACCGAGGCCATGCGGGACTCGAAACCGTGGCAGGCAAAGCAGGTCTTAAACAGCTCGGCCTTTCCTGTCGTGTCGGGCAGAAGTTGTTCGCCCTGATACAAGGATAGATCACTCCAGCGCACCGTGCCGTTCTGAAGAGCAAAATCGGCGGAGGTATTTTGCAAAGCGGTGAGGGTCATGCTGTTACGCGGGTCGGCTTTGTAGCCTACGGCCCGGATGCGCACTTCGTATTCGCCCGCGGGAAGATTCTGAACCTGGTAGTGACCCTGCTTATCGCTCAAGACGCTGACGGTAATTTTGGTCTTTGAGTTTTGCGCTCCGACGAATGCGCCCTCAAAGGGTGATCCGTCAGGGCCCTTTACGGTGCCGCCGATCGTTGCAGCGTGGCCGAAAGATGACAAACAGACGAATGAAGCGAGAACAGCTGAAAACTTCCTTGCGACGCGCATCGTTCCTCCTGGTCATTCCTTGCGAACTTAACTGCGACGAAGTCTTTTCCCTTGGACTCCGGCAGTAGAACTTTGCCCTGGTAGAGGGATAGATCGTTCCAGCGAACCATGCCCTTCTGTAGGGCGAAATCGGCGGGGGAATTTTGTGCGGTCGTTAGACTTAGGCCGGTTCGCGGGTCGCTCTTGTAGCCGATGGCGCGGATGCGCAGTTCGTATTCGCCCGCGGAGAGATTCGGGACCAGGTAGTGGCCCTGCCTGTCTGACAACACGCTGACTGTGATTTTCGATTTCGTGTTCTGAGCCTGGACGAATGCGCCCTCGAAAGGCGTTCCGTCGGGACCTCTTACGGTGCCGCTAATTGTTGCCGCTTGGAAAACTGGAGTGAGGAGGGCCGACCAACCGAGGAGGACTGCAAACTCGCTTGGCCAGCGCATAAAACCTCCCTTAAGTCCCCACCGAGCCCGCGTGACGGATCGTACAGCGATTGCCGACAAAATCCCACGACGGCCGGGCGATTTTACGCCGTCCCTTCAAGAGCCTTGTTCCAAGCTTGCTCACCCAGCGTTCGCTACTTATCGGCTACATAGAAATAGCCAACTTTGTTGTTCGGTGCCGAGCCAAACCACATGCGGCCCTGATCATCCGGAATGAATTCCCGCATCGCGTTTTCAGATTGGGGGAACGGATACTCGATCACCTCGCCCGTCTTGGGATCGAGGCGTCCGACAATGTCCATCTGCTCGGAGGAATACCAGATGTAATGGTTCTTGTCGATTCCGAGAGCATACGGACTCGCGTCGGGGCCAGGCAGCGTGTATTCCTTGAAGGTTTCAGTCTTGGGATCGAAGCGACCGATTTTGCCGGCGCGGAATTCGCAGAAATAAACGATTCCGTCGGAATCGGGCGTAATCCGGCGGGGCAGACCGGCTGTCGGAGGTTGGTAGCCGGTGATTTTCCCGGTCTCGCCATCCACCTTGAAGAGCTTGCCGTCCGGCGTGAAACCATCAAACCAGATGTTGTCGTACTTGTCTTTTTCGACGCCGTAGGTGTTGGGAACTACCGGTAGATCGGTGAACTTTCCAGTCTTGGGATCGAACTTGCTGAAAGGAGTACCGCTGGCCCAAACCACGCCCTTGGAATCGACGCGGATCGTGTGCTTGGAGCCGGCTGAGCGCAGGCCCGCTTTTGTCGGGTCGAGAGCGTCCTGATATTCGGTGATCTGCTTGGTGACGGGGTCCCAGCGGCCAATCTTGTTCGTAGCTTGTTCCGTCAGCCAGGCGGAGCCATCGGGCGCCTCGACTGCGGAATGGGTGAACGCGGGACGCGTTTCCGGTTCCTTGTACTCTTCAAATTTTCCGGTGTCCGGATCGAGACTCGCGATTCCATTGAAAGGAGAAAACTCGGGAATCCAGACCTTCCCGCTCTTGGCGGGATTCGCATCCCACGGCATGCGGCTCGGGCCAGGCATGTCATATTCGACGTAGACAATCTTCATTGCCTCGTCGGGGAACTTGCGGACGGTTGCATCGTATCCAGGCACTTCGGTTGGAGACTTCGGCAGCACGATGGCGTCGCCAAAAAGGGTGTTGAGATAAGCCGCGACGGTCGCCGCCTTCTCGTCGGTAAAGCCCGGTGCGGTGGCGAAGTGGGTAATCTCCTTCATGTAATTAACGCGATCGACCCAGCCGTCCGCGTCGCGATGCACGGAAGCCATACGGGTTTCAAATCCGTGGCAACCGAAACAGGTAGTGACCAGCTCCTGCTTTCCTTTCCCTTCCGGAAACAACACTTTTCCTTGGAGGTAGGAAAGATCGTTCCAGCGAACCATGCCCTTGTCGAGGGCGAAATCCATAGAGGCGGTCTGATCGGCGGTGAGTTTAACTCCAGCGCGCGGATCAGCTTTGAACCCTACGGCGCGGATCTTGAGGGTGTATTCTCCGGCGGGAAGCTTTTCGACGTGGTAGCTGCCATCGGGACCTGACAAGACGTTGACTGTAATTTTGGTTTGCAAATTCTGCGCCTGAACGAAGGCTCCCCTGAATGGAGCTCCATCAGGCCCCTTCACTGTGCCGGTGATCGTTGCCGCGGAGGCAAACGACGTCGCGAAAAGAGCCGCGCCGGCGACTAAATTCATCCTGCGAAACATCATGATTCCTCCCTCGCTGTGCTTCCAGTGAGCTCTTAATTCGATTTTTTGGAACGTTAAAGGACGGTACTCGTAATAAGTATGAAGCTGGCGGATGGTATTGCGGTCGTTTCATACCTGTCAAGAGAAAATGTTGGCGGAGGAAAGCAATCCTCGCCCCGTATTCCCCGTCTTGAACAAGCGCGACGCCGAGCAGCCGGATTCACACCATTACTAGTGCTTTGGACGGCTGAATGCCCCTCACGGTTTCAAACCGGTTCGACCGGACTATTCCATCGGTTCTATTCGGGCGGCCTATTCGAGCGGCTGGATACGCACGATGCGGCCAAGGCTGAAATCGGGATACCACACGGTGACGGGGGTGGTGGAATTGTCGACCCAGAGTTCGCGCGTGTGCGAGTAGGGCTCAGGAAGCATATATTCGGTCCAACGATTGGTGCGGGGATCGAATCGCAGAATACCGCGGCCATGGATTTCGCCGCCCCAGAACTCGCCGTTCTTGTCGGCTGTGCCAGCATAAAAATCCGTGTAAGGCGAGTACGGAGTTGGTGGCCGAAATTCGCGGACGCGTCCCGCTTTGGCGTCGATTTCAACAAAGGTGCCGTTCATACCGGTGAACCAGGCGTTGCCGAAGGGATCGAAACCGCCTCGCTTAGCGGCGGAAGGATGCGTACCGGTTGTGAAATTCTGCATCTGGCCGGTGCGAATATCGAGGAGTTCGAGCGTGTTGCCGTAAGGCCCGACCGGAGCACCCCCGGCCCAAAAATTCCCGTCGCCCGACATTAAACTTTCATAGCTGCCGCGACCAGCGAAGGGATATTTCGCCACGATCTTACCAGTCTCGGTATCGACTTTCTGCGCGACGCTAGGGCCCGCGATCCAGATCGCCGAACTGTCTGGCGATAAGGCGAAGTTACCTTGCACGTTGCCTTCATAAGGCACATCGGAAAATTGCTCGGTCTGCGGATTGAAGCGGACGAATTTGTGCGCCCAATTTTCGGACATCCAGACAATGCCCTTTTTGTCGACAATATTGTGGTGCGTGCCGGGCATGAGCCCTGGTGTCATGGGAATGGTGTACTCGGTCGCGATTCCGGTGCGCGGATCGAGCTTGCCGAAATACCGAGTCATGTGACTCGTGTACCAGATGTTTCCCTGGGAATCGCCGAAGACGTCGTGGATGCCCATGAACACGCGTGGCATTTCGTATTCGGTCACGACCACGCGCGTAGACGCACCGGTTGGACGTGGGAATGTGAGCATGGGACCGTCGTTCGTTCCCGGTCCTCGAACCTTTGCGAGCCACCTGATGACGACTTCGTCTTCCTCCTCGACGGTCCTTGGGTCGACCGGCACGGAGTTGAGGATAGGACCGCCGCCGTGATGAAGCATGCGCTGGACGATGACGCGCCAGCTTCGCTCGTCATAGCGATTCTTGAGAATTTGTTGATAGGAATGGCAGCCTTCGCCGCAGACTCCGTGAAATATGTCCTTCTCTTTCGCGGTGCCGGGAAGATTCCAGAGCAATTCCTCACCCGTCAGCTGGGATTCGTTCTCGGGCGTAGGCGCGATGGCGCCTTTGGCATCCGAGATTTTCTCGAGGACGATGTCGTCTAATTTTGCCCTGCCGCTTATCTGGATGGAATTTCGAGTGTAGGGCTTGAACTCCAGGGGCGTCGCAATACGAAGTGTGTACGCGCCGTCTTGAAGAGCGGGAAACTCGTAATTCCCATCGGTGTTCGAGTACACGGTGGTACGCACGCCATTCGGGGCGACCAGTTGCACCATAATCCCTTCAAGCGAGTCGCCCAGATTCGACTTGACCGTACCTTTCGGGCCACCTGAAAGCTTCGTGGGAACGGACCATTTTTGCGCCGCTGCCCGATACCGCTTGTTGACGGGCAGATCGGCGCCTTCGAAGCAGCACTTGCCGCTTTGTAGGTAACTCGCAACGTCAGCAATGTCGGCGTCGGAAAGCGTGGTCTTGAAAGAGGGCATGCCGGTGCCACCGTCTCGGATCTTTGCAGTGATGGTTTCGTCATCGAGGCCCGCACCTTTGATAACCTCCGTTAGGTGAGGCGCGCCTTTGTAGTACTGGTTATGGCAGACCCAGCATTTGTGGTAGTAGATGTTTTCGCCGCGCTCAGGGCCGCTGGTCGCGACTTCCATGTAGTGGTCGATCAGATAGGAGCGCTGCAGTTCCTGATTGGAAGAGGCATCGGAGGCGCTCTCCGCTTGCGGGGGCATCGCGCGCGCTTCCGCGGATCCGGGGATCGAACGTCCCACCGAAAGACACAGGCCCAGCGCGAAGCAGATCGCGATCGGGAAAAAATAATAGCGGCGGTGTCGCAGCACTTTGAACACAAAAAGCTCCTCCCGACCTGAAAATCAGCCGCATCATATAACAAATGAGAAGCAGGAGAGACTTTTCATATCAGGCGAGCAGGTGGGATCGTGGTTGGCCTTTGTGAAACGGTTGGCACGAAAATTAGGGGAACCCGGAGTCATTTATGAGTAGAATTTGAGTTACCCAACCTGCTGAAGCAAGCGAACTCTATACTTTTGTCTGAATTTTTTAAGGCCTCATACCTTCAGGGCTT